>ERZ795053.784-NODE-784-length-40481-cov-10.474225_pt1 | contig 40481 bp, 38 predicted proteins | sample MGYA00375137_ERZ795053 | MGnify/ENA primary metagenome ERZ795053 (study PRJEB30182, sample SAMN05720284) | activated sludge metagenome | isolation source: Anaerobic digester | place: Hong Kong | collected 2014-12-17 ... | reverse complement strand
TTCGCGGGCGTGACGTCGTGGACCTTCCCTTCCGCCCCCAAGGGGCGGCGCAGCAGGTGCGATCGGTTCATCGGTCTTTCCTTTCATCGTCCTTGCGCAGGAACAGTTCCCACAGGGCATAAAGCCCCAGTGCGCCGAAGATCACGCCCCACAAGGTCGCGCCGCCGGCGAATTCGAACGCCGCCCAGGCCAGGGGCAACGCGACCGTGGCCGCCCGCACCGTGGCGCGGCGGAACATCGGATGGTCACGGTCAAGGAACTTCGCCATCTCAGCCCCGGTCCAGGCCGGCCTCGCGCGCCGCGGCCCTTAGTGCGGCCAGCCCCATGCCCTGATACCGGACCGGATCGCGCACCTCGGGATCCTGCTCGGCCTCTATCACCAGCCAGCCCTGGTAGCCATGATCGGCGGCAACCCTCAGGACGGGGGCGAAATCGACCGCGCCTTCCGGGTCGCCGGGCACCGTGAAGACCCCGCGCCGCACCCCTTCCAGGAAGGACAGCCCCTGGTCGCGAACCTCGGCCATGATGGCGGGGCGTACGTTCTTGGTGTGGATGTGGCCGACGCGGCCCATGTGGCGCATCGCCACGCGCAAGGGGTCGCCGCCGCCGAAGTGGCAGTGCCCGGTATCCAGCAGAAGCTTCGTCGCCGGGCCCGTCACCTCCATGAAGCGGTCGATCTCCGCCTCGCTTTCGACGATCGTTCCCATGTGGTGATGATAGACAAGCTGGATGCCCTGCGCGCCCGCAAACTCGGCCAGCGCCTCGATCCCGGCGCCGAAACCGCGCCAGCGATCCTCCTCCAGGCGCGGCCGGTCGTTGACCGCGACCGCGTCGTTGCCGTGGACCGCGTTCGAGGTCTCGCACACGATGATGACTTTCGACCCCATCCCCCTGAGCAGATCGAGGAAGGGCTGCATTGCCGCCTTCTCATCCTCGATATCGTTCACCAGAAGGTTGGTCGAATGCCAGCCCGAGACGAATTTCAGCCCGCGCGGGTCGAGCACGGCCCTGAGCCCCTCGACCGAAGTGGGGAACTTGTGGCCCTTTTCGATCCCGTCGAAACCGATGCGGGCGGTATCGTCCAGGCATTGTTCCAGGCTGATATGGGCGCCAAGGGTCTGGTCGTCGTCGTTCGACCAGGCGATGGGGTTCGTGCCATAAAGGATCATCTTTGCACCAAAGGTTCCGGCTCAGTCCACGAGCCTGCGGGATTGCAACTGTTCTTCGTAGCGCGCGCGGGCGGCGTTCACCTCGGCCCGGGCCGAAACCTCCGGGACCGCCACGTCCCACCAGTGTCCGCCTGCCCCGGTCGAGGGTGCGGGATCGGTGTCGATCACGATCACCACCGGCCGGTCCGCCCCCTTCGCGGCCTTCAGTTCCGCTTCCAGCCCGGCGATGTCGGCGGCCTTCACCGCCTTCGCGCCCATCGCGCCCGCATGGGCGACGAAGTCGATGGCGGAGGCGTTCACATGGCGTGCATCGTCCAGAAGGTTGTTGAAGGGCGCGCCGCCGCAGCCCTGCTGCAGGCGGTTGATGCAACCGTAGCCGCGATTGTCGGTCAGCACGACGGTGAAGGGAACCCCCATCATCACCGCCGTCGCAAGCTCCGAATTCGCCATCATGTAGCTGCCGTCCCCGACCATGCAGACGACGTCAGCCGAGGGGCGCGCCAGCTTGATGCCAAGCGCCCCGGCGACCTCGTATCCCATGCAGGAATAGCCGTATTCCATGTGATAGCCGCCCTGCGCGGCGTCCCAGATCTTGTGCAGTTCCCCCGGCATGGTTCCGGCGGCGCCCATCACGACGGTGTCCGGCCCCGCCGCGCGCTGGACCGCGCCGATCACCTGCGCATCCGTCGGCAGCGCGTTGCCCGGCCCCGGGGCGGCCTTCACCGCCGCCGTCGCCGCCGCCCAGTCGGACCGCAGGCCGGCCGCCGGCGCATCCCACCGCTGCGCGCCAAGCGCCGCGCCGATCCGTTCCAGCGCGACCTTCGCGTCGGCGACAAGACCCGCCGCGCCATGCTTGCCCGCGTCGAAGGGCTGGACGTTGATCGACAGGAGGCGCCGGGCAGGGTTCTTGAACAGCGACCAGCTGCCGGTCGTGAAGTCCTGAAACCGCGTCCCGACCCCGATGACCAGATCGGCGCCGGCGCAAACCGCGTTCGCCGCAGCGCCGCCGGTGACACCCACCGGGCCGAAGTTCAGCGCGTGATCGTGCGCCAGAGCCGACTTGCCGCCCTGGGTCTCGACCACCGGGATGCCGTGCTTCCCGGCAAAGGCCGCGAGCGTCTCCTCCGCCCCCGAATAGATCACGCCGCCGCCCGCGACGATGACCGGCGCCTTCGCCGCGCGGATCGCGGCGATCGCCCCGTCAAGTTCCGCCGCATCGGGTTCGGGACGCCGCACGCGCCAGACCTTCGGCAGAAAGAAGCTTTCGGGATAGTCGTAGGCCTCGGCCTGCACGTCCTGGCAGAAGGCCAGCGTGACCGGCCCGCATTCGGCCGGGTCGGTCATCACCCGAAGCGCGCGCGGCAGCGCGGTCAGGATGTGTTCGGGCCGGCTGATCCGGTCGAAATAGCGGCTGACGGGGCGGAAACAGTCGTTGGCCGAAACCGTTCCGTCGCCCCAGTCCTCCACCTGCTGCAGCACCGGGTCGGGCGCGCGGTTGGCGAAGACATCGCCCGGGATCAACAGGACCGGCAGCCGGTTCACATGCGCCAGCGCCGCCGCCGTCACGAGGTTCGTCGCCCCCGGCCCGATCGATGTCGTGACCGCCATGGCGCGCTGCCGCTTCATCGCCTTGGCATAGGCGATCGCGGTATGGGCCATCGTCTGTTCGTTGTGGCCCCGCCAGGTCGGAAAATCGTCGCCCGCCGCCTGAAGCGCCTCGCCGATGCCCGCCACGTTGCCGTGACCGAAGATCGCCCAGATCCCCTCGATGAAACGCTCGCCGCTTTCGGTGCGCTGGTTTGCAAGCCAACGCACCATCGCCTGTGCCGCCGTCAGCCTTACGGTGGTCATGCTGCCTCTCCCTTCGCCGCGGACCGGGCATCATCCCAGATCGCGCAGAGTTTGCCATACCTCGCCGCCATGTCGGCGACCGCCATTTCATCCGCGACCCGTCCCGCAAGCCAGTCGCGCGCCGCCTGCGCGAAGATCGTCCGGCCGACCGCGAAGCCCCTGACCAGCGGCTGTCGCGCGGCAAGCGCGAAGCTTTCGGCCAGTTCCGCCTCTGGCGCATCCAGCCCCAGGACGACGATCCCGCGCACATGCGGATCGTTTTCGGTGATCGCCGCGCAGGCATTGGCCCAGGCGGCTTCGGTGCGGAACGGCTCAAGCTTCCACCAGTCGGGATAGATTCCGATGTCATAGAAGCGCCGGATCAGCCGGGCACTGGTGTCGTCATCGACCGAACCGACCTTTGAGGGGATGATCTCCAGAAGGAATTCCAGCCGGTTGCGCCGCGCGGCATGGAAAAGGCGGGTGATCGTCGCCTCCTGTTCGGCCTGCATCGCGGGGTCGTCGTCCGGGTGGCAGAAGCACAGCGCCTTGACCACATGGCCAAGCGGCCATTCCGAGAGCCCGCCGTAGTCCGGCCCGATCTCCGGCTCAAGGACCAGGGGGCGCGATCCGGGCCATTCCACCGGCCGCCCGATCCAGAGCCCGGTGCCCGCCGCGCGGTAAAGCGCGGACCGCCCGAGGCGCCCGTCGCACAGGATGCCGTGACCGGGCCGCCCGCCCGCGACGCGAAGCGCCGCGTCAAGGCACAGTTCCTTGAAGGCCCCGATGCGCGCGGGGTCGGCGCCCGCGTCGCGCGCCATGTCCTCAAGCTGCATGCGGTGGTCGAAGGCGAAGACCCGCATCGTCGTCCAGTCGCCGTGCCGGTTCGTCGCCCAGTGAACCTGTTCCAGCGCGACATCCTTGCGCAGCGCCGGGTTCACGACCCCGCGCGACAGGAAGAACTGCAATTCGTCCCAGCTTGGATAGGCGGGCGTGCAGCCGTGGCGGCTGACGGCGAAAGCGCCGCAGGCGTTGGCATAGGTCAGTGCGCGCGGCCAGGCCTCTCCGTCCAGCCAGCCCTTGAGCAGCCCCGACATGAAGCCGTCGCCCGCCCCGAGAACGTTGAAGACCTCGATCGGGAAGCCGGGGCCGCTTTCGCCCTCGTCCAGCCGGTCGGGGATCGCGCCGGCAAAGGCGACCGCCCCCATCGGCCCGCGCTTGCACACCAGCGTCGCGCCGCTCAGCGCCCGGACGGCGCGCAGCGCGGCGACGGTGTCGGTCGTTCCGCCGGCAATGTGAAATTCCTCCTCGGTGCCGACGATCAGGTCGAAAAGCCCCAGTGTCGCCTGAAGCTTCGCCGTGACCGCCGCGCTTTCGATGAAGCGGTTTTCCCCGTCGCCATGCCCCGAAAGCCCCCAGAGGTTCGGCCGGTAGTCGATGTCGAGCGCGGTCTGCGCGCCGTGTTCGCGGGCCAGCCGCAGCGCCTTCAGGACCGCCGCCGCGGTGCGGGGATGCGACAGATGCGTGCCGGTCGCCACGACCGACCGCGATGCGGCGATGAAGCCTTCGTCGATGTCATCCTCGCACAGGGCCATGTCGGCGCAGTTTTCCCGGTAGAAGATCAGCGGAAACTGCTTGTCGTCGCGGATCCCCAGAAGGACCAGCGCCGTCAGCCGTTCGGGGTCGGTCTTCACCCCCCGCACGTCGACGCCCTCGCGCGCCAGCTCCTCGCGGATGAAGCGGCCCATGTGTTCGTCGCCGACGCGGGTGACGAGCGCGGACTTCAGCCCCAGCCGCGCGGTCCCCGCCGCGATGTTGGTGGGGCTGCCGCCAATGTATTTCTGGAAGGAGGCCATGTCTTCGAGCCGGCCGCCAACCTGGCCGCCGTAGAGGTCGACCGATGCGCGCCCGATGGTGATCACGTCAAGTGTCTTCATCATCCCCCCCTTGGCGCCGCGACTCAGTGGCGGCACCGTGAATAGAATATTTATTCCATTTTTCGGTTTGACGAAAGCCCGAAGATCACACCGCCCCGCGACGCGCGCCCACCGCCACGGAAAGCGACATCGCCAGCGCCAGTGTCGCCGAAAGCGACCGAAAGGCACCGAAGTCCACCTCCTCGACCGGCAGGATGCAGGCGCCGGGCAGCGCCACGGGGCTTGCGGGGCCGTCCGTCAGCGCCACGACCGGGACGCCCCGCCCCAGCGCGCCCTTCACCAGGTCGACCGTCTCGCCGCTGTAAGGCGCGAAGGTGATCGCCAATAGCGCATCATCGGGCAGGAAGGTCCGCGCCTGGTCCATGTGGCCGACGCCGGAATGCAACTGCGCCGCCACCCCCATCCGGTCGAACGCATAGGCCAGATAGGCCGCCACCGGATAGGCGCGGCGAAACCCCGCAAGATGGATCATGCGCGCGCCCGAAAGCATAGAAACGGCTGTTTCAAGCGTATTTTCATTGACTTGCTGAGCCAGGCGCTCAAGCGAGGCGCGACCTGCGTCCACGAACTCCGCCAATAGCGCGCCGGGCGCGCCGCCGCCGCCGTCGCGCAGATTCGCAAGCCGCGTGGCATAGTCTGGCCGGGCGCCGGAATAGGCGTCGCGGAACAGGCGTTGCATTTCAGAAAAGCCCGAGAAGCCCATGATCTGACAAAACCGCATCAGCGCCGAAGGCGGCACCCCTGCCCCTTCGGCCAGTTCCGCGACGGTCGAGACCGCGATCCGGTCAAGGTTCAGCGCGATATGGTCGGCGCATTGCCGAAGCCGCTTGGGAAGGCTCTCCGACAACTCCGCGATCCGGCGGCTGAACGCCTCGGGCGATTCCGGTGCGGCGGTCACTTTGTCGATTTCAGTCATCATCCCTGCCGTGCTGCCCCTTTGGCACGGCATATCATGAATGGAATATTCATTCCATAGTGGAAATCAAAGCGGCCGAAGCCCGGCGATGAACCGGCGGGCGTTCTCGCGATAACCCGCGGCAGAGGCCAGAAGCCGCGCCCGCGCTGCCTCGTCGAGCATCCGCACCACCTTGCCCGGCGCGCCCATCACCAGCGCCCCGTCGGGGATCTCCTTGCCCTCGGTGACAAGCGCCCCGGCGCCGATCAGGCAGCCCGCGCCGATCTTTGCGCCGTTCAGGATCGTCGCCCCCATCCCGATCAGCGTGCCGGCGCCGATGGTGCAACCGTGCAGCATGGCCTTGTGGCCGATGGTGCAGTCGGGCCCGATCACCAGCGGATAGCCCATGTCGGTGTGGCAGACGGTGTTTTCCTGAATGTTCGTTCCGCGCCCGACATGGATGACCTCGTTGTCGCCCCGGAGCGTCGCGCCGAACCAGATCCCCGCCTCGTCCTCAAGCACCACCTTGCCGATGATGTTGGCGTCCGGCGCGATCCAGACGTCGCGGCCGATTTCCGGGGCGACCCCGTCGAGCGTGTAGATCATCGGTTGTCGAACTCCCTGTTGAGGCCGCGGACGAACTCGGTCAGGCCCGGCTGGCGGTCGGCGCGGGCGCGTTCGGCCCTGAGGATCGTCTTCAACTCGTCTTCAGCCGCGTCAAGATCGCGGTTGATGATGACATAGTCGTATTCACCCCAGTGGCTGATTTCGTCGCGGCTTTTCGCCATGCGCCCGGCGATCACCTCCTCGCTGTCCTGGCCGCGCCCGCGCAGCCGGCTCTCCAGGGCGGCGATCGAGGGCGGCAGGATGAAGATCGATACGACATCCTTGGCCAGCGCCGAGCGGCGGACCTGCTGCCCGCCCTGCCAGTCGATGTCGAAAAGCGTGTCGCGCCCTGCCTGCATCGCGGCCTCCACCGGGCCCTTGGGGGAGCCGTAGAAATTGCCGAAGACCTCGGCATGTTCCAGCATCTCGCCCGAGGCGACCATCGCCTCGAATTCCGCGCGGCTTCGGAAAAAGTAGTCTCGCCCGTCAACCTCTCCCGGCCGGGGCGCCCGCGTGGTGGCCGAGACGGAGAACTTCAGCGTGTCGTCCCAGGCCATCAGCCGTTTGGCCAGCGTCGATTTGCCCGCGCCCGAGGGCGAGGAAAGGATGATCAGTAAGCCCCGGCGCTGCATCTTCATTCCACGTTCTGAACCTGTTCGCGCATCTGGTCGATCACCGTCTTGAGGTCAAGCCCGATCCGCGTCAGCTCGGCATTGCCGGACTTCGAACACAGCGTGTTCGCCTCGCGCATGAATTCCTGCATCAGGAAGTCGAACTTGCGCCCGACCGCGCCCTTTTCCGCCAGCAGGCGGTTCGCGGCGGCGACATGGGCGGCCAGCCGGTCCAGCTCCTCGGTCACGTCCGACTTCACCGCCAGAAGCGCCAGTTCCTGCGCCACCCGCGCCGGGTCGGCCTCTGCGGCGCCGGCCAGCACGCGGGCAAGGTTGTCGCGCAGGGTTTGTTCCATCTGAGGCCGGCGCGCATCGGCCGCCGTCCGCGCCTGATCCGCGAGGTCGGCGATGCGGCCGATCTGGCCGGCGATGACCGTGGCAAGGGCCTGCCCCTCGGCCGCGCGCATCGCGTTGAAGGCCGCCAGCGCCCGGTCAAGATCCGCCAGGAGCGCGGCCAGGAGCGGCGCGGTGTCTTCTTCGGGCGCGGCGGATTCAAGCACCCCGCGCAGGGTCAGGATCTCGCTGGCGGCGGGGGTCCGCAGGTCCAGCCCGCGTTCTGCCGCTGTCCGTGTCACGACCGCCAGCGCATCCAGCGCGGCGGCAAGTCCCGTGGCGTTGACACGCGGCGCGGCGGCCTCGCCCCCGCGCGCAAGCTTGAGGCCAAGCGTGACATTCCCGCGCGCGACCTTTGCAGATACCGCCGCGCGCACCGCGGCCTCCAGCCCCTCGATCCCCTCTGGCAGCCTGAGCCGCAGGTCCAGCCCCTTTCCGTTGACCGACCGGATCTCCCAGACCCAGTCGGTGCCCAGACCGGAGCCGCGCCGTTCCGCGAACCCGGTCATCGAGACGAGGGTGTGATTTACCATTGCCGCCCTTTTCCTGCCCATCGGCCCCGCGAAAGGCTATGTTAATGTTTGAGTAAGCATTTCGTTACTAGGGTTAACAAAGCCTGAACCCGGGGACAACGAGACGGCGTGACTTTGCCGCGGGCAAAGGAAAAGGATGGAGTGTGTAATGAGTGTCGATTGTGGTTTCGGGGGCGTGATCGTCCCCTTCGCCAGGGTGCGAACGGATATGACGAAAGCGATCGTGGACGAAGTCCGGACATACTGGGAGGCGCTGCGCGCCGGCCGTCCGGTGCCCCTGCGCTCCGAGGTCGATCCGCGCGGCATCGAGGGCGCGCTGGATTGTTCCTTCATTCTTGAACGCATGGCCCCCCGGGTGGCCCGCTTTCGCGTCGCGGGCGGGCATCTGAACGACCTGATGGGGATGGAGGTGCGGGGAATGCCTTTGACGGCGATGTTTTCCCCCGCCAGCCGTGGCGAGGTCGGCGCAATCCTGGCCGATGTCTTCGACCGACCGGCGGTGGCCGAACTGACGCTTCAGGCCGAAACCGGCCCCGGGCGGCCGGCGCTGGCCGCGCGGCTCCTGATCCTTCCGATGCGCAGTGACCGGGGGGGCATCGACCGCGCGCTGGGGTGCATGCCCTCGTCCGGGCCGATCGGCCTGGCGCCGCGCCGCTTCGCGTTGACCGAAGCGGAGCGCCACGACATCGTCGTGGGGCGTCCGGCACGGCCCGCGACACGATCATTCGACCTGACCGAGCCCGGCTTCGCCGAGGCCATGGCCCCCTTTGCGCGCCCCGCGCGCAGCCGCGCGCACCTTCGGCTCGTCAAGACGGACGACTGAGACAACACCGGTGCCCGAAACGCAAACGGGCCCCGCGCGGGGCCCGTTCCGGAAAAAGACCCCTCGGGGCCGTGTCGCATCGCGCCGTCAGACCGCCGCGGCCTTTTGCAGCGCGCGCCGGTCCTGCAGTTCCTCGGCCACGAGGAAGGCAAGCTCAAGCGACTGGCTGGCGTTCAGGCGCGGGTCGCAGGCAGTGTGGTAGCGGTCCGAAAGATCCTCGTCCGTCACGGCGCGCACGCCGCCGGTGCATTCGGTAACGTCCTTGCCGGTCATCTCGAAATGCACGCCGCCGGGGATGGTGCCCTCGGCCTTGTGGACGGCGAAGAACTCCTTCACCTCGCGCAGGACCGAATCGAAGGGCCGCGTCTTGTAGCCCGAGGCCGCCTTGATCGTGTTTCCGTGCATGGGATCGCAGGTCCATACGACCTTCGCGCCCTCTTCCTCGACCGCCTTGACAAGGCGCGGCAGGTGGTCGCCCACCTTCCCCGCCCCGAACCGCGCGATCAGCGTCAGCCGACCGGCCTCGTTTTCCGGGTTGAGCTTGCGCAAGAGCACCTTCAGGTCGTCGGTCGAAAGCGAGGGGCCGCATTTCAGCCCGATCGGGTTCTGAACGCCCCGGCAGAACTCGACATGCGCGCCGTCGGGCTGGCGGGTGCGGTCGCCGATCCAGATCATGTGGCCCGATCCCGCGACCGGCAGGCCGCTGGTCGAATCGATCCGGCAGAGCGCCTCTTCGTATTCCAGAAGCAGCGCCTCGTGGCTGGTGTAGAAATCCACCGACGCCATCGCGTGCACGGTGTCCGAGGTCACGCCGGCGGCGCCCATGAACTCCATCGCGTCCTGGATGCGGGTCGCGACCTCGCGGTAGCGTTTCGCCTCGTCTTCCTCGGTGAAACCCGAAATCCAGCTTTGAACGCGGTGCATGTCGGCAAAACCGCCGGTCGAGAAGGCGCGCAGCAGGTTCAGCGACGCCGCCGCCTGGGTGTAGGCCTGCAACATGCGCGCCGGATCGGGAACCCGCGCGTCCGGGGTGAAGTCGAACCCGTTGATGATGTCACCGCGGTAGGACGGCAGTTCCACCCCGCCAATGGTTTCGGTCGCCGCCGAACGGGGCTTGGCGAACTGCCCTGCCATCCGGCCGACCTTGATCACCGGAAGCTTCGCGCCCCAGGTCAGGACGATCGCCATCTGCAGAATCACCTTGAAGGTGTCGCGGATGTTGTCGGCGGAAAACTCGGCAAAGCTTTCGGCGCAGTCGCCGCCTTGAAGAAGGAATGCGCGGCCCGCCGCCACATCGCCAAGCGCACGCTTGAGCTTGCGCGCCTCGCCCGCAAAGACCAGGGGCGGCATCCGTGCGATCTGCGCCTCGACGGCATTCAGCGCGGCCTGATCCGGATAGTCCGGCATCTGCACCCGCGGACGGCTGCGCCAGTCGGATTTGTTCCAGCCCTTGGTCATGGCTCTCTCCAAGCGTTTAGCGTTAACCGGGCGGCTTATACTGCCCGACCCTGCCCCTTGCAAACCGAATGCGCCGCTTCCTGCCCCTTGCGGGCCGCCCAAATTGATGGTTCTGTGCTCAAAACGACAGATCAGAGTCGCATAATGTCTTCCGTCCCGGTTACCAAAAAGCCTGCGCCTGCTGTCCAGTCGCGTCGAAAGCGGTTCGTTTTCCTGCTTCTCGACCGGTTCACCATGCTGTCCTTCGCCGGCGCGATCGAACCGCTCAGAATCGCCAACCGGGTTCTCGGGTCGCAGGCCTATTCCTGGGTTCTTGCCGGCGAGAACGGGATCGAGGCGACCTGTTCGAACGGCGCGTCCTTCAAGCTCGACATGGGGCTGGAGGAGATCACCCGCGAGGATACCGTGCTTGTCTGCGGCGGTATCGACGTGCAGGAGGCGACGACCAAACCGGTGCTGAACTGGCTGCGCCGCGAGGCGCGCCGGGGCGCGGCGATCGGCGGGCTTTGCACCGGCGCCTATACCGTGGCGAAGGCGGGGCTTCTGGACGGCAAGCGCGCGACGATCCATTGGGAAAACCAGGACAGCTTCCTTGAGGAATTCGAGGAGGTGAAGCTGACCAAGTCGGTCTTCGTCCTCGACGGCAACCGGATGTCGACGGCGGGGGGCACCGCCTCGATCGACCTGATGCTGAAGATCATCGCCTCCGACCACGGCGAGGAGGTGGCCAACACGGTGGCCGACCAGCTTATCTATTCCTCGATCCGCACCGACCAGGACACGCAGCGCCTGTCGATCCCCACCCGGATCGGCGTGCGCCACCCCAAGCTGAGCCAGGTCATCCAGATGATGGAACAGAACATCGAGGATCCGATCAGCCCCGCCGACCTGGCCGAGCGTGTCGGCATGTCGACCCGCCAGCTGGAACGGCTGTTCCGCCGCTACCTGAACCGCAGCCCGAAGCGGTATTACATGGAACTGCGGCTCCAGAAGGCGCGCAACCTTCTGATGCAGACGGACATGAGCGTCATCAACGTCGCGCTCGCCTGCGGCTTCGCGAGCCCCTCGCATTTCTCGAAATGCTACCGCGCGCATTACAAGACCACGCCCTACCGCGAACGCGGCACCCACGGCGTGCCGGGCGTGACACGGCTGTCGATCTAGGCGCCGGGTGTCCTGACCCGGCGGCACCGGCGGTCGCTTGACCCAGGGTAAACGTGTCCGGTGCGTGGGGCCGGTTCGCGAACGGCTTTTCTTTTGGCCAAAGCCGCTCTAATTTCGATGTCAGGATAATCATCCAGCATGGGAGCTACCTAATGAAGAAACTTCTCGCCGCGACCGCCTCGGTCGCGCTTTTTGCGGGTGCGGCCAGCGCCGAGGACATCAAGATCGGCGTCGTGCTTGGCTTCACCGGCCCGCTCGAATCGATCACCCCGGCGATGGGCGCCTCTGCCGAACTCGCGATGAAGGAAGTCAGCGATTCCGGCAAGCTTCTGGGCGGGTCCACCGTGACCTCCGTCCGGGGCGACTCGACCTGCGTTGACGCCGCCGCGGCGACCGCCGCCGCCGAACGTGTCGTCACGACCGACAAGGTCGCCGCGATCATGGGCGCGGACTGCTCGGGCGTCACCGGCGCGATCCTGTCGAACGTCGCCGTGCCGAACGGCATCGTGATGATCTCGCCCTCCGCGACCTCGCCCGCGCTGTCGACCGCCGAGGACAACGGCCTTTTCTTCCGCACCGCGCCCTCCGACGCCCGCCAGGGCGAGGTCGTGACCGACATCCTGAAGGAAAAGGGCGTCAATTCGATCGCGCTTTCCTACACCAACAACGACTATGGCAAGGGCCTGGCGGAATCGATCCAGCGCAACTTCGAAGCTGCGGGCGGCACCGTGACCATCTCTGCCGCGCATGAAGACGGCAAGGCCGACTATTCCGCCGAAGTGGGCGCGCTTGCCTCGGCGGGCGGCGATGTCCTCGTCGTTGCGGGCTATGTGGACCAGGGCGGTTCGGGCGTCGTGCGCGCCGCGCTCGACACCGGGGCCTTCTCGACCTTCTACTTCCCCGACGGGATGGTCGGCCAGAAACTGAACGAAAACTTCGGCGCCGAACTGAACGGTTCTTACGGGGCTTATCCCGGCACCGACAGCCAGGGTGCGGCGATGTTCAAGGATCTCGCCGGTGCCGCGGGCATCGACGGCACCTCGGCCTTCGCACCGGAAAGCTATGACGCCGCCGCGCTGATCATGCTGTCCATGGCGGCCGCCGGATCGTCGAACTCCGCCGATTTCGCCGGCAAGGTGATGGATATCGCCAACGCGCCGGGCGAAAAGATCTATCCGGGCGAACTGGCCAAGGCGCTTGACCTGATCGCCGCCGGCACCGAGATCGACTACGAAGGTGCCAGCGCGGTGGAACTGGTCGGCCCGGGCGAAAGCAAGGGCAACTACCAGGAAATCCTGTTCGCCGACGGCGTCTATTCGACGGTGAACTACCGCTAAGCGGTCTCGCTTCCCAGAGGCAGCCCGGACCACCCGGGCTGCCTTTCCATATCGACAGACGCGGGCAAACCCGCGCGAAGGGGATGGAAACGCATGATCATCGTCGAGGATCTGCACAAGCATTTCGGCGGCTTTCAGGCCGTCAGTGGCGCATCCATGGAGATCGCCAAGGGATCGATCACCGGGCTCATCGGCCCGAATGGCGCGGGCAAGTCGACGCTGTTCAACGTGATCGCCGGGGTTCACAAGCCCACCTCGGGCCGCGTCGTGATGGACGGTGAGGACATCACCGGACTGCCGCCGCACGACCTTTTCCACAAGGGCCTTCTGCGCACCTTCCAGATCGCGCACGAGTTCTCCTCGATGAGCGTGCGGGAAAACCTGATGATGGTGCCCGCGGGCCAGTCGGGCGAGACGCTGTGGAACGCCTGGTTTCACCGCAAGCGGATCCGCGACGAGGAACGCGCGCTGGCGAAGAAAGCCGACGATGTTCTTGATTTCCTGACCATTTCCCATCTGGCCGACGAACGCGCGGGCAACCTTTCGGGGGGCCAGAAGAAGCTTCTGGAATTGGGGCGCACGATGATGGTCGACGCCAAGATCGTCTTTCTGGACGAGGTCGGCGCAGGCGTGAACCGCACGCTTCTCAACACCATCGGCGACGCGATCGTGCGGCTGAACAAGGAACGCGGCTACACCTTCTGCGTCATCGAACACGACATGGATTTCATCGGACGCCTTTGCGATCCGGTCATCGTGATGGCCGAGGGCAAGGTGCTGGCCGAAGGGTCCGCGGCGCACATCATGGAGAACGAGGCGGTGATCGAAGCCTATCTGGGCCGCGGCCTCAAGAACAAGGTCAAGGCCGAGGCCGAGGCCGAGGAGGCCCGCCACGAGGCGCACGGCGCCCAGCCCGGTCTTGGCGACGAGGCCGGCAAAGGGGGTGCGGCATGAGCTTTCTCGCGGCCGAGAACATGACCGGCGGCTACGGCGCCGCCGACATCCTGCACGACTGCACACTGACCGTCGACAAGGGGCAGATCGCGGTGATCGTCGGGCCGAACGGCGCCGGCAAGTCCACCGCGATGAAGGCGGTCTTCGGGATGCTGAACCTGCGCAAGGGCCATGTGAAGCTTGACGGCGAGGACATCACCGCGCTGTCCCCGCAGGACCGGGTGGCCAAGGGGATGGGGTTCGTCCCGCAGGTCAACAACGTCTTCCCCTCGATGTCGGTCGAGGAGAACCTGGAAATGGGCGCCTTCCTGCGCCACGACGATTTCCGCCCGACGATGGAACAGGTCTATGACCTCTTCCCGATCCTCAAGGACAAGCGCCGCCAGCCGGCGGGCGAACTTTCGGGCGGCCAGCGCCAGCAGGTCGCCGTCGGCCGCGCGCTGATGACCCAGCCGAAGCTTCTGATGCTCGACGAACCCACCGCCGGCGTCTCCCCAATCGTGATGGACGAGCTTTTCGACCGCATCATAGAGGTGGCGCGCACCGGCATCTCGATCCTCATGGTCGAACAGAACGCCCGCCAGGCGCTCGAGATCGCCGACAAGGGCTATGTCCTTGTCCAGGGCGCCAACCGCTACACCGACACCGGGGAGGCGCTTCTGGCCAACCCCGAGGTCCGCCGCACCTTCCTGGGGGGCTGAGACATGGACCTTCTCAACGCGATCGTCGCGCTTCTGAACTTCGTCGTCATTCCCGCCACCGCCTATGGCGCGCAGCTCGCGCTTGGCGCGCTTGGCGTGACGCTGATCTATGGCATCCTGCGCTTTTCCAACTTCGCCCATGGCGACACGATGGCGCTTGGCACCGGCTTCGTGATCCTTGTCACCTGGTGGCTGCAATCCATGGGCGTCAGCTTCGGCCCGCTGCCCACGGCCTTTCTTGCCCTGCCCTTCGCCATCGCGGCGACGGCGGCGGTCGTCCTTCTGACAGACCGCGGTGTCTACCGGTTCTACCGCCGCCAGAAGGCCGCGCCGGTGATCCTTGTCATCGTCTCGATGGGGGTGATGTTCGTGATGAACGGGGTCACCCGTTTTGTCATCGGCGTCGACGAGATCCGCTTTGCCGACGGCGCCAAGTTCCTGATCAACGCCAACGAGTTCAAGCAATCCACCGGCCTGGCCGAGGGGCTTGCGTTCAAGGCCAGCCAGGCGCAGACGATCGTCACCGCCGTCGTGGTGGTGGCGCTTCTCTTCTGGTTTCTCAACAAGACCCGCACCGGCAAGTCGATGCGCGCCTATTCCGACAACGAGGATCTGGCGCTCCTCTCCGGGATCAACCCCGAACGCGTGGTCGCGGTGACCTGGATCATCGCTTCCGGCCTTGCCGTGATCGCCGGCACCCTCTACGGGCTCGACAAGTCGTTCAAGGCCTTCAACTACTTCCAGCTTCTCTTGCCGATCTTCGCCTCGGCCATCGTCGGCGGCCTTGGCAGCCCGCTTGGCGCCATCGCGGGCGGGTTCCTGATCGCCTTTTCCGAGGTCGGCTTCACCTATGCCTGGAAGAAGGTCGCGACCTATGTCCTGCCCGAAAGCCTCGCGCCTGACGGGCTCGTCCAGCTTCTGTCCACCGACTACAAGTTCGCCGTCTCCTTCGCGATCCTGATCGTCGTCCTGCTTTTCAAGCCCACCGGCCTCTTCAAGGGGAAATCGGTATGAACCTGCGCAACGTCCTTCTTTTCGCGGGCATGGCCCTTCTCATCGTCCTCGAGGGCTCCACCACCTTCGGCGGGCTCTTTGGCGGCAGCTGGAACACCGCGCTCTTCATCCTCAACTTCGGCCTCCTGTCGGCGATCATGTCGCTTGGCGTCAACATGCAATGGGGCTACGCGGGCCTTTTCAACGTCGGCGTCGTCGGCTTCATCGCGCTTGGCGGTCTTGCCCCGGTCTTGATCGCCACCGCCCCGGTGACCGAGGTCTGGACGCTCGGCGGCGTCGGCCGGCTGATCTTCTCGCTGGTCGTCGGCGCGGGCGTCATCGCCCTTGCCGTCGCGCTGAACCACCGGCTGCGCGGCGGGATCCGCGTCCTGGCGCTTGGGGTGACGCTGATCGGCGGCTTCTTCCTTTACCGCGCGCTTTTCGACCCCGCCGTCGAGGTGATCGAGGCCTTCAACCCCGCCACCTATTCCAACATCGGCGGCCTCGGCCTGCCGGTCCTTGTGTCCTGGCCCGTCGGCGCCCTCCTCGCCGCCGGCGCCGCCTGGCTGATCGGCAAGACCGCGCTTGGCCTGCGCTCCGACTACCTCGCCATCGCCACCCTCGGCATCGGCGAGATCATCGTCGCCGTCCTCAAGAACGAGGACTGGCTGGCGCGCGGCGTCAAGAACGTCATCGGCATCCCGCGCCCCGTCCCCTACGAGGTCGACCTTCAGGCGAGCGCCGGCTTTGCCGACTTTGCCGCGCGCTTCGGCGCCGATCCGGTCGTCGCCTCCACCATCGTCGTCAAGCTTCTTTACGCCGGCCTCTTCCTTGTCGTCCTGCTGGCGCTGACCGCCGCCTCGGAGCTCGCCCTGAAATCCCCCTGGGGGCGGATGATGCGCGCCATCCGCGACAACGAGGTCGCCGCCGAGGCGATGGGCAAGAACGTGACCGGACGGCACCTGCAGATCTTCATCCTCGGGTCGGCCGTCTGCGGCTTCGCCGGCGCCATGATGGTGACCATGGACAGCCTGCACAATCCCGGCACCTACAGCCCCCTGCGCTTCACTTTCCTCGTTTGGGTCATGGTCATCGTCGGCGGCTCCGGCAACAACTGGGGCGCGATCATCGGCGGCTTCCTCATCAGCTTCCTCTGGCTCAAGGTCGAGGCCTGGGGCCCCGCCGCGCTTGACTACCTGACCGCCGGAATGGACCCCGCCTCGCCGCTGCGCGAACACCTCAAGGACAGCGCCGCGCACATGCGTCTCATCGCGCTCGGCCTTGTCCTTCTGCTTGTCCTCAGGTTCAGCCCGAAAGGACTGATCCCGGAACGCTAGGACGGGCCGGAACGCCATCGAAGGGCCGGGGTTCCCCCGGCCCTTGCCATTTCTGTCCGCTGAATCGTGAAACGACACATTTTGTCGCGGATCGACATGCCTGAAGCCGCATTCATGCCTTGATTGGTCGCGAATTCCTTCGGAGGCGAACATGAAGACCCAGGCACAGGTCGTGGTGATCGGCGGCGGCGTCGTCGGCTGCTCGGTGCTTTACCACCTGACGAAATACGGTTGGAAGGACGTGATGCTGATCGAAAGATCGACGCTCACCTCCGGGTCAACCTGGCACGCGGCGGGCGGGTTCCACACCCTGAACGGCGACACCAACATGGCCGCGCTTCAGGGCTACACGATCGGCCTTTACAAGGAACTTGAGGCGATCACCGGCATGTCCTGCGGTCTGCATCATGTCGGCGGCATCACGCTGGCCGACAACCAGGCCCGGTTCGAGATGCTGGTGGCCGAACGCGCCAAGCACCGCTACATGGGTCTGCACACCGAGATCCTCGGCCCCGAGCAGATCAAGGAATTCACCTACGGCCAGGTGAACCTCGACGGGATCGTCGGCGCGCTTTACGACCCGCTCGACGGCCACCTCGACCCGTCGGGCACGACCCATGCCTATGCCCGCGCCGCCAAGATGGGGGGCGCGGAAATCGTCGAACACAACCGCGTGCTGGAAACCAATCCGCGCGCCGACGGCAGCTGGGACGTCGTGACCGAACAGGGCACGATCCATGCCGAACACGTCGTCAACGCTGGCGGCCTCTGGGCGCGCGAGGTCGGCGCGATGGCCGGGGTCTACCTGCCGCTTCTGCCGATGGCGCATCAATACCTGGTGACCGACGATATCCCCGAGATCATGGATATCCTGAAGTCGGGCAAGGAGTTTCCGCATGTCATGGACCCGGGCGGCGAAAGCTACCTGCGCCAGGAAGGCCGGGGCCTTTGCATCGGCTTTTACGAGAAACCCTGCGAACCCTGGAGCGTGGACGGAACCCCCTGGACCTTCGGCCACGAGTTGCTGAACGAACAGTTCGACAAGATCGAGGACAGCGTCACCTTCGCCTATCGCCGCTTCCCGGTTCTCGAACGCACCGGCGTCAAGCGCGTGATCCACGGCCCGTTCACCTTCGCCCCCGACGGCAACCCGCTGATCGGGCCGGTGCCGGGGCTCAGGAACTACTGGTCGGCCTGCGCGGTCATGGCCGGCTTCAGCCAGGGCGGCGGCATGGGCAAGAGCCTTGCCGAGTGGATGATCCACGGCGAAACCGAGGTGGACCCGCGCGGCTTCGATGTCGCCCGGTTCGGCAAGTGGACGACGCCCGGCTACACCGTCCCCAAGGTGATCGAAAACTACCAGATGCGCTTCTCGGTCTCCTACCCGAACGAGGAACGCCCCGCTGCCCGACCGTTCCGCACGACGCCCATGTACGACATCTTCGATGGCATGGGGGCGGTCTGGGGCGCGCAATACGGGCTTGAGGTCGTGAACTACTTCGCCCTGCCCGGCGAGCCGCGCTATGAAACCCCGTCCTTCAAGCGGTCCAACGCCTGGGAAGCCACCCGCCAGGAAGTCATGGCCGTGCGCGAGGCGGTCGGCATCAACGAGGTCCAGAACTTTGGCAAGTTCCGGGTCACCGGGCCGAACGCACGCGCCTGGCTTGACCGGATCATGGCGGGTGCGATCCCGAAGCCCGGGCGCCTGTCGCTGACCCCGATGCTGTCGCCCAAGGGCAAGATCATCGGCGACTTCACCGTCACCTGCCTTTCCGAGACAGAATTCCAGATCACCGGCAGCTATGGCGCCCAGGACCAGCACCTGCGCTGGTTCGAGGCGAACCTGGATGCGGGCGTGGCCGTTGAAAACGTCTCCGACCGGGTCACGGGGTTCCAGATCGCCGGGCCGAATGCGCGCGAGTTGCTGGCGCGCGTCACCCGCGCCGATGTCTCGGGCGCGGCGTTCCGGTTCATGGACGCGCGCCGCATGACGATCGGCATGGCGGACTGCCTCGTGCAGCGCGTCAGCTACACCGGCGACATCGGCTATGAGATCTTCACCGATTTCATGTCGCAGCGTCACCTGTGGCATACGCTCTGGGCCGCCGGGCAGGATCTGGGCCTGCGCCCCTTCGGGATGCGCGCGATGATGAGCCTGCGCCTGGACAAGCTGTTCGGGTCCTGGGCGCGGGAGTTCTCGCCCGACTACTTCCCCGGCGAAACCGGCATCGACCGGTTCATCCGCTGGAACAAGGCGGCGGACTGGATCGGCAAGGCACCTGCGATGGCCGAAAAGGCGGCCGGGCCAAAACGCCGCCTGTGCGCCTTCGTCGTCGATGCCGATCAGGCCGACGTGGTCGCCTACGAACCGATCTGGATCGGCGATACCGTGGTCGGTTTCTGCACCTCGGGCGGGTTCTCGCACTGGACGGGTCAGTCGGTCGCGCAGGGCTTCGTTCCGGTCGAGATGATCCGCGACGATCTGGAGGTCGAGATCGAGATCCTCGGATCGCGGCGCAAGGCGCGGATGGTCACCGGCCCGCTTTGGGACGCCGACGGCGCGCGCATGCGGGGCTAGGCGATAGATCGCGCCCCGGTTGTCTCGGCGCTTGCAAGCTTGATGCGCGGATTGGATACTCCGCGCATCGATATTGTGAAATTCCGGGTACGGGTTTGTATTGAATGAGTAACGTTGCCATCCTCATCCCTGCCGCAGGCAGCTCCAGCCGCATGCGCGGGGCCGACAAGTTGATGGAAACGGTCGATGGCGAACCCATGCTGCGCCGAATCGCGCGGCTGTCGCTGGCGGCCAGCCCCTATGTCTTCGTTACCCTTCCGGAGGGCGGCCCACATGCCTTGCCGCGCAAGTCGGTGCTGACAGGCCTGGACGTGCGCCAGATCCTGGTCGCTGACGCGCACGAAGGTATGGCGGCCTCGCTTCGGGCCGGGGCGCTCGCGGCGGGTCGCCGCGCGGTTGACGGGTTGATGGTGGTTCCCGCGGACATGCCCGAACTGACCGCGCCGGACCTGATCACCGTCGCGACGATCTTCGAGGACGAGCCCGAGACGGTCCTGCGTGCGACGTCGTCCGACTATTCCCCGGGCCACCCGGTCGTCTTCCCGTTGCGCCTGTTCACGTCGCTCGCGATCCTGACGGGCGACCGCGGCGCCGCCAAGATCCTCGACGGAGAGGCGGCGCGGCTTCTGCCCCTGCCGGGCCGTCATGCGACGACCGACCTTGATTCCCCCGAAGACTGGGCCGAGTGGCGGCGCGCCCGGGGCAAGCCCGCGCGCTAGTGCGATGCTCAGGCGGCGCCGGCGCGGCGCAGCTGGACCCGGTCGGCATTGGCGCGCGCCGGCGCAACGCGGACGCCGGGCAACAGCGACGCCAGTTCTTCACGGACGGCGCCCGGAAGAGACGCAAGAACGACCGGCGAAACCGGAAGGCTTTCCGTCCAGGCCCCGTTCGCGCACAGGATTTCATGCCCCGCGAGGGCGATCTGGACATACAGCGGCGCCGAACCTTCGGCCCGTCGGATGCCCCTGATCCCGACCAGATCCGCCGCCCGTGCAAGCGATTCCTGCCCAACGCCCAGGGCTTCGGCCAGCGGGCCGGCCAACAGCAGGCGCTGGTCGGGCGACACGACCGTTTCGCGCGCCGGCCTTCCTTCGCCTAACGCCCCGGCCCCGACCTCGACCGGACCGAACCCGGAAAGGCCAGCCGCGGCCCCTGCCCTGCGGCCCGTCCACAGGACCGGCCGATAGCCGTTGTCGCGGGTCAGGACACGGTCGCCTCGCGATAGCGTTTCCGCGGCGCGTTCGCCCCGGTCGGTCAGGATCATCGTGCCTTCGGCAAAGGCCGGCATGACAAGCGGCCCGGTGCCACCGAAGACGGGTGAAACGACCTTTGCGGTCACCGGACCCTCAAGACCTGAATCAAACACTGAACCAATCCGTAATGCTCTGACTGGTTCGTCTGATAGGCGCTTAATGCGGTGGGTTTGTGGCCGCTTCGGTCAAAAAATGCGCCCACGCCCACGCCCGTGTCACAGAACCGACACGCAAATGCGGCCGGAAACGGTTCAGTGGCGTTGGGGCAGCCGCACCGGCTGCGACGGGGGCGTGACCGATGCCACCTCGGCAAGAAGCATCTGGAGATCGGGGAAAAGGGCAAAGATCTCGAACCGCTGCGCGTTTCCAAGGCCGTTGAGTGATATGTCACCGGGATGGAAGGCCTCGTACCAGGCGCCGTTGGTCAGTATCATCTCGTGGCGGTCGAACAGTACATGCCAGTATGCACCGCCTGCGACCGCGTCGGGCGCGACCTCGCGGCTGCCCATCGTCAGTTTTGCCGACACAAGGGCCTCGTGCTCCTCAAAACGGATCAGGCTGCGGTCGCGCGGGGCGAGGATGCGCTGGTTCGGGCTCATGATCAGCGCCGCTTCCGGCAGCCACCCGTCCAGGGCCCCCTGCCTGACGCTGACAGGCGTCAGCCGCCCATGCGCCTTGAGCATGTCGTCCGTCAGCGCGCTGGACCCGATCCAGCGGATGCGCTGCACGCCATTGTCGCGGGTGAGGACCCTGTCTCCCACGCGCAGGGTTTCGGCGGGGACCTCCCCCTCTTCCGTCGCTATGACAAGTCCCGTTGTCAGCACCGGCATCTTCGCGCCCCCCGGTTCTGGAAGCACTTGTAACACACAACACTTGTCACCCGCACGTATTCCCCCGGCCTTTTTGGCCCTTGGTTCCTGTTTGCGCCGGTTCCGGATTGGGTCCAGTCCGGCGCTGTCCCTGCGCTTGGTGTAGCCCGCTGCGGCGCCGGGCAATAGCGAATTGTGGCAAAACTATGTCAACCTGCGTCGATCCAGTAGCGACTTCTGGAAACAATCCAGACCTCTGCCAGCGGCAATATCGGCGCAGAAGGTCCCAAGAGCAGCCGCCCGGGCCCGAAAGCTATCGCGATTGTCTCTTCAGGGGATACATTGGCGCACCCATTTTCCGCCTTGACGCTGGCCAAGCCGATTTGGTTCCGTTCTTGCCGATTGAACAATCGACAGAAAGGATGGCACTGACGCCGCCCAAGAAACCGCCGGCATGATGTCGCCGATCCCGGGACCGCACTCCGCGCGGGCCGATGACCTTGAGTTGGCTTTTCGAAGATCCGTGGTGCCCGAGGTCGGACTCGAACCGACATACCTTGCGGTGGCGGATTTTGAATCCGCTGCGTCTACCATTCCGCCACTCGGGCCACAGGCAAGCGGTCTAACCCGCCGCCGTTTCCAACACAAGCGCTTTGCACGGTGCCGCGACCGGGCTTTGCGCCGAGGCTAGAGCCGGTCGGCGCGGAACGTGTCGCACTCGTTGATGTCGCCGGTCTGGTAGCCGCGCGCGAACCACCGTTCCCGCTGATCCGAGGTGCCGTGGGTGAAGGTATGTGGCATCGGCTGGCGCCCGGCGTTGCGCTGGAGCGTGTCGTCACCGATCTTGCGCGCCGCGTTCAAGGCCTCCTTCAGGTCGCCGGGTTCGATCGTGCCAAGGACCGCCTCGGCCTGATGCGCCCAGATTCCGGACAGGCAGTCGGCCTGCAGTTCGATACGCACCGAAATCGCGTTCGCATCGGTCTGACTGGCACGCTGGCGCGCCGCATTCGCCTGCCCGAGGATGCCCAGTTCGTCCTGAACGTGATGGGCGACCTCGTGCGCGACGACATAGGCCGCGGCAAAGTCGCCGCCCGCACCAAGCTGACGCGACAGCGTGACGAAGAAGTCCGTATCAAGGTAGATCTTCCGGTCGACCGGACAGTAAAAGGGGCCGGTCGCCGCCGAAGCCGTGGCGCAGGGCGACTGCGTCATGCCCTTGAACAGCACAAGCGTCGGTGGCGAATACGCTTCCCCCAGTTCGGCGCGGAAGATGCGGCCCCAGATCTCTTCGGTGTCCGCCAGCGTCACCGACACGAATTCGGCCGCCTGGCGGTCCGCCTCGGTCAGTTCGGTGGTGGACTGGACGGTGCCGCCGCCCTGCTGGCGCGACAGTTCATCCAGGACAGGTCTGACATCGACGCCAAGGAAATAGGCCACGACCACGATGGCGATGATGCCAAGCCCGCCGACCTGCGCGGTTCCGCCTCGGCGCGCCATGCGGCGACGGTCCTCGATATTGTCGCTTTGCCGACGACCCTGCCAACGCATCTCATCCCCCGGGGATCATCCAATCCTGCCACGATAGCCTGCCGCCGCGCCGGTCGACAAGCCGCTTGACGACCCGGCCGCCCCGTGGCCTAACAAGCCGTTCGGCCCCGCTGGCCGACCTGGAGTTCGGAGTGGTTCGGCGATGATCCGCGGCCTTTATGACTGGACGATGAGACTGGCGACCCACCGGCACGCCCTGCCCGCGCTGGCGGCGGTTTCCTTCGTGGAAAGCTCCTTCTTCCCGATTCCGCCAGACCTTCTGATGATCCCGATGATCCTCGCGCGTCCGTCGCGTGCCTGGCTTGTGGCGCTTGTGTCGCTGGTGGCCTCGGTTCTTGGCGGACTTCTGGGCTATGCCATCGGCGCCTTCGCCTTCACCGAAATCGGGCAGCCGATCCTCGCGTCCCTGGGCAAGGCCGATGCCATGGCCGAATTCAACACCCGTTTCAACGATTTCGGCTTCTGGGCGGTTCTGGTCGCGGGCGTCACCCCCTTCCCCTACAAGGTCATCACGATCATGTCGGGCTGGACCGGCATGCCGCTTGCGACCTTTGTCGCCACCTCGATCCTGGCACGGGGCTTGCGGTTCTTCGTCGTCGCCGCCCTGCTTTGGAAATTCGGCGCCCCGGTGCGCGACTTCATCGAACGCAGGCTTGGGCTGGTCTTCACAGCCTTTGTCGCGCTCTTGCTCGGAGGCTTCCTTTTGGTGCGCTACCTTTGACCCGGACCCGGTTCATCCTTCTGGCCGGTCTCGGCTCTGTCCTTCTTCTTGGGGGGGCGTTCGTGTTTCAGGCTTTCGGCTACGCGCCTTGCAAGCTTTGTCTCTGGCAACGCTGGCCCCACGCGGCGGCCATCGTCATCGCCGGTCTTGGCCTGATCGTCGGCTGGCGCGTCCTGCCCTGGCTTGGCGCCGCCGCCGCCGCCACCACCGGTGCGATCGGCGTCTTTCATGCGGGGGTCGAACTTGGCTGGTGGGAGGGTCCCACCACCTGCACCTCGGGCGCCATCGGCGGTCTGAGCGTCGATGACCTTCTGGCCCAGATCAACGCCGCGCCGCTGATCCGCTGCGACGAAATCGCCTGGAGCCTTCTTGGTGTCTCCATGGCCGGCTGGAACGCGATCATCTCCTTCGCGCTGGCCGCGATCTGGGTGATGGCCGCGACCCGCCGGGCCTGATCAGCGCCGGCTCGCGCGCCGGGTCGACAGAAGCAGGCTGGTTTCCGAGGCCAGAACCCCTTCGTAGTTGCGCACCTTGAGAAGCACCGCGTCCAGTTCCTCCAGCGTGCGGGTGCCAATCTCGGCAACCACGTCCCAGCGGCCATTGGTGGAATGAACGGCGATCACCTCGGGCAAACCGGCAAGGCGGGCGATGATCCGTTCCGTGCCGCGCCCCTCGATCGCGATCATCATCAGCCCGCGCACAGGCTGGGCGGTCACGTCCGACCGGGTCAGCACGGTGAAACCCACGATCTCTCCGCGCGCGCTCAGCCGTTCCATTCTGGCCCGGACGGTGGCGCGCGCGATCCCCAGCCGGTCCGCCAGATCGGAAAGCGATGCGCGCCCGTCGCGGCGCAGTTCCGCTATGATCCGCTGGTCAACATCGTCCAGTTCGTTCTTGTTAGCTGACATTTCGGACAAACCTTCGACCGTTCCGACAAAATTGCGGGTATTGTCTGACACAAACCGACAACACACTCTGCCGCAAGCCTGAATCTTCGCGAGAGAGCAGATGACAAAGACCTGTATCCTGATCGGCGCCCCGATCGACACCGGCCAAAGACGCGCCGGCTGCCTGATGGGCCCGGCGGCCTACCGCGTTGCGGGGCTGGCCCAGGCCATCATCGACACTGGCAACCGTGCCGAGGACTGGGGCGATCTCTCGATGCCGGCCCTGCGGCCGGCCAGCTGCGCCAATCCCGCCGTCCATTCCCTGGCCGAGACCGTCGGCTGGACCGAAGCGCTGGCTGGCGCCGGCGAACGTGCGATGGCGGCGGGCTTCCCGATCTTCCTGGGCGGCGATCATTCGCTGTCGCTGGGGTCGGTGGCCGGGGTCGCGGCCCATGCCGCCGCCGCCGGCCGGCCGCTGTTCGTCCTGTGGCTCGATGCGCATTCCGACTACCACACGCCGCTGACGACCGCCTCGGGCAACCTGCATGGCACGCCCGTCGCCTATATCGCCGGGCGCCCGGGCTTTGACGCCTTTCCACCCTTCCCCGCGCCGGTCGCGCCCGAACGCATCTGCCTTTACGGGATCCGTTCGGTCGACGGGCCTGAACATGCAGGCCTTGTGGAAACCGACGCGACGATCTGCGACATGCGCGCGCTTGACGAACGCGGCATCGTCGCGCCCTTGCGCGAATTCCTTGACAGGGTGCGTGCCGAAGACGGGCTTCTGCACGTCTCGCTGGATGTCGATTTCCTCGACCCCGGCATCGCGCCCGCCGTCGGCACCACCGTGCCCGGCGGCATCACCTTCCGCGAGGCGCATCTGGTGATGGAGCTTCTGCACGAAAGCGGCCTTGTCACCTCGCTCGACCTGGTCGAGCTCAACCCCTTCCTCGATGAACGCGGGCGGACGGCGAAGCTCATGGTGGACCTTGTCGGGTCACTCATGGGCCGCAAGGTCTTCGATCGCCCGACCCGGAGTTTCGGATGATGACCAGAAAACTGAACGTCGTTCCCTTTGTCAGCGTCGACAACATGATGAAGCTTGTCCTTCATCTGGGCGTCGAACGCGTCATGACCGAGATCGCCGCCTGTATCGAGGCCGATTTCAGGCGCTGGCCGCTGTTTGACAAGACGCCGCGCGTCGCCTCGCATTCCGATGTGGGGGTGATCGAGCTGATGCCCACCTCGGACGGGAAGATGTATGGCTTCAAATACGTCAACGGCCACCCGAAGAACATGCGCGAAGGGTTGCAGACCGTCACCGCCTTCGGCCTTCTGGCCGATGTCAACACCGGCTACCCGATCCTTCTGACGGAAATGACCATCCTGACCGCGCTCAGGACCGCCGCGATGTCGGCGCTTGCCGCCCGCCACCTTGCGCCCAGGGACGCGCGGACGATGGCGATGATCGGCAACGGTGCGCAGGCGGAGTTTCAGGCGCTGGCCTTTCACGCGATCTGTGGCATCGACACCGTTCGACTTTACGACATCGACCCGGTCGCGACGGAAAAGTGCCTGCGCAACCTCAAGGGCTCCGGCCTGACGGCGATCGCCTGCAAAAGCCCCGAAGAGGCCGTCGAGGGCGCCGGGATCATCACCACCTGCACCGCCGACAAGCAATATGCGACGATCCTGACCGACAACCTCGTCGGCGCCGGTGTCCATGTCAACGCGGTCGGCGGCGACTGTCCGGGGAAGACGGAACTCCACCGCGACATCCTCCTGCGCTCCTCGATCTTCGTGGAATACCCGCCCCAGACCCGCATCGAGGGCGAGATCCAGCAGCTTGCCCCCGACCATCCCGTGACCGAGCTCTGGCAGGTCATGACCGGCGCCGCCGCCGGGCGCACCGATGCGCGCCAGATCACGCTTTTCGACAGCGTTGGCTTCGCGATCGAGGATTTCTCGGCCCTGCGCTACATCCACGGCCAGTTGCAGGGCACCGGCTTCTTCGAGGAACTGGACATGATCGCCGACCCCGACGAGCCACGCGACCTCTACGGGATGCTCTTGCGGGCCAGTGAGGCCGAACCGGGCATCAGCGCGGCCTGAACCCTGGGGCGGCGGCGAACCTGGCCTCGCCTGGGCCCGGGCGCAAGGGCCGCCTGACCCTTCAGTCTGGCGCAAATACTCCCGCCGGAGGCTCCCGCAGTTTCCGGCGGCGCGACACCGGGGTACCCTCAGTGCAGGTGAAACTCCCCCACCACGTTGCGCCATTCGCCCGGGCCGATCAGCTTGCGGTGACAAAAACGCACCGAATGCAGCGGCCCCTCGATCTTTTCCTGCCAGAACTCGATGAACCGGAACAGCTCCGGGTAATCCGGCGCAAGATCGTATTCCTGCCAGATGAACGAATTCAGGACGCTGCGGAAATCGGGCAACCGGTAGTAGAATTCGGCCGTGGTCAGCCCGTATCCCCTCAGCATCAGTTCGGTTTCCGCGCCCGGTCCTTCCGCCCGCATCGCACCCTCCTGACTTGCCTCTGCCAGCAAGTTTGCCGAAGACATCCTGCTTTTCAATGAAAACAATGTGTTGAGACTTTGGCACCCCCAGCCAAGGACAATCGGCCCGCCTGCCATTGCACCCAACAGATTGGATGGGATATAGTCTTGCACAACAACATGTGGCCCATCCCGGCCCCAGATCAACAATGGGCGAGCATCCGTGACCGATACCCCGGAAACTCCTGAAAACGAAGGCGAATCTCCGCGCCGCATGGCCTACGACGGCCCCACCGTCGACATCGCCGAGGAGATGAAGACAGCCTATCTCGACTACGCGATGAGCGTCATCGTCAGCCGCGCGATCCCCGATCTGCGCGACGGGCTGAAGCCGGTGCACCGGCGCATCCTTTACGCCATGCACGAGACCGGCAATTCCCACGACAAGCCCTATCGCAAGTCGGCACGTCCGGTGGGCGACGTGATGGGGAAATACCACCCCCACGGCGACGCGGCGATCTATGACGCGCTGGTCAGGATGGCGCAGGATTTCTCCATGTCGCTGCCGCTTCTGGACGGCCAGGGCAACTTCGGGTCGATGGACGGCGATAACGCCGCCGCCATGCGATATACCGAGGTGCGGATGGACAAGCCCGCCGCCGCCCTTCTGGCCGACATCGAGAAGGATACGGTCAACTTCCAGGACAACTACGACGGCAAGGACAAGGAACCTACCGTCCTTCCCGCGCGCTTCCCGAACATGCTGGTCAACGGCGCGGGCGGCATCGCCGTCGGCATGGCCACCAACATCCCGCCCCACAACCTGGGCGAGGTCGTCGACGCCACGCTGGCGCTGATCGAAAACCCCGACATCTCGATGGAACAGCTGATGGAGATCGTGCCAGCGCCCGATTTCCCGACCGGCGGCATCATCCTGGGCCGGTCCGGCGCGCGCAAGGCCTATCTGGAAGGGCGCGGCAGCGTCATCATCCGCGCGAAGACGCGGGTGGAGGAGATCCGCAAGGACCGCTACGCCATTGTTCTGGATGAGATTCCCTATCAGGTGAACAAGGCCTCGATGATCGAGAAGATCGCCGAGATGGTGCGCGACAAGAAGATCGAGGGCATCGCCCACGTCCAGGACGAATCCGACCGGGTCGGCGTGCGGGTCGTCGTCGAACTGAAGCGCGACGCGACGCCCGAAGTGGTGCTGAACCAGCTTTTCCGTTTCACGCCGATGCAGACATCCTTCGGCTGCAACATGCTGGCCTTGAACGGCGGCCGGCCGGAAACCCTGACGCTGCGCGATTTCCTGGCCCATTTCATCACCTTCCGCGAAGAGGTCGTCGCCCGCCGCACCGCCTTTGAACTGCGCAAGGCCCGCGAACGCAGCCATATCCTGTGCGGCCTCGCCGTCGCGGTGTCGAACGTGGACGAGGTTGTGGCGACGATCCGCGCCTCTGCCGATCCGGCCGAGGCCCGCGAACGTCTGATGACCCGGCGCTGGCCCGCCGCCGACATCGCGGACTACATCCGCCTGATCGACGATCCCACCCACAAGATGAACGACGACGGCACCTACAACCTGTCGGAAACGCAGGCCCGCGCGATCCTCGACCTGCGGCTGCAGCGTCTGACCGCGATGGGGGTGAAAGAGGTCACCGACGAACTGGAAGACCTGGCCGCCAAGATCAAGGACTACCTCGACATCCTGTCCTCGCGCGACCGGATCATGGCCATCATCTCCGCCGAGCTGACCGAGGTGAAGACCGCCTTCGCGGTTCCCCGCCGGACCGAGATCGTCGACTGGGCCGGCGACATGGACGACGAAGACCTGATCGAACGGGAGGACATGGTCGTCACCATCACCTCCGGCGGCTACATCAAGCGCACGCCGCTCGCCGAATTCCGCAGCCAGCGACGCGGCGGCAAGGGCCTTTCGGGCATGGCCACGAAGGAAGACGACGTGGTCACCACGCTTTTCGTCGCCAACACCCATACCCAGCTTCTGTTCTTCACCACCGACGGCATGGTCTACAAGCTGAAGTGCTGGCGGCTGCCCTTGGGCGGGCGCACCGCGAAGGGCAAGGCCATCGTCAACATCCTGCCGATCGGAACCGGCGTTTCGATCGCCGCGCTGATGCCCGTCGACGTGCCCGAAGAGGAATGGGAAGACCTCCAGATCTTCTTTGCCACCTCCGAAGGCGACGTGCGCCGCAATGCTCTGTCCGATTTCACCAACGTGAAGTCGAATGGCAAGATCGCGATGAAACTGCCCGAGGGCGTCAGCCTCGTGAATGCGCGGATCTGCGACGATGAGGACGACGTGATGCTGGTCACCGCCGAGGGCCGCGCGATCCGCTTCCCGACGACCGAGGTGCGCGTCTTCAAGGGCCGCGATTCCACCGGCGTGCGCGGCATCCGGCTTGCCGCTGGCGACACGGTCGTCTCCATGTCCGTCATCCGCCACTTCGAGGCCGACCCGGCCGAACGCGCCGCCTACCTCAAGCAGCGCCGCCTGATGGCCGGCGTGACCGAGGACGAGGCCGAGGACGAAGAGGAAGAGGTGGCCGAAGGGCAGCTTTCGCCCGAACGCTACGCCGAGATGTCGGCGGCCGAAGACCTGATCCTGACCATCACCGCATCGGGTCTTGGCAAGCTTTCGTCCTCGCACGACTATCCGGTGCGCGGACGCGGCGGCCAGGGTGTGAAGGCGATTTCCACCGGCAACCGCGGCGGCCAGCTCATCGCCTGTTTCCCGGTCGCCTCGGACGACCAGATCATGCTGGCGACCTCAACCGGCCAGTCGATCCGCTGCCCCGTAGACGGAATTTCCTTCCGGTCACGCTCGGCCGGAGGGGTGAAGGTCTTCGACACCGGCGCGGGCGAGTTCGTGGTTTCGGTCGCCCGCATCGCCGAACAGGGTGACGAGGAACCGACCGAGGAGTGATCCCCGCCCCCGCGCCATGATCCGGCCCCGGTCCGAAGACCGGGGCCTTTCTCATGGCCGTCCACCGTTAACCAAACACTCGTTAACCAACTGAAAAGGTTATTATTTCGTTAAGCCCACGGGTCTGCCATATCTTGCGCATCACCAGTGCCGCGACACTCAGGGGCGGCCGTTTTCAAAGGTTCACGATGTTGACAGGTATGCGCAGCCTCACGTTTCTTCTCGCCGCGCTGGTGATGGCCCCGCCCGCCAGCGCACAATCCAGCCTTGGCCTTGCCGGGATCGAGGCTACCATGGGCCTGACCGCAAGTTCAGGGACTTCGTTCGCCACGGGCCGCCTGTCGGGCGACTTCCGGATCACCGAGGCCCATGGCTTTCAGCTTGACCTGTCGGCGCGCGACTATCCGGGCGGCTACCTTGGCCAGATCGACGGACACCTTTATCTTGCCCCCACAACCCGTTCGAAATACGGGCTTTTCGCCTCTCTCGCGGATGTAAGCGGGCGCGAGGCGACGGTCGCCTATGCGGGGGCGGAGGGGATCTTCGCCCTTGGCTCCGACACGATCCTTCAGGCCCGGGCGGGGATCGGCTACGCCCGACCCGGCGCTTTCGACTTTGTCGCAGCCGACGCGCAGCTTGCCCATGCCCTCTCCGATACGATCGCCGTGCATGTCGGTGCACAGATCGCGGAAGTTCAGGAACAGGCGCTCGACACCCGGCCATGGGCCGCCGAACTGGGCCTGGACTGGCACATCGCGGATGGCCCCTTGTTCCTGAGCGCCGCGCTTGGGGCTACCGGCCTCGCAGGACCGGACTCCGCGCCCTCGGACACCTATCTGCGCCTTGGTCTCACCTGGCGTTACGGGGGGGCCGGCGGCGCCCGCCGCCCGATCTCCGCCCGCCCCTTCACCGCCCCCGCCCCGTTTGATCCGCTCTTTCGGCGGGGTCTGTTCTGACCGGCAACGCACAAGGCCTCGGGCGGCGCGGGACGACCACCCCGCTCTCTGGGCCGGCACCCGCGCCGCCCCCCTTTTCGTTCCCTGCGTTCTGACGTAAACCCCAAAGCATGACGGAAACGCTCCACATCGTCGGCGGCGGCTTGGCCGGATCGGAGGCCGCCTGGCAGGCCGCCCGGATGGGCGTGCCCGTCGTCATCCACGAGATGCGCCCCAAGGTGGGGACCTTCGCCCACAAGACCGGCCTTCTGGCCGAAATGGTCTGCTCGAACTCCTTCCGCTCGGACGACGACGAACGCAACGCCGTGGGTCTTCTGCACTGGGAAATGCGTGCGGCGGGCGGGCTTATCATGGCCAGCGCGCAGGAACACCGGCTGCCCGCCGGCGGCGCGCTCGCGGTGGACCGCGACCCCTTCGCCGAAACCGTGACCGCGCGCCTGCGCAGCCACCCGCTTGTTTCCGTTTCGGAAGAAGAGATTACCGAACTTCCCTCATCCGGGCACTGGATCATCGCGACGGGCCCGCTGACCTCCGCCGCGCTCGGCGCCGCGATCCGGACCGAGACCGGCGCCGACCAGCTTGCCTTCTTCGACGCCATCGCCCCCATCGTCTACGCCGACAGTGTCGACATGTCGGTCGCCTGGATGCAGTCGCGCTACGACAAGGGCGAGACCGAGGAGGAACGCACCGCCTACATGAACTGTCCGATGAACCGCGACCAGTACGAGGCCTTCATCGACGCGCTCCTGGCGGCGGAAAAGACCGAATTCCACGAAGGCGAGACCGCCGGATATTTCGACGGCTGCCTGCCGATCGAGGTGATGGCCGAACGTGGCCGCGAGACGCTGCGCTTCGGCCCGATGAAACCTGTCGGCCTGACCAACGCACACCGCCCGGACGTCAAACCCTATGCCGTCGTGCAACTGCGCCGCGACAATGCCCTTGGGACGCTCTACAACATCGTCGGCTTTCAGACCAAGATGAAATACGGGGCGCAAACATCTGTTTTCAAGATGATTCCCGGCCTGGAAGGTGCCAGCTTCGCCCGCCTTGGCGGCATTCACCGCAACACCTTCATCAACTCGCCCAGGCTGCTGGACACCCGGATGCGGCTGCGCACTCGCCCCACGATCCGCTTTGCCGGTCAGATCACCGGGGTCGAGGGCTATGTGGAAAGCGCGGCGATGGGGCTTCTGGCCGGCCGGATGGCGGCGGCCGGAATTCTGGGCCGCGACCTGCCGCCCCCCGGCCCCGACACCGCCATGGGGGCACTTGTCGCCCACATCACCGGCGGCGCGGAAGCCAGGACCTTCCAGCCGATGAATGTGAACTTCGGCCTTTTCCCGCCCATCGACGCCAAAGGCGGGCGCCGCGGCCGCAAGGACCGCTACAAGGCCTATACCGACCGCGCGAAATCCTCGTTCCGGCAATGGCTTGACGGGCAAGGCTGATGCGGACCCGGTTCGCGCCATCGCCCACCGGCCCCTTGCATCTGGGCCATGCCTACTCGGCCATCCTCGCCCACGACATGGCGCGGGCGGCGGGTGGCGTCTTCCTTCTCAGGATGGAAAACACCGATCTCGAACGCTGCACCGGGGAATGGGAAGACCTGATCCTTGAGGATCTGACCTGGCTTGGTCTTTCATGGGAGGAAGACGTCCTTCGTCAGTCCGGCAGGATTGCCGACTACAATGCACGGCTCGAAACGCTGGCAGCGCGCGGCCTGATCTATCCCTGTTCCTGCACGCGCGGCGACATCCGCGCCGCCCTTGCCGCCCCGCAGGAAGGCGTGCCCCACAACGTCTACCCCGGAACCTGCAGGGGCCGCCCGATGACCGACCGGCAAGCGGGCGATGCGCTGCGGCTGGATCTTGGCAAGGCGCTCGATCTTCTGTCGGATCGCCCGCTGACCTTCGTCGAGACCGGGCAGGGCCATGCCGGCCGCCACCGCGTCGACGCCGAAATCGCGCGCCAGATGATCGGCGACGTCGTCCTCAGCCGCAAGGGCGAGGACATCGTGGCCTATTTCCTCGCCTCCGCCTTCGATGACGCCGACCAGGCGATCACCCATGTCATCAGGGGCGAGGATCTTTTTGAATTCACGCCCATACAGGTCATTCTTCAACATCTTTTCAACCTGCCCACACCGGTCTATCACCATCACCGCCTGATCCGCGACGGCGATGGCAAGCGGCTGGCCAAGCGCGACGATGCCCGCGCGATCCGCAAGTTCCGGGCCGAGGGTGCCACCCCCGACGATATTCGCCGGATGGTCGATCTGGGCTGACCTGCCCGTTCATCTTGCCCGAAATACCTCCGCCGGAGGCTCCCGCCGGTGCCGTCAGACCTCCGGCCGCAGGATCTCGACCTCGTCCCCGTCCCGCACCGCGGTATAGAAGCACGACCGCCGGTTCGTGTGGCAGGCCGGTCCCGCCTGGTCGACCAGCACCAGCAGGCAGTCGCGGTCGCAGTCCAGCCGCAACTCGATCAGGCGCTGGACATGGCCGGAGCTTTCGCCCTTGACCCAGAACGCCGCGCGCGACCGCGACCAATAGGTCACCCGGCCCGACGCCAGTGTCCGCGCCACCGCCTCGGCGTTCATCCACGCCAGCATCAGAACCTCGCCCGTGGCGTGATCCTGCGCGATGGCGGGGATCAGGCCCCTGTCGTCATAGCGCAAGGTCGTAGGATCGAAAGCCATGGCTCACCTTTGCAAAGACCGTCCTTTCCCCTATCTATGGGACGTGTGCGCCGGGGGAAAGACATGAGCGACAGCGATCTCATCAAGCTCTATTCGCAGCGCATCCTGGCGCTTGCGGCCGATATCCCGCATCTGGGGCGGCTTGACCACCCCACCGCGACGGCGCGGCGGCGTTCGCCGCTTTGCGGCTCGACCGTCACCGTCGATCTTGCGGTGAAAGACGGGCGCATCGTCGATTTCGCACAGGATGTGAAGGCCTGCGCACTGGGTCAGGCGGCGGCTTCGGTCGTCGGCGGCGTCATTGTCGGGCTTGGCCGGGCCGATGTCGAACGGGCGCGCGACGAGTTGCGCGCGATGCTGAAGGACGGCGGGCCGGTCCCTTCGGCGCCTTTCGACGGGCTTGAGGTGCTTCTGCCCGCGCGGGACTACAAGAACCGCCACGCCTCGATCCTGCTGGCGCTGGAAGCCACGGCAGAGGCTTTCGCAAGCGCCGAGGCGGCGGCATAAAAAAACCGCCGCGCGTCGGGGGACGGCGGCGGCAGTCAGCGATCTTTCCTTGCGATCCGGGACGGGCGGCGTGCTTGGGGTCACGCGACCTCGGACTGGCATGTCTGGCGCGGGGATGGCGCCACCGGAGGGGAAAACCGCGAGGCAGTACAGGACGGCCGGATCAGAAAAGACCCGGAAGGTGAAGGCCGACGATCAGCATCACGACCAGCGACATAAGCCCTGCCGCATCCTGCGCGAGCGTGCCGGACGAACGGGCGACAACGGATTTCAGATCGAATTTCATCTCAACCTCCACCTTTGTTGCTCATTTGTTCTCACATCCTTTACCCTTTGTAAAGAACTTAATGGGAACAAACGTGAACATTCGTGGAATTCAACCGATTCCGATCAGGCGGATCGCCCTGTCCTGTTCCATCAGCCATAGCAGCACCCGAACCGCCTGTCCGCGCGGGCCGGTCAGACCGGGGTCATCTGCCAGGATCCTGCGCGCGTCGGTCTGGGCGATCGCCATCAGCCCCGCCTGACGTTCCAGATCGGCGATGCGGAACCGCGGCAGCCCCGATTGCGCGGTCCCGATCAGGTCGCCCGCGCCGCGCATCGCCAGGTCTTCCTCGGCGATGCGAAAGCCGTCCTCGGTCTCGCGCAGGATCGACAGCCGCCGTTCCGCCGTATCCGACAGCGGCGCCTGATACATCAGAAGGCAGGTGGACTCCGCCGTGCCCCGCCCCACCCGGCCGCGCAGCTGGTGAAGCTGCGCCAGCCCGAAGGTCTCGGCCCGCTCGATCACCATGATGGACGCTTCGGGGACATTGACCCCCACCTCGATCACCGTGGTGGCGACCAGCACGCGGCTGCGCCCGGCGACGAAATCCTCCATCGCCGCGTCCTTTTCGGCAGGCGGCATCTGGCCGTGGACCAGACCGACGACCCCCTCGCCCAGGGCCGCGCGCAACATGCGAAACCTTTCCTCGGCCGCGGTCAGGTCGACAAGCTCGCTTTCCTCGACCAGGGGGCAGACCCAGTAGGCCCGCCGCCCCTCGGCCAGCGCGCGGCGCAGATGCGCGACGACCTCCTCGATCCGGCTGGTGGAGACGAGCGCGGTCTTCACCGGCTTGCGGCCTGCGGGCTTCTCGTCCAGCACCGATACGTCCATGTCGCCATACTGCGCGAGGCTGAGCGACCGGGGAATCGGTGTCGCGGTCATCACCAGAACGTCGGCAGCGCGGCCCTTCGCGCCCAGCTCCATCCGCTGCGAAACGCCGAAACGATGCTGTTCGTCGATGATCGCCAGCCTGAGGTCCGCGAATTCGACGTCCTTTTGAAAGACCGCGTGGGTGCCGACAAGAATGGATATCCGCCCGGCAGCAAGGTCGGCGATCCTTGCGGCCCGCTCCGCCCCCCGGTCCCGCCCGGTCAGGATCTCCAGCCGCACGCCCGCGCTTTCGGCAAGCGGGCGAAGACCCTCAAGATGCTGGCGCGCCAGGATCTCCGTCGGGGCCATCATCACCCCCTGCCCGCCCGCCTCGACCGCGTTCAGGAGCGCGAGGAAGGCGACCAGCGTCTTGCCGGACCCGACATCGCCCTGCAGCAGCCGGTTCATCCGTGTGTCAGCCGCCATGTCGGCCACGATCTCGGCCACGGCGCGGTCCTGGGCGCCGGTCGGACGGTAGGGCAACGCGGCCAGGACCGCCTGGCGCAGGCGCCCGTCACCGCGGCTGGCCCGCCCCTTGCCGCGCCGGACAGAGGCGCGCGCCAGCGCCAGCGTCACCTGATGGGCGAAAAGCTCGTCGTAGGCCAGCCGCTGCCGGGCGGGTGCGTTGACTGACAGATCGGCAAGGCATGCGGGCCTGTGGACGGCACGAAGCGCGTCGGCCCAGGCGGGCCAGCCCTCGCGCGCCAGAAGCTGCGGGTCGGCCCATTCGGCAAGATCGGGAAGCCGCGCCAGCGCACCCTCAGCCGCTTTCTGCATCGCCTTCTGGCTCACGCCTGCGGTCAGCGGATAGACCGGTTCGAAGGCGGGCAGATCCCCCGCCTCCTCCGGCCGCAGGATGTGGTCGGGATGGACGATCTGCGCCAGCCCGTCGAAGATCTCCAACTTGCCGGAGACGACGCGCCGCTGGCCGGTCGGCAGGTGGCGCGACAGGAAATCGCCCCGCGCATGGAAGAAGACCAGCTGGAATTCGGTCTTTGCGTCGCGCACGAAGACCCGCGCCGGTCCGCCCTTGCGGCGGGGCGGCACATGGGCGCCGATCGTGACCTCCACCGTCACCGTCGCGGGGGGCGCGACGCCCTGGATGGTGTCGCGCAGCGCCCTGTCGATCCCCGTCAGCGGCAGGGTGAACAGCATGTCGCGCGGGCGGGTGATGTCGATCTGCTCAAGGCTTTTCGCCGTCTTCGCGCCGACCCCGGGCAGCGTCTCTGCCCCGGCGAACAGCGGGAAAAGGACGGCCGGGCGGCTCATCCGCCGATCAGCCGCAGCCAGGCGTCCTCGTCGATGATCTCGACGCCCAGCCGTTCGGCATCCTTCGCCTTGGACCCCGCGCCGGGGCCCGCGACGACCAGATCCGTCCGCGCCGAGACCGAACCCGCAACCTTGGCGCCCAACGCCTCGGCGCGCGCCTTGGCCTCGGCCCGGGTCATCTTTTCAAGCGTGCCGGTAAAGACGACGGTCTTGCCCGCGACCGGGGATTGCGCCACCTGCGCCTCGGGCGGAAGCACGGTCAGATGGGCGGTCAGCCGGTCGATCCCCGAGCGTTCCTGCGGATTTGCGAGCGCGTCCGACAAGGACAGCGCGAGGACGGGGCCAATGCCGTCGGTCTCGACAAGATCGGCCCAGGCCGCCATCGATGCGGGGGGCACCGCGGCCGCGGCGATGGCGGCGGCGCGCGCCTCGCCGATGCGGGCGCGGCGGCCTTCGTCCGCGGCGGCGCGACGTTCACGCGCCTCCGCCGCGTCGGCGGCGCGATGGGCAAGGGCCGCCGGGCGGGCCAGATCGACGCTGGCCACCAGCGCGTCCCAGCCAGCATAGTGGCGTGCCAGATCCCGTGCCGCCACCTCGCCCACATGGCGGATGCCAAGCGCGAAGATCAGCCGGGCCAGGGGGATGCTCCGCCGCTCCTCGATCGCGGCGAAAAGGTTCGCGGCCGACTTCTCTCCGAAGCCCTCGCGGTTCTTCAGCCGCGTCAGGCCGGCCTCGTCGCGGGTCCGCAGGGTAAAGATGTCGGCGGGTTCGCGGATCGGCAGCGCCGCATCGGCAAAGAACATCTCGATCTGCTTCGCGCCCAGCCCCTCGATGTCAAAGGCCCCGCGCGAGACGAAGTGCTTCAGCTTCTCGACCGCCTGCGCGGGGCAGATGAGCCCGCCGGTACAACGGCGAACGGAATCGCCCTCCTCCCGTACCGCGTCGGAACCGCATTCGGGGCAGACCGTCGGAAAGACATAGGGCACGGCGTCCGCCGGTCGCCGCGCCAGGTCCACATCGGCGACCTTGGGGATCACGTCGCCCGCGCGGTAGACCTGCACCCAGTCGCCAGGGCGGATGTCCTTGCCGTCGCGAATCGGGTTGCCCCTGGCATCGCGGCCGGCAATGTAATCCTCGTTGTGGAGCGTGGCGTTCGACACCACGACGCCGCCCACCGTGACCGGCAAGAGCCGCGCCACGGGCGACAGCGCGCCGGTGCGGCCCACCTGGATGTCGATGGCCTCTAGCCGGGTCCAGGCCAGTTCGGCGGGAAACTTGTGGGCGATCGCCCAGCGGGGCGTGGTGGAGCGGAAGCCAAGGCGCGCCTGCAACGCGAGGTCGTTCACCTTGTAGACCACGCCGTCGATGTCATAGCCCAGAAGCGCGCGCCCGTCCTCGATCTCGCGGTAGGCGGCGACAAGGGCGGCAGGGCCGTCGCAGATCCGCGTCGCCGGGTTGGTCTGGAACCCCAGCGCAGAAAGACGTTCGACCGCGCCCATCTGCGTCTCGGCCAGGGGCGCGCTGAGCTCCCCCCAGGCATAGGCGAAGAAGCGCAGCGGCCGCGCGGCGGTGATCGCGGCGTCAAGCTGGCGCAGGCTGCCCGCCGCGGCGTTGCGCGGGTTGGCGAAGGTCTTGTCGCCCGCGGTTTCCTGGCGTTCGTTCAGGCGCGCGAAATCGTCGTGGCTCATGTAGACCTCGCCGCGCACCTCCAGCACCTGCGGCGCGCCGGCGATCGTCTGCGGGATGTCGGCGATGGTACGGGCGTTCGCGGTCACGTTTTCGCCGGTTTCGCCGTCGCCGCGGGTCGCGGCCTGCACCAGCCGCCCCCCCTCGTATCGGAGCGACAGCGACAGGCCGTCGATCTTGGGTTCGGCGGTGTAGGCAAGCGGCGCATCGGGGCCAAGGTTCAGGTACTTGCGGATGCGGTCGTCGAAGTCGCGGATCTCGTCGGTCTCGAAGGCGTTCTCGAGGCTCAGCATCCGCACCGCGTGGCGCACCTTGGCAAAGGTCTCCGAAGGCGCGGCGCCGACCTCGGCCGTCGGGCTGCCCTCGGCGGCAAGCTCCGGAAAGCGCGCCTCGATCCGGGCGAGGCGGCGTTTCAGCGCGTCGTAGTCCGCATCCGAGATCTCCGGCGCGTCTTCGGTGTGATAGGCGCGGTTCGCGCGTGCCACGGCCGCGGCCAGCGCGGTCCATTCGGCGCGTGCGGCGGCGGCCGAAAGATCCGCGACCGGTCCGCCGTGCACCAAGCTTCCGTCTTTCGCCACCATCGCCGCCCCCGAACGCCCTTCCGCGAGTGTTAGGCGGCGCGGCGGCCAAGGTCCAGAGGCAGCGGCCGTTCAGGCGCCGATGGCGACGCGGCGTTCACCGGCCTGGGGTTCGCGCAGCACATAGCCGCGCCCCCAGACGGTTTCGATATAGCTTTCCCCACCGGTGGCTTCCGCGAGCTTCTTCCTGAGCTTACAGATGAAGACGTCGATGATCTTCAGTTCCGGTTCGTCCATGCCGCCGTATAGGTGGTTGAGGAACATCTCCTTCGTCAGCGTCGTGCCTTTCCTGAGGCTCAGAAGCTCAAGCATCTGGTATTCCTTGCCGGTCAGGTGGACCGCCTTGCCCTCGACCTCGACGGTCTTGGCGTCAAGGTTCACGCTGACCTTGCCGGTGCGGATGACCGATTGCGCATGCCCCTTGGACCGCCGGATGATCGCATGGATGCGCGCGACCAGTTCCTCCCGGTGGAAGGGCTTGGTCATGTAGTCGTCCGCGCCAGAACCGAAGCCGCGTATCTTGTTTTCCGTGTCATCCGCGCCCGACAGGATCAGGATCGGCGTTTCCACCTTGGCCAGGCGCAGCTGGCGCAGCACGTCGTGGCCGTTCATGTCCGGCAGGTTGAGGTCAAGAAGGATCAGGTCGTAGTCGTAAAGCTTCGCCAGATCGATCCCTTCCTCGCCCAGGTCCGTGCAATAGACGTTGAGGTTCGCGTGAGTCAGCATCAGTTCGATACTGCGCGAGGTGGTCGGGTCGTCCTCCACCAACAGAATTCTCATCCGGCGATCTCCGCGTTAAGCCCTCGAATACCCCGAGACTTGCCGAGAATGGTTAACCAGGAGTTACCGTAGCTCCGAAATCCGCAACAACAATCTAAAGTTGTCGGAATTTCTGGATTTTCGTGACCTTCAACGCCTTCACGCCGTGGCGCGCGACCGCCTCGAACCAGAGGTCAAGTTCCTCCTCCGACAGATCGTAGCGTTCGATCGCCTCGCTGCGCGCGATCAGCCCCGCCGCCAGCGCCTTGATGACCAGTGCCTTGCGGCTTGCCACCCAGCGCCGCGTGTCGCCGGACGGCAGGTCCGCGCGGGTCATGACGCTTCCGTCGGGCAGCGTAACGGCACGCGGCCCCTTTGTCTTTTTCAGGTACATCCCGTATCCCCCTTTCTTCACCACCGGGGGCAGGATCGCCGGGCATGCTTAAGGGCCGGTGAAACCCGGCCTTGCGAGTAGTTCGCATTTTCCTATATTCCCGGACATCTTCCGGAGACCGCCATGCCCCTTGACGCGCCCCTCAATTCCCTTGGCCTGGCCAAGCCGCCCGCACAGACGCGGGTCGTCGTCGCCATGTCCGGCGGCGTCGACAGTTCGGTCGTCGCCGCGATGCTGAAGGAGGAAGGCTATGATGTGGTCGGCGTCACGCTGCAGCTTTACGATCATGGCGCGGCGCTGGCCAAGAAGGGCGCCTGCTGCGCGGGCCAGGACATCCACGATGCCCGCCGCGTGGCCGAGGCGATGGGGTTCCCGCACTATGTCCTCGACTATGAAAACATCTTCCGCGACGCGGTGATCGAGGAATTTGCCGACGCCTATCTTGCCG
>ERZ795053.782-NODE-782-length-40513-cov-10.316427_pt1 | contig 40513 bp, 32 predicted proteins | sample MGYA00375137_ERZ795053 | MGnify/ENA primary metagenome ERZ795053 (study PRJEB30182, sample SAMN05720284) | activated sludge metagenome | isolation source: Anaerobic digester | place: Hong Kong | collected 2014-12-17 ... | reverse complement strand
CATAAAGATCAGATGATGCGAATCTATCCTTTTGTAGATCCTGCAAAGACACAGATGATGCATTGTTCTGGCCAACCAATCCTAGAACAACGTCTAAGAAATAGCTCTTGCCGGTGCCCCCTGGCCCAAGCAAGAAAAAGCTCTTCTGAAGTTCATACGTCCTATACAACACATATCCCATGAACTCATAGATCTTAGGTAGATCCTCTGCCCTTATCATAACCGAAAATATCTCATCGATGATGGGACATTTTGCCGCAGGATCATAAATCACTGGTGTTTGTATGAGGCTCAAATACGTTGGATCATGCGACTTAAATTCTCCGGTTCGAATATTATAAAGGCCATTTGCCATGTTGATTATATCTAGATTATTATCAAAGTTGCTCAAATGAGTATATGTCTTGGCCTTTATTCGGTCAACAATCTCTTTTCTTGTAGAACTTACATTGTAGATCTCCCTCAAGTCAGCCGTCTTCATGCCACTAAATTGATCTACCTGAATGCGATTAATGAATTTTTCACCATATTTATGATGTGTGCCTTTATAATAATATAAGATATCGTCTGTTTCGAGTACCGTTTTTATGTGCATGTCGCTAATTAATAAATTAGCCGCCGCATCAACATCAATCCGTATTGGACAGCCAGTATTTTTATCATAGATGACGCATGCTTTTTTGTAGTCACTGATATGTATTCCTTCAAGCGGAGCTGGAAGTTGGGACTCGGCCATTCAGACCGCCTCTACAGGCTGATTCTTGACCATGCCAAATCCCAGGATCGTATCAAGTCGAGCACATAATAGCCGCCCGTCTCGCATTTCTAGCAAGATGAAGTCCTTGCCAACTTCCTTGACCATGCCGGTTATCGATCTTTTCATGAATGTCAAATTGAATATGCAGATCGTGCCTAAGAACCTTTCCAATTGCTCATAGGAGCAAAAACTATTTATAGTAGATGTATTAATACATTTATTTGTCATATTTTGTGTACTTCCTTTTGCATGACAGTGCCACATCACTGTTCATGCTATTTTTATTTTATTTTCACTAATGATTTTATTACTCAGTTATCCTCTGATCCCAAAACTCACGTGTGCGTACTATTGCAAGCGATGAAGGATAAACATCACACTCAAACGGTATGAAGGCAGCTTTGACGCATTCTCCGCTCCCGAGACGTGTTAAGGTTCGCTGTATTAATTCTTCTTGTGATAAGCAGATACCTTCATCAACCGCACACTGGAAAAGGTATTTTGCCAATGCTTCCGCTGAATTAATGGCCACGTGAGCCTGAATCAGAATTGGTGACATGTAGAAATTTGATTTGGGCTTCAATGGTTGTCCTAGGATCTTCTGCAGGATATTATATCCCGCTTTAGCACTGAACCCCTCATCTGCTGTATTATAAAGATCCAATTCCACGAAGGCATATTTCGCCTTTGGCTCGAATTCGACCACTACAAAAGGCACGGCGTTGCAAGTGCACCAGCGCCAGTACTGATTCGAGCCCATGTACTCTCCGGGGGCCCTTGTGACATATCCCGCGTCTCGGGCTTTAGATATTTGATATTTCATTCGACCACCATCTTGAAGATATTGCGCTCGCTGATATGTTTGATACTGTCCGCAATAAGCATCCGGGTGACATAGCTTATCGATACGCTGTTCATTTCGGCGATTCTATCGATTGTTTCCTTATCGCTTGGGTTTATGGTCGCACCCAAGAAGACAAATTTTGGTTTTGTCATATACAATTCCTCGTATTCAAAAAATATTTTTAAAAAACTAATTAACCTTCTAGTATATAAAGCTTACGGTCGCAATCTGAAAATTTGGCTACCAGGATTTGAAAAAATGTCGCTAAGGTCCCACAATCCTTCTTCATTATATTCTATTTTTCCTATGATTTTGCCATCCAGCATTATTGGCTCGTCGAAGACGGACCAAAAAGTATTTATACTCGAACTTCGTATATTCGTTATCATAATATTATCTCCATAAAACGCACAAGGGCGCTCGAACGCTGCTTGTGCAATTATTATTATATTTATTTAATAAATTGTTTCTCTAATTTTCGCGTATTTATATTGCGCCTATATAATTCATCCAGGCCAACACCCAGGACATACCTGCAATATGCAGACAGCGACATATCTTTGCTATCTGACATATCTTCCAAAAAGTCTTTTAATTCAGACTCACATTTCATGCAAATAGCTGCATCCATAGTTATCATTTTTAATCACATCGAGTATTACTTTTTTCTATAAAAAAATTTATTGTTTCCTAATTTTTCTTAAAATGGCTTGCAGACACTGAACATTTTCATCAATTGCGTTGATTTCCGCTTCTAGGGGTTCAACCAATTCAGCAGTCTTGGCCTTCGCTGCTATCACTTCTGGCAGCTTGTCATATGCTCCCCGGTCGCCCCCAACAATGACGATCGCATGCCATTTTGATCGCAGCGAATCGACTTCTTCTGATTTGATTTCGGCGATGCGTTCCAGGATCTTGGATTTTTCGCTATGCATCGCGCCAAGGCTCTGAATACCAAGCTCTGTAGCTTTGGCGTCCAGCTCATTCAAGACCAATGCATTATGATCTATCATGCTTTGCAGTCGCAGGATTTCGGTTCGGACCGCATCGAATTGATTCGCATCAATCGGGATCAGATTGAAGCTCGCATCGATCCAACAAAGGGCTAAAGTAGACTCCTGAAGGGACCTTAGGATTGCCTTCTGCTCATCGAATTCCGCAAACGGCCTTATCAATGGGTCGCTCGCTCTCGAAGCATCGGTTGCGTATCCATTCACTTGTGCAGCCTTTATGGCACTGCGAGCAAAAGCGCTAAGCCTCATGTGCGCCTTTTGAACAATAAGGATTGTGTTCGCCTAAGTTGTGCGCGGGCATCAGACAACGATATCTTGCTGTTCAATTTCATCTTGATCTTGGCAAGTTCGTCCTCGATTTCGTTATCGGGGTGCTCGGGATCAGAAAAGCGAATTGACTTACGGCTAAGCGTTTCTTGGAGCTGTGCCATAGCAAGCTCTCTCTCAAAATTTCTGTGCACTTGCATTTTCATATTATCATTTCCAAAATATTTCATTAATTTTATTTGCGTTATTTTTGTTTGCGCTCGTTGCTCTTTTATCGCGGCCAGAAGGCCATCATCCAGGTCCATTCGCCCCACGCGAACATGATTGAATTTCATTACAGTCATATTATTTCCTGGGGGTGATTACAATCGTTTCATGGGCCTCGTCGAACAGCATGTCCACGCTCTTGATATCGGTCCATACGTCCATTATCGCTTTGGGCACCGTAATCAGGCCATAGTTATGCTGGCTATTTTTTTGTATCTTTCGAGAAAAAATCATATTTGATTCTCCTAATCAAATATAAGATACTACAATGGTAATTTTACGGAAAAAATTAATTGTTTATATAAGACTAAATTAATATCCATTTAGTTGCCTAAGCCTTTTTGCAATGATATCGGAAACCTTGTGCTCGAATGCAGACTCGTCCAGCAATATGCCGCGCCTCGGGTCAGCTTCGTAGTGAATATGAATTATGGGATTGTTGGTTATGGTGCTTGTTGTAGTTGTTTCGCTACCATATGCTATATTTTCAAGAATGGTTTGTAGACGCGAGGAACTCGCTACTTCGGCGGGTATAATAGGTTCCCCGGAGTGCACTAACGCAAACCCTGTTTTCTGTACGAATCCGCCCTTTGCAAAGCCTATTTTATCCATGGCAGCGTTCCAACCGGATCCAACTGCTTCTTGTGCAGCACCGCTCCATTCTTTTCCTGTTTCAATTACTGAACCTACCGCAGAGCCGACTGCTTCAGTACCCGCACTTATCCTGCCGCTTGATGCATTATCAAGGCCGCTAAATGCTATTTTCGCAAGTCCGCTTGGATTACCCATGTCTGGTGTCAGGCTTGAAATGGGTTCGCCAGCATTGATTTTCTCGTTGATCTTTGCAATATCGTCTTGAAGAACCTTATCAGCAGCTGCTCCTAGATCCCCCAGTGTATTTATATTATTGATGGTATTAAAATTAGTATTATTCTGGATGGATTTAGAATACTCTGGGACCGCATTCTGAACGATAATGTCATACTCATGGGGTTTTGCTAGGTTTTCATGCTCTTGTGGGACGCCTGTAAGTCCTTCACGATACGCGGCTCTTAACGTTTCATCACTTAGCTGCGCATACTTATCGTAGTTCTCGCTGCCTTTTTTGGCACTCCTTATGAATTCGATAAAACCCTCTTCTGACCCCACAGCAGTATTACCGCTATCACTGCCCTTCATCCAGCCCGGAATCAGGCTGCTAATGCTTGTTTTAATATCATTAACGAACGTTGTGAATTTATCAATCAGGCTAGTGATAGTGGTTTTTATGTCATCGACAAGCGTTGCGAATTTACCAGCAAGCCCTGACACAAGTGTATTGAAATCGCTTGCAAGGCCCCCTATCGAAGTTTTGACATCATCGACAAGCGTTGTGAATTTATCTCCAAGTCCTAGCACATAAGCATTGAAATTGTCTGAAAATTCGCGCAACCCAAGCGAATCTATGATGCCATCATATGCTTTTTTGACTTCACCCGCCCAATAAAGGATGCCATTGTAGATCCAATTCGCCCAGTAAACGATACCATTGTATATCCATTTGCCGAAATTCGTGAGACCATCCAACACAAAAGTGTAAGCATTTTTCGGGAAATTTACGATACCGCTGTAAATTCCATTAATCGCGTTCCAGCCCGTTCCAAGCAATCCTTTGACCCAAGAGACCGCTTCATCAATCGTGCTTATGTGTCCCGATATTGCAGAAATTGGTTGGAAGAGCTTTGATGTCAAAAGCATCTGATTATTGTCAGATGAATCCTCCCCGCCACCCAATCCAAGCACGCCAAGGACGCCACCAGTCTTAAAATTTTTATATAAGTTGTCTAGCCCTTCTATCGGGCCAACTATCGGATTGATTAGTCCTGTTTCGATGCTAGCCCCCGTCACACTGCCAAGCTTATCGACAGCATATCCAGCCCAATATCCAACGTCTCCTAACCATTTGATAAGATCTTTACTCATCTCGGTCTTGGAGAGCTTATCCAATGCATTGCTGAAGACATGAGTGCGAGTTTCAGCAAGATACAATAGTCCCGCGACCGCGATCAGTGGCAAAGCCAAAAGCAATAATGGACTTAGTGCCGCCCATTCTGCGACAGCCAGTGCCGTAGTTGCTCCCGTCAGGCCGACAGTTGCTCCCGTCAATCCCACGGTAGTCGCTGTTGCAGCAACGTTCGCACTTGATCTTGCTGCCTTGGAAGTGACCCCAAGCCAATCCGTGACGATAAGAGCTTTAGAAACCACCAGTTGTTCAATTTCTGCAGCAGTATGTAGATTCGTCCACACCACCATTTGCTTAAGTAATGCAATGCCTGGCATTAAAACCCCATTCAGCAAAGTAAGGGTAGACACAAATGCTATGGCAGCGCCTGCAAACCCAATTAGGGGTGCTGCTCCAGGAATCGAATTCAGAAGTTTGACGGCTCCCGTCAGCATTTTTATGAAAACAGACATCACAGGGGCCAGACCGTCTCCGATAGCGTATTTCAATTTGTCAACGCTTACGACCATGTCTTCCCATGGCCGCTTGTCCATCTCGGCCTTCATATCGACGCCTTTGCCCTGTTCAATCATGTACTTCATGCGAGATTTGGCGCTGCCCATTTCTTTGCTGTCTGGAGAAATACCCAATGCCGTAGCGAATTTGTTGGCGGTTCGTTCGCCCATCTTTCCTTCTGTTCGCAAGGTTTGCAAAATCAACTGTTCTGGACTGCTTATGTCCTGTGATTTCATCAGCTCTTGCTGACTGAACCAGAAATCGGTGATTGCGTCAGCCTGCTCTAATTTCTCCTTGCCAGAGCCTTTGAAATATTTTCCGCCAACATTCAGAACGCTATACAGCTCCTGTTTTGTGTCCTGGCGAGTGCCTTCGCCTGCGTCAGCCTGAGCCTTCACGAACTCATCGAATTCAGTACTGGAGATCTTGAGCTTCTTGTTGGCGTTTATGGCTTTGTCGATCTGTTCATTTAACAGTTTGGCGTCTGCGCTCGCTTTCCATGTAAGGCCAGATATCGCGCCCCCCATTGCAATCCCGGCCAGCGATGCCGCCAAAGTCTGAACGCCATTATTCAGATCAAGCACGCTCTCCTTGATTTTACCAAAAGCACTCACGCTCTTCCCAGAAAGATCGCTTGCTTTAGATGCGACATCTTGCGTTGAAGATGCAACCTTGCCGAGTGCCCCCGCTGCATTATTCGCGCCTCCCGCAAGTCCAGAAACAGCATCAGTCAGCCCAATCTTCTTGCTGTTGAGATTGTCGGTCAGCCGGTTAATTTCAGTTAGGCGCTGTTCCGGATTCCCGGCTATCTGAATAAGGATTTGGACGCTTCTGGCAAAATCAGACATGATTAGCTCCGATGTGGCGAAATAATCAATCGATTACCGTCAAAAATCATTTCCAAGCTGTTAAATCCAGCTGCAGACCAAGCCTGCGCAATAGGCCTTGGTATCGACATCAACGCAGCTTTATTAGCCTCGCTTTTGTCACATAACTTCCGCAAAAATCGTAATTCCATAAAAGGACACTCCTAAATGTAGGTATGGGCGCGAGAAGGAAGCAGACACCCGCTGCGGCCTCCCGAAGAGATAGAAAGGATAGACCGCACCAACCGCGCCCAACTGAAGAAGATTAGTAAAATTATTTTTACTAATCAAATTAAACACATTGGATTCAATTTTACGGTTTTTTATGTGTTATAAAATACTTTTTTATAGTAATATAGATTATGTAAAAACCCCGAATTTCAACGACCAGTAAAAACGTAGATAATCACATATATAATATTATATGTGAAAATCAACGTTTTTTACTGATGACTGAATTTAAATAATAATCCTAAAAAACAGGTAAGAAAAACAAGACAACAAAAAGTATCATATCCCTAAAAGACAGCAATTTCGTTTATATACTCCCGCGCGAAAAACGCGGTTTTCAGCCCCTAAAACACCCTATCTCCCAGTCGGACGTATAAAATCCTATAGGAAAAAAGAACCGCGATTTTAAGGCTTATAAAGCCCCTTTCTTCTATTTGGTTAACATAAACCATTAACTAAAGACTTCTAATAACCTTCATATAACGATATTACTAAAATATATACAATATCTTCCTATTTCCCATACTAACAATACACATAAAACAGCGAAATCTCACTGCTTTTTGCATTATTGAAGCAGACTATATTAAGTCCCAGAAATCAGTTAATGGTTTACATAAACTAATTCTCTCCATTCTATTTTAACATTATTATCTTTTTACGTTTATCAATACTGTACGGCTTCACTCCAATATGATCTTGCACAGATGCTAATAGCTGGCTGAATTGGCTCTTGGACAGATGCATCTTCTGACGGGCTTCTTTCTCAGGCATCTTACCGCCATTCGCGACTAGTAGTGCCCTCAAGATCTCTCCTCTATCCTTTTGCATGGGCTGTGGCTCTTTTTTCGTTTGTAGTTGCTTGATTAGCCGGGCCTGAATCTCCTGGTTCTCGATCAGATGCGCTTGCATAGCAGCCATAGCAGCATTTTCTTCCTTCAGTTGGGCTATTGTTGCCTCTAGGTCAGAAATGCGATCCTGCAAGGACTGAAGGGCTTTCTCGAAAAGTGCTCATTGCTGCCCTCATCTCAGTCCTCCTGAATCTCCTTAAGGATTTCCTCCAACTCCACTATTCGCCCTTGAAGATACCTGATATCATCAAGCGCTGCACAATATTTTGCATATAATTCTTCACAAAAAATGTTCATTTTAAATCACCACCTCAGGATCCACAGGCCCATGTAATCCGTCCGGCCACCCAGGCAGGCTATCGCGAATGTTCGCTTCTTGCGGGAAGTATTTCCTACTATGTTTGCATCTCGTTCCAGGATGATATGTCGCAGCTGGACAGCTACATCCCGCTGCAGTCACGGTGTAATAGGCATCTTTCTTTTTGCTTAAAACCAGCACCAAGCGACTATCTCCAGCTCCCATTTCCACAAATTCGGGCAATGGGTCACTAGATATCTTTTTCCAGGCCAAAAGTGCTTTCACAGCATCGATTCTTTGCGTTATGGGGCTACCGCTAGCTAAAAGCGTTTTTTCATTCATTTTGGTTCACCAATTAGTCATATATGCCTGATACTTAATTAACTTTTTGGTGCAATAAAATTAATAATTAATATCATATACTAATATTTCGATTGAATGTATATATCAAAACGAGGAAATAGGCTTATAAAATTCCTGAATTAATAGAAGAATGGGCAGATAAACCGCCCATCCCTTGCCGTTTAGTTTGGTGAACCAAAACGACAAGAATAGGAGGATCTTATTGGATATAGGATTTTGCATTGCTATCGGATATCAGTATTCCCAAAAAAATTCTGCTTTATAGGAGACATAACCCTTTGCTAAAGACTCGCAAAACTTTATATCAACGCGACATTAACACAATTAAAGGCAGTTTAAGCAAAATCGCCATCAAAAAAAGGGCCTAATGCGGGGTACGGGATTCGAACCCGCGAACTCCTGCGAGACAGGATCTTAAGTCCTGCGCCTTTGGCCAGCTTGGCGAACCCCGCAACCATATAAGGCCGCCGCTTACAATAGGACATGATGGATAAATAGTTTCCCGAATGATCTCAGAAAAAGGAATATTATCTGTTTAGTGGCAAAGGGGAGGCCGTGTGAGCCTACCTTTGCCCATATCGCATCAGGGATCGGCAATGAGCCAATGGCCCAAAGCCTATTCCAGTGCTTTTACTCTCTATTTGCCGTATCTTGATATTATTTATCTATCCGTATTGCTTATTCCGGAGGCAGAACCTGCTCGCCCGCTACTGCTGCTGCCGCCTCGCCCTTAACTATCTTCAGGCTGTTGATCAGGTTCATGGTCACATCCTCTGGATAGGTTGAGGATATAGCGACACTTGTTGTGCCTACAGAGACTGGTCCGCACTCGCACTTCTCGCTGTCAAGCCAGTACACAGCCTCAAAGAGCTGGGTATCGGCTGGAATGCTTGTGATCCCCGGGAAGGGAACTCCGCTGGCTACATATCCTTCCTTTCCATCTATGACCGTGTCTTCTACACTGGTAACATTGAAGCCGTTAACGGCGGCATTCAGGACAGTTATGGTCTTTTGGGGAGCGATGGTTGAATCTATAAGCTCCTTGTACTCGGTTATGACCACCCTTGCCCAGGTGGAGTTGTCTGTTACTACCTGCAGGCCGTAAAATGCAGCCGCATCAGACTCTCCAGCCTCCAGCGGTATCACTTCATACTGCATTTCGGTATTCATATCCAAAGTGACGGCATACGGTCCAAGCTGACTGCTCTCCGGCGCGGATATAGCCAGAGAGGAGAGCATCAGCACCAATGCAAATGCTAATACTGTTCTCACACAATTCACCGAGCTTCTCTTTGCTACTCATCCTAGAAAAGTCTTGCTTTGATATAAATCTCGTATCATCCCTCCAAAAGAGCATTAGTATCAAATAGCGATAATGGGAAACGGATTCATATGAGATATGGCTGTGATGAGTTGGGAATCTACACCATCATCCTCTCTTTGGAAAAGGCGGAGAAGATCTGCATAGGGGCCCTGGGTGAGATCGATTTTGCCCCCGGATGCTATGCTTATACCGGCTCTGCCCGGGGGCCTGGGGGCTGCAGGAGGGTGGATCGCCATATAGAGATATTGCGGGGCACTAGAAACACCAGGAGATGGCATATAGATTATCTCCTCGCTCAGGCGGGACTGGTCGAGGTGTTCATAACCAGGACATCGCGAGATCTGGAATGCAGTATAGCGGAAATGGTAGGAGAGCGTCTTGTGCCCATCAAGGGATTTGGCTCTAGCGATTGCCGCTGCATCAGCCACCTTCACTATGGAGAGGATCTGGTGAGCACTATGGCTGCGGTATCTCTTGCTCATTCTCGGGCGGCATCAATGACGCTTGAGCCATCGCGAGAATAATCAAAATTATAAACTAAATAAAATGAAAAAATAGTTATAGAAGCGGTATAAGTTCAGCTGATAGTGATATATCTCCACTGCTATAAATCTAAAAGTATGCATGCATTCCCCTTTTTTGCCCAAACATCCGAAACCCATTTATAGATTGAAATATAAAAAATGCTCAAAAGGGAAATAATCATAATAAATTAGCAGGGAACCAAAGTCACAATCTATTGAAGGGATAGATTAGATACAATAAGGGAGTAGTTGGATGAGGAGGAGCTCCAAGCTCAGACTACCAAGGGGGAAGCGTAGTCCAAAGGCAAGCCCTATGATGATGGGCATCGCCATATTTCTGGTTATTCTAGTTCCGACCATATTCTATCTTTTTCCCACAGGAGAAGATACTAAATCCTCCATTTCTCTCTCTTCTGACCAGGATTCTGGTATTGAGAATCCCTCTGTCAGCTCCCCGGCAAGAACCGAAAAAGAAGATCCTCAAAGCAGTTCTTCTGAGCCGGTGTTGAGGATTGCTTCCTCAGACGTCTCCCTGCTGGCAGTGGTCAACTCCAGCCCGAATCTATCCCAGGTCCACCTGGAGAACAACGGCATCACAAAGCTTCATAGGATCAAGGTGACGGATCGGGACAGATCCCTGGGCACCCTCTCCGAGCTCGACCCGGGGGAGAAGAAGGTCCTGTCCATAAGCGGCAGAGCGGAAAAGCTATCGGTCTTCGCTCTGGATCCAACCGGCCTGGAGATTCAGGGCCGGGTTAAATACAACTCCACAAAGCAAGAGAAGAATGCATCAGAGGATGTCGGCCTAGAGACTATATTCGATCCGCTTTTATTTTCCATGTCCATTCCCGCCGGTGGCGCCATTCCGGCTGAGGCGGAAGTACCAATAGCAGAGCCGGTCATTCCAGCCATACCCCAGAACTCCAGCTCCACTTCTTTAGCTCTGAACATATCAGTAAATAGATCGGCCTGCCTGGCAGGAGAGGCGATAAGCTACCGATGCCTGGCCACAAACATTGGCCAGGATGAGCTCTCCGATGTTCGCATCACCTGTGCGGGCAAGCTCGCATCCACTGGTTTTCTCACTCCGCACAAGGAGCTGGAGCTGGATGGCATTCTGCTGGTCGAGAATAACACCCGCCTCCTGGCCGAGGCCAGCGCCAAGGATGGCAAGGGCAATATCTATACCAACAACACAAGCATCGATATCCGCATGATCTCCCCTCAGATCAACCTCCTGCTGGAAGCTCCGGAGCTTGTTCACCGGGGGGAGAACGCCTCCATCCTGATCCGGATCGAGAATAGCGGTGAGGATAATCTGACCGACCTGAAGGTCGATGATGGATTCGGAGAGGTGGCCCGGATTCCTGCACTCGCGGCAGGAGAGGCCAAGACAGTGCAACAGAATAGGACGATTCTCCACAGCCTGCCTTATGAGGTCATGGTATCCGCCCGGGACGAGGTCGGTGGAGAGGTCTATTCCAGCCAGAGCCAGACGATTGCAGTGATGAACTCATCGCTCGAGATTCAGAGCGAGAGCACGCAAGTGACCACATATCCCGGAGAGCCGGCAGAGGTGACCTGGATCCTGGAGAACACTGGCCAGGAAACACTGTTCAATGTCACGCTGCAAGGGAACGGAACGGACTGCATTTTGCCCCAGATGCTCCCGGGAAGATCGGTACGAATGGCCGCCATCTACAGCAAAAATGATAGCATCTGGATCAATGTCACCGCCAGGGGAATGGACGGCCGCGGCTTTGAGACCACCACCAATGGAAGTGTGCTCTTGAGGGCCATCAAGCCTGGAATTAGCCTGAAAGTCATGCCTGAAAAGATCGAGGCTGCACCAGGTGACGAAGCAGAGATCAGCTGTCTGGTCACCAACTCCGGCGAGGACCGATTGAGGGAGGTGGTCCTCACCCTGGATGGCGCAAAGCTCAGCTCATTGGGCGATCTTGAGCCGGGAGAGTTCAGAGTGGTCCAAGCAAGGCCGCTCATCGAGGAGAACAGCACCCTGCAGTTCGCCGTTGCTGGAGAAGACTCCCAGGGCGAGGTCTGGTCCGACCGGATGGCAGTTGAGGCGATGACGGTCACAACGGCGATCCGGGTCTTTGCAAGCGCCTCGCCCTCGGCCGTGGCCCCCGGAGGCACGAGCAGCATCACCTGCACCGTGGCCAATATGGGAAGCGTGCCACTGTACAGCATCTTCGTCATAAGCGAGAGTTTAGGCCCGCTGGGCAGCATAGACATCCTCTCCCCCAAGCACCAGAAGACGATCACTGCGAAAAAGTCGATCAGCAGGGGTGGAGAAGACACCATAACCGCCGAGGGCTTCACCATGGACAGGAGTTCGGTGCGGGGAGAGTATAATCTGAACCTGGCCCTGATAGAGGGCGCATCTGCTGAAGGGAGTGTCAAGCCATCGGACGATTACCCAGACTATAACGTCAGGATGGTTCCGGCTCGCGTCAGCTATGGAAACAGCAGCCTGCCCTTCAACCTGCCAGAAGAGAAATCGACCATCACTCAGGTATCCGGAAAGATGGCTCGAGATGTGGAGCAATCCGCTAAGAAGTCCGACAACGCCGTGGTAGAAGGAGTCTCAAACCTCCTCCGTTATGTAGAAACGCTCTTGGGCATCTCCGACATCGTGGGAGCTGATAAGGATGCGACAAATGAGTCCGAGGCGGACGAGACCATTAGCCCCGAGTCTGCTCATGAGGATGAGCCGACAGCAGTGCCCTCTATTAATATGTCGACTCAGCCAGAATCTAAGGAGAAGAACCTGTCTGGCCAAGAAAACTATGAGCTGAGCATCGAGGGGGTGAAAAGCTCTGAGCACGGGGCGATCGCCATACTGGACGTGAACGCCCAGCCCAGCCAGCCGGCTGCAGAGGAGGATGTCAAGGTCACTGTTCATATAAAGAGCCCATCTCCAATAACGGATGCCTCTGTGAAGTACGGGCTCTCTGATGCACCATTGACCAGACAGAGCATGAAAGGAATAGACAGGGTATACGACACAAAGATGGTACTTGAGTCGGGAGATGAGATGGATGGATACTGGAGCAGCACCATACCCGGCAGATCGGCAGGCACCTATATGCCGCTCTCAGTTTGGATGACCGATGGATCGAGCACTGCTGAAGGCGGTCCTTATCTGATCCACTGGAGCACTGTCAATGTCGCTCCTGATGCGAAGAGAGAGGAGAGCACCTCCTCAACACTTAATAAGAAGCTATTCATTGAGTCCTCATCGGTAAAAGGCGAGGGGGAGGTCTCCATAAAGGACAACTTCAATGGAGTGGCGATGAACTACAATGAGAATATGATGGGCAGCGGATCGATATCCATGGAGAGCCAGAGGAGCATTGAGAGAAGGCAATCAATAGATAACTTCACCGAGACCAAGGATCTGGTTTTCACTGGCGGCAGCCTGAAAGGCCACAAGACCGTCGAATCGCCAAGGTTTGATGGCGGCATGGGTGCATCAGTCAGCGAGAGGTACAACCTGAGCCATGTGGACCGGTCTGAGAGCTCCAGCGTATCCAGCGCCGGCTATGCCAACAACACCCTGAACTTCAAGACCGAACAGGCCTTTAATGGAACCTGGAATATCCAGACCAAGTATGCCAAGCTCTTCAAGAAGGTCAAGGCAGATCAGCAGTATAAGGGCTCCTTCCAGACGGAGAAGGATATCCAGTTCAAGGACGGCAAGTAGAGACAGAAATATAGCCTTATGGTAAGATTTCGATTGACTTTTGCTATTTTTTAAAAATTATATCGCTCTTATGGAAGCTTTCACTGCAAAGAGCATGATGGACAGGGCTCTTAGCCCCGTCTGGCACTGGCTGCCTGTCTCCAGACCTCATCATAATCATCCAGAGACTCGATCTGGTCATGTATATCGATGCGATGCTGAACCTCAGCCGCGCGCAGCTTATGCTCCATAAAAAGCCGCATCAACTCACGGCACTCATCTCGGATGTTCTCTGCCTCCTGCCAGAAGCTCTCCGCCAGTTCGGCATTCACTGATCTCGTCTCCACGGACTTCCGGCGCAGCTCGATCTCCTTCTGACTGAGAGCATCGCTTTTCTCCCTCTCTTCCCTGGCCAGAGCCTGCAGCTCTTCTACCTCTTGAGCCATATCCTCTATGCTTCTGGCCACCAGATCCTTCTCTGAGAACATATCAAGCCTCCAGCATCTTCAAAAACAGCTGGTGAAATCTCATATCATCCGTCAGCTCAGGGTGGAAGGCAAGGCCGAGCAGGTTCTTTTCCCGGACAGCGACCGGCAAACCACCCACCTTCGCCAGGACCTGCACATCTCGTCCCACCTCGGATACCACAGGGGCGCGGATGAAGACCGCCCTATAAGGACGGTCCATATCCTCTACATCCAGGTCTGCCTCAAAGGACTCCCTCTGAGGGCCGAATGCATTCCGGCTGATCTTGATATCCATCAGGCCCAGGGGCTGAACATGATTGTCGCCCTCTATCTCTCTGGAGATCAGCACCAGACCGGCGCAGGTGGCAAGGATGGGCAAGCCCGTCGTCGCAGCTGCCTCCAGCTCCCCGGCCAGGCCGGAGCTATTCAGCTGTTGGACGATGGTTGTGCTCTCTCCGCCAGGCAGAACCAGGGCGGAGCAGGACGCGATCTGGCCGGGCTTTCTGACCTCCAGCACATCTATGCCTTCCCCAATCCTCTGCAGAGCATCGACATGCTCCGAGACATCGCCCTGCAGGGCCAGCACTCCTATTTTAGGCACCTACCAGCCTCTCGTCTGCAGGGCTTCAGCTTCGGGAATGCTAGCCGCATCCAGCCCCTTCATGGCCGCCCCCAGACCCTTTGAGACCTTAGCCAGATGAGCAGGATCATCATAATGATGCACCGCCTCCACTATCGCTCTGGCCATCGCCTCCGGGCTCTCTGACTTGAATATTCCCGAGCCCACGAAGACCCCGTCAGCGCCCAGCTGCATCATGAGAGCAGCATCTGCAGGCGTTGCCACCCCACCGGCAGCGAAGTTGACCACCGGTAGACGCTGCATCTGGGCGCACTCCCTGACCAGATCCAGATCTGCCTCGATCTCCCTGGCCACTTTCATCAGCTGAAGATCGTCCATTCCCTTCAGGCTTCTGATCTGGCCCAGGATCATGCGCATATGCAAGACCGCCTGGCTCACATCTCCCGTTCCTGCTTCACCCTTGGTTCTGATCATGGCTGCCCCCTCCTTTATCCGCCGGCAGGCCTCTCCCAGGTTCCGGGCTCCACAGACGAAAGGAATGGTGAATTTCGTCTTCTCGATATGAAATTCGTCAGCAGGCGTCAAGACCTCGGACTCATCCACCATATCAACGCCCAGTGCTTCCAGTATCTGGGCCTCAACGAAGTGGCCGATCCTGGCCTTTGCCATGACGGGGATGGTCACCGCCTCTATGATCGACTCAATGACCAGGGGATCTGCCATCCTGGCCACTCCACCCATCTTCCTGATGTCAGCGGGAACGGCATGTAAGGCCATTACCGCAACAGCACCTGCTTCTTCTGCTATTATGGCCTGTTCAGGGGTTGTGACATCCATGATCACTCCCCCTTTCTGCATCTTTGCGAAACCACGTTTGAGCAGTTCCGTACCAAATCGAAGATTTTCAAGTTCCATGAATTGCCCCAAATATTCTTAAGGGGATAGCTAAACACCGAGAATAAATAAACTTTGCCCCGACGGACTGCGATATCCCTCAAAAAAAATCGGATGAAAAATCCGAAGGATAGCGACAAAAAAGGTCATAAAAGATTGGAGAAGGGGAGGAACGAGCCCGACCCACTCCCTCTTATGGCATATAGTTTTCGTAGATGTATATATCCTTGTCTCCGCTTCGGTCGTCCGTCCAGACGATCCTCCCAGTCCTTATGCGCGGCTCCATCTGATTGCCAGGATCGGTGCAGATGGGCGTCTCCCTTCCAACATTCTGGTCGTAGACATAAATATCCCAATCTCCATTGCGCTTATCCTGCCATACGATGACCCCGTTCTCTACATCGGGATTGATCTGATCGGCTGAATCGGTGGTTATCTGCATCTCCTTGCTCGTGTTCAGGTCGTAGGCATAGATGTCCCAGTTTCCATTGCGGTTGTCCTGCCAGACCACGGTGCGACCATCCGTCGACGCATTGATCTGGTCGGCAGGATCGGCTACAATCGACACCGGCTGTGTGCCCATGCCCTGCTTCCAGAGGAAGATATCCCAGCTTCCTGCCTTGTTGTTCTGGAAGACCAAATAATCCCCTCCCGCCCGGACATTGATGCCGCTAGGAGGTGATTCAGGTGCTGTCTCCTTCTCGTATAGGGGCCGGGAGTAGACCATCCAACCGAAGTAGGTCTTTCTCAGATAGGCCAGGTAATCGTCGCTCAGGGAGATGGGGGTGGAATTCTCCAGGCCATAGACCAGCTCAGTTGAGTTGTCTATGGATATGTCAAACGTCCTGATACACCAGTAGTCCTCAATCTGGTATTGATTGTCCGGATTTCTGGCCACCCAGGCGATGATGTTTCCTCTTATATCCGGATACATGTCTTCGTAGGGACTGGCAGCAAGCGGCAGCTCCAGCTCCTGAGCCAGGCTGTAGACGTAGACATCGGGATCGCCGGTGCGGTTGTCCATCCAGGCCACATAGTAGCCCACCTGATCGTTTCCTCCTACAACCGGATGGCTCTGATCTCCTGGGACCTTGCTGATAACGCTGGTCTGGCCGGCGGCAACTGCCACTGACCTTGGCTTACCGCTGTGGGTATTGATCCAGACCAGCTTCTTGTCCATGCTCGGTTTGGCCTGGCCTGGGCCTGCCTGGACCAGCTCATCCTTCCAGCTGGCCAGGTCCAGCTTCCTAATGGAAGTGTCCTCGCCCGAGCCGTCCACATAGGCGATATAATTGCCCGATACCACGGGGTTGGTCTGCTCTCCCTCCCGGGGATAGGTCTTGCCCCATTTCTTGTCCCAGAAGTAATAAGAGATATCTCCCGTCGTGGCATCCTGCCAGGAAATGGTGTATCCAGAGATATCCGGATAGAGCTGGTCTCCATCTCCAGTGAGCTTGGTCTCGGTTCCATTGACCAGATCCTTCACATAAATATCGAAGTCGCCGTTTCTGCTATCCTGCCAGACCACCAGATCGCCGCTGATGGCTGGATACATCTGCTGCCCAGATCCCTTGTAGATGGGAGTCGTCTTGTCCGTGGACAGCTCCTTCATATATATGTCCCAGTTGCCGCTGGAGTTGTCCTGCCAGACCACCAGGTCGCCGGAGATGGAAGGCCACATCTGGTCGCGTTTGCCGGTAGCCACAGGGGACTCGACGCCGGTGGCAATGTTCGTCATATAGATGTCTGAGTCTCCGCTCCGGTAGTCCGAGTAGACCACTATATCCCCCGAGGCCTTGGGATAGAGCTGATCGTAATCCCCTTTGGTTATGGGCTTTTCCGATCGGGTGAAGAAGTCAAAGCCGTAGATATTCCAGTTGCCCCTCCTGTTATCGCTCCATACCAGCAGGCTGCCGTTGGTGCTTGGATAGTCAGCCTCTAAAAGCAGAAGCGGATCGGAGTTGATATATCTCATCTTTATCTGCGAATAGCCATCGCTGTTGTCCATCCACACGATTTTGTTGTCGCTTATGATCTTGCTTGAGTGATAGGGTTTGATCTGATAGGGATCGCCCTTGCCGTCGTTAGGGGTCTGCTGGGTGGGAAGAGTGGCAACAGGCACCTCCACCCCTTTTCTCAGGTCAAACAGATAGATATCCGAATTCCCCTGCCGGACGTCGAGCCAGGCCAGGTAGTTGCCATGGACCACGGGGTTCCCCTGATTTGCAGTGTCTATCACCACCGCTCTCTCCGTATTGGTGGCCAGGTCATAAGCATAAATATCCCAGTTCCCGTTTCTGCCATCAGCCCAGACCACGTTATCCCCCCAGATCCAGGGTTGGGCCTGACGCGCCGGGTTGGTGCAGATAGCCGTCTCCTCACCTGTGGTGAGGTTGTAGAGATACAGATCCCATTTGTCCTCGCCGCTGCGGGAATCGATCCAGACGATTCTGTCTTTATGGATCACCGGGGAGAGCTTCAGGGACTGGGCGGCAGTGATCTGCTTTTCCTGGCCCGTGGTGATATCATAGAGGTAGATCTGCTCTCCACCTGAGCGCGCATCGATCCAGATGATGTTGTTTCCATCGATCATACCATAGCGGTGGTCGGACTGATCTATGGTTACCTGCTTGGTCTCCTTGGTTGACAGGTTGCGGAGGAATATCTGCAGATTTCCCAGGCTCATATCCGTCCAGATCAGATTCTTGTTGCTGATATCAGGGCTGCTGTGATCGAAGCTGTCCTCGGTTATCTGCGTCTCCTTTCCGGTTGTGATGTTGAACAAATAGACATTGAAGTTGCCGTCTCTGTTGTCAGTCCAAACGACATTATCTTCGGAGATCGAGGGATTGGTGTGATTGAAAGGACCACTGGTTATGGATATATCGGCCAGTATCTCGAAGTCGAACATCTGGATGTCCGGATCGTTGGTTCCTTTCCGGTAATCGGTCCAGACCACTCCTCGTTCGCTGATCGCCGGCTCCATCTTGATGCTGCCTGGAGCAAGAGCGATATCTGCACTGGTCTCGATATCATAGAGATTGATGTCCGTGTGGTTGTTGAGGTAGGCGATGTAGCGGCCATAGACCCTGGGATCGGTCTGTATGCCTGATTTATTGATGGTCGTCTCCTTGCCGCTCGACAGATCCATAAAGGCGATATCGGATTCTCCTGTGCGGTTGTCTGCCCAGGCTACGATGTCTTTGCTGACCGAGGGAAACGACTGATCACCGGGACCGGTAGAAACGGCGGATTCTTTGCCGGTGGAGATGTCATACATATAGATATCAAAATCACCGGAACGCTCATCCATCCATACAATTCGGTCATCGCTGATCTTGGGCCTGATCTGCTCGCCCTTTGCAGAGGATATCTCCACCTCATTTCTGGAGGAGAGGTCTAGAAGATGGATCTGATAGGTGCCTTTGCGGTCATCTGCCCAGACCACTCTATTTCCGCTGATGTCCGGTTGAGTCTGGTTTCCCTCTGCGGTGGTGATCGCGGACTCGGTTTTGTTGATGACATCATACATATAGATGTCCCCGTTACCGGAGCGCATATCCTGCCAGACGATGCGTTCACCGGAGACGGCGGGACTGATCTGGAAGAAGGGATCGATACAAACCCATCTCTCCAGGCCGGTCTCCAGGTCGTACATGAATATGTCATAATTTCCGCTCCTGTTATCCGACCAGGCCACGACGTATTCATCTATTGCAGGCTGCAGCTGCTCTGAGCCCACAATGATCGCTATAGGACGCTCCTTTCCAAAGTCAGCCCCGCTGGCCGCTCCCGCCAAGAGGAGGGCCGCCGTTATGATCAAAAGCCTAATTGCCTTATGCATCTCATCACTCTGTGATCGATCTATGATGTTCTTCCTCGATACTTGTCTGATGGTTTTGGCGAACCACTATAAGGACTTTTCTCGACGTTTGCCGTGATCAATCCAAAAGGATTTGGATCCATTGTCGGCGGCACCCAAAGGCAATGTTCCTCTCTTCAGGGCCTGGATGGATCGATCCGGCGCTCTAACGGATCATCGTCCGGCCAAGGCTCACAAGGAATAAAGCAAGGAGCAGCCAGCCCAGGATGAACTCCAATGTGGCCAGGTAGCGGTAGACTCCTACTGGGTACCACTTGACCTGGGTCTTGGCAGTGAAGACCATGGCGCTGAAATATAGGTTGTCCAGGAACGTGAGCTCCTCGTTTTGACCCTGGAGGTATTCAGATCCATTCAGAGGCTCCACCACGATTCCCATTCCCTGCCAGTAGAGAAATGCGAACAGCAGGATGAAAAAGCAGCTCAAGAAGACGGTATATCTGGGCCGAACCCCATAACCGCAGGAGATCCAGGCCAGGCCGTCCAAGAGCTTGGACCAGTTGATCTTTCGGTTTTCCCCTTCCCGGATGGCAAAGCTCTTGCCCGCCTGGCTCGCGCGACGGTAGTGGTAATAGCAGTCGTCTGCATCCTCGAACCACTCCAGGTTCCTGTAGTTCCTGGCCAAAGAGAGGTAGGTTTCGCCATCATATCTCAGGTGATTGCACAGCACTGGCCATCTGGCCTCCAGACGGTTGAACTCCGCGTTTTGAAGGGACAACTGACCGGAGATCTGTGCTCTTGAGAGACGCATTTTATTGATGCTAGCGCCTGCAAAGGTGATCTCTCTTTGGAAACTGGCCGCGGAACAGTCTGCTGTCTTCATGAATGCCGTCCCATCGAAGAGCGCATCCTCCTGAAAGTGGGCAGAGGCGAAGCTGACCATTGCCAGAAAGGTAGCAGAAGAGAAGCTCGCCTCCTGGCGAAAGGTCGAGCCGCTGAGGTCAAGAGGTTCGCGGAATATAGAATTGATGAAATTGACCCTCCCTAAAAAAACCGAGTTCCTGATCTCGATGCGAGAGGCCAGTACATGGGCCAGAGCGGACATATCCCGAGACCTTTCATTGTGAGTCAACTACTCCGGCCTAAAGACCGGAGCTTGTAACTGAGGTAAGATGTTTCCCCGCTACAATAGGCTGGTTGACACCGACTTGCAAAATCGGTCGAGCCATTTCGTGGTCGAGGCAGCCCGTAAACAGATCATAGCTTCAAATGCATTTCAGCTTAGGCATTGCGGCCTATTCCGATCTGAGTCAGTGTGTGTCTCTCAGTCATCCCACCGAACCGTTGGCTCCGAAGAGTGTCTTGTGGTCTGAGAAAACAACATGTGGAGATGGTATTATGAGAATAAGTATGTTTGTATTGCATTGCGAAAGTAATCCTGGAAAGCGTACGGCTTTCCTCTCCGGCCTGAGGTTTCTATGAAGGGCAGATCAAGTCTGGATAGGTCAATATCGCCAGCTATCGCCGCGTGCTCATAGATGACTGGCTCTCCACGCTCGATCCTCTCCAGGATCTCGCGGGCCTCAATCACGGGGAGATTTGATCCTTCTACCATGCGGTCGCCTCTCTCAATCCACTATCTTAATCCTTTTTGATAGCTTCTCCCAAATCAGCAACGACTTTATACTCCTTCCGATAACCCCTAACACACCGGGAGGAACTTTAGTTGAAGGATTATCTCACGATGGAAGATGTCAAACTCGATAATAAAAGGGTCCTGGTTAGAGTCGACTTCAACTCCCCCATGGACCCGAGCGGAAATATCCTGGATGACAAGCGGATCAAGAGCCATTTAGATACTTTGCGTGCTCTGGAGGATTGCCGGGTGGTCCTCATGGCCCATCAGAGCAGGGCGGGAAAGAAGGACTATACCACCATGGAAGCCCATGCCCGCTCTGCCACCAGACTCCTTCGACGCGATGTTGCCTATATCGATGACATCTTCGGCTCTCATGCTCGAGAGGCCATAAGATCCCTAATGCCAGGGGAGGTTCTTCTCCTGGAGAACACCCGCTTTTATGCAGAAGAGAACATGAACCGCACGCCTGCCGATCATGCTAAAAGCCATATGGTGAAGAGGCTGGCTCCTCTATTCGATCTGTTCATAAATGACGCTTTTGCCGTCTCCCATCGCTCTCATTGTTCTGTAGTCGGATTCACCGAGGTTCTGCCCAGCATTGCCGGCCTTCTGATGGACAAAGAGATCACTGCTCTGGACAAAGGGCTGAAGGGCGATGAGCATCCCACGATCTACTCCTTGGGAGGTACCAAAGCGGACGACTCCATCAAGGTGATAGAGAATGTGCTGCGGCGCGGCGGAGCGGACAAGATTCTGACCTCCGGGGTTGTAGCTACTGTCTTCTTGATGGCAGCAGGAATCAATGTTGGTGAAGCCAATCGAAAGTTCGTAGAGGATCAGGAGTATCTTGAGCAGATACCGGTTGCATCTAAGCTTCTGGCAGAATATCCGGACAAGATCGCAATGCCGGTGGATGTGGCCCTGAATAAGAATGGAGAGAGGATCGACGTCGCAGTCTCCGCCCTTTCCAACGATCTGCCTATAGCGGACATAGGTCTGGAGACCATAGTCGATTATTCCAAAGAGCTAAAGGATGCTCGGGTTACAGTCATGAACGGGCCGGCAGGGATATTTGAGCAGGAGAAGTTCAAATTGGGGACATCTGAGCTCCTGAAGGCCTCAGCCGAGTCGGACTACTCCATCGCCGGCGGAGGGCATAGCGTGGCCGCCATCGAACAGCTGGGGCTGGAGTCCAAGTTCTCTCATGTGAGCATGGGCGGCGGTGCGAGCATCACCTACCTATCGGGAGAGCCCCTGCCGGGAATTGAAGCCCTGAAAAAGTACGCTCTAAAAGTGCGCAAGGCTTAGAAAAGAAATATCAGGGCAGCAACTCTGCCACCCTATTTCTGCATTCCTGCAGAAGGGCTTCAGGATCGCCCCTGGCATCAAAGGAGGCTGCCGAACTGTGGCCTCCGCCGTCACCTCCATGGGCTCTGCCGATGTCACCCAGGATCTGGTTGAGGTTCAAGCCGGCATTCGCTGCTTTGCGGCTGGACCGGGCGCTGATCCTGACCCGATCGCCATGCCTTCCGGCTACAAATGCCACGTCTGCCCCCAGGTCTATCAGCGCTGCTGCCGATGAGCCCTCGAAGGAGTTGATCCTGGAGGCGGCTATCAGCCATTCTCCCCGGCGCTCGATCTTTGCCCGGGAGGCTGCCTTGAGGACTGCTATCCTCTGAGAGATGTCCGGGGCAACGGATAGGGCCTGCAATGCCTCTTCATAATCAAATCCTCCTGCCTCTAGTAGCTCTGAGGCCGCCAGAAATGACTCCGCGCTGGCTCGCTTGAACCGCCCAGTGTCCGAGATAATCCCCGCCATTAACCCCAGGGCCATCTCCCTGCTCGGCTGCCGTCCATTGTCCTTCAGGATCTTCCAGACGATCTCCGCAGTGGATTTGGCCGGCCTTTGGATATAGAATTCTGCCTTGTGGGTCAGCCCTTCATCCTGGTGGTGGTCTATGAGTCCATATCTGGCAAGCTGGATTCTGCCCAGCTGCAACTGGACGGATGTGTCCACCACCACAATCAGGTCCCAGCCCTCTTCTGAGGGATCGATCAGTATATGTGCTCCTATGATATCAGATAGAGCCTCTCCGATGCGGCTCAGGTCGTCTATCGCCCCCACTGTCCCTCCGAAGGCCCCGGCCAGGGCAAAGGCGCTCCCTATGGCATCAGGGTCGGCGTTGCGGTGGCACAGGTACAGGACGTTTTTGTATCTGCTGACGATGGAGCCGAACTCGGCCTCTGAGATGAGCATAAGAGAATTGGTCAAATCCAAAGAGATAAGTTCTTTCCCGCCAGACAATATTTTATGCTCTTTATGGATAGATCCCAGGCAGGAAAGGCGCTGGCAGGGGCCCTGGACGGGTTTATAGGCCAGGATTCGGTGGTCTATGCCCTTCCCAGAGGTGGGGTGGTCCTGGGATATGAAGTAGCCCGCCACCTTGATGCTCCGATGGATCTGCTCATAACCCGAAAGATCGGCTATCCCGGCAGCCGGGAATGCGCCGTCTGCGCAATATCCGAGGATGGGGAGATGATATGCGACAGCTTGGGCGCTTCCCGCCTGGATCCCGCATGGCTCGGTGTGCGGGCAGAAGAGGAGATGGAAGAGGCGAACAGGCGGCGAAGAGCCTATCTTGAAGGCAGACCGCCCCTGAATGCGGGAGGGAAGGTGGCCATAGTGGTTGACGACGGCATGGCCACCGGGCTTACCGTCCTCCTGGCCATTATGGTGCTGAAAAAGCAACATCCTAAGAGTATAGTGGTTGCCGTTCCCGTCTCTTCGATGGAGGCAGCAGAGAAGATCAGAAGAGAAGCCGATGAGCTTGTCGCCCTGGATGTGCCCCCTGATTTCTGTTCAGTATCTGAGCATTACGAGGAGTTTGCACAGCTTGAGGATGAGGATGTCATCCGTCTCCTCAGGGCGGCGGAAAAGAGGGAATAGTATCGTCTCCCGATCAAAACGGTCTGCTCCGACTGCAACCGCAGTCAGTGGCACTTAGCTCTTATCTTTTACATGAAGATCGGGAAGGACAAATGGGGTATAAACCAGACCGAGGGGATTGTATTCTTTGAGCAGCTTCAACCTGGCCATCCTTATGGCATCTCCGATCGAGCTTTTGTCTTTGAGAAAATGCCCCAGACACGCCTCGGCGAAGCTACATGCCAGCGGTTCGAAGATGGTGGTCTCTGTCCCAATGACCCCTGCGCTGCCCGAGCGGACGAAGTCGGCAACCAGATTAATTGCCATTTCCGGGTCCAGGGCAGTAGTGTGGCAACCATTGATAAAAACCAGTGGTTTGGGTTCTATCCATTCGATGTTGAAAGCATTCAGATTCGATCCATCTATGAAATCGTTGCCCGTTCCATCTCCGACCTGAAGGTAGGGAATATTGTTAGTGGAAATCCCGCCATGACAGTAGAAATAGATCAGATGCGATTTCGGGCTCTTTAGGTTATTGATGATCTCCAGCCGCTTATCTGAATAATGCCAGGATATATCGGTCCTGATTTCTCGCAACGCCCTCATATGCCCATCGAGGCGATCGAGGTTTGTGGCTACACATACCACCATATGCGGACCATCATCCATGACGATCTCCGAGGCTGATTCGTCGGGCACAGAGGTGGGAAATCCCAGGATATGCCTGAAGCCCCAAAATCCACTTGGACAGACGTAGCCATCTGGGTTGCCCATTTCGTCTCGCTTGGAGTGGGGGCATAATCCATTAAAGCATGGTGCTTTGTCCAAAGGCGAATTGCTCTGAAGTGCGGCGGAGAAAGCCTCGCAGAGCTTGTAGCTACCTGCTTTGGTATCAAGAGGATAATCATAGATCAAAGCTGCCGGGAGAATCTGGGTGGGCGAGTCCCTTATGGCGATCTGCACCATGCCAGGATTGAGCATCAACCTCGCCAGCTCATTGGTCTTGCTGTGGGTTTTGATGAACTTTCCAATTATGGCATCATAAAGCAAATACCCTCTTCTGGCCAGAGATATCAGATCCTCTTCAAGCCTCTTGAGACTTAAATTCTCATCAGAAAAGCGATCTAGATAGCGATAGGTCTGCCCTTCACCCTCCTTCCAGGGCTTTTCTTCCCCCCATGAGGCTTTCCACAGGGCTTTTCTGGCATTCTCTGTCAGATTCTTCAGTTCGGTCGCCGGTATCACAGCGCTATTCTTGAAAATGGGCTCCTGCTCCTTGGCACCAAAGAAGCTGAGGGTATGGGTGCCATCGCCATTGCTGTTCAGGAGAATGCTGAGGCGGTGAGGAGCAAAGCCCCTGAGATGATTTGCCCATAGGGTGTGGCTCAGGGTGTAATCAACCTCCGAGCTCAGGGCTCCCTCTTTTTGCAGGCCATGATTTGCTACGATAGCTCTTATCAGCCTGGATTGGATGAGGATCTGCTCGTAATAAATATTGCAGCGCAACCGGAATGTGCCCTCTTGTGCCGGTGACTTGACCGGGAAGAGCAGGCGTCGGTTAAGGATATCTACATCTGATACTGCCCGCATTGATGGATCCGGCTGGTGCAACACACGGGCAGTTCCATCATCTTGAAGCTCCAGCTCCCCTACATCCGCCCCTTCAGTGATCTCGATCTCACCATCGAAGGGAAAGATGGCTACCACCAGCCTGGCTTTCGGTGGCACATAATCAGGAATCGTTGCAGGCGCTGTTTCGATAGATTTCAGAGTTGGCCGGCCAATATCAAGCCAAAAGCAATAGGTCTGACCAGGCTTTAAGGGAGTCTGAGGATCTAGGGGATTGTCAGCATGCTGCGAGGGTGCAAAGCCGGTGTTGACTGTACGGATCTGAAGGCGAGTCAGAGCTACTCTGAATAGATTCCTTCTCTCCTCTTCACCCATGGAAGCTATCTGTTCTGGCAGAGACATCCCAATTCCATCGTCCTTAGATGCTACTGATTCGAATACATCTGCCTCATCCTTTCTCGTCTTTGGAGGAGGATGCCCTTTTTGTTCCGCTTTGGGAGAATAATGTGTCCATCCCCCTCCCTTAAAATCGTCGACACTATTTGAGACCCCCTTGAGCATCAAATCCCATTTTTCCAGATCTTTAGACGATATCGATGGGCGCCCTTTCAGATCTGCCTCCCAATTTTCCTCTTGAACCAGCTCAGCCTGAACTAAAATGCGGTCCTGACTGGTTGTGAGCAGAAGGATCCTTTTCAGCACCTTGATTCTTTCCGGTTGCGAAGTAATCTCGTGCTCAGCTTCATGGGCAGCATCCACCAAGGCCTTTTTCCTGGCATCAGAAAGGTGGGCGGATTCAGCCAGCGCCAGGAGTATAAGAGCGCGCTGGTAAGGATCTGAAACTGCATAGGCAATCGATATCGCTCTTGAAAGAAGTGGCTCAGTCAGATAAGGCGCGAGGTGAATAAGCAGATCTGGATTGAGCCCCTTCTCGCTAAAGATTGCTTCTTTGAGATCCCTTATGGATTGTTCGATCATTCCATCTCACACATCCCTTTTTCCCAGGAGCAATTATGAGCGCCCATCCAGCGTCTTCATCAATCCGGGGGAACTTTGCCTCCGCTGCCATCTCCCGCGTTCATTGGCGTCACCGTCACTGCAGTGCCCGGTGGGATCACATAGTCGCTGGAGGGCTTTCTGCGTCGTCCGTCTAAGAACCAGTCAATATTGAAGTTATCAGATCTCGATACCATTACAATCAGGGAGAGGAAGTAGGAGAAAAAGCCAATGGCAAGCCCTATGCCATATGCTCCGAAGAGGCCGCCCTCTCGATCGAATAGAGCGAGGACTGCGCTCCCGCCTATGACGCCAATCAATGCTGCCAGGTCGCTCAGCTGGACATCGCCTTTTCTATACCGATTTATTAGATAAACATACCATCCGATTATGGTGCCAAATAGCAGCGCGCCTATCAACTGAATCATCTGAATTACCGATTCATCTAACATGATATTGCCTCCTTTCCCACTCTGAGTCAGGCAGACTAAAACGATCGATCAGCTCTCGTCTCCAGGCAAGATGAAGATATAAAGTCAATCCTCCAGCACAAAAGAAAAGCACAGGAGCCCACATGCCAGAGAGATAAAATGCCCAAAGAGCAAACATCAGAGTCGCTGCTCCTGCTGCTATACCATCAAAGAGCGGACGAGTGATCTTGCCGCTTAGACTGCCAATCCACCAGCCCCAGATCAGGCCTATCCCCATGTATCCAAGCAAGGAAATCAACATAAAGCCCCTATATCCCTTATTTTGTATAACAGATAAGCCGACCTGTTCAGGTATCAATCAATTATTGATAATCTGAGTATAAATAACTAACTTAATTGGAGTCTATTATCTATTATCGATATCGAAGATTGATATCGAAGCTTATCGAATTTAAGGGGCGGATCATGAATATCCGCGGGTTCTGGTTGCGCCTTGGATTAGGAAAGCTATTAACATCTATAACGCCAATTAGGTAAGTGAGAGATATGCAGCAAGATACGCAGCAAGAATTGAGGCAATTGCCAAACCTGGAGGGAATCGATCCGGAGACTGCAAGGCGGCTGCAGTCATGCCTGGATTGTGAGTTCGCCTGCACACCCGTTCGATATTTCCGGACCAGAAAGGCGACATTCCTCGCTAGTTCAATTGAGCCCTTGTCCATAAGAATCTCGGGATTTGGCGAGCCCTTCCAGTCCAGACAGCTGACCTGCTGCAACATCGACAACCCAGAAGACCTGGAAGTGAGCATGGATTCCTGCGAGATGCTCTTTTTTTCGGCAAGAGATCCGGGCGTCCTCTATCTGAAGGAGGGGATGTGCTCTGTCAGCGGGCCGAAGCGCTCGGATCTGGCCCGAGAGATTGATCGCCCGGCCAGGCTTCTGGATGAGCTGCCAAGAAGGGATCCTGATGTGGTGAGGATGGACGAGAGGACATTCCGCCAGACGGGGACGATCTCTAGCCAGAGTCCTTTCACTCTGGTGATCCTGGATGGTCAGCCCGGAGCGGCCAAGCTATGAACGAAATCAGGGAGATTTCCAGCCTCTTGGACCGAGAGCTAGAGGCGATAAAGCACTCTTTCTCCAATGATCTAGCTTCTGAGAAGATAGGCGGGAAGGCTTCTTCCAGGGTGGTGAAGCTTCTGAATCCAAAGGTCATCACCTCTGAGAATAAGATAGAGGTTATGGGGCCGGCGTTCCTGATAAGCCTGGCCGAACTGAAGAAGGCAATTAAAAACCGCTACAAGACGCCGGGGCGGAATATATTCCCGGAGGTGGCCGACGACTTCGTATTCAAGAACGGCATGGATGCCATAAACAGGCTGAGCAACTTCGACACCAGCCAGGCGGCAAGCGATCTGGTCAATCTGTCAAGGCTTGTGAAAGTGCCTTCTGACTCGGAAAAGGTCGCTCTCATCAGAAGGATAAAGCCGCTGGAGCTGGTGGACGAGTACATAATCGATGGCAAGCATACCAGCGGAAGCTTCCTGGGGAGCTTTGATCTTCCCCTGGTGGTTATGACCGACGATGGTGCCCAGTTTGATTTTGAGAATCCCTCAGATGTGATGGGCACAGATAAGCGGCTGGAAGAGTCGATGTCCATCAACATGAAGAGCATAATGCTCATAGCCGAGCGGGTGGACGACAACACCATTCAGACCACCAGCGGGCTGAAGCATGTATTTTTGGGAAACACAATGGCAGTTATATCCCTGATCTGTCTTTTAATAGGCGCCTTCTCGCTAATTGAGCGCAGGCTGTTCTTTTTCATTATACTGTTCATCTGTGGGGTGGCTCTGGCGGTGGCCAGATATCTGCCCACCAGCTGGAATAGAGAGTTCTTTGGCGTCTCGGAGATGAAGGTGGTGGGCAATGGCTACACGGTCTTCAAGTTCTATGGAGATATGGCATAGGGGAGAAAGAGGGACTAATCTTTAAATGAGGTAGAGTAGATGAGCGGAATAGATAGCGATATATTGCGGGAAAAAATAAAAGAGAGGATGCCTAAGCCGCCGCATTTCTCTCTTGGAGCTACAGCTTTCATTGCCACTGCGATCATCTTATTGCTGCTGCTGGTTTTAGTGGGAGGATCATTCATAGCCATAATCCCTGCCGGGCATGTGGGGGTGCAGGACCGGTTTGGGGTGGTCTCCGATACTGTGCTGAGTCCGGGATTCAACCTCAAAGACCCGCTCACCAGCGTCCACCAGATGAACACCCAGACCCAGCAGATAGAGTACAAGCAGGTAACCGGGACGTTGACCCGTGAGGGCCTGGAGATAAATCTGGATAGCAGCGTCTTGTGGCACCTTGATCCGGCCAAGGCTCCGGACATCTTCAGATCGGTAAGAGGAGACTATGTGGACACCAAGCTGACTCCTTCCTTCATGGGCCTGCTTCGAGCGGAGATCAAAAAGTACACTGCCGAGGACATTTACACCAATAAGTCGACTGAGATCCAGGCGGATGTGGAAAAGCAGCTCAAGATGGAGCTAGATAGAACCGGCATCATCATCGAGAGAGTTTGGCTGAGGGGGATCTTCCTGCCGACTGAGCTCCAGGTGGCCATCACCACCAAGCAGCAGAAGCAGCAGCAGGCCCAGCAGATGCAGTTTACCATCCAGCAGTCGGAGAAGGAGGCGGAGAGGCTGGTGATCGAGGCCAAGGGCATAGCCGAGGCGAACCGGATCAAGGGTGAATCGGTAACGCCAACCCTGGTGTCCTGGGAGTTCGTTCAGGCGATCAAGAACAATCCCAATGTGCTCTACGTGCCCATCGGCTCGGGCGGGGGAGAGGTGCTCTTCAACCTCCCCGCCCTTGGGCTGAAGAGCTGAGGGTGATTAAGGTTAATAATGTTCCCCGAACACATAGAGCGGCCCGAAAGCTTCATGGCCCCTGGCAGACAGATATGGAGACCGATTATGGTAACAGTGCTATGTAATGATGCTGAGATCGAGGTTCCGGATGGCGAGGTCTGCCAGATCTGCGGCTGCGAGCTGGAGGAGTTCGACGAGGTCACGGGCACGGGGATTCATGGGTACTATCACTGGATCTGCGTGAATCACGTGGATGCCTGAGAGGCTTGCTTTATGTGGTGATTGCCTCCCCGCCCCCTTTGGGCCCAGGCCGGGAGGTATGCTGATGGCAAGATTCATAAACCAGCAGGTGATTGCATTATCCTCGATCTGCTGGAAGTCGATCGAATAGATGCAGGTCGTATGCGGGGATAACCAAGCCAGGCCAACGGTGATAGACTCAAGATCTATTCTCGCAGGAGTTCAAGGGTTCGAATCCCTTTCCCCGCATATTTTATTATAAAAACAGGTCATTTCAGGATAAGGACTATAATTAGCATAAAACTTATAATTTGGTATGCAAACATTTTGCAGGAATAAAGATTAAATAGACGAAATTCGGATTGTTTATTTTATATTGCTAGGACTGAACTTTGCAGATTCTAGCCCTATCCACAAAAACCTGCATGTCTTCAGCCCCCGGTTTGAACAGATGTGATACTCGAATATGACTAAGAATTGAATGAGAGGTTTAAATCGTGATAAATCGAGCCGTTATCTGGACTCTGATAGCCTTCATCTCCTTCGCAGGCATAGCCTTAGGTGGATATGATCTATCCGGAAGCGAAAAAGCAGAGAGCCTTAGCACTTCCAGCTCCGCCTTGCAGGGAATTGAGGCTGGCGCCGGCGCTCTTGCCGGTGCAGAGATACCACAAATGACTGCCACCGCAGCAGGAACTGAGCAAGCCTTCTCTACCACACAGACACCGACAAACACTGAGCTGTTGACGCTCCTGCCCTTTGATGCCGAAGCCAGCCAATCCACGCACGTCTTCTTCAAAGGGAGCTATTTGGGATGGAACGGATTTGAAGTTCAATATCCCCGCGCCTCTCCCGGCCTATGGATTGAAAGATCGGTGAGCTGGTCTTGGTACGCCACTATGCCTCTGGGCAGCTGGGCACGGGAGCTTCTCTATGTGCCGACAGCTTCTCCGATCTCCATATTTGAGATTTATCCCAGCGGATATGTAATGAAGCACGACCTGGGATCAGTCCCGCCGGGATACTACTATATCTGGTATTATGCGGACACTCCGGGCAGGCATCTAAGCTTATTCGCATTAAGCAACAGTGTTAGCAATGCTGTGACCATCGACGTGTATGGCATTTACCATCAGAAGGTAACCCCCACCGACCCTAAGAAGGAATGCGAGAAGAACTCCTACTGCCATTGGGTGAATGGCCAGTGCCTTTGCACTATGCCAGATCCTGTTGATCCGGAAAAGGAGAAGTGCGAGCAGAAATCCTACTGTGATTGGGTGAACGGCCAGTGTCTCTGCACTATGCCAGATCCTGTTGATCCGGAAAAGGAGAAGTGTGAGCAGAAATCCTACTGTGATTGGGTGAACGGCCAGTGCCTTTGCACTATGCCGGATCCCGTTGATCCGGAAAAGGAGAAGTGCGAGCAAAAACCCTACTGCGATTGGGTGAACGGCCAGTGTCTCTGCCGCGGCTTAAACCCCATACCTGAACCCTCTCCCGAACCCGATGAGGCTACGATCTGTCAGCAGAACCCCTACTGCAATTGGGTAAATGGTCAGTGCTTTTGCACAGGATTAAGAGACTCTAGCAGCGGTGGTTTATTAGGGAATTCTGCGGAGGCTCAGACTCAGATTTAGACAATCCTTATATCTTTTTTTTGCCACTGCATATTATTCCATGTAAAGGAGGCATTGACAGAAACTATAAATCTTCCGGCGTACTTCATTAGTCTTGGCCGCCCAGGATGTATTCCCGGGTTTTTGATTTCGGTAGGACCCAGTCCCGATCGCGGGCTTAAATAGGAGGCATGTGGGGAATGCTGAGAGAACTGGATGATAAGAGAGGCGAACTCGGACAGAAGTCCCTTGGCCTCAAGGATGGACCCAGGGAGCAAAACGCTGAGGCTAGCAAGTGGGCCGCCAGGCGAAATGAGCTCAACCAGGCCACTGAACAGCTGATCGATACGGCACAGGATTTCAAGAAGCTGCGGGACGAATGCAATAAGAATGTGGCACAGTCCAAAAGGAAGCGGGATGAGTGCAATGAGTTGGTCAGCCAGCTCTATCAAAAGATCGACTCAATCCGAAAACAGCACAGCAACCACCGCGCCGGTGAGCGGTCCATAACCGACCTGCGCCGGGAGATAGATTATCTGGAGTTCCGGCAACAGACTGAGGTCTTAAGCCCGGACAAAGAGAAGCAACTGGTCAACAAAATTGCTGCCCTGCAGGCGGAGTTCAATGGAAGAAAAGAGGAGCTTGAGAAGACAGAGGAGATGAAAAAGCTGCTGGATGAAGCGCAATCCTTGAGAGACCAGGCATCCAGCTACCACGATAAAGTGATCAACTTCGCTGAAATGGCCCAGGAATGCCACGATCAGATGATCAGCAACTTCAAAGAGGCCGATCAGACTCGGGCCGAAGCCGATGCCGCTCAAAGGGAGTTCTTGAAGGCTCTGCAATGAAGAGTCCTCACAAATGTCCTATTCAAAGGATCTCTGAGCTGGAGAGCATTGTAGGCAGGCTAAGTCCTGTGCAGAAGATGCTTTTAGGGACCGATGGGTCCGTGACCAGCCTTCTGGAGATTCTCACCGGAAGTCCCATCGAGATCGAAACGTTAGCACAAGAGATCATCCCTGCAGACCAAGCGGTGGCAAAAGAGCTGAACCTGAATCCCGGAGAAGATGTCAACTATCGGGTGGTGAAGCTGAAGAAGGCAGGGACAGGCGAAACTCTCATTTATGCTGTATCTCACACGCCTCTAAAAAGGCTGGAGGATAGCTTTCGGGACGACCTAACCCGAGCAGATATTCCAATTGGAGTCATCCTGAAAAAGCACAAAATCGAGTCCAGACGAGAAATTAACAGTGCAGGATTCCTGCAGGCCGACAGGAAGCTGGGCCAGATCTTCAACATCTTTCCAAAGGAGCTAGTGCTCCAGCGCAATTATAAAATCATCCGGCAAGGAGAACCGCTGATAGCTATTGAGGAGACGTTCCCCTACAACAGTTTTCAGGATGCCAATAGAGTGGTGATAGAGACTCCAGCCAGGATCCATTTGACTCTGACCGATCTGACTGGCACATCCGGCCGCGTGGATGGTGGAGCAGGAATCACACTGGACGAGCCAGGGATCCTGCTTGAAGCGGAGAGAAGCAATGAACTCCTGGTCACGGGAGAAAATGCCGACCGGGCTAAGGCTGCCGCCCAGGCAGTAATGGAACGCTTTGGCCTGGGAGGAGCGCGGCTGACCTTGAGAGAGAATTATAAAATGCATGTGGGCCTGGGCAGGGGAACGCAGCTTGGCATTGCAGCAGGAAAAGCGATCTGCGAGCTTTATCATAAGGAGGTTGGCGTGCGGGAGATCGCCAGGACCATCAACCGCGGCGGAACAAGCGGGATCGGGACAGCGGCCTTCGATATGGGCGGCTTTATAATCGATGGAGGGCACACCTTTGGACCGGGCAGAGAGAAGACGGATTTCAGGCCTTCGTCTGTCTCATCAGGCATTCGCCCGGCGAGAGCGACAGCTCGCCACGATTTTCCCCAGGACTGGAATATACTGCTCGCAATACCCGAGGTTCCCAGGGGCGCTCATGGCCAGCAGGAGGCGGATATCTTCAAAAAGTACTGCCCATTGCCTCCAGCCGAAGTTCATGAGCTCTGCTACCAGATCCTTGTGAGGATACTGCCTTCTGTGGTGGAAGAGGATCTGGATGAGTTTGGAGCGGCGATAAACCGGATTCAAGAGATCGGATTCAAGAGGATCGAGATAATGCTCCAGCATCCCCTGGTGCGCAGCCTGATGGAAGAGATGAGAGCAGCGGGATCTGCTTGCGCCGGCCTCAGCTCCTTTGGGCCGACGGTTTATGCCATCACCGATACCCAGACAAGAGACATCGAGTCCGCAGCTCATGATGTAATGAGATCTGTGGGAGGAGAGGTCATGATCACAAGAGCCCGAAATGAAGGGGCTCGGATCAGGGCGCTCCAATGATTCTATTCACGACTGATCTCCGCCTGAGCCCATCCGGCTCAGATGGTTCCGTCTATGATATCTATCTGCCATTCTTGGGCCCTCTAAAAAAATCTGACTAAACAAAAAAAATAAATCCTTCTGCGTGCTAATAACGAACAATGGATTCAGATCAGGCCGCAATTTTTATTATCATATCCATTGCTTTTGCCTTTTTCATCTGGGGGCGATGGCGCTACGACCTGGTTGCCATGATGGCACTGCTCACATCGGTCATTGCAGGCGTCGTGCCCTGGAGCCAGGCGTTTTCCGGTTTTGCTCATCCTGCCGTTATTACCGTAGCGGCTGTGCTTATAATCAGCCGTTGTTTTCTGGAATCCGACTTAATTGAATTCATCTTCCGGCATATCTCGAAGTCGAACCGCTCAGTCAATAGTCAGGCTCTCTCCCTGACCGGTCTGGTGGCCCTCCTCTCAGGATTCATGAACAACGTGGGTGCCCTGGCCCTTCTTATGCCTTTAAGCATCCGCATCTCTCGCTCCGGCGGCAGCTCGCCATCCCTCTACCTTATGACCCTGGCCTTCGGCTCGCTTCTGGGCGGCCTGATCACCCTCATTGGAACTCCTCCTAACATCATCATCTCCACTTTCAGGGCAGATAATCTTGGACAGCCATTCACTATGTTCGATTTTACGCCCGTCGGCCTGGGAGTAGCATTCGTCGGCCTGGTCTTCATTTCATTGATAGGATGGAGGCTAACCCCCATACGCCAGGGGCAGGCCTCCGGGGAAGAGGAATTTGAGGTTGAAAACTACTATACCGAGGTGAGAATCCCCCAGACTTCGATGACATCGGGCAAGAGCATCCATGAGCTTTTGTCTGCAGCAGGATCTGATATCCAGCTCCTGGGACTATGGAGAGAACAGCAATGCTTGCCGGATTTGAATGGTAGTGAGGCTCTCTTGCCGGATGACATTCTGATCATCAAGACCAACGTCGATGCCCTGGACAAATTGCTCAAATCCGCCAATCTTGAGCTGGTGGGCTCAAAGGAGGCAGGAGCGATTCAGTCAGAGAGGATCGGCTTGATGGAGGTAGTGGTGATGAACAGCTCCCTTCTGGCAGGAAAATCCGCAAACAGCATCTGCATGCGTCGGCACTATGGTGTCAATCTGATCGCTGTGGCCGGCCACGACTCCAAAAGCCTGAAGCGCCTGAGCCAGATCATTTTTCATCCAGGGGATGTTCTGCTCCTGCAGGGCTCAGCGGATTCCCTGCCTGGAATTGTGGAACTGTTGGGTTGCCTGCCGCTGGCAGAGCGCAGCCTAAAGCTGGGCCAGGCAAAAAATATGATTCTGCCTTTGGTCATCTTTGCTCTTGCCATCATCGGCTCAGCTTTGGGCCTGCTTCCCGTGGAGGTTGCTTTTGTCGGCGCGGCAACGGTCATGGTCCTGATTGGAATCCTGACTTTGCAGGAGGCTTATGAGAGCATAGACTGGTCGATCATCATTCTCCTGGGAGCAATGATTCCCGTCAGCCAGGCTCTGGAGAGCAGCGGAGGAGCGGAGCTGCTTGCCGGGAACCTGCTGCAGGTCTTTGGCCAGTTTCCCGCAGCGGTCATTTTGACTGTCCTGCTGGTCTGGACAATGGTCCTCACAAATGTGGTGAACAATGCAGCGGCAGCCGTCCTCATGGCTCCAATCGCCTATGACACGGCCCTGGTCATCGGTGCGTCTCCCGATCCTTTTTTGATGACGATAGCCATTGGCGCTTCATGCGCTTTCCTGACCCCGATAGGCCACCAGTCCAACACTCTAGTGATGGGGCCAGGGGGCTATAAGTTCGGCGACTACTGGCATATGGGCCTGCCGCTATCTATTATCGTCACCGCGGTGGCAATTCCCTTGACATTATGGTTCTGGCCGTTGTTCTAATAAGAACGGTATCCAGTATCCGGCGCAGTCTAAGAACAGGTCGACAGGAACTTCTGGCTCAAGACAGAGATTTATTAGCTAGAAAATATCTGACCTGTATTCGGAGTATCCTGAAGCAATTAAAAATTTATTTAGTATTTGATTATGCGATCGAAAATATCTTATATTCAAACGGTTTGAATAATGTGTCTCCGGATAGGTGCCTGTTTATGAACTGCAGAATTGCCAGCAACGAGGTATTAAGCTTGATATCCGATATCCAGGATAGGCTTAATGACCTTAAAAAATGGGATTTTAGCGATAAAAGCAATTCAGAAGAGATTCTGTACGCTCCCTTGAGACAGGCAAAGGCGGTCTTTGATTCACTGCTTGCCAATGATTCAGCAAATGCCCAGAATAATGAATCCCCCCTGGGATTGCAGCCCCATCTAAAAGATGAAAAGCCCAAATCCTTTCAATCTGCAGAACAGGACCCTGAAGAGAATACCATGGCTCCTGCCAGCGACAATCGTCCCTTGCCATTTATGCTCGTGCACATCAGCTCGGATCAGCGCTACCTTTTCGTCAACCAATCCTACGCCAACTGGTTGGGCCTTGATAGCTCAGAGATGGTGGGCCGGCATATCTCCGATATCCTGCCCGAGGAGATATACCAGACATATCTTCCTCTCATCCAGCGGGTCCTCTCAGGTGAGGAGGTGATCTCCTGCATAACCTTCCCCTCAGGAGATCGTCTGAAGTATCAGGACATAACCCTGATACCCCAGCTTGACGAATCCGGCTCTACCATAGCATATTTTGCCGTTATCAAGGATATAACCGATCATAAGCTTAACGACGATGAGCTTCGCAGATCGAAGATGGAGCTGGAGGAAAGAGTCGCCTGGAGGACGAAGGAGCTCGAGCTAGCAAACTCAGCTCTCGAGAGATCAAGAGACTATCTGGATATGATAATCAACTCTATCAGCGATCCGATATTTGTCATAAACAGAGAACATCGTCTGGTGCTCGTCAATGCCGCTTTTTGCAGGCTCATGAGCCTCCCTAAAGAGGATCTCTTAGGCGAGGAGGTGCACGATTTCTGCTTCTCCAGGGAGATGGCAGACGACCACTGGCAGAGAAACGAAGAGGTCTTTAACAGCCGCAGGGAGACTGTAGTTGAGGAAATCCATTCCTATTCTCCAGGTGCTCCAGCCACTGTTCTCATCAAGAGGATACCCATCATTGATTCCGATGGAAAATGGCTTATTGTGGGCATAATAAGAGATATCACCGATATAAAGAAGGCCCAAGAGAGGATACGCTTCCAAGCCGATCTTTTAGAGCAGGTCCATAACACTGTGATCGCAACAGACCTGGAAGGGAATATAATCTACTGGAATAAGTCTGCAGAGACCCTCCTGGGCTGGAAGTCGGAGGAGGCTATGGGCAAGAATATCGCTGAGACCGTAGTGCCGGAATGGGGACTTGACAAGATGAACAGGGTGATCTCAGACCTTATCAAAGACAGAGGCAACTGGGATGGAGAGTTCTACTTCAAGAAGAAGGATGGCAGCACTGTGCCCTTCCATCAGTGCTTTAGCAGCATAAGAGATGGCCGGGGAGAGCTCATCGGTCTGGTGGGGGTGGCTGTGGATTTGACCGAAAGAAAGCATATAGAGGAGGCACTGAAAAAAGCAAAGAGGGAGGCAGAAGAGGCAGCCAGAGTCAAATCGGATTTCTTAGCCAACATGTCCCATGAGATCAGAACCCCCATGAACGCCATAATAGGAATGACCAGCCTCCTTTTGGAGGAGCCGCTGACGCCAGAACAAAGAGACTGCATCGAGGTAATTGAGACCAACGGCGACGCCCTCTTAACAGTGATCAATGATATCCTCGACTTCTCCAAGATGGAAAACAATAAGACCGTTCTGGAGGAGTGTCAGTTCGCTATTGCTCAGTGTGTTGAAGATTCCCTGGATCTGGTGGGGATCAATGCCGCTAATAAAGGCCTAAACCTGGCTTATTCAATCGACAAAAGCGTTCCTGAAATGATCGTAGGCGACCCTTCCAAGCTCAAACAGGTGCTGGGAAACCTGCTCTCCAATGCAGTCAAGTTCACGGATAAGGGCGAGGTCGTGGTCACAGTCTCAGCTCAGGAGGTCGATGGCGATAATGTGATTCAATTCGAGGTTCGGGACACGGGGATAGGCATTCCACAGAATCGCATGAAGCTTCTATTCCTTCCTTTCAGCCAGATGGAGCCGTCGACCTCCAGGCTGTATGGAGGGACGGGCCTGGGACTGGCGATATCCAAGAGGCTGGTGGAGATGATGAAGGGAAGAATCTGGGCGGAGTCCAGTGAGGGTACAGGCTCCAGTTTCCATTTCACCATCAGAGCGCCTGCAGTGAAACTAAAGTTCGATTCGCCGGCAGCAACATCCCAGATGATAGGCAGAAGGGTTGTGATAATCGTGGATAACGAGACCACCCGGCGTATCCTGTGCAAACAGATCTGTGATTGGGGCATGATTCCGCTTACTACCTCATCTGCTTGGGAGGCAATCCAGTGCATTCAGCGGGGCGGTGTTGATATCGCTATACTGGACACGGATCTTTTGGACAATAGCGGCCTGGAACTGGCCGAGGAGATCCAAAGATGCATGAGGACCATGCCTCTGCTCCTGCTTACCACCCTGGGAAAGCAGGTGCCTGACGGTTATTCTCATCTGACCAAACCACTCAAACCAACTCAGCTGCATAGAGCATTGTCTGACATCCTTCCCAACAGCTCTGAAAAAGAGATAAGAAAAGAACCTGTCAAAAAAGAAAAACCTCAGATCAGCCCTCTGAGAATACTCCTGGCCGAGGATGATATGCCAAGCCAGTGGGTGGCCCAGAAGATGCTGAAAAGACTGGGATATAGGGCGGATACAGCATGTAACGGATCAGAGGTCCTTTTGGCTTTGGAGCAGCACGATTTCGATGTAGTACTTATGGACTGGAGGATGCCGGAGATGGACGGTCTGGAGGCTACGCGCATCATCCGCCAGCGCTGGCCTAAGAGCCAACTGAAGATCATAGCTCTCACCGCCTATGCCCTGCCTGGTGACATGGAAAAATGCCTTGAAGCAGGAATGGACGGATATATCAGCAAACCACTTCGAAAAGAGGATCTGGCTCGGGAGCTGGAGAAATATCAGAGAGATTCGACGTCGGTGTGATGATAATGATTAATAGCAATCAGCTCATAAGTCAATTTAAATGAATTGCTTTCCCAGGCCGAATATAGTTATAAGCAGATGCATAGAGTTTGATCACTGCCGCTATGACGGGAGCATGATAACGAGCGATTTTGTAGCAGCTCTCAAGCCTCATGCCCACTTCATCCCGGTATGCGCGGAAATGGAGATAGGCCTTGGAGTTCCCAGAAGCTCTATTCGGATTGTGTCTGTTAAGGGAGAGCTCAGGCTCATCCAACCGGCCACCGGTCTGGATGTGACCGATAGGATGGTATCGTTCTCCAGGAGCTTCCTTTGTTCGCTATCTGGAATTGATGGATTCATTCTGAAGTTCCGCTCGCCATCCTGCGGCATGAAGGATATCAAGGTTTACTCCAGCCCGGACGGTCCAAGCACTGCAACCAAAGCAGCTGGCTTTTTCGGAGGAGCTGTGGTCAAGAGTTTTCCAGATCTGGCCATTGAGGATGAGGGAAGGCTGAGAAACAACAATCTCAGAGAGCATTTTCTGACCAGGATCTTCACCTTGGCCGCCTACAGAGAGGTGGAAAGAGAGGTCAATATGGCAAAGCTCATTCGCTTTCATTCCACCAACAAGCTGTTGCTGGCAGCACACAGCCAGAAGGAGGCGAAGGTCCTGGGAAATATAGTGGCCAACCGGGAGGGAAAGGATATTTCAAAGCTCCTGGGAGAGTACCATGAGCATCTGGCAATGGCATTGATGAGGCCTCCCAGGTACACTTCCAAAGCCAATGTGCTCATGCACTCCCTGGGATACTTCTCCCATGAGCTATCCTCTGCCGAGAAAGCCTTCTTTCTGCAGAGCATTGAGAAGTACAAGCAGAAGAAGCTTCCGTTCAGCGCACCGCTCTCCATCCTGCAGAGCTGGATTGCCCGCTTCGATGAGGAGTATTTGAAGGAGCAGACCTTTTTCGAGCCCTTTCCAGAGAAACTGATAGAGCTCTGCCGGGACACTCAATGCGAATGGGCGGGAGCAGATCTATTTGAAGGGAGAAAAGCGGGCAGAGCTGATTAAATTGATCCAACTGGCTCTTCGCTGTATCGAGTGGGTAGCGGGATAATTAACACTGGTGGTTTACGGAATACGGAATAAAACCGCAGAGGCGCAGAGCGCACGGAGGA
>ERZ795053.780-NODE-780-length-40564-cov-7.445876_pt1 | contig 40564 bp, 40 predicted proteins | sample MGYA00375137_ERZ795053 | MGnify/ENA primary metagenome ERZ795053 (study PRJEB30182, sample SAMN05720284) | activated sludge metagenome | isolation source: Anaerobic digester | place: Hong Kong | collected 2014-12-17 ... | reverse complement strand
ACCGCCGCAGCTTAGTCGCCATACTCTGCGCTTCGGATCTGCTCAACAGTGATATTGTAAATGGCGTCATAGTGTACGCCATCGAGTCTGTATTGGTAGTTGCCCACCTGGATCTGACAGCCCATCACCTTCACCTCGTACAGCTTGCCGCTAACATCCTGCAGAATGAACGGGTGCCGCTGTTTAATCAAGGCGTCAAGGTGCTCTTCCTGCTCTTCCCGCGACCACGGGGACATCTCGGCGCCCAACAATTCCTGATAGTCACTGCACAGGATCGGGAAACTCCAGCGGTACCAGTCGCTCACCATCGGGTGATATTTCATACGAATCACGCGCACAACCGGTGCGTCAACATCCTGCGTAGATAGCAGAACGCCGATCTTAATCTGCCTAGTATCGGGACGGGTAGTGTAGTCGCTCCATCTAATTTCCTCGCGGCCACTGTCCACCGTGCCGAGCAATTCCCAGTTTGTAGAATCGTCGTCTTTCCAATACAACTTAACTGTGTGCGTGCTGTCGATTCCATCGCCCGATGCGTAGAGAGATTCGCAGTCTTTCAGGACCTCATACAGATCACCAAAGAACCAATCTGTTTCGAGCCAGCCGCTTGGCATCTTTGGCATTGGGTAGGCAGAAATGTTGTTGAAATTTGCAGAGTCCTGAATAGGTAGTTGCCACACCAACCCCTGCGTTGTGATAAAGTGAATCGTCTTCGTGTTGATATCATAGGTGGCATGCTCCGGATGGATACCATAGGGGAATCCGGCCAGGTAGTGCCACCCCTGATCGTTGTAGGCCCACACGGTAGAACGCTGTTCATTCTCTGTTGCGCGCACGTAGGCAACCAACCAACTGTTCAACGAAATCAATCCGGCCACCGTCCCAAGACGATCTTGCGGTAGGCCCTCATCCATGTCTAATCCCACGGGAATCATTGATTGACCATCAAACCTATACAGCGATTGTTGTACGGGGATGAACAACGTTCCTTGGTGATTGATCATCCCAACGCCGTTGCTTGCGTCGATGCTGGGCCAGTCCGTCACGTGCCCGACCTGGTTTGCATAGCCTATGTAGTATAGACCGTCATCGGTCGCGCAGTAGAGGAAGTCGCCGAGGGGCGCCATGGCGCGCACTTCGATTCCACCCCAAGCAACCTCAATCGGACCATCCCACGTTGTGCCATCGTTGGTGTAGTACACGTCGCCGCCAACGCTGCGCCACACGTAGCCTAGTGCACGCACGAGAAGATCGGCGGGGACCGACAACGTGTCTACCGTCTCTGATTTATCTATCGTGATAATGTTTTGCGCCGACCCCTGCGCAATCCATAGCTCATCACCGATAACAATCATGTCGGTGCACTCATCATCAGCCGTATCAAATGCAATCCAATTGTTGCCTGTCGCCGTCTTGTGCCACATGTCGTTGTTGGCATCGATCGTGTACAGGTTGTTGTCAAACGCCGCAATGCGGAACGGTAGGATCGGCTCAACGATATCAGAGACAAAGACGCCATGCAGGAAGGCCGCCGAGGTGTATCCGCCCGTCCAGCTGCTACCGTCGTAGGTGCTGAACTCATCCGCAGCGGTGACGCCCGACGTAGTGACCGGGAGTGTAATTGACTGTCCGGCAGTGGTCGGATAAATCACAATGTGATAATAGGTGGAACCCGATAGCGTTTCTGTAAACACCGTGCTGTAGGCCCGCTCACCTGGTACACCGTCCGGATAGAACGAGGTGGACGCAAGTAAAGTGTTGGGTACCTGGCGCCCGCCGCTGGTCGTGCTGCTGTACAGCGCAACGGTAAGACTTGTGACCGGTGTCCCCGATAGCCACAGCGTAACGTACAGCCGATCAGAAGAGATACCGTTAAATGCGTGCGCAATTCGCTGCACAGTTTTTGTTGTGCCAATCTCTAGCGTGCTATTGGGGTACACGTCCCGGCCCGGTTGCCACCCATCGTTGAGCGGAAACGAACCGTTCCCCTGTGCCACTGTCAGAGATAGAGCGTTGGGTAGTGTGAGCCGGTTAGGGAAACGAGTCTCCAACTCACCATAGAGGAACCCGCCCCCCTCTGGATCCTTTTTGTTTGTCCCGGCCCGCCAATCTTCCATTTTGAAATAGGACCAGTTTTGTAAATCACTATAGGCGCCGCCGCCCGTGGCCAGCTTGGCAGCAAACTGATTTGCAGGAGATCGAACATACGCATTCAGATTCTCAATCATATAATCGCGCAGGTTATCCGGCGCACCGATCATAATGTGACCCGGCATTGTTCCCCCTTAAATCAAAATGGTATAGATGTGCTCTGAACGTTGGCCGCCGCTCGTGCGGTTAATGTCCAATTTCAAATTCCACGGTTTGTTGGGCACGTAGCCCCGCCAAAACTGTTGTGCCAAATCCCGATAGTACATCGTCATTCGTTCATGGTGTGCCCGCTCACTCTCCGCGGCAGCGGTGATGTACATTTCATGCAGCCCGGCCCGAGCTGCGTTGTATAGCTGCACAAGAAGATCGTCTCGATGAACCGCCACACCCAACGCCACATCGTCGCCGCTGGTGTGACTGGCAGCCGTTGTGCCGTACACACCACGGGATAGGTTGGAGAGGGTGACCGTAGAGCCACCACGGGCAACGCCCGCATATCCTATCCACTCACCGCCGATGTAGATGTACCCCGCCTCTGGTACATCCTCATCAGTTGTCAGCGTTGCGCTTGTGGCCGATGAGGTGATATCACTGGCCAGGGTTGGTACAACCAATGGCAGCCGGCCATTGCGCCCCCACCAAAAAATTCTACCCTCCCCGGTTGACGGCAGCCGCCCCAAATGCAACGTACGCCCGCCGCTACTGTTGGCCGATACGGTGAAATCGAGAATGTTAACCCATTGGTTATCCCGCTCTGATTCGGATTCTGCCCACGTCCAACGCCGTTGCTGTGGCGTTATGTCGTCATTAATGTAGCTTGGCAAATCATAGTCAGCCTGTCCGGTGACCCATCCCCCCGTCACCGTGTATACATGGGGGATGGCTACGCGGTCCCGCCACTCCATCAGCGCATCACCTAGCACCATGTAAATCTCTGAATCGGTCCACATCGTTTTGCCAGCGTCACGTAGACGGCGCCGAACGTCGGTCAATAGGTCAACCTGTGACCGCAAAATAACTTTACTCATCGGCCCACACCTCCAACCACGGCTCCCACACGTTGCTGTTGGAATCCGTGAACATAACCTCGATTTTGTATTTGTGGCCCGCTGTCAAACTGTGCAGCAATGGCAGCGTAATCACGTCCCCAACCGCCGAGGCAGAGCCAGTTAACACCGTACCCGTAACAACCGTGGGGTTGTGAGGATCGGTGACATCTTTGGCAACAACAGAAATTGAGGATGGTGAGGATCCATAGTTTGTTGTAGTGACAGCGTATCGGATTTGTTCATCCTCACCCTGTCGCACCGTCGCAATTTTCCGTGTCATGCGATACTTAATTCCCCGTCCTGCAATGCGATGGTTTGGCCAGTCGTTGCCGTGCGGTCACTGGTCAAATCCCACCATGCGTAAACCTCTCTACTTCCCACGGTTCCGTTGTCATCGGTGATAACGGCATACCGGGCGCCGTCACCACTGCCGGGAATACTGCCCCCGCTCGCTGTCCAAGAAACATCTTTGACCTGCACCAATCCTTTATCCAAGGTGTCGTCTTCCGTCAGTGTGTCAAAGTCTGTGCTGTTGCGGCTGAGTTGATAGCCGCCGCTGGTGTACCCGTTGCCGGCTGCAATCTCGGTGAGCTGGGCCAGCGTGTTGGTATCAGCGGTTGGTACCGTCGCACCAGTCACCAACGCCACATAGTAATTTGTCGGCGGGGTTACACCGCGGAAGGTTACACCCAACACATGAGCCTTACCCTTGTTTGTCCATCCGTTCGCCATTGTGCCCTTCTCCTCAAAAGATTCTACTGCGCTGCGGCAGTATTAATGTACGGTTGCGCTGTGGGAGTGACAGTGCCACCCCCGCCGCGATGAATGCTAAAGCGATACTGCCGATACTTGCCCCGGCGGTTGCCTGCGCACTGCCTAGATCAATGGTGATGTTTGACAGCACTACATGAACATTTGCCCCGCTGGTTGCCTCTGCTGTGTCCAGCTGTATTGTTACCCCGGCGGTGTCTGAAATCGTTACCGTGGGACGGGTGCCCTTGCTGATAACCTCGGCAGTCCCAAGCGTTATGTTGATATCACCCAGTACCACGGTTGGCGCCGTTGCGCCGACGGTTGCCTGCGCACTGCCCAACTCGATGGCTATCTCATAGAGAGCGGCAGAGTTGATCATGAACCATGCCCAGGTTGGCCCACGGGTTGTTTCTGGTCCGCCTGGTACCTCAACCAGAATGTTGCCGCCGGGATTGTAGTTGCGCCACACCGCCGCCGCCATCATGTCGGTATCGGTGCCCCCGGTCGTTTGGTCGCTCTCATACTCCAACGTATAGCCAGAATTGACAGACATTGCGTTGCTGTCAGATCGGGCAGTGATAGCGAACCAAACATCATTGCCATCTGTCACGGTGAACCCATCGCCCCAGGAAGGCCCACTTTCTGCGTGTAGGCCGAGCACAATCGGATCGGACTGATTCACACCCGAGAATGAAACAGCATTCACAATCCACCGCTCAACCGCACCATTGCCCGAGGTGACAACTACATTGTTGGCCCCCGTCGCTGCCCCCACTTTGTAATAGATGGCGGTGATGTAGTCGCGGTTGGTCGTGTCCCCCTGCTGTGCTACCAACTCAGTGAGCGCAACGCCGTTGAAGGTCACCCCCGATAGTGTGATCGGGTCCTGTCCGGTCTGGAAACGCATGGCATGGACGATCACAATCAGCGCATCATCGGTCACGCTGGGGTGAGTGTGTGAGAATGTAACAGAGGTACCGTTGCTCTGTTTTGCCTCGGTGCGCGCCTCTTTGGTTACCTGGCCGCCCCCCTCGGTTGGAGGATCTCCGCTACCACCCTCGGTTGCCCCAACTTCCAAGGCGCCCATGTCGGGTGTGCCTATGCGCGTGTACCCCCGGTAATCAACTGTACTGTCGCTAGTTGTCGATGCGTCGATAATGACAGAGGATTCAGAGGGCAATAGGTCGGCAATGGTAGGCGATGTAAATGAAGCAACCGTCATGTAGGGATCGGCCATCCCAAAGGTGCCGATCTTGTCCCCCGCGTGCCGTGCCTGCGTATCACTGGGGGTTGCGCTCCATGCGTTTGGCCCCATGTGCAACTCAGATTGGCTGCCCACAAATGCGAGGTTTGTTGCATCGGTGTGCGTACAAACGTTGTCGTAGATGTTGACATTCACCAACAACGCTAGGCTGTGCACGTTGATACATTCGCCGTTTACCGGCTGGATAAAATGATTGTTGTATACCCAAACATTACGATTGGTTGGGTACCCATCCGGCCAGGGTTGGCCGCGCCCGACTCTAACGCCGTCGGCTGTGTTAATAACGATATTGTCATGAACAACAATGCCGTCAATCTGCGTGGTATCCTCTGAGGGAGTTTTGGGATCCTCGGAGAGAATAACAATCCCCGGTGAACGTTGGTCCCGGTAGTTCTCTGCGTTGGGGGTGGCGTAGATTAGATTGCCGTACGCTTCCCAATTCTGGCACGCCATGAAATAGAGGTAATTGGAGAAACAATCGTACAGCGTGTTGTTGTAGAACACACCGCCGATTGCGTTGGAGCCAATGATAATGCCCTCGCCCCAACTGTCGTGCATGGTGCAGTTGTAAATGGTGGTGTTGTTGACGTGCTTGACGTTGAAACAGCCGGGATGATTGAGGTAGCTGGTTGGCCGCTTGAATGGTGCAAAATTGCTGCTGTCGTACATCTCGACATCGGAAACAACGGAATCATCGCAGCCATCAACGTTGAGGCAGCTAAACCGGTTGTTAATGACCAGAGCATTTTGGAATCGGCAGCCGCTCTCATGTGCGCTGCGGTCCCCGTAGATGTAAACCCCGCGCCCCTGGCTACGCTTGACGTTAATCCCGCTCACACGAACATGTGAACATCTGCGCAGTTCAAAGAGACCGGAATAGCTCACATCATAGTATGTACCGTACGGGGTAACGTCGCCCTCTTTGGCAACGTTGGTTGGGTAGCTGTACTCGCCATCCAACCAAACATCACCATCACCGGCCGCGGTGATAGTGATAGGATTGGCCAGAGTGCCCGATGTATCCCACCGTACCCACTCAACATAAACGCCGGCGTGAACTTGTAAATCGTCGCCGGCGCCCATGACTGCATCTGCTTTTTCAAATGTCGCCCAACCGTTGGCGTATGACAGCCCGTTAGCGCTATCGTTGCCATCCGGTCGGAGGTGATAGGTTGTCATACGTCCTCAATCAACGCCACACTGATAAGCTTTGCCGTTCTACTGTTTACACCGCTTACGCTTTTCGTACCTGTTGCCCCTGCGCTGGCCTGGTTGCCCGTCATAATGTGGAGCATGCAGCCAGCACTAGCGCTCTCTGTCCGTTCGGTCATCGACGCATCTGCGGTCAGCCCTGCCGGTTCCGTCCCACTCCATGCCGTACAGCAAACCAACATGGCGTTCACATCGTTGGTGGTGACAGAGGGTGCGTTGTGGCTGGCTCCGCTCACTGTGCTGTCCGTCTTTGCGCTTGCGTCCACCACAATGGATTCACCACCTGCCGAACGGAATGCGACGATAGCGGCAGCCGTGTTGAGAGATACAGAGTAGGTAACCGTGTAGCTGGCTGGCTCACTGCTGGCAATACGTTTGGCAACGGTTATGCCATCGGTGCCGCCGCCATCCTGGTTATCCACTTCCACCCAGCCCGAGGGTAGCGTCACTGTAGCGGCAGCAGCCTGCACGATGGCCAACAACATCATGTCCCCATCGGCAATGCCCGCGGGGACATTGACATCCTTTGTTGAGCCAAAGCCGTTGTCACTCAGCGAGACCCCGACGTATGACAGAGCGGTAGGGGTAGCAATCGCAACCCCCGCCGCCTTATGTAGTAGTTGATACCGTGCCGCCCGATGATTATGCACAGGTTTTCCCGATCACAGTTACAGTCCCGCCAACTCTGGTTAAATCGGCGATCATGTCGTACAGCCCCAGGCACGTGCAACGGTAGACTCCATCCGCTGTTGCGGTCGTGGCCTTGCTGGTACTGTCCGCCATGTCCTCACACTCAACAGCGGTATAGGACGATGATGGAGTGACACGCCCCTTGAAAGTGATCGTGTCACCCGTGATGCCCGTAATCTCAAAGATCGCAATCGTCTTTGCACCCGTGCGCCCGTCATCGCAAACCAAAGCGCCGCCATTCGCTGAAGCCGTGGCCCCACTGTGCAACGTTTTGGTTTGCGACAATCCGCCTGGTACGTTGTTCATAGCGCCCCCTATGCCAACATGTAGATGCACACGGTAGCCGCACCAGCGCTAATGGCGCCAAAGTCGCTGTTGCTGGTCACCGTCAATCGAACGGTAGCCGCAGCCGTGTGGATCTGTGTGCCAGAGGGTGCCCCCATGTCGATGGCCGCCGCGGTCGTGAAGACACTTGGCGTGCTGGCGTTGTAGCGGTCACCGTCCGTACCGTCCCCGATAATCATTGTCGCCGAGGTGTCGCCGGCAAATCCGGTGACATCGCGGAGAATAGCCCGCAGGACGAACGCCCCCACCGGGATTGTCTCTGTCAAATCGAGCGTGCCCGATGTACTGCCCCCGTCGGTGAAGTCGGCGAGAGTAACACGTTGAGTGAGAACGTGCATACCCATCAACCAATCATCGTCCCGCTGATCGTTGCGGAATTTGCGATACATCCGCAACCATGTCGGATGTGCCGCGTTGGCCTGAAAGTAGAGCGACCCAACCGCCAACGCTTTGAACGGGTTTGCGTCCCCGTTGGGTGCGATAATCCCCGTCCGCAATTCGGGCAACAGTTGCCCGGTTGCAAAATCATAGGCGGCCTGATCGACGTAATTTGTTACAACAGTCATAGCGCCCCCTTAAGCGGTTGTGTTCATGCCCTTGATGTAAGCGTGCGCCCGTTCGTTTTCCAGGATGAACCCAAACTCACCAATGATCTGCGTCTCGGTGCTGTCACCGGTTTTGCCAAGCGCCTCTTCTGTCCAGTCACGAACAGTACCCCAGCCGAGCAGATTCTTTTGCGTGATGTAGATTCGGTCGGACGGGCAGCCCTTGTGCATGAGGATATCGAGATCGCCGTAGTCAGTATGAATCTTACTGATAACAACGCCGCCGGTAGATTCTGCGCGGTCGGTGCGTGCGAGACCCTGGTAGAACGAGTTGATTTTCTTCTTACCGTGGTTACCGCAGACGATCAGATCCGGCCTGCCGTAACCCCACGCGGCGCCGATGGCATCACTGAGTGTGTTGGGGTCGAGCGTATCGCCGTTCAGATCTGTTACGTTGGTTGTTACGAACGTCTCAAATCCCCCCATACTGCCTGCAACGCCGCTAGACCGGGCGATCTTTTCACCATGAAAAAAAGTACTTTCCAAATCGATCATGAGATCGCCGGCGTCACCCATTTTGCCATCGCCGGATCCAAGTCCGCCGATCAGCTTCATCATCCGATACTTGCGGGTGTCGGTGATACCGTAACGCATAGCCGCCTGCTCAGAGCCAGAGACCGACAGCGAACCGTGGAAAATCTGTGTGTAGTTGGTAATCTCTGTCGGGACAGTGTATTGGCTATCGTTATTGGCTGCACCCTCAAGGCGAGCGTTGAACAAATATGTGATGGTTGCGCCGCTGTCATGCGTTGCGGCATCGGTATCACCCCAGCCCCGCAACGTGGTCAAGGTGTTTGTGGCAATGCTGGCAACCCAGAACTTTTCGTCATCCACCTTGAAGACATCGCCCTTTTTCCAAAGGGTCCCATCGGTGACATCGACATCGGTTTCGGAATTGTCCAACGCTTCGGCCAGCGTGTCAGTACGAACCCGCAGCGTGTCCTGCAACCAAGCATACTTGTTGTTGCCCCACGCCTCCATTTTGGTTGTCTTGTGCTTGTTCATCCCGAGCAGTTTTTGCAGTGGGATCTCCTGCGGGTTGATAACCTTAATCAGCCCGCTGATTGTCCGTTGTAACGTAACGGTGTCGTTGTAAGTGAAACTCATTCCCTGAGTCATCGCTTATGCTCCTATTAGTAGGTAAGCTCGATGCGCTTGTTGGCAGCTTCCTGCAAAATCTCCAGCATCTTGCCTGCGTCAAATTCTTTCAGAGCCTTGTCATACCTACCTTGCAATTCGGTTTGCGCAGAGTCACCGCCACCCCCGCCACCCAAGAACGGTGCGTTGGCTTCGGACTTCTGTTGCTGCTGCTGCTGCTTCTGCCCGCTGGTCCACGTCGCCGCACCCTTCTGCAGGACGTAGGCCCACGCTGTATCAGCGTCGGGTTGTTCGGCCAACTCATCAAGCGAGACATCAATTCCAAAATCTTTGGCTTTGGCTCGCATAGATTGCATTGCCCGGTTGCGAACATTTTCCATCTGCAACTGCTGCATCTGTTGCGCTAGTGACTGGTTAACCCGCTGGAGTTTCTGAAGCTCATATTGTTGCTTTTGCGGTTCATCCATGCCCTGCGTCTGCAACTGTTCCAACATCGCCTCCAACTGCTGTTGGCGTTGCTGGTCTGCCTGCCGCTGTTGGCTCAACATCTCCAACTGCTTTTGCAAGGTTGCGGTGGTCTTATCGTACTTGCTCTTTACTTCCCGAAATTGCGGTAGGTCGTCAAGGTTGCCCGACCATTTTGCGCTGTCGTCCTGCGCCTGCGCACCTGGCGCCGGTTGTCGCTGCCCTGCCTGCTGATCTTGCGTCGGTGTCGTCGGGTTCTGTCCAACCTCACCAACCCCGTCAACAGGAGTGCCCAACTCCTGCATGTCTGACATTTGTCAATCCCTTTACAACTATGGGGAAACAAAAAAGCGGGAACCCATCGCCCGCTGATTTCTCAGTAGTCGATAGATCCCCGCTGGTTTCCCGGCAGATATAAGATACAGCTTATATCTTAGCAGATATGCGCCGCAATGTCAACAACTTTTTCCTACCAACGTCCCGGTTGCCACCCTCGCAATCCCGGTTGCCATGCCGGCAATTGCTGCTGCTGTGGCATCAACGTTGGCGTGATTCCCTGTGCCCGCACCTGTGGCATATAGTTTGCCGTTACACGTGCGGGTGTCGGAGGTAGCCGGGTAGGTGGTCGGCTCTGCCCTGTGTAGTAATGATGGTTGACATTGCCCACGCCATCAATCCACGGTGGGCGCTTCTCCCCCGTTTGTTTTTCGTATTCCTTCCAATACTCGTCGTTGGTCATAGGTCCCCCTATATCTTACGAATCCAATTTACTTTGGCTTCTCGCGGCTCTTTCGGCGCCAACGATTTTGCTAACTGCATCCAACGCAAATCAACCTGTGACGGGCGCCAGCCGCCTGGTTGTGGCGTCTGTGCTAGATCCCTAGACAACCCCTGATTGTACGGCATCTGGATATCAACACGAATTGGTTGGCGTACCTCACCACTACCACCACCATAGGAACGATAGCCACCACCACCGCCGCCGCTACTGCCCGACCGTTGCCCGGTGCCTGTCGCCGTTTTTGTGTTGCCATACCACCAGTCAAAGAACTCAGAGAGTTGCGGATATTTATTGTAGTAGGCCCGTTTTATGTTTTTATCCCAACCCCGGCGGTACCCCTCTACAATGTTCCAAATGTCCTCGCCGAACATTTCCCGAGCGGTTGCGTAATCGGCACCGAAATTGTACCGGGCGCCGATGCCCGCCCCATCCTCTGCATCGTCGGACGGTCGCCCCCACATCCACGCATTGACCAACCAAGCCTTTGGGTTGGCATCATAGTATGCGTTGCGTGCCGCCTTTGCCTCTGGTGTATCGGCGTAGGCTGGAATATTCACCCACGACATTAGGGCATCATTGCCAAAGAGATCCTTTGCCTGCGCGTATTCGGTCGGATTGTAGGCGGCCAGGTTGTAGAGCTTCATTTGTGGATTGGCTTGCATGAACGCCTTGCGCTCATCGCTGCCCTTTGGTAGGTTGTAGTACTCATCCCACAGGCTGCCCGCCTCTTCCCCGAACTCAGAGACAACCGAGCCGCGCCGCGCTGCCCACTGTGCAGCGTTGGCCCGGTACTTCGCCTCATTCTCTGCATCAATCTCTGCGAGACGCTCAATCTCTAGATCGGTTTTGTAGCGGTTCTTATAGTCCTGATAGGCTGTCTCACGTTTGCCCGTAGAGTTCTGCAACAACTTTGGATCTACGCCGCTCTCTGTCTCGATCGTGGCCAACCGATTCTCGACCCATGCGGCCCGCTGTTGGTCAGCTTTCTCCTTGGCATCATAGTACGCATTCACCGCTTCACGGCTGGCCCCATCTCCTGGCCAGGCTGGGTATGGGAACAACTCCTCCGCATCCTTCAATGCCTGCGTAGTGGCAGACTCGACCAGCTCCACAGGGTTCTTGTTGGCATCCGGCCCCCGTTCGGAGATCACCCAATCTCGAATCTGTTGCGGGGAGGCATCCGGATTGGCGCGCATGAATGCGTCAAACTGTTGTTGCCCCATCAACCCAACCGCCGCAGTGGTTACCTGGTCATCCGCAACAGTGGCAATGTCTACCTTATCCGGCCCTGTCCCTGCACTGGGATAGTTTCCCTTAATCGTTTCCGTGACAAACTTCACTACATCGGTGTAGTAAGCGTCGGGATTATCGGCAACCCAAGCATCAAGCGCACCCTGCCCCACGATGGCAGCAGCCCCGGCGAGGATCGCTTCACGCCGCGCAGCGTCGATATCCTTGCGGGTTGCGTCGGGGTTGGCAGTAATGAGCGCATCTACAGCGCTATCACCCGCTGTGTACAATGTGTCCTGCGCCTGATTGACTTCATCCCACATCGCACCCTCTACCGCACGAATCCCCGGTCGCTTCTTCTCTGTCTGGTAGATGGCGCCCTGCGAAAACTTCGGCCCCAACTCGGGGTATTGATCATAGGTCGCATTGACAGCCAGCTCACTGCCGGTTGGATTGGTGACGGCATCATAGCCCCGGTTGTTAAACGCCTCCGTGGCCGCCATTGCCTGCCGTTCTGCCTGGTTGTACGGTTTCACCTGTACACCCGTAGCAAGTGAAGTGCCCGCCGCCAACAGCTCTTTATTGGCGGCCCGCTGGGTTGCCTGCTGCAAAATGGCGGTAAGCTCATCCTGTTGCCCGGCTTGTTCCGGTAGTGGCTGCTCACCCGTCCGCATCTGCCGTAACATGTCCTGTGCCCATTCGGCCTGCTCCGCTGTGATCGCTCCCTCACTTACCATTGTAGTGAGTTCACGCCCCACATTGTACTCATAATAACCTGGACGTAGCGCCCAAGGGATATCCGGCCCCATCATTTTGGCAGCCATCCAACCAATGATTCTGCCCTGTGGAATGTAGGACATCGGGTAGATGTCCTCTAACGCATCGTTGCCGGCCAGCTTGTTAGATGCAATTTTGCTTGCCACTTCTAACCACGGGTAGAACGATGCGTTGGCACTCTTCATCGATTCCAGTGCAAACGAGTATGCGTTGTTAGCGCTCTCCGGATTGGCGTAATCGTTTTGTGTGAATAGACCAAACGTTGGCCAGTATTTTACCGGGTTCACTTTCAACCAGTAGGTTGTACCGTTGCCGAGATCAACCGGTATGGCGCCGCTGTAGCGTTGCGGGTCACCGCTCTGTGTCTGCATCTCTCTAATCTCGCGGTCGGTCTTCATCATGCGAGACCAAATGTGCGGCTCAAAGATTGCCCTCTCTAGGCTATTCTTTGCACTGCGCGTCATCCAGAAAGAGTAGGGCATCAACACCCCGGCAATTTCATCAAGCCGCGTGTTGTTGGCAAAGTCCACTAGCGTAAAGCTCCGCATTCGGTTTCCATATTCCGCTGCGATATACTTGGCATTGTCCCATGCGGGAACAACTCGCCGGCGAAAATCGTCCAGCGCTCGCAGCGCTTGCCCCTCGCCGAGGGCGCCCGCCGGCTGCATGATCTCATCAATGTGCGTTGTCACATAGTTGTAAATGTTGCGAATCTGCTCGCTCGCATGTTGGGCAGCAAGGGCAACATCTGGTGCCTGCACCGCCCCCGCCTGCGTTGTGTTGCGTGCGGTACGCAACGCCGCCTCCCTTAGGTCGTCCACCGCATTACGGGCGCCGAGGTTCAGTTCTTTTGCTATCCGGTCGGCTGCTTCTTTCGTCGCCTTAACCGCCTGCTTCACATCCTTTGCTGCTGCCTGTGCCCCCTTCGCCTGCTGATTCAGATCGTAGTATTCCTGTAACAGCCGGTTGACGTCATCCTGATTTTCAATTCGGCGCCCTGCAATCGTGGTGCCGTAGAGATCCTCGAATCGATTCTCGGGGACATTCACAATCCCATTGCGGGTATAGGTCGCTATCGTCTGATCAATGTTCGGCATCCCCGCCGATGCTTTTACGGTTCGGTCCCACTCATCACGAATCGATACCCGAGCCTCTGCGCTACCCATCGCCGCCTCTTCTGCCCGCACGATGGCTTTCTCATCCATCGCGCTGGACCGTGGCGCGGGCGCACTGTCCAACTCATCGAGAATACTTTGGGGTAATAGATTGTCCGGCGGCTCCTCGCCCTTAATCACCATTGCCCAATACTCATCCAACGTTTGCGGGATACGATACCCATCTTTAATTGAGCCAGCCGCGGCGATATCGTCGGCAACCGCCGCACCGCTTGCGAGGTTGTCCAACTCTAACTCAACGTTTGCATCAATCTCATCAGTCAAATTGTCATACCGGGATCGCAGTTCATCCGGTACCATGTTATCGGGAATTTCAGTGATCGTGCCATCCTCACGCCGAACAATCCATTGGTTGGTGGTTTCGGTCTTAACCGGGCGCCGCTGGTTTGCTTTCGTCTTAACCGGTGTCCGCCGCTCTTCTTTGCGGATAATCTCAACCATGCCATCGGGACCAGCGTCAAAACGTAGACCGGTCTTTACCTCTGCTGTCAATCCGTCAGTGACAATCTGCCGTTCGGCGATTCCCCAAACATCCCTCTCGTATACTCGCAACTGTCGCCATGTCTCATTGCGGATTGAAAAATAATCCTCCCACGAACTATCACCCTTGAAAACAGATTCCAACACGTCGTCCAGATAGGCCCGAGCCTGCGCACCAGCCATCTGTACATTGCGCTCTGTGCTGACAATGTAATCAATGGCATCGGCTGTGTTAAACCGCCGCGCAGCCGCATACACCCGCGCCAACGCCTTATCACTAATCGCCTGCCCAGCCTGTACCACACGTTGCAACTGTGTATCATAGGCGCCCCCCTGTGGCTCAAGTCGCAAAGTTTCCCACAGCTTTGTTTCGTTTTGCCGTGCGGTGCGCTCTAGGATATCCCATTGCGAAACGTTGGCGGTGACGCCATCACCCCGCGCAATGGCATCAGCCGCACCATTGAGCAGATTGTTTACCCGCTCGTTGCGACCTGCCCATAAATTCTGTGCATTTTGGAAATAGGCGGCCCACGCCTGCCCCCGTTGTTCCATCGGGAGATGGTAGATTTGCTCCGCCTGTTTTGCCAACTGTGACCGTACATCCGTTGTGATGTCGGTCACCTGTCCCCAAATGTCGTAGAGCGCATAGCGATTACTGGGATCCTGCAACTCTGTCACAATGCCTGCCAACCGCTCAAAATTACTTTGCGTTTCCTTTAGGCCCGCCGCCGCCATCTGCTTAAACGCTGCGATCTCCTGCGCACCTAGCCCGCCATACCGTTCTACCATTTTGCCAATCTGCGCAATGTCCGCCATGTCTTGCGCAACTTCCTGTGTCTGCCACACGTGCCGCTGTGGGACCACCGGCGCCTCTTTAATCATCCGGCCCCAGTGGTTGACCGCACTGTCATACCAGCCCGTGAGCTGCTGCAATGCGGTTTCACGGTCGGGCGCCTTGCGTACAATTTCGTATAGTTGAGACAAGCTTTCGGGATCTACCGCTTCTAACCACTGCCGGTTGACATCAGACAACGAGAAGACACGCGCCCGCCCGGTCATCACGTCCCGAAACTCCTGTATCAAATTCCCGCCATTGTAACCCGTCTCAAAGAGATGATTGACAATTCGGTTAATTTCTCGCGGGTCGGTGATACCGTTGGCGCGCAGGATCGGAGCAACCATGTTTTGCAGCATGGGTTGCCCTACCTCACGCAACGCATGGGTGACGCTCTTGTAATAGACACGTTTCCCCATGTTCTCATCGATGCGCCCGTAAGCCTTTTTTACCGGCCCCAGGATACCCCCGGCGCCACTGGCAGCATTGGCAAAACTCTGCGCAGACTCCACACCCTCAAAGCCGCGCATGGTGGGGTCTACCCCGTATAGCTTTTGTAGGTAGTTATCCATATCGGACAGCCGCCCGCCGGCGTACGTGCCATCGCCAACCGCTGTGGCTGCCCCACCGATAATGTTTGTAATCCATGTGCCCGGTGAGGAGTAGATATAGAACGGCGAAACAGCCTGCCGTTGTTTGCTGGCCACATAGCCCAGCCAACTACGTTGCGCATCCCCGCCATCAGTGGCCACATTGTAAAACTTGCGCCCGGCCTCTACCATTGCCTCGTGAAACTCTGTAGCAAAATCGTACTTGTTGAGCAGTGGCCCGGCGTTGAGACTCTGCGCATTGGTGGCAAAGTCTTCAATAAAATTGCCGATAATGCGCAAAGGCTCTTTAGCGTTGGCGAGATTCATGCTACCAAATCTAACTAGACCATCACTCCCCGCCCGTTGAAGCAACGCTTCACTTTGGAATAGGCCCGCATCCATGCCCGTAATCAAACGCCGTGGATCCTGTGACAACTGCCGAAGGATGATTTTCATATCGCTTGCTGTGTCGACATCGCCGAGTAATTGCGATAGGTAGCGGTGCGCCTGGTCTACCGCAATGTTGGCCCGTGCCTCACCTGTGGTCAGCCAACTATCTGCACGCCACAATGCCCGCGGATTGTAACTACTCTCCGCAACTGCCCGTGCCTGTGGCCCAACTGCAAATTCGGCCAACTCATCAAGTGCCCTTACATCAGCCTCCGCCACCTCACCCGCCACCCGAGTAAGACGCCGCGCCTTGGGACTAGCTTTCAATAGGGAGATCGCACCGCCCAGGATGTCGGTTACATCCGGCAGCAGTAATTCAGTAATCAACGACAATCCAATGTTGGTATTCTCGTTGACCAGTTCTATCGGGTGAGCGTTCTGCAACCGATACGCTTCGGCGCCCATGTCGGCGGCCTCTGTCCATAGCCGGGTACGGGTTGCCTCATCAGTGGCCATTGCGCCCTGCTCATACAGTGCAGCCGCCTGATCTGACTTTTGCTGTGCTGTGGCCTGCTGGTCCACCAAAGCATCAAAGGTATCGGCAACGCTGCGTACATCCCCGGTAGCGTTGAGCTGTGCCCGCTTGCGGTTGCGCTCGATCTCTGCCGGCGTCATGCGCGCGAGCTGCTCAGCGGTGGGTTGTACCGCCGCCGCCATCGCCGCAATCGTATCGCTCATTACTTGGGTACCCGTGGCCTGCGCGTGATTGTAGCGGCCCTCGCGCACACTATCATAGATTTCCTTGAATGTGGCCCAAAGCGCTTCACGTCCTGCCGCAACGTAGCCGCCCGCGGTGACATCGGGTGTAGCCATCCCCTCCGGTAAATAATCCGCCGGTTCCTGAGACAATGCCAAATCGTTATACGATTGCAGAGTATCGGCAACGTTCATCGCCTTATTGCCTAGCCCCTCGGTGTAGGGCGCCACCAGTGCAGCACCAGGCAACGCCTTGGCAGCCTCCACCGGTGCGTTGAGGATTGGGGCAATCTGTGAATCCTGCCAGGTGTTTTGTAGCGCCTCAAGTCCCCCTTGCTGGCCGAGCGTTACCCCCATCAAATTCTTGCCGAGTTCATTAAAGTTGTTGGCAATGGCACTGCCCGCCGCCTGCGCAGCATCCCACGCATCCCCCCACGTGCGCCGGGTGAATCCCTCACCACCCACGCCATACTTTTCATCATAGGCAGCGTTGCGCTGGTCAATCTGAAATTGGGCCCTTTCTGCCCCGGCGCTATCCTGATAGGCATTCAGCAACCACGGATCGCCCAGACTGCCTGTCCATAGCCCATCCGGCCCGAGCGGCCCTGTTGGGCGGTCCTGTGGCGCCGGGTTCATCCCCCGCGAACCGTCGGGAGGAATGTAGCCATTTACCCCCAACTCGTTACTGCTAGGGATCTGCTGGTTATTCTCGGCGAGAAATTGATCGATGTACGCCTGCCCGGTCAACGGTTGATTGACAGCCGCAACCGCATCAGCCGCGCTACCGGCATCAAGCTGTTGGCGCCAACGTGCTACCGTATCCGCCCACGGATCGGCCTGTGCTGGAGCTGGCCCCATGGCCTGGTCAAGTGCGGCCAACGTAGCCGACCAATCATCAGCCGCCGCCGGCCCACCGGTAATCATGCCCGTATCGACGGCCCACTGCTCCACAGGGTCAATCTGTGGTGGGGGTTGTTGTGCCAATTGCAACATGGCGGCATCTGCTGACGCCGCCTCCTGTGCTGCCTGCTCATCCGGTGTATCCCACGGTGTAATCCAGTCCCACCAATTCGCCATGCGTTACCCCCGCATCCAACGCACGTTGGGCGCCTGATTCCGCCCATACGCTTGCATTGTTGCAATTCGTTCCTGTGCCGCTATCTGTTGCCGTGCCAATTCCGCCTCTTGCTGTAGCTGCATTTGCCGGTATTGCTCAAGGCTGCCCTGCGTCTGTTGCGCCAACGCAAGCTGTCCGGACTGCAACCCGTACTGCTGTTGCGCCTGTAGCTCTGCCAACGCCTGTTGCGCCTGGCCCAATGATAGTTGACCACTTCTGTACATCTGGTCAATATTTGCCGTTTGTTGAGCAATGCCCAATTGCCCCTGTTGGTAGGCTGCTGTATCTGATTGTGTCCGGTTGGCTAGGTCCAGCTGCCCCCCCTGGTAGCGCTGGAGTTGCGCAAGCTCGTTCATTTGCTGTTGCAACAATCCCTGTTGGTAGCGTGCTGTGTCTGCCTGCGTTTGTTGCCCTAGCCCCAACTGCCCCATCTGGTAATCACGGGTATTCTGTGCCTGCGTGTTGCCCAACGCCAACTGCCCGGTTTGATAATCTCGCTGGTCGTTCTGAGATCGATTTGCCAACTCAATCTGTTGCCGTGTCTGCCAATCCTGCAATCCAAATTGCTGCTGGGCAAACTGCTGATTCCATGCGTCGTTAGCCTGCGTTTGCCCGAACTGTTGTGCCCACTGCTCCGCAGCTTGTTGTTGTGCCTGCTCCGCGGCTGTCTGTTGGCGGTTGGCAAACTGCTGGTTGTATGCGTCGAGTTGCCGTTGATATTCGGCCTGATTCCAATATCGTTGGTTGGCCTGGTCAAACTCCTGCGCCCACTGTTGGCTGTTCTGGTTGAACTGCGCAATCGGGAGAGACGCCTGCACAGCCTGAAGCGCCGCTTCCCGTTCGTCGTTGTTCATCAGCCCGGTAGGCGATAACGTTTGGAACCAATCAAACGTGTTGTATTGCGCCGGCGATTGCGACGGGATCGGGTTGCCCTGTGTCGGCGATTGCCGAGATGGACCCACTATGCCGGTGTTGCTCTGGTATTGACCAGAGGTATAGGGCTGCGTGTACGGGTTGGCCTGCTGCTGCTGTTGCGGCAAATTGTATCGCTGGGGATTCCATGCGTTAGCAGGCTGATTGTCGTACTGCTGCGGTTGTTTGGATTGTGCCTGTTGTGTATAGGTGGCACTGTATGGATTGTATGCCATGCTATTGTCGTCCTTGCTGTAGTAACTGCATCAACTCTGCCGGTGGAATATTGTCCGGCCCCTGCATCATCTGTTGAAATAACAACGGATCCTGCCGGCCATCCATGCCCATCATCTGCGGTGTAATCTGTCCGGCCAACTGCGGAGGTATCCCGCCCCCCTGTGGCCCGGTCATCAACGGATCCATCTGCATACCCTGCGGTCCCGGTGGCGGTGACGGTGGTGCACCTGGAATCGGCATCGGTGGCGGTGGCGGTGGTTGTAGTTGCGGTTGTGGCTGCGGTCGCCGTGATTCGGCAATACGGTTGGCCAACTCCTCAAATGGCGTGCCCCTGATAATCTCGCGCCATGTCTGCGGATACTGACGCATCAACGCCAACAGCTGCATATTTTCCGCCACGCCCGGCGCCTTCTGTGCCTGCTCCGCTAGTACCCGCTGTTTCTCATCGGTCGGCACGGCGAGAGGTAACCAGTCATCCCGGTAGGTTTCCTCTGAGAGAACGCCCGCCGCCACCAGCTGTTGCCCCATCATGCTCCGCTGCATGTCATCCTGTGGGGTAGACGGTCGTAATTTGACGAGATTCTCGTAATACTCCTCGATGTCTTCTTTTGTCAACGTTAACGAGTACATTTCCCGGTTGCGGTCATCCCGGCCCCAGATGGTTACCCCCTCATCGTCGTCATCAAAAGCAACAATCAACCTCATCACACCTTCATTAATCATCATAGTCATCAGCTCCAGCGATTCAACTTGGAGCTGTACCCGGCCCGCAGCGCTATCGGTGACAATGCCAATCCCCAACCCGCTCTGTACGCTGGCGGTTTCCCCATACATCATATCGGGAAATGTCGACTTCTGAATGTTTGCCTGAATAACAGCCATCAACGCCTGAAGACTCTGCATATTGACGTTGGGCATTATCTGGTTAATGCGTGTGCCCGCCGGCAAATTCGCTGTTGCGCCCGGTCTCACCGTGATATCGGGAACCTCGCGCCCGCCATCATTCTCGACCGTGAAGAACGGCCAGCTAGCCCACAGCCCCGCAGTACTCATGCTGGAGAGGTTCCGGCATTTTGCCTGCCATTGGCCATCTAACGCATGTAGAATTGACAGACCGTGATACGCCTCGTTGCTGCTAGGTCCACCCTCACCATACGCAACAATGATTGGTAAAAACGTGTAATCCGTCTCGACCGGTTTTTTAGCAAACTCATCATCAATCAAAACAGCGTTCCAATATTTCCCGCTCTTGGCGTTCATCCACCAGAAATCAACAACCCAATGTTTGGTGTTCTCATCAGCGATAGACCGATCGTCGAACTTGAACTTTGGGAACTCCTGCCGGATGTCTACCCGCTTCATCTGGCAGCGGTGGAACCCATACTCGGGATAAAGCGGCCCTTGGTGTACAAACGCCTCGGTTGGGTTCAACGTGCGGATATTGATCGGGAAGCGCTGCAACCCCTGCGGAATCTTGTCCTTAACCCATTTCACTTCGACAGCCGCCCGACCACGAACCAGCATAGACCATGCCATATCCCGGCGAATGTTGCGGCCCTGTAGTTGGTTCATCCGTTGCCACATGGCCAATAGGAAACGCTCTTTGTTCTCCGCTTTTTTGATACACTCGGCATCATTGCGCACAGGTGGAATGTCAATGCGCGGGTTGACTGAGATGAGACGCTGTGCCAACATCACGGTGTCGTAGGGATCGGCGGTTTTAACTTGCTCCCTGCCGTCTTTCTCAACGCTCTCTTTGTCGCTCTGCTCGAAGCCAGGGTCTAACATCCACATGCGCTCCCAGGTGGGAACCAATTTCAAATAGTCCGCACTGGAATCGATCTTCGATTTCACTCGTGCATTAATTTCGTCTACAGTTAATTTCATCGTTGCCCCGTTCGGAGAATAAAAAAAGCGGGAACAGATCCACAAGTGAATGTGTCGATCTGTTCCCGCTGGTTTCCCGGTAGGATTCTATCTAGTTATTGCGCCGATGTTTTGGTGTCACCGTGCGCGGCAAGTGTAAATTCTCCTCACTTGCCCCTAACATTATAAGTTGAGTTTGGCGAAAAGTCAACAGAAATTTGTGATACTCCTGCGCCTGAGATTCCAACTCTGCAATCCTACCGACCAATTGCCGAACAACCGCCACCAACTGTTGGTGGCTGATTTCGCACAGCGGTTCAACCGTCGCCGGCTGCTGTGCGCCCGTATCATCTAACAACCCTGTGACTGTTCGCATTATCGCATCAACCCATACCGGCGTATCTTCATGGCACCCGATGGTTTACGCCGCTCTACCACCGCACCAAACTTGTCATATAGCCAATAGCAAATCGCCTTGATTGCATCGTTGTTTGCATTGATCGGTTTGTCTGTCGTTGGTTGCCCCTGCCGCCATCTGGGGTATTGATACAACCCCATCTCTGCCAAAACCCCCTCGGCTTTTCCGGCGAATGTACGTTCATTGCGCATCGTCCAGTTAAAGAGGATTAGCGGTAGGTGCATATCAGGATCCATACGTAACCGCAAATTCAAAAGCGGTGGTTGGTCTTCCAACAATACATAGTTCCAGCGGAACCCAACCCCCGTCATATCCCGCCAAATCTCTACTTGGCTCTTGTTGGCGTTACGTGTGGATCCGGCCTGGTCAATCACGCCGGACGATAAATAGGGATACCACGGTTTCGCCTGCACCTTGGGAATGATATCCTGCCCGATGATGTCGTGTTCATACACCTCATCAACGACATAAATACGGGTACGCTCCTCTCTCAACTTTGCCTTTGGGATACTGTCCAATTCCGGTACCGTCTCACCACGGGCAAGCGCCTTGGTGATGTGTTCGGAGATTGTCAACTTCTCCCACTGCACAGCCTCAACCGCATACGTGTGTGTAGCCGGGTCGACCGCAATTTCAACAGGCAACTTGGGATCGAATGGAACCCTTGCCAAGTGCACCTTGGTGCTAAACGCCTTATGTACCAACCCTTGCGGTTTGTACGGAATGGCTGCACAACGTTCCATGAACAACTCATCCGGCGTACCAACCTTGAACTCCTGTACCCGTGGGTCATCGTACCCCGAGAAGATCGGATTACTCCACGTGGGCAAAGAGAAAGAGCGCCCCCCCTCTTCGTTCGGCCCTTGCCACCGTTCCCATAACATCGGGTACCAGCCCAACGCCCCCTCAAATGTCCCGGTCATCGCCACTGTGGCGCCGTGCTCGATGGCACGTTCCCGCAGCTTGTGGAACGCCGCCTCCTCCTGCTGCCCCATCTCCACACCCAACAGAAAGTGGGGGGCTTTGCCGGCAATGGTACGCACGTCCTTTGACGATTTCGTAACAATCTGGCAGCCCCACGATGTAGTAACAGATTTACTCTTACCCTTGGGATCGGATAGGTCGCCTATCATGTCGCAGGCGGCCAGCGCTTTGACCACGTAATCAAATTCATTGTCTGCCTGTTCATAGTCCGGCCCCACAATCCAGATCAACCCATCGTTGACAAAGCAGTGCTTGATGGCGTGCATTGCCCCCCACCCCGATTTGCCAGCACGCACGCCACCCGAGACGAGAATCAACCGGCTATCACAGTCATGGATTTCCTGTTGGCCATGACTCTCGATCACCAACTCACCATCCAACCCCATAACCGGCCAACACCCATTCGATGGACGATAGCCTGCCTTGGCCCATACGAGCCGGGTGAGACGCATCACCTCGACCGCATCAAAATTGTGTTGCACCTGGTTAAACACAAACCTACCCCTTACGCCACGTGTGGAACGCTCCCCGCAAATCGTGGTCAATCAGATAAAAGCGGAACGGCTGCCCGCTCACATACACCGACAAATCCACAACCCCGGCTTCCACATTGCGCACGTTGCGCACCATTGCCCGATACTTCTGCCCGGTGATGCTTGTATACACCACCTCTGAACCCACCTTGCAGCCGTCAATATCTTCGGACGGCGCTTTGTCTAATTCCATCGTGCGGCCTCCTCCTGCTCTTCTGTTAAGTGATATTCATTATCGAACGAATCCAACTCCGCCTTTATGTCGGCGTAATCCTCCTCTGTCATTACATAGACCGTCGTTTGCTCCAATCGAGTATCCACGGTGACCGGTATCCCCTCTATTACAGAGAACCCCAAATCATAGGAAGAGAGAACCATAAACGGACCCTGCCTACCTAACCTCTCCATGTGCGCAATCGACCCGACCACAAAGCCCACCAGGTAATCGTAATCTCCATCTGCGTAAATCATTTGCTGCCCCCTATGTTTACAATCGCACCTACTCTGCAACCACCCTGCCAAAACTCTATTCGATCATGCGGCATCAGCGCATCTAGCTTTACTCTGACTGGGTGCCCGTAAATCCTGTACATCCTCTCTTGGTTTTCCTGCAATGCCTGCGTTACGCACAACCGTAACCTGTCCATGCTGTCAATCGGTTCAAATTCAGTCCCCATTGAATACCCCCTGTCTAGGTTAAAAATTTCCACGATAGAACGTTGCTGTGATGTGGTAGTAGTGTGATAAGTGATAGGGTGTGATGTTATATGTTATGTTCTGTTATGTTGTGTTGTGTTGTGTTGTGTTGTGGTAGTTATTCAATCATGTCTCAATGCGACGCAACCGCCATCACTACCATCTACCTACACCACCACCCCACCCCTTACTGCTACCACACCCAACGCCTATCGCTCACGCCATCGCCGGCACTCACCCCGACTATGCGAACCTCTACCCGTTGCGACCACCACCAACCATGTGGCTATGCGCAACAGATAGAGATAAATAATTAAATGTTATTTATCGCTATTGCTATAGATAGCATCGATGGCGTTGTCAAACTCCTCATCATCCACGCCCGACACCGAAGCAAGCAAATCATCGATGCTCATCTTTGTAGATAGCACCCGCTTCACTGGCTGCCCCAACTGGTAGTTTAAGATCAGCTCAAGTAACTTGATGGAACCGTTGACGCTCTTGTGTAATTGGCACCATTCCCACGTCTTTTCAATGACCTCCGCAATCTTTTCAGGTGGCATTGTTTTATTGAGCGCATCAAGCGCCTGAAGTTCCTGCGCTTTGGTCGGTCTACCCATACGCCGCTTCTCAATTGCCTTCATTTTTGCCATGCAGACCCCCCATTTTTTGCAACAAACGTTGCACACTTATACGTTGTTCCGGCCATTCTGCACCCTTCTTTCTCTCAACGCCGAGCGTTAGCCGACCCGTGTAGAATATCCAAGCCCAAAACAGGTAGAATGTGGGTAGAATATGATTTCTGGAAAATCCGCCTAGATAGTAACAAATTACACCTGTAATTTTATTTCACGAAATGAGCTGGGTAGAATATAGTAGGATATTTGTATATAGCTTTCCCCTCCACTACAGAGTTTTTTTTATATATCGTCTCACGATACACTCAAAAAAAAATACTCTTCACCAACCTCAGTTATAAGGAAATATTCTACTATATTCTACCCAGCCCTTGAAAACTCTTCGTATAACCATCGCTCTACCACTGGTAGGAACCCGAAAAAATTGGGTAGAATGTAGGAATTGATATTCTACCCATATTCTACCTATATTCTACCCATTACGTTCTACCCACGTCTCAAAGTCTGCTAAACGCAGCACAACCATGTCATTATCGGAGCGTTGGCCGAGTTCATGCAGGACCACGATCGGCAGCTTCCCCGCGGGTGCGTTGGTATGCGCCTGCGCAATCGCATCCTTCAGCCACCCCGGCAGCTCTTTACGATGTTTGCATTCTATCGACAGTGTCGGGTGCTCCACATCCTCAGTGTTCGTGCCACGATTGCCCACACGTTGCCCACCCAGCCGGCCAGCAACGCGCCGTTCGTGTTGTTTCCATGTCGTTGTTCGTTTGCCCATCACTCACCCCACACGTGAAGACCAGCATAATCTATCGCAATGGCAATCAGAGCAGAGACGATATCATCCTTTGTATCGTCGTCTATCTCATCCCACCACCCATCAAATCCGCCGCGGGATTGCAGCTCTTTGATCATCTCATCTACCATCTGTTTTATCTTCTCTTCGTTCATTGTCCTCTACCCCTATGTAAACGTTTACATCTGAACGCTTTTTATAGGCGGGGAATTGCACCCCGCCTGCTGTTTACGCCGCCACCCGTGCCCGTCGTCGTGCCTGCACCATGGCTTTTTTCTTTGCCGCCTGCTGCTTGGCACCTTCGATACCGTTGCGGATGAGTTGCATTTTATCCGGCTCCATCTCTTTGCGTTGACGGGGAGACACGCCACCCTGCAACCCCGCATCAATGAGGATGGCGATAAGCGCCGGCGCCCGCTTATCCACCTCTGCCTGTAACACAGGGGAGGCACCGTCACCCAAGGCGATAAGCCGATCGCCATCAATGCGGAACCCCACGCCCAGCCCCAACAGGCTATCGAGAAACTCGACCGGCCCACGTTTCACGGGGATGCGTTGGTAGTCGCCGCCCGTCTTTTGTCTAGCCATGTTGCACCCCCAACAGATAATCGAGGCAGCTCTTTGCTATCTCGGCGTAACCCTGTTCATCGTCACCATCATACGCCAGGACCACAGCACCGGCGCCCGTATACACTTGGTTGGCCAACTCCAACAGCAGTGCGCAGGTATCGTCACAATTCCAAATGCTGTCAACCAACTGCCGTCTGTACTCACCGATAACGCCGGTAGGATGAAGAGCGTTGAGCGTACCCCGTGCCCGGCCTACGTAGGTCTCGTTGTGGGCCAGTTCCCTACCGCTACAGTCTACCGTGGTCACCGAATCGAGCACGGCAGGGTAGGGCATATGCACATCACCCCAGCCCGACCCCGGCGCCGCAACGTAGAACCGTCCACCACGTGCCCCTACCCGCGCTTTATACAGTGCGGTCTGTTCACCGTGGTAGGCCATCGCCTCACCATAGGATAGCTCGTCCCGCCACAGTTCACGCGGGAGATCGGGACGCAGGTAGGATACCAGAACCTGATCAAACCTGCGCAACATCCCCATCAATTCGGAGGATGGCGGCACCGTTGCCCCGGCCCGCTTCACCTTGATTTTATTCCCATCTACAGAGAGGGTAAACCCCTCGCCTGCTGCCCGCTTTACTACAGTCTCTACAGTTTCCATTGCCTCACTCTACCTCAATCTCAATTTGCCCATTGACTAAACGACTAACATCACCCGACGGGATAACTGGCATTGGTTCCGAACGTTGCCCCGTCGGATCCTCCAGCCGCCAAAACTGCTGCCCCTTCTGTGCCTTGCTCTTCACGATTTTCAACCCGCTCACTACCCGGTCTTGATGTTTGTTGAGTAGTTTACCCAACTGGATCTGCCGGCCCCGCTCTTTGGGTGAGGGTAACAGTTCATCCAACAGATTGAGACCACGCACAACGCCGGCGGGTTCTGTAAATGGGTTGGCCTCTTCTCCCTCACTGCCGCTACGCTCCGAATAGATGGACGGTTCGTTATCGTAGTAGCTCGCAATGTGGAATAGGTCAGCCGGCGAGGTATCCCGTTTGCCGTGACGGTCCCACCATGCGTTGACAAAATCACCCATGAGATTGGTTTTCGTCACAGCCTTTGCGGCCAACTCATCCTCGTTATCGAGGAACGCCGGGACCCCGATCACATCGAGGATCCCACCCATCACGGCAACCCAAGACTCAAAGCTCCCCTTGCGCCGGGTGCCCTGGTATGCCGGCATCCCCGCATCAATCCACGCACGGACCAGCGTAACGCAGGCGGTAACCAAATCGTTACGGTTCTCAGCAATCCACGTCATTAGGTGCGGATGTTTGAATCCGTCCCGGTCTCGTGGTCGCTCAACGTTTGCATCGAGGTGGACCCACACGCAGCGTCTGGCATTCTCTGCGGACAACACAATGTTGTTGGCAGTCACTGCCCATATCATGCGATTCTCTAGTTTCATCTGTGTGGATTTCCCCAGGAACCGCCCCTCATACACCGTCTGTGTCCAGGCGTTAGCCAGCACGCCGCTATCCAATTCGTAGTTCACGTTGTCGAGTACGGCATGGGTATCACCGGCAAGCAACTTGGCCACCACCCGCTTATCCAACTCCTCATCGTTGTTTGTGAAGGCCATCGTTGGTAGCGTGCGACCCAGCGCGGGGAACGCACAGGCATTGGTTAGCAGGGACTTGCCGCTGCCCTCCATCGGCGCTTCAACTAGCGTTGGGGGTACCGGCCCCGTCACCATGTCACGGACGAAGGGGGCGAGGATGTAGGCCACCGCATGCGCCTTGCTCGCATCTTCGGCAAACGGGAAATCAACCAACAGATCATCCAGCAACAACGACTTTGCCCACGCTACCCGCTCCGCCGTTGGCTCTGTGTTGCCGACCTCGGCGCCACCTGTGTAGTACATGCGGCTATGTTCCGAGTAGCCTGGTGTGTCGTGTAGCTGTCCCTCTACTGTGAACACCGGACACTCTACAATTTCTGCCAGGCTGGGCAGCCCAAACCATTCCGGCATCGCCAGGAAATCAGACGCTACAGATTCGGGCGGGAATACCGCAACCTCTTTGTAGTCGGTCTCGGTTTCGGTGACCGTAATCCAGTCGGCAACATCGGCCATGATATTTTTCATGGCGTTTGTTTTGATCTCATCGATGGACCACAGATTTTTTTCATTGCGTTTAACACGCACGAGCATACCGTTGCGCAAGTAGAGCACGGGCGCCGCGGGCTCCAGCTCATTGGCGGAGACGACGGCGCCCAACAGCTTAGAGCGCACGTCAATCATTTGACTATCATTCACCTCGATTGTGTTACGCACCCGCGAGGCGAGAGCCGCCGCCCGCTTGGCATCTTTATTCTGCCGGCGTTCCTCCGCAGCCCGGCGCCGCTCGCGCTCTTTGCCCGTCGCAACGCAGTCACCAACAAAGGCTTTGGCGTCAGTCTTGTTCATGATACCCGCCCGGGTGATGGCGTTAATCACGGCAAATGACAGGCTGCGATCCATGGATTCCAGCGTTGGCGATAGGGTGACAATCACATGCCCGGCCCGGTCATCGAGCGGGAGTTTGAGGGCCTCACCCACAACGCGCTTTACCACCTCCATCACATCACCTTTGGAGCTTGCCGCTTCGCCAAAGAGATCGCCGGCGAGTACATCATCAATGGTTGGCAACGTGCCCACGTTGCCCTTGGGTGTATCGTTATCTGCAAACATCACGCTGCCTCAATCTTAATTTCAACATCCCGATCAATCCACAGCCCCAGTATTTTTTTGGCTGCAATCCATGCGGTTTTCTGGTTGCCCTGGTGCCAGAGGTGCACGTAGATTAGATACGCATCCAACCCCCGACGCTCTACCCCGTTCTCATCCGTTCGTTTTGTCTGGTCCGCATGAAGGTCATCGTTGCCGCTATGGTGGTAGGCAATCTCCGGCATGTTCTCTGTTGCCGGCAGGACGGATACCGACGGTACCCCCTCTTTGCCAGGTCGGGCGAGACGGGTAAACCCGCTGTCGTCCGCACTGCATACGGTCCAACCCCGAGCGGTGAGGAGATCAACCACACGGTAACGTTGGTCAAACTGCCGGCGTACCTCACCCATCCCGGCGCCGTCCCACCCAGCCGAGCCGCCCGCCTTTGCCTTGCGTACCGGCCGGCGGTTGTTCTCAAATGCCCAGTCGCCAACGGTCTGTTCAATCTCGGCGTAGTCGTAGATGGCGCCGGCGTCATAGTGGACAATCGTTACCACAGGTTTGTTACTACCCCATCCATCTTTGCAGTTGAGCCAACCGGGGATACGCAGGACCCGCCGCAGATCGGCAGCCCCAGGATCACCGCCAACAAACTGCACCCAATCATGCTGTGTCTGCGCAACGTCGGCGCGGTTCTCATCATCAATGTACACCGTGTCACGTAGGAACCAGTAGGCATGATACCCGCCACCACTGTCGACGATCACCGTGGGCGGTAGGTCAATCTCATTAACCCTAAGGGTGAAGACTTTCATTGCCCGCGCCTTGTATTTGTCGGGTGAGAAATAGAAGGCAATCTCTTTGGCAATCTTCACTGCCTCACGTTGTGCGTTTTGATCTAGCCGGCGGTAATCGTCGGGCAGATACTGCCGATACTCGTTGCCGTCTACGAAACCCTTGCCGTCAAACTCAGCGAACAGAACATTGGTGCAGGCGAGATAGTCCGTCTGCGCTGCAATGTAACGTTGGTCAGTGTTGCCCCGTTTATTCTGCGGTGGGATCGCCGCCGAGGGATTCACTCCAAAGTAAACGTCGCCGCCCCAAAATGCTTTGGGTAGCTTGCGGTACTCTCGTTGCCACGCGTCCCGATCAAAACCGTCCTGATCAAATTCGCTGTAGTCCAACTCGCCGAGGGTGAGCCATTGCGATTGCCGGCCCTGTGCCCGCCACACAATCCCGACTGCTCCCCCACGCCAGCAGTAGCGGAGCAGGTCCCCCGCCGTAAAAATCTTGACATCTGTTTCGTTGTCTGCTATCATGTGTACAACCTCATCTGCAAATACATTTTGCCTAGACACCTACCGATTGCCGCCGGTAGGTGTCGTTGTTTATGGCAAACAAAAAGCGCCTATCCGTTGCGGATAGGCGCTAGGTGTGCAGATATACCCTAGGTGTTTTGGCCTAAATGTGAAAAATCCCACTTGACTTTTACACCCGAACTGTATATACTGTTTGAGCATCTACAGACCAGTAGTTTATTTCCCATGTCAAGAGAAGAAAAATCTGCTGTAGTTGCTGCCTATGCCTACTCGCTTGCCCGGCGAGTAAACGAAAGCCGCGGAGGTTTGCCCACCCCGCGGCTTTTTGTTTTACCCGTCGATAATGCCGGCCTGTTGCAACAGGCGTTTGGCACCCTCCAACATTAGCCATGTCCGATTGTTCCCTGTTGTGTCGGTGTAGCGGTCGATGTGGGGAATCAATTCCAGCGGGACGCGCAGGGTGATCATTTCGGATCGCCCATTGCGTGTTGTTTTTTTTGTCGGTGTTACCTCGGGAGTATCCATGTTCTGTACCTAACTATCCAAAAAACGTTGACCTATTTTACCACAGGTTTTACCCCACCCGCAATAGATCCACCTCCGACAATTTGTGATTGGTGATAGATTGTTCAATCCACACATCGCCGACACGAACGAACATGCCCGGCTCCTTGCTGATCTCTACGATTCGCCAACGCTCATCGTCAACCCGTTCGATTCGCAGACCATCGAAACCACAACCAACATATTTGTTGAGCAGTTCCGGATCCACATCCCCGCAGCCGGCAACCCTGTTCGCAGCGCTGATTGCCCACCGCTGCACGGGGACGGATCCGAATGTCAGGAATGTGTTTTCAACCACCCGCGCAACTTTGGCTATCTCAACATCTGAAAACGTAGCCAGGTCATCCTGCGACATGAACCACTGTTCGTTGTTGATATAGATCGCCTCGGCAATTTCATCATCTGTTGGTGTTTTCTCCAGCATCCACAGGTAGTTGCCGGCGCTATCCAACCGATTGTGCAATCGATAGCGGCCATGCCATTTGCCAACATGACCAGACAGCCAGGCGTTTAGGTAGTCCTCACGCTCCAAACCCTTCTCGCACAATTCGATCTCAATGTTCGGTGTGATGATACCGAGATGAGATGCGATAGCAACCAGCTCACTGGTTGAGACTGGCTCACTATTGCCGTAGCTCCAATCCCACATTCCTAAAAAATTCTCTACATTACACATAACAAAACCTCATTCTATACAACACATCTGCCTATGCCGAACTACGTTTTATCCGGCCTGTATATATAGTATCACAGAAAAAATGTTCTGTCAACTGTTAATGACGCACTGTATCAAATTAGGTATTGACAATAACGCACTAATGGTTTATCATTAATGCGTTATTAGGACTAAAGGGGGTAAGCACATAGGGGTAATCTTATGGAAACGAAACGGGTAAACCTGGTAGTGGAGTATGATATACCGGACATAATGACGGAACTAGCCGGCGGTGAACGGAAGCGCGGGCAGTGGTTAACCGAGCTTGTGCGCGACTTCGCCGCTGGTAAATATATGTTGGTGAGTGATCATGAGGAGGAGATGGCCGGCATACTAGAAAGGACTATCGTTTATCAGGAGCAATCGGAGGCACGATTGCGGAGGTTGGAGAGTTCATTCAACCGTATCAAGGATCTATTTGCAGCTGTGCAACCACAGTTGCCGTTAGACAATGAGGAGGCATAGGCAATGGGCTTTAAGCGATTACGCAACGACGGGTACCCGACAAGACAATGGGCAATCGTGGGGTACCCAGGGGTAGGGAAATCGACATTCATTGCGCAGATGCGTCAGCCCGTGTTGACCATCGATGCAGATCACCGGTTCTCTGAAGTGGCCCGGCTCAACCGGGAAAAAATCTTCTATGAATTTGGGGACAATCCCGAGGACAACACAGACCCGCGCACGATTGCCAAGATTCTGGATCGGGATATGCCAGGCAGCGACGTATGTACCATCGTAGTGGACAGCCTAACATCTATCATGGCGCCCATCGTGGGCGAGGCAATCCAGGCAAACGACGCAGGGGAAAACAAGAATCGCATGTCAGCCTTTAAGGGCAAAGCGCTGGCGATACAAACTTTACAGGATGCGATTACAAAGTGGGGTCGGGATACGGTATGGATCTATCACCTGCGAGAACGCCGAGACGCTAACGCACAGGTGGCGGTTACCACGTCTATCTCTGCCGTGGAGCTGGCCCGCCTGCGCCGCTCTCTGAACATGGTGATTCGATTGGTTGATAGTAACGGCCAGCGGGTGGCTATCGTTGACTGGTGCCGAGAGGGTAGAGACGGCATTAGTATTGCAGACACGAGCGGCTGTTGGGCAGGGATGCCCGAGAAGATCGAGGCAGCCGTGTACGATAACCTCACCGATGAGGAGAGGGAGGAGAAGGAGAAGGGAACCCCAAAGCGTTTTGCTGGGATGGATGATGCGATTGCGTGGGGCATGGAGCAGGGTTGTTTTCGTGATGCGGTCCATGCGCAGAACGCATACAATAAGGTGAAGGAATCGGCAGCCCCAACCACTGCACAAAAAATGTGGGATGCGTGGATTGCAAATGTTTTGGAACGTGCAACGAATGATGCAACAGAAAATGAGGCATAGACAATGAATCAGATTATAATCACGGGCAACCTAACCGCCGACCCTGAGTCACGGTTCACCCCATCGGGCGCACAGGTAACAGCGTTTGGAGTTGCCGTCAACAAACGATGGAAGAGCAAAGACGGGCAGCAGCAGGAGAAGGTTACCTTCTTTCGGGTGAGTGCGTGGAATACCCTAGCCGAGGTGTGCGAGAAGTATTTGGCCAAGGGTGCCAAGGTTTTGGTAGTGGGTGAGATGGAGGCAGCCAGAGGGTATCAGCGACAGGACGGGGAGATCGGTGCATCTCTGGAACTCACCGCCAACTCTGTGGAGTTTCTAACGCCCATCAATTCCACAGACAACAACGCAGCCCCACCGGCTGCACGGGGACAGGGGACGGCGAAGACGCCACAACCTGAACAGGCTGCAATTCAATGGTAACAAAAAAGAGCGGGGACAATCCCCGCTCTTTTTATTTCGCTACCATCCCAGCGTTGGAAACTTTCGCTTTATCGATGTAGCGTCGAGGCATGGCCAGTGAGGACCAGCCGCCCGCCTCTTGTAGCTGTAGCACGTCGACCCCCTCACGTGCGTAGTGTGTTGCCCACCAGTGGCGGCAGTCGTGAGCGCTCGCCCCCTCTACCCCGATTGTTTTGGCCAGCACTCCCACCCGCTTTGTAATATTAATCTCACTCATCCCCGGCTCGCCGAGCGTGCCCCCCTTGCGGCTGCCCCGCAGCAGCAACCCATCGGCGGGACAGTCCCCACTATCGATGTAGTCACGCAGTGCGGCCACCGTATCGGGATGGAGATCATGCGTCTGTTCCATGTCAACCTTTGCCCGGTAGAATGTGAACTGCTCGTTGTCCATGTCGAGACAATCAACAGTCAGCCCCGCCACCTCACCGGCCCGCAACCCCTGGTGAAACAACATGCACAGCAGCACACGATCACGCCGCCCCTGTGCGGTACCGTCCACCGTATAGTTAATCAACTGGGTTACCTGTGCATCGGTGAAGCGCACCGGCGCCGCCTTCTTATTGCTGGTACGTGTGACAGAGCGGCCAGAGTCAACCCGCTTAGCAGCCTTCTTACCATAGCCCTTGACAGTTTCAATCAGCCGTAGGTCATCACCGGCAATGCGGCCCGCCTGCGCGGCCAACTGCGCATACACTTTGACCGTGGACAGCTGACGGTTAACCGTGGAGATTGCCAACCCGTTTTGTACGAGCCACTCTTTGAACCCCTCGACAATCCCCCACGTTAGACCGGACCAGCTCCCCACTTCCATCACATCGCCGAAGAGCACGCCGCCTGCGGTGAGGTATTCCGCAAAACTCGCCAAGTCCTGATCATGCGCTTTGATTGTGTTGGCGCTCTGCTCCGCACGGTACCGCTCAAAGGTGCCCAGCGCTGCGAAGTGGTTTGCCACCTGCCCCGCCTCTGCTAGACTACTCATCACCTGAATATCTGTACTCATTGTTCTAAATTCTCCCCTGTGAATTAAATTATTTATCGCTATCCACAGTATATCATGGGTACATTCTATTTGTCAACTAGCAATTTTAGCGAAATCTATTATCAGATATTGACAACTAACACAGGTAGTGATATGATGATTGCATCAACGTGCACAATAATATAATAGTGAGGTGAAAACGTTGGACGAAAATTTGCGAACTGTCGATGAGGTTGCCGAGTACCTGCGCGTATCCACTACCACGGTTTACACGTTGGTGCGTGATGGGAGACTTAGGGGAATGAAGGTTGGCCGAGCATGGCGTTTCCTACCTGGGGACGTTGACGCCTACCTGAAACGAACGAGGGAGGAACAACCAGCAGACGATCAACCGTAGTGCGTAGGTAGGCAGTGTTGAAAGCACTACCCACCCACTAACAGAAACCCGTTGGACGTAGCAACGTGGCCCCCGCTATCCCAAGTATAGCATGGCCCCAACGGGAACCGTAAACCGTAGGGGCAATAGCCCCGCTATACTGAAGGGAATAACCCCGTGAATGAATTACACAAGTTGTTTGACCTGTTCTTTGGCGTTGAGGATTCGTTGAGTAATCTGGAACGTATGGTCAGAGACCACCGGCGCTATCGTGCCATGTTGATTGCCGTTACTATCATCATGTGCATCAATGTTGTTTTGGGAATCGTTGCGGTTCTGTTGGCGGCAGGGGTGGATATCCGCTGATGAAACGCTATGTTGTGGCCCTGGTCGCGCTGGTGCTGTTGCCGACAACAGCCAACGCACAAAGCCTGTACGGGCGCCGGCTGCAATCGATGGACGGACAATGGTTGCTACCCGTGGCCACCCTGCTGTTGGGCAGTGATGAGAATGAGCATCTTAAGCGGGGTAGCATCAACGCTTGGGACCTATCCGCCAGCGTGGGTACCCCGGTCTATGCGGCAGCACCGGGCCGGGTGTCCTATGTCGATTGCTACGGCTATGAAAACCGGCGTAGCTCGTTTCACCAAGGCTATGGTTGCGCGGTCGATGTAGACCACGGCAACGGCATAGTGAGCCAGGTTGCCCACTGCGCAGAGAACACTTTCTTTGTGCGTGTGGGGCAACAGGTAGACCAGAACACGCCGCTATGCCGGGTAGGTACCACGGGCAGCACGTCATGGCCTCACGTGCATTTTGACATCCTGCAGAACGGTTCTGCAATCCGGCTTGACCGGATATTCGACAAGTCGAAAATGTATCATTGCAAGTTTTGCCGGGCGGACAATGACCCCGGCGCCACTGTGCAAGGGGTAGCAGTGGGACAACCGGCAACGCAGACGGTAGTGGTACAGTCCACCGGCCAACGGATGCTACAGGCGCTAGGCGCCGCTATGCTGCAAATGGGTAGTGGGTTGGTGCTTGTGTTCTTTGTCGCAATCCTGGCCTACCTGTTGGCGTTCTGGTTGGCAGTTCCGGTTGTGCGTGCGGTTATGGTTAGCGCGGTTGTCTGTGTTGCGGTGACTGTTGCGGTGGCAATGCTGTTCGTGCCTACGCAGACAGTAGCACAGCAGGCAACCACTATGCCGGGTGACGTGTGGGAATATGCCTACCAATTGACGGTGGGCAGCGAGGGATGGAAGTGTACCAACGATGGCGCCTACACTGCCGGCGGGATTACACAGGGGACCTACAATGCTTGGCGTCAATCCAAAGGGTTGCCCACTGCCGACGTGTGCAAGTCGCTGACACAGGCAGAGCGCAAAGCGATCTTCTATGATCGCTACTGGGTGCCAAGTGGCGCCGGACAACTACCACCGGCCATTGCCCTCACCTATGTTGACCACGCATTCAACGCCGGGATCGAAGCGGCAAAAAGGGGACTGTCCGAATGTGGGACAGACGCAAGGTGTTACAACAACTGGAGGGCCTTGCAGTACAAAGCGATGAAAACATGCTTCCTGTACTGCGCGGGGTGGCTCAATCGAGTGAATAAGTTCAGAAAGTTTGAGGGTATACGATAATGTTTACACAGGTTTATGCAACGATTGTCAACTATGCGATTGGTGCCGGAGCGGCAGCGGTGGTGCTGTTCATCCTGCTCTATCGAAAAGCGAACAGCGTTGCCAGCAGTGGCAACAAAACCAAGATGGCAACCTTCAGCCTTGCGCCGGCGGTGCTCGTGATTGTGTCGCTGTTGGCCAGTACGGCAGCCTTTAATTTTGCGGTGCCCCGGCTGCAATCGGCAATGAGTAGCGCTCCCGTGGTGGGTGCCGTGCAGGCGGGTGGCGTGGCCATGCAGGCAATTGACAGTGTGCTAGGTGCCCCGGCCCCAAGCGCTGGCGGCATGGCAAGCTTCACCGTGCAGCCCATGCAGGCGCCCGGCGGTTTCAATCCGATTCTGCCAGGCACGGGGAATTGGGTGCAGGGTGCGACGCAGAACCTAGCGCCCACGTTGGAGCCTGCAATGTTGCCCACGGTCCCAGCCCTGGCACCGGCAGCAAACCAGCTCATCACATGGGGCAACAACGATGGTACTTACATCGTGCAACGTGGCGATACATTGAGCAGCATTGCCAAGGCTGCCTACGGGGACGGTGATTTGTGGCCCATGATTTGCAACGCCAACGCCAACATCCTGCACGGCAATTGCTCCAACATCATGGCAGGTATGCGGTTGGTTATTCCCGATAAGGGCAGCGGTGACAATCGGATCGTGTCAGGCAGCGACGGCAACGCACCAGCATACAAGGTGCAGAACGGGACGGCATTCACCGGCAGCGGACAACAGTACATCACTGCGCTTAACGCAGCTAACGAACGGGCAGTGAGTGAGCAGCAGAACGGGCGAGCAGTGAACGAAGCGGGACAGCAGTACATCAACGCTCTGAACACGGCTGCCCAGGTAACGCCGACGCCGCGCAAGCTGGTCTTCTTTCCCACGGCGATCCCAGGGGCAACGCCAACGGCGCATGAGTTTGCAACACGATAACGAGGGCAACATGATTAAACAAACTATCGCACGTTGGGCACTGAACACACTGCACGGCAAAGGCTTTACTGAGTCAGTGGACTATGAGATCGGCGCCATTGCAGCAAAGGAAATCAAGATCATCAACCGCACGTTCCAAGCACTTGGGGTGCGTGCGGTGGTGGACTATGGCAAGGTGACAGCGTCCGATACCGGCAACTTCATTCGCTACCCGCTCAAGGCGTACGGCAAGCTGTCTGCTATCGGAACGGTTGTAGATGATTTACGGGTGGCGTTGAGTACGCACCGTGGTATAGAGACAGACGTAGCGTTGCACAGTCGCTATGTACTCTACCTTGAGTCTACCTACCCACTGCCCAGCCGCCCGCTGTTGTGGCGTGACGCCGACGTAGCCAGCCTGAAACCACAGCAAGCGCTGTTGGGTGTTGACTACACATCAACCAAGCCGGCCCCGTTGGTGCTCGACTTCACAAAGCGTCATCTTGCCAGCGGGTTGATTGCGGGTGCCACAGGCAGCGGGAAAACCGCACTCACCGCAATCGCTATCACATCGCTGTGTTACGCCACCAGTCCCGCGGATTTGCAGATTATTTTCGTGGACCCAAAACAAGATGAGGATTGGCAGGCACTCGCAGAGCTACCACACGTGACGCTGTACAACGATCACCGTTCCTGCGCAACGGCGATTGCGTCGGTTGAAGCAGAGCGCGAACGGCGCCGCACTTCCCCCGACAAGCGCCGGGTGATTCTCATTATTGACGAGTATCCCGACCTACGCCGCACAGCCTACGGTGAACAGATTGACAGCGACATTGCCAGCATTACGGCAATGGGACGGTCAAAGAATATCAATGTTTTGCTTGCCGCACAGAAGCCCACGGTTGAGGTGGTCGACACTGTGGCTAAGGGCAACTTGACCACGCGCATTTGTGGGTTAGTCATGACACCGGAAGAGTCAAAGATCGCAATGGGCAAGGGTGGCATCGGCTGCGAGGATCTCCCCGGCAAGGGCAGCTTCTATGTAACCATCGGAGGGGGACGGGTGCAACGGTTGCAATCGTATCTGTTGGAGGGTGAGACGCTTGACGCTGCGATAGACGACATCTGCGAAAAGTGGCGAGACGTGGCGCCCTATCAGATTGAATTGACCGACCACGTGGAACCTGCGCAGGTTATCACCGATACAGACAGCAACCTGCAACGGGTGATGGAGGAGTTCACACACGATCACCTGTTCGATGAAGACGGCGAACCAGTCTACGGCATTAAAACCGAAGTGGCAAAGTTTCTATTTGGCGAGGATGCTAAGCTAAGCGGAGCAACGCAGCGTGAGATCGAACGCATCTTTCGCCGCTTGAAGAATGAGTATGGTGAGGGTTGGTAAGTTCACCTTCTTCACCCATAGACACACCTTCACTCGTGTAGGGTGAAGAAGGTGAAGTATCGAAAAGGTGAAGAAGGTGAAGATCGGAAGGGTAGAATGCACAGAAAATCGAACGTAGGTGAAACGCTTTTTGCAACGCTTTGTATCGTGGGGATTGTCGCCGTTCTGGTTATCAACAACCTCGGGACGATAGCGCAATGGGCATCGGCCATGCAGGCAATCAGCGTTGGGGGTAGCTCATTCGCTCAGGGTGCCATCGGCTTTGTTGTTGTGACGGCGTTGGGTGGGACCGTGCTTTGGTTCCGCAAGCCGGCGCCCGAACTGGACGCAGACGGTAACCCTGTCGATATTGACTACAGCTCTCCGGATTGGATCCGCGTTGAGGTGATTCGATGATTAGGACATTGATCGCAATCGCTCTAATCTTCGGACTGTTCCCAACCTGGGGACACAGATTTGTTGACGTAGCAGGCGAGCTGGTGAGGGCAATCACCAACGCAGCGGGTGGGGTTGAGAACTTCGCAATGGCAGCAATTGTTGTTGCGGTAGTTGTGTACGTGAGAACGAAGAAGTGAGGTAAGGGCAAAATGGGAAATGTAGCGGCAGCTTTGAAACAGTTTGGGTTGAAGGGCAGCGTATCGGCGCTTATGGTTCTCGCTATGATAGGGAGTTGGGGCAACGTGCAAACGTACCTATCGGGTGGACATACCAACATGGTAACCACACTCGCCCTGTCGTCTCTGTTGGGTTGCGGCCTGGTCATCCTATCGCATGGTATCCTGTACATGCAGGCTAGGTTGTCGGTCGTCTATGTAACCGTGCTAGTGCTCGCCCTACTGGCAGCCGGCGTAACGGGGATGATTCAGAGTATCGAGTACCAAAAGCATTATGTGGGTTGGCAACCGTATGTATTAGGCTATGGGGTGCCCTTCTTATTTGAGGTGGGGTTGGCCTTCTTTGCCAAGGCGTTGGAGAGTGAGCAGCGCCGGCGAGTACTGGATGATATGCAAACGGCGTTAGGCGATGGCACAATGCGTGCAATGGCCGAAGCGTCGCAGAGCATTGACCCGGCCATGATTCAGAAGTTGGCGCAACGCGAGGTGAACAAATTTGCGCAACTGGTCATCAGCTCAACGTTGCAGGATATGTACACAGAGTTGAGCGCAAACCGCCCGCAAATTGAGCTTGCAGAGTTGCGGGATTCTGCGCAACTACCAGTGCAGACCGCAGAAAATAGAGCGCAAGACGGCGTGTTGCGCCCTCAAATTGCAGAGTTGAACGCCAAAAAGCAGAGCAAGGTTGAAGAGCGCCGAGCGCAACTTTTGCAGCTTGTGGCCAACGGTACATCAAAACTGCAAGACGTTGTCAAGGTGCTTGACGTTGCAGAGAATACCATTCGTAACGACGTGAAGGCGCTCACCGATCGGGGACTATCGATTGATAACGGCGTTCTGACGATGGAATAACGAGGTAGGCGGGTGCGTTGCCCGCCCATCTCATTATAAAATCTGCACCAATGAAGATATAATTGTGATGATACTAGCGACAAAGAAGACTGCCACGATCGCAACGATGATTGCGGTAACAATCCGGCGTCTCTGCGTTGGGATGTAGGGCATTGGGTAGCCCTGCTCCTCTAGGATTTTATACAAATCATCCACACGTTTTGTCAGTGCCCCTAGCGCCTCATTGATTGGCTGCAACATGTCGGTGTAATAGGCATCCGATATCAAAATCCCGTAGGTGCCATCTCCACTATCCACGCTATTAAACACTGCCCGGTAGTCAACTAGCCGCCCCTTTCGTTCTGCCCGTTTACACTGTTCATAAAACGAATTCGGCAATTCCCATGCGGTGCTGTCGGCAATCTCAACCGTTGTAAATATAACACACGGTACCCCGTGCTTTGTCAAATACGTTGCAAATCTACTAGCGAGACACGATGAGAAGACAACCAGCTTTGCGTTTGCCAACTTTGCCACCCGTGCCGCCGCCTGAAGATCTAGCACATGCGCGCCGCTCAAAACAATTTCATCCAGCGTGCTTGTGTCTGCTGTCATATGCGCAACAATATGTATTGCGTCATATTCATTATTCATAACCGCTTGGTAGACATCCTGCAATGAAACCTGCCCGTTGAGAACATGTGCTTTGTGCGTCGATGTAATGGCCCGTATCTCCGGTATTGCATTAATGTCTGTCATGTTGGGGGCAACAAACAGAATATTCACAGAACCCTTATCCTCTTAACCCTATGCCAAGCAACGCTTGTTGAAACACAAGAGGGCGCTTCCGGTAAACGTCCCTCTCCCACAACTCCACAACTTTGGTTATCGTTATCCCCTTGTAGGTTGCCCCCAACAGGCGAAACCTAGCGGTTTCATCACGCCCACTGTTGATTGCCTGGCTGTGCCAGTACTCCCCGTTAATCAACCATGCCATCCCACCATTGCCACTCCACACCACGAAGTCAGGCACAAGCCCGCCTTTTGATCGGCGCCCACCGTACAACATGGCTTGAAAATCAAAGGGGATTCTTTGCGCAACAAGCCAATCATACGTCACCAGTTCCGGTTTGCTGGCCGCCGGAAACTCCGGTTTCATCGTCTCGATCACACGTCGTGCCAATTTGTAATCAGCACTTGTGCCGCCC
>ERZ795053.779-NODE-779-length-40583-cov-15.235664_pt1 | contig 40583 bp, 36 predicted proteins | sample MGYA00375137_ERZ795053 | MGnify/ENA primary metagenome ERZ795053 (study PRJEB30182, sample SAMN05720284) | activated sludge metagenome | isolation source: Anaerobic digester | place: Hong Kong | collected 2014-12-17 ... | reverse complement strand
TATACATTTACACCACAGGGATTGTTTACCGTTAGAAAAATTAACTTGAAATTTATGGTATAAACTTTATTTTCATTTGAGTAAATAAAACTGAGAGGATCTGATAATGAAAAAGTTTTTTATCCTCCTTATATTCTCTTTAATTCTTTCCTGCAATAATTCCGGCGGTGACAAACCGGCACCGGATTTCTTCCAGAAAATGAACATGAAAAAAATTGCAGCTCACGAACTTGCAGAGGATATCCCTGATTCAGCAGCTGCTGCAGGGGAATATGTTTATGTGCCTGTGTATTCCAGCATATATTACAGGGACAGCACCAAGGTCTATAACCTCACAGTAACTCTCGGGATACGAAACACTGATACGGTTAATGATATTTTTATTAAAGAGATTAACTACAATAACTCGCAGGGTGTAAATGTTATTAAATTTCTGAAGAAACCGGTGCGGGTAAAGCCCCTTGAAACATTCGATCTTGTCATTGCGGAGGATGATACAACCGGTGGGATCGGTGCGAACTTTATTGTGAAATGGGTTTCCGGAACCCCTGTACAGAGCCCCATAATTGAAGCTGTAATGATAAGCATCAGGCAGGGCGTGGGGATCTCTTTTGTGGAGAACGGGCGCGTAATTAAAAAGGTCAGATAATTGCGTTTATCTTCTGGAGGTCTGCAATCTTCCCGAGCATTACAAGCACGTCGTTTCCCTCCAGTACTTCATGGGGGCTCGGGTTAAATTTCATCTCGCCGCTGCTTTTTTTAATTAAAACAATAATAACTCCGTAATCTTTCCGGAGGTTACTTTCAACCAGGGTCTTCCCTTCATAAGGGGAGCCGCCCCTGATCATGGCCTCCTCCATGCGTAATCCGAACTTGTCATCCATTGTGGCAATATCAATGAAGTCAACAACAGTGGGGCTCACAAGGAGCTGCGCCATTCTCTGGCCCCCTAAAAGATAAGGTGACACAACTTTTGTTGCACCCGCGCTTTTAAGCTTGGTTTCATTTTTCGGTTCAGATGCCCGGGCAAGAATAAAAATATCAGGGTGGAGCATCCTCGCTGTGAGAGTTATGAATACGTTGTCAGCGTCGGACATAACAGCTGTCACAAGTCCCTTTGCCCTCATGATCCCGGCTTTCAGGAGAGTGTTTTCATCCCGCGCGTCAAGGAGCATATATGGAGTCCCTGTTGCCTCCAGGTCCGCAATCTGGCTGCTGTCAAATTCAATAACAAGGAACTTCTGGTTATGTTTACGCAGTTCTTTAGTAAGGAGCTTTCCAATCCTTCCATAACCGCAGATTATATAGTGATCTTTAAGTTTCAGAATCTTCTTTTCCACTTTTTTCCTCCCGAATCTTTTCCCCAGCTCCCCTTCTATAAGCATCCTGATAAAGGTACCACCTGTATAACCTGTTATTGTGATGCCGAACAGTATGATAAAAACAGTGACCATCCTTCCGGTGGGGGAGAGGGGCTGTACTTCGCCGTAACCCACGGTACTGAGAGTAATGGCAATCATGAAGATGGCATCGGAAAATGTCATTCGTTCAAATATGTGGTAATAGCTCACCCCGAAGGCTGAAACAATCAAAAATAGGTATAATGAAATACGAAGTTTTCTCAAAATAATTTCCCGATGGATTTATAATTACATACTATTTTCGGCATATATGCTTAACCTTGCAAGAAATAAAATTATCAGAAAAGTCCAATATCTCCTGTTTATACGTTATATTATAATATAACAGATCTTACTCCGGGAAAATAAATCAAATATGAGCAGCGAAAAGAATAACAGCAGCACTTCGGGGAGATTCCCTCTTGAAGAGGGGAATTTCAGGAGAATAGTTGAGACAATACAGGATGTGATTTTCGTCAATGATTTCCGTGGTGATTTTATCTACATGAACCCGGCGGGCTTCAGGGTGCTGGGATACACCCCTGATGATATATACAGCATGAATTATATAGATATTTTCCCGGAGGAGTATAAAAAACTGGCATTCAGCATATACAGCAGGCAGCTGAAAGAGAAACAGGAGAAGACCTATCAGGAGCTCCCTATTATCTGCAAAGATAAAAGTGTATTATGGTTCGGGCAGAGTGTAATCCGGGTGGAGATTGAGCAGGGTGTATTTTTTTGCGGCCTTTCCCGCGATATAACAGATCGTCTGAAAATTGAAGACGCCCTTAGAGAGTCTGAGGAGAAGTACCGTAACATACTGGAAACAATGGAGGAGGGATTTTTCGAAGTGAACCTCCGGGGTGATTTTGTTTTCTTCAATAAATCTCTCTGTAAGCTTATCGGCCGTTTCACAATGGATGAGATAATGACAATGAATTATAAAGAGGTTATGGACAGCAGTAATGCCGGGCATGTGTTCCGGGAGTTTAACAGTGTTTATCTTACCGGGAAATCGAAAGAGGTTAAGTTCTCAATTTATAACTGCAGTAATGAGGAGCGGAAGCTTGAGGCTTTCATAAGCCCTATTACAGGCATTGATAATAGTATTGCAGGTTTCAGCGGGATAGTGAGGGATGTAACTGAAAAGGAGCGGATTCTTCAGGAGCTTCAAAACAGCCTCGAGGAGATAAAGAAGAATGAGAGAAAATACAGGTTTTTAGCTGATAACTCCACGGACCTGATCTGGGTGCTTGACCGGAGCACTCTTAAGTTCTCATATATAAGCCCTGCTATTGAAAAGGTCAGGGGTGTCACTGTTGAAGAGGCGCTGCGTGAAAATCTCAACGAGATTTTTCCGCAGGATGAGCTGGTAATGGTGCTTGATCTTCTGAAAGAGGAGCTTGAAAAGGATAAAACCGGACTGTATGATCCCGGCCGCAGGATAACCTTTGAAACAAGACAGTACAAAAAAGACGGCACGATGATATGGGTGGAGGTTACTGCAAAATTTATCCGCGACGACGATGGTGAGATCATTGCAGTGCAGGGCTCTACAAGGGATATCTCCCATCGCAAACAGGTGGAGCAGGAGAGGGACAGGTTCGCTGAAAACCTTGCCGCAGCCCGCCTTGTTCAGCAGGAGATTCTTCCTCAGCGGGCACCTTTAACAGAACTGGTTGATATAGCTTTCCGTTATCTCCCCATGGAGCAGGTGGGGGGTGATTATTTCACATTTGTTGATTTCAGGGAGCATGACAGCCTCGGTATATTCATCGGTGATGTTTCAGGCCATGGGGTGCCTGCCGCCCTTTACACAATGATGGTAAAGGCAATCACAGACAGGCTGTTCAGGAAGTATAACCTTAATCCCTCCCGGTTTCTGGAGGAGCTGAACAACGAGATACACCGGGCAATGACAAAGCATTTTCTCACAGGAATTTACGGATTCTTTTCATACGGAGATCAGCCCGATTCTGTGAATTTTAATTTTTCAAAGGGGGGGCATCCTTATCCCCTCTATTACAGCAGAAAGAACAGAAGTGCTGAATATCTCGAGTCTAAAGGAAAAGCTCTCGGTTTTTTCGGAGATCAAAAATATCCCAATATGATTTTTCCCATGAACAGGGGAGACAGGATCTATTTTTATACTGACGGGCTTATTGAAGTGACAGATAAAAAGAGGGAGATCTACGGCTTTGAACGTTTCCGGGATCTTGTAAATGATGTGAATAACAAGAACTGTTCTCTTGATGAATCAATTGATCGTATATTGAAAGAAGTGATAAATTTTAATCCCCATTACGAACAGGAGGATGATATGGTTATAATAGGGATGGAGGTGAAATAAGGGTTGCGTCTCACTGATGTATTACTGTTCATTTTTTTTCCTGATGCCTATAACACGGTTACGCCCTGACTCCTTGGCTTTATAGAGAGCCGAATCAGCCCTGCTGATGAAAGTCTCACCCTTTTCACCCTGTGAGTATGAAGTAACCCCGAAACTGCATGTTACCTGTTTAACTTCAGGAAATTCGTGTTCCATGATTGTTTTCCTGAGTTTCTCCGCCATGCGCGCGGCGTTTTCAAGTCCGGTTGATTCAAGGAGAATGAGGAACTCCTCCCCTCCCCATCTGGCAAAGATGTCATTCCTACGGATAGCACCGGAAACAAGTGATGCGAGGCCGCGCAGAACATCATCTCCGGTATTATGGCCGTAGGTGTCATTGATTTTTTTAAAGTGGTCTATGTCGAAGAACACTATGCTCAGCTCATGGTTGAGGCGCTTCGCTGAATTTATCCCGTGTTCAAGAAGCTCCAGGAATCTTCTCCGGTTATAGATGCGGGTTAGTGCGTCATGATTGGCACGCGTTTCAAACTCCCTTGATCGCTCCTCTAAAGCTGTGACATCAGAGAATTCAAGGACGTAGAGATCCGATTCAATGGAAAGTGGGCGGAATGTTACAGAGAAAAATCTGGGGTTCTCCGCTCCCTCCTGCCTGAAAGCAACAAGCCGGTATGCCTCCGCATTCTCTTCTGAATCCAGCGCGTCGAGCCATAACGATTTTGCTTCTCCCGGCTTCAGGCACCCCTCAACTTCAACAGTCATCTCGCTGATGCGGCTGATATTTTTCAGCATATCATCAGGGGAGTAGAATCCGAAGAACTGGAGAAATGTGATGTTTACTTCATGTATCTTTTCCCGGTCAGCAACAATTATCATGTTGTCCTGTGAATCAAGGATCGACTGAAGATAGCGCTTCTGCTCCATAAGCTCTTTCTGGGTCTGCTTCAGGCTGGTTATATCTTCACCCATTGCCTGGTATTCCGCAATGGTTCCGTCTTCGTGAAAAATTCCCTGAACGGTCCAGAGCTGCCAGCGCAATTCATCGTGTGCAATGGTTTTTATTTCAAACCTTGATACCGGATTATCAGCGGTTATCCCTTTAATATTCTGTATTGAGCTTTCATGATTGCTTTTTGGTATCAGGTTGAGCACATTCTCTCCGAGAATTTCAAACCGTTCCACATTGAAGTATTTACAGAAATAATCGTTGATAAATGATATTGTGTAATCCTCCGGAAAGAACCGGGCTATCAGTATCGGCGAATTTTCAATGAGTCCCCGGTAGCGGGCTTCTGAAAGCTGCAGTGCAATCTGCGCCCTGTCGCTCTCCTGTACAGCCTCATGACGGCTGATGGCTGATGTAATCATTGTTGTCAGGGTTTCACTGAAGTCCTGCTCTGACAAACGTTTCTTCGGGATGTAGTCGTAAGCCCCGGCTTTAAGAATCGCTGCAGCAGTTGCGTCATCCCCCTGGCCTGTGAGCATAATCACCGGCGCGACAATACCTTCCGCTTTGAGTATGCGCATAAGCTCAAGACCGGTTATGTCAGACATGTAATAATCCATGAGTATACAGTCAGGAGGATTCCCGGAGATGCTGCTGAGTACAGAATCCCGGCCCTCTGCTTCAGATATATTAAACAGGCCGTTTCTCTCCAGCATTTTTGCAATGGATCTCCGTATAAAACGGTCGTCATCAGCAATCAGTAGATTTATATTTTTTTTCATCCGGTCACTTCATTTCTTTATGTTTTAATTATAATGGATTTACAGAGGTATGTCAAGTCTATAGCGGAGAAGTGCGGGTGATCTATATAATAATTCCGGTTCTTTTAATTATCAAAGGATCTGGATTATTGAAATCATATTCAGAGGTTCTTGGTTCTCAGCCATTAATTATCTTATAGATAACAATACCCGCTGCAACAGAAGCATTGAGTGATGATATTTTTCCTTTAAGCGGGATCGATACTATATAGTCGCATTTCTCCTCAGTGAGCCTCCGCATCCCTTTCCCTTCGCTGCCGATAATGATGCATGCGGGCCGGATATCTTTCAGCTTATCCAGAGATACATCCCCGTGGTCGCTTGTGCCTGCAATCCAGTACCCGAGGTTTTTTAGTTCGTCCAGGAACTGGCCGATATTGGTTACTGTGATGGTTTCAATATGAGCCGTGGCCCCTGCCGAGGTTTTTATAACAGTGTCATTTACGGCTGCGGAGTTGTCTTTTGTGATTGCAACAGCACCGCACCCGAGGGCTTCGGCGCTCCGTATAATTGAACCGAGATTGTGAGGATCTGTAATCTGATCAAGGAGAACAATCACACCTTTATCGTCTGCGATTTTCTGAAGGAGAGATCCCGATTCCGGTTTCTGAATTTTTTTCGGCACATAAAGTACAACTCCCTGGTGTACAGATGACGAAGCGTACTGTGCAAAAAATCCTTTATTTTCCTGTACTACCTTAACTTTTCTGTTTCTGCATATCCCGAGAATTTCATCAATGATCTTCCCGTGCGCTGAATCAGATACGTGGAGTTCAACTCCTGAGGGATCTTTCATACCCCTGAGATATTCGATGACAGGGTTGCGCCCTGTTATTATTTCTTTCTTTTCCATCTTGTACCGTCCTTGGTGTCTTCCAGGATAATCCCTTCATCTTTCAGCATGTCTCTGATCTCGTCAGAGCGTTTAAAGTCTTTATTTTTTTTAGCCTGGATTCTCTCTTCCACAAGGGCATTGATCCTATCCGCATCCACATCCTCCTCTTCTCCGAAGCTGATGAACCCGAATACTGAATCGAGCCTGCTGATTGCCTCAAGTAACATGGAGGCATCATTCTCTGTGAGTTTATCCTCTGCAATCATGGTATTGACTCTTGTGACAAAATCAAAGAAAACTCCAAGTCCTCCTGAGATGTTGAGATCGTTGTCCATTGTTTCTCTGAATTCAGACAGCATCCGGTTAATCATTGCGGAGGTTTCAGCTCCGGCATCGCCGCTCCTCTTCACATCCTTCAGCCGCACAATGAGGTTATCGATACGTTCAAGTGCCTGGTCAGCCTGTTTTATTCCGTCAAGAGTGAAGTTGAGCTGCTTGCGGTAGTGCGCTGACATCAGGAGGTATCTTATTGAACGGGGGGAATACCCTTTCGCTATGAGATCTCTCAGTGTGTAGAAATTTCCCGCTGATTTTGACATCTTCGCTCCGTCAACAAGGAGATGTTCCACATGTACCCAGTATCGCACAAACTGCTCGTCGTAAGCTGCCTCGCTCTGGGCAATTTCATTTTCGTGATGCGGGAAGATGAGGTCAACTCCCCCTGTATGTATATCAATAGTTTTACCGAAAATTTTTCTTATCATGGCCGAACATTCGATATGCCATCCCGGCCTTCCGGGCCCGTAGGGGGTTTCCCAGAAAGGCTCATTCTCCTTAGGCGCTTTCCACAGCGCGAAGTCACGGACATCATCCTTGTCATACTCGTCAGCATCGTAGCGTGCGCCGGCCTTTGTCTCTCTGCTTTCAAGGCAGGAGAGTCTGCCGTAGGCCTGAAATTTCGCAATGTTAAAGTAGAGCGAGCCGTCCCTGCTGTAGAGAATTCCCTTATTGTCAATCTGCTTCAGGATGTTGACCATTTCGTCAATGGATTCAGTGGCTTTAGGATTGTGCTCAACAGGTTCAATATTCAGTGTTTTAAGATCTTCAAAGAATATTGCTGTATATTTTTCAGTGTACTCCTTAAGTGTTACTCCATCCCTCAAAGAGCCGTTAATTGTTTTATCATCAACGTCAGTTATATTCATTGCATGATCGATCTTATATCCGCTGAATTTCAGGTATCGTCTAAGGAGATCATTAAACATGAAAGTTCTGAAGTTCCCTATATGGGCAAAACTGTATACTGTGGGCCCGCAGGCGTAAATTGTCACAGGGGGATATTCTGAAATATCATTCTTTTTTATTCCGCCGGGGATAAGCTCCTCCACCTTGCGTGACATGGTATTGTATATTTTCAGGGTCATTTATGCCTCCGGAAAGAATTAAGCTTTTTTAAAACTTCGTCAGGGCGGGATATTGTCAAACATTTTTCTCGAGGAGGAATTATTCATCGTCATCAGTCATGACGATCTCATCCGCCTCTTCGTATTCGGAAATAAAATCTTTCTCCGGCTCCGCTTCAGAAACTCCAGGTAGGGTTATGCTTATTGTATCTATGTTTTCCGGATTGGCATTGAGGTATGAAAGAAGCTGGTGAAGCTTTTTAATGTATTCAATCAGCTCTTTAAGTGTTTTATTTTTCTTTTCTATGGTTTTTTTCGATTCAGAAAGGTACTGCTTCATCAGGAGTGTCTGTTTCTGAAGTCTTTTCTGCAATTCAACAGCTGCTTCGTAGAACTCCCTGTCAACCTTCTGAAAATCGATCCGGGCGAGTACAACTTCATCCTTTTCCCGCTCTTTTTCGATGTTTCGTATTATATCATTCAGTTCACGCATGGAAAAGAGGTCATCTGTGGATGTCTGTACCCATTTTTTCCCGCTGTCGTCAGTGAATTCCCTTATGTCGGGTATAACTGTTTTTTTATCTTTCTTCTTCATAGTTTTTTGTATGCCGGTTGAAATTTTTTCATCCGGTTTTTTTTACCATCTATCAGCCTCTGAACATCTGGAAACTCTTTTTTAATTATCGGTAAAAAGATGTTTAATAAATAAAAAATCTTTTAATAAACCTTAAAGACGGTAATTGCCTCCCGTTAAAACTATCGCTATATTGATTTTAACAGGTGAATTGCTTTGCTGAAGTGTATATAGGTGAATGACCGCCCGGTTAAAAATCAGTTATAAATTGATTTTATAAATTGAATCTAAGATATTTAGTTGTTTATGCTATGCGTATAAGGCATTTTTTGTTTAATTTTGTAGCATTGATAAAGAAAATTTGCAAAAAATCTAATAATTATTTTATTTTTTAAAAAAATATTTGACAATCTCAATGACTGGTGTTTATTAAAAATGTAAAGTTTTTTGGCGGTTTATGTTTCCTGAATGCCGACTTAGTATTTTGAGTTAACATTTTTGCTTCCTCTTTATCTCCCCCTGCAGCTGATAATTCAAGCAGGGGGATTTCTTTTTTTATGGTAACATTATCCCTCCTTCTAATTTAATTGACATCGTAATGCTGTTAAAAAATATGAATTAAACAGTAAAATTGATGATTATATGAAAAATTCAAAAAAACATATACCTGACTCAATTCAAAAGGAGCTTTTATCCCTCGGCAGTTTAAGGGAGGGGGTTTCTATGTCTTCTGTAACCACATTTAAAACAGGGGGTGCAGCGGATTATCTCCTTGAACCATTTGACGAAGCAGCTGTAGTGTCCGCGGTTTCTCTGCTGAAATCTGAAAGTATTGAGTTTCATATTATCGGCGGAGGTTCAAATCTCCTTGTGAGCGATACAGGCCTCAGGGGGGTTGTTATCAGGCTGGCTGATGAAAATGCCGGGACACAGGTTATTGACGGTTTGATTTATGCAGCATCCTCCGTGAGCAAGGAGAAGTTTATTGCTGAAGCGATAGAAAAGGGTTTTGGAGGAGTGGAATTCATGGCCGGGATTCCGGGGGCTATTGGCGGAGGAATTTTTATGAATGCCGGCACATATATGGGATGCTTCAGTGATATACTCCGCAAGATCAGGATTTCGGATTATCAGGGTAATATCCGTGAGGTTCAGGTAACATGCGAATCCTCAGGTTACAGGCATATGGAGATTCCGGAAAACAGCATTATACTTGGAGGATTATTTTCTCTTCCGGAAAATGATGATCCCGGCGGCGTCAGAAGTAGAGTTGATGATATAATAGCGGACAGATGGAATAAACATCCCATGGAGTTCCCCTCGGCAGGTTCTGTTTTTAAAAATCCGGAAGGCCATTCATCCTGGAAGCTTATAAATGACAGCGGCCTGAAAGGATTCTCTGTGGGCGGGGCAATGGTGTCGGAAAAACATACTAATTTTATTATAAATAACGGTAATGCATCTTCTTCTGATATATTCAGGCTTGTAAAACATATTCAGGAAACAGTGTATAGACGATTTTCAGTTAATCTTGAAACTGAAATCAGGTTTCTCGGGGAGTTCTGATTTAATGAGCAGCATAAGAAAACTCTCTGATATCAATTTCTGTGCAATTGACCTGGAGACAACAGGTGTTAATCCTGCTTTTAATAAAATCGTAGAGATCGGCGCAGTGAAATTCCGCATTGACGGGAAAATGGAAACATTTCACTCCCTTGTTAATCCATGTGTACCCATGCCTGAGAACGTTATTAAAATTCATGGAATAACGGACGATATGGTGAATTCTGCACCTGTAATTGAAGAGCTTCTTTATGATTTAAGCGGTTTCATAAATGATACTATTCTTGTTATACAGAATCCGAGGTTTGATCTTTCATTTATCGACAGGGCGTTTAAATCTCATGGGGTTGAGTGCCGGCAGTTATGGGCCCTTGATACAGTGAGGCTTGCGAAGAAATATTTTACCGGCCTCCCGAATCACAAGCTTTCCACTCTGTCTGAACATCTGGGGCTTAATCATAATAAGCACCGCGCACTTGATGATGCGGTTGTCTGCATGACGGTATTCCTTGAAATTCTGAAAGGTCGGGGTGTCAGCGGCGATTCAACACTTGAAGACCTGATGAATCTCCATGGAGAAAGAGTGAATCCCGGTATTTCGAGTGTCCCGCATAACAGCGCTGATGTCTTCAAACGGATCTCAATTGGCGAGAAAGTAACAATCCGTTACAGGGATTCAGACGGCAATATTACAAAAAGAAATATTTTACCAAAAGAGTTTATAGCCTACGGCAGAAAAAATTATATCCTGGCGCACTGTTATCTCCGCAATAGTGAAAGGTGTTTTATGGCAAGCAGGATTATCGGGGTGGATTAAATCACCATTTTTTTCTGAATTTCATCTGAAGATTTGTGCCGCTTGTTCCTTCAGGCAGCAGGTAATCCAGGCTGTAATAAACGATAAACTCAAATTGATCGTAAAAAAGGAATCTCCCCGTGGGGCCTGCTGCTATTCCATGTTTTGTCCCTGACATTAAAAACCCCTCAGGCTTAAATACAACATAGTCTGCGAATGCTCCGGCATAAATATAATCCTGGTAAACTGAAACCCTGTATTCATTGGAAACTGAAAAAGCCCTGTTCGTGTAATACCCGTTTCCGGTAAAACCTTTAAAAAAACTGCTGCTTACACCCGCGTTATGATGGAATGGTGTGTCATAAAAGTTAAGATTCGATTTAAATTTAAAGGAGTAAATACTGAGGTTGCTGAACTCAAAGTCGTACGCGCATTGCATGCTCAGTTCCCTTGATGTTCTGCTTCCGAAGTATTCTGTAAAAGTAAAAACAAGGTATTTGTCTATCCTGTTTCCTATACGTATCGGTATAGGGTCAAGTTTAATCCTGCTCTCAAAGAAGGGATAGCTCTCCTCGTTATTTTTTATTTCAATATACTGCGTCGCTGTATCCTCTTCGTCAATGTCGTAGAAATATACCTTTTCATAACCTAAACCTGCATAAATATTAAAATAGTTCAGGAAAGTAAATTCCGGAGCCAAAGTTGTTTTTGACTGAAGATATTCATATTTTGTCAGCCCGAGATCAGGCCTGGATGATTTGCTCTGGTATAGTATACTCCTTGTTATAGGGCCCCATAGATCATTTTTATACGGGTTGAACTTATATTCTGCTGTAACTTTTGAAAAGCTTCTTTCGGGGGGTAAGTTGAGCGTGTTGGATGGCGTTGTTGATATAAAGCCTTTTAATCCGGGATCAAAACCCGAGGAGACTTCAATTTCAAAATAATCTTTCCCGTATATAAGATTGTCCCTGTAATAAGATACTTCCGGAATTATTGTGGAGGGGTAGTCATAATCTATATTGAAAGATATTCCATCCCTGCTGACCCGGAGGCCCTTCGTCCCTGAACCTTTCTCAGGATATATATGAAGATCATACTCCGGCGGGTAGTCACTGAAAATTTTCAGATTATCCTGCAGAATCGTGATTTTTTTCAGGGTGCGATCAAGCTGAAACAGAGAGTCACTGTAATCAGCAATCCTCCGCAGTTCAATTTTAACTGACGGGAATTTATACTTCTTTTTTATGCGGGAGATATTCTGTTCAGATGTTTCAATGTTGTAGATTCTTCCGGGGAAGTTTATCAGCTGCTTAACTTTAAGTGAATAATAGTTATTAAGCCCGTGAACTATTATCTTTGCCAGCCTCCCTTCATTGACGTATAGTGCGAGCCTTTCCGGGGAGTCTTCCACGATATAAACTTTAACAAGTGAGTAACCGTTTTTTCTGTAGAATGATTCGATTGAGTCAGCGGTCACTTTCCCGCTGTCAGGGCCGGTTAAGAACTGCTCCAGGTTCAGGATTTTTTTTATTTCCTCCTGGGTGAAAATCCGCAGTCCATCGATAAGCAGTTCCCTCCCTGCTTGTGATGGGAGGGCGGTATTGCTGAAGCATATTATAAAAATAATAACAAAGAATACGGGGAGGTTTTTTAAGAATAACATCTATTCACAGAAGTGTTTTTTCAGCGTTTCCATTAGCGCGACTATGTTGTGATCTTTAAGAGAATAGTACATGAAGTTAGCGTCTTTTCTTCTGAGAATTATATCTGCTTTCCTGAGTACTGTGAGGTGCTGGGAAATATTGGATATTGTTGAGCCGAACTTCTGTTCAATTTCGCCGACATTCTTCTCCCCCTCAAGTAAAAAACATAGAATTTTAAGTCTGATGGGGTGAGCAATTGATTTAAGAATCTCTGTGGCGGTGTCAATCTGGCATTCTGAAAAAAGCATCATTATTTTCCTGAAAATGAAGAGTTTAAGTATTTATAGAAATTTTAAAATACATGTTGATTAATGTCAATTTTTTTTCACGTTTCTTCATTTTTGTCAGGTGTGTTTTTCTGTGATGTTGAGGCTGAAGAAATTATAAATATTAAGCATGCGGAAAATGCGCTCACTTCTTTTTGAGAGGATTATTTTAAGTTTTCCATTGTCTTTTTCTATTAACTGTTTTGCATGAATAAGAAAACCTATAAAAGATGAATGCAGTATGTCGGTTTCTGACAGATCGAGAACAAGCTCTTTATGAAAACAGCTGTTTTTCAGTATCGCAAGGTATCCCGGGACATTCTCATACCTTATATTTTCGGGAAATCTCCATGTTCCTGTTTCTGCCACCTTGTAATTCATATATTTACCATCCTTGGCTTATATTTTCGGGCATTATTAATATCGGCACAGTGTCGGAATTTTTTAGTTTTTTTAAAAGGAATGATATTAATTGTATTAAATCGACACTATTTAGAGCCCTGCGTGTTTTTATGTGCCATATAATAGTATTTAATAAAAGATGGTGCGGATATATATGTGAAGTTTTACGTTTCAATTTTTTTAAATCATATATCCCTGTTACTAACCAATTATTACATTATTCGCATAATAGTAACAGAAGTGAAAAAAACTTGAAAAATATTATCTTATAATTTAATTGGTTTGAACTCGGCAGGCATTATAGAAAATCATGTATTCAAATCCCAGACATTCAAGAGCAAGGGAATCTATTCCGGTTGATATGGAGCAGATCCGCAAGCTCTTTATAATGCCTGAATCCCCTGATAAATTTCATGAATTCGGAAACGAACTTCTTGATCTGATCCATAAATTTTTTACTGAAAAAGGTGGAATTCACAGTTCCATCCTGCTCACTGATCTTGCGAAATTATTTTCAAATATAGATATGCCTGACCATCCCCATCTTCTGAAAGATGTCCTTTATGAGATTAAGACAAATGTAATATCACATTCTGTCAAAGTAGGTAATCCATACTATATCGGCCACATGACAAGCGCTGTGCCCTATTTTGTAATTCTTCTCGAAATGATTATCGCTGCCCTTAACCAGAACCAGGTGAAAATTGAGTCTGCCAAAGCTTCCACTTTTGTTGAGAAAGAGCTTATCTCATGGATGCACAGAACTATCTTCAGGAGATCCGCAAAATTTTATAAAATGAATATTCAGAACAGGGATGCCGCCCTTGGTAATCTTACCCTTGACGGGACTATGGCAAACCTCACTGCTCTCCTTACGGCGCGTAATCTTGCATTCGGGCCTCACGGGAGATTCCCCGGTATCAGGGAAGCCGGGCTTGTTGATGCGTACAGGTATTACGGCTGCGACAGGGCGGTAATCATCGTATCAAAACGGGGGCATTATTCCATAGACAAAGTGGGACGTACAATTGGTATAGGTAACCAGAATGTTATAAAAATTCCTGTTGATACAAAGAATAAGATAGATTTGATAAAGCTTGAAAGAGCATGCAGGGAGATTGAGGAGGCGAATGCCAGCGGCGGCCCGAAGACAAAAATAATCGCAATGGTGGGCATCGCGGGGACTACTGAAACCGGGAACATTGATAATCTGAAGGAGATCCGGAAACTTGCTGACAGGTATAAAACCTATTTCCATGTGGATGCAGCATGGGGCGGTTCTCTGCTCCTCTCCGATGATTACAGGTATCTTTTCGCAGGCATTGAAAAAGCTGATTCAGTAACAGTTGATGCACATAAACTTATGTATGCTCCACCGTCGCTGGGGATGGTTTTTTTCAGGAATGGTACAGATCTCCGGGCAATACAGCACTACTCCAATTATATAATACGACAGGATTCAGTTGACCTCGGGAGATTCTCCGTTGAAGGCTCCAGACCCTTTGCCGCGCTTAAGCCCTGGGCAACATTAAAGATAATAGGAAGGGATGGATTTAAGCTTATTTTTGACCATGCTTTTGAGCTGACCTCGGTTCTTCGCGGGCTGGTTGAAATGCATTGCAATTTTGAGGCCATGAATCAGCCTGAACTTTTTATTTTCAACTACAGGTTTGTTCCTAAATATGTTCAGGAAAAACTGAACAAGCTGATTACCAGAATCCAGAATGAGGATTTTGTTGATGAGAAGAACAATATGATCAAAATGGAGTATTTATCCAGGGTTGAGAATATTAATATGGCTCTTAACGACCTTAACACGGAACTCCATAAGGCGATCCGTGAGGAGGATGAGAGCTTTGTTTCAAGAACTATGATCGATTCTCCGCAGTATTTTTACCAGGATTGTGTTGTCCTCAGGGCAATAACAATCAATCCTCTCACTACTCCGGAAATATTGAAAGAGATACTGGAGCAGCAGAACAAGCTGGGACAGAAGATTTATAAAAGTTTTTTCCATAACAGATTCGAAAGAATTTAATTTTGTATTGACAGTAATTTCAGTATATTGTTTCTGACTATTAAAAGTTGAGAAAAAAGATGACATCACAGCGACAGAAAAATTTATTACTCGGTCTACTCCTTAGCCTGCTTAGAGCTGGCTCGGATTCGTGATGTCTTTTCAGATAGATGAGTAAAGAAGGCCGTCACGAAACAAAGTGGCGGCTTTTTTTTTGATTAATTTTATCAGGCGGAGGTGCAGGGAATGAACTTCCCGTACAGGCTTGGATGATTATATAATAGAAGCAGTGCTATCGCTGTAAATAACAGTTAATATCTGTTTACAGGTCATTGCGAGGAGCGATAGCGACGTGGCAATCTGTTGTGATAAGTGATATGTTTCCTATTCGGAACAGATTGCTCCACTCCCTGGCAGTCGTTCGCAATGACGGAATTATATTAAATAAACGGAGAAACAATATGAGTAACGATAAAATAATAATATTCGACACAACATTGAGAGACGGCGAACAGTCTCCCGGGTTCAGCATGAACATTGAAGAGAAGCTTATTTTTGCGGATCAGCTTGAAAAACTCGGAGTTGATGTTATTGAAGCGGGATTTCCTGTAATCTCTGATGGAGACTTTGAAGCCGTGAGCGCAATAGCAGAGAAAGTAAAAAAAGCGCAGGTAGCAGGACTTGCAAGGGCAAACAATAAAGACATTGAGGCAGCATCAAAGGCTCTGGCTAAAGCAGTTAATCCAAGGATCCATACATTCATTTCCAGCTCGGATATTCACATTGAGTACCAGCTCAAGAAGACAAGGGAGGAGGTGCTCAGGCAGGCGGTTGAAGCTGTAAGTTATGCCTCGACATTCACAAAGAACATTGAGTTTTCCCCAATGGATGCCACAAGGAGTGACAGAGGTTATCTTACAGAGATGGTTCAGGCTGTAATAGCCGCCGGTGCAAAGACTGTTAATATTCCGGATACTGTCGGTTATGCGATCCCCAATGAATTCCATGACCTTATAAAGTATCTTTTTGAAAATGTTAAAAATATCAATGATGCTGTTATTTCAGTGCATTGCCATAATGACCTCGGGCTTGCTGTGGCCAATGCAATTGCCGCAGTACAGGCCGGGGCGAGGCAGGTTGAGTGCACGATAAACGGTATCGGCGAAAGGGCGGGAAACACTGCCATGGAAGAGCTTGTAATGGCTATTAAGACAAGAAGTGATATGTTCAATAATTGCCATACTGATATTAATACAAGGCAGATAATGCAGGCAAGCAGGCTCCTTGTTAACATAACAGGGGTTTCTGTTCAGCCTAACAAGGCGATAGTCGGAGATAATGCTTTCGCACATGAATCGGGTATCCATCAGGACGGGGTGCTCAAGCACGCGATGACTTATGAGATAATGAAGCCGGAAGATATTGGCATTACGAGATCCAAGCTTGTACTTGGTAAGCATTCAGGGAGACATGCTGTTCTCTCAAGACTTAAGGAGCTGGGGTACGAACTGAAGACAGAGGAACTTGATGCATTTTTCGTCAGGTTCAAATGTATTGCAGACAGGAAGAAAGAGATATATGATGAGGATCTCGTTGCAATTATCGGGGAGGTTCTCCACAAGAAGGAACATAACTGGAGATACTCTGTTGAGAACGTGCAGATTTCCACAGGGATGTTCTCACCTCCAATGGCAATGGTCACATTGAAGGATCATACGAACGGCAGCGTGGATGTCTTTGAGGTTGCCCATGGAAACGGCGGTGTTGACGCGGGTGTGAAAGCTGTGAAGAAAATTACAGGAACTAAAGCTTACATCAAGGCGTTCAACCTGGTGGCAATAACAGGGGGCTCGGATGCCCTTTGTGAAGTATCAGTTACTGTTGAAGAGGAAGTGGGTGGAAATAAAATCAAGGTTTTCGGAAACGGTATGAGTATAGATATCTCAGTTGCCGGGATATTCTCCTTTGTTGATGCTCTTAACAAGCTGGAATATATGAAAGCCGCAGGCGCAGGGAAGAGTCTGCCCTCTGACGGTGTATAATAATTCGCCGGCAGCGGCAGGTTAACTCCTGCCGCTGCTGAGTATTTTATCGTTTTCAATAATTTTTACCCCCGGCTCCTCCCGGAATGCCTCGTTTATCATAACCTTTGTCAGAGCGTCTATACTCACTGACCTGTATTTCCTCAGTGTCCCCACAAGTAATGGATTGAATACTTTCATCAATTTGCGTGCTATAAATTCACCCGTCCTCCATTCACCCCGGGGCCCTTCAAGAAGAGATGGCCTGATAATTGAAAGATATTCAAAATCAAGGGCTGTTATCGCCTCCTCCAGTTCCCCCTTTATCCTGTTGTAAAAAATTCCGGATGAGGGATCCGCTCCCAGAGATGAAAGCAGAATAAAACGGTTTACTCCGTTTTTTCTGCATGCCCGGGCAAAACTGAGATTATATGTCAAATCCACCTCCCGGAATTTTTCCCTGCTTCCGGCTGTTTTTATTGTTGTACCAAGGCATGTAAATGCAGCGTCGGCTTTAAATTTCTCTTTTTCTATTTCGTTGAAAGAAATGGTTTTTAAGATTAAACTGTTGCCTCTTTTTTCAGGAATTTTCCGTACAAAGGCGATGATTTCATCAAATCTTCTGTCTGACGATATTTTTTCTATAAGTAATGAACCTGTCAGGCCGGTTGCGCCGATTATAACAGCTTTCATAATTCCTCCACACAGTCTAATTAATTATATCATATTTAACTGGAATTTTTTAAACACAAAAAATAAAAATAAGATTGATAAATGTTTATTTGCATGCTGAATTGTATTCAAAAAAAAATAAAGATGGGAGGATTTTATGAGTAATGAAAATCTGGCTAATCCTGCACCACTTGGTCTTCTCGGTTTCGGAATGACCACAATACTTCTTAATTTTCACAATGCAGGATTTTTTCCGCTGGATACAATGATTCTGGCCATGGGGATTTTTTATGGAGGCCTTGCTCAGATTATTGCCGGGATTATGGAATTCAAGAAAGGAAATACTTTTGGAACGGCGGCTTTTACATCTTACGGACTGTTCTGGCTGTCTCTTGTTTTTCTTCTTGTATCTCCATGGGGACAAACTGCTCCTTCAGGGATTTCAATGCCGCTATATTTCATAATGTGGGGGCTGTTTACTCTCTGTATGTTCATTGGTACGCTTAACGGGAATAAAGGAACTCAGGTCATTTTTGCTTCACTGACAGTGCTCTTTTTTCTTCTTGCCATAAGAGATATTACACACAGTGAAGTTATTGGCACAATTACCGGTTGGGAAGGTATATTCTGCGGTTTCAGCGCATTTTATGTTGCCATTGGTGAAATTCTTAATGAAAAATTAGGAAGAACTGTTCTTCCTCTTGGCTGATTTGAATTAAACTGCATTTAATTTTTATTCTAAGGGCTCTCAGATTATATGAGAGCCCGTTTTAATGAGAGGTTATATGAATCTGACAGAAACGGCAAAGTTTGCAGGTATGGTGGCTGGTATAGTAATGCCTCTTTTTAATATCCCGCTTGTTTATAAAATCTGGAAAAGGAAGTCCTCTTCCGATATTTCTCTTACCTGGGTTCTTGGCGTATGGAGTACAATTCTTATTATGACACCAGCTGCTGTACTTTCATCCGATTTTGTTTTCAGAACTTTCGGTATAATAAATGCAATCCTCTTCACAATGGTGGTAGTATTTGTTATAAAATACAGGTAGCATTCCGGATTTTCCCCATTTTTGACCCGCTGTACTCAGGCATTAAAGAATCTTGACAATATATTCCCTGTTTAAGTATTCTTTTATCCGGGTATTCCGTATGAGAAAATTTTTAGTAAAAATATTATTAGTGGCTGCCGCAATCAAAGCTTTTGCGGGGGCAGGTTATTCAGCTGATGATAAGGGGCCCGGGGAGATCGGCAGGGTGCTTTTTAAAAATGAATCCTCTGCTGAAGTAATGGTTCTCAGCTCCGTTGAAACTCCCTCTCTTTATATTGCAAAGGGGAGTGTGCTTGATGTAGTAAGTGGTAGTTTAACACTTAAAATATCAGTTACAGATATATGCGGAATGTATATCAGATGCAAAACTGTAAATAACGGCGGCAGTCTGATATCCGGTATTAAAGAGGGGGATGCTGTTTTTTTATCAGTGTCAGGGAATGAAACAGTTAAATACAGTGATGTTAAGATTCTGCTTTCAGCATTGATAAAACTCTATGAGGATTTTATTTATAAAGTTGAATCAGTTGATGAGCCTGCTGTTATTTCTGAATATGTCGGGCGTTTTTCAGAAGATTTAGAAAAGCTGCTCCCTGAGATGGAGAGACTTAACAGTAAATACCCTGAACTCCTGAAGTTTTATTCTGAACCGCCGGCAGAACTGAAATATGAATCAGAAGCTCTTAAGCTTATTGAACCCGCCCTGGGGAACGTTTTTTTTAAAATAAAAACATATGAGCAAGACCCTTCTGTGAAGAAGTCCCTTGAAAAACTTCAGAAGGTTCTGAAAAAAATGCGGAGCGCTGGTAAATAGATGCAGTTATGTGAATTATTTAATTATCTGAACAGATTTATCTCCGAAAATCCGCAGTTATATAAAATAGCAGGCTGGGCGGCCTTTTGTCTGCTGTTATATATTTACGGAAGCTTCCGGAAAGAGTGGTGGAGAAAAATTCTCGGCGCATCACTGGATTACCATAAGTTCCACCTTGCAGCAATGCAGTACGACAAGGTGATTGATGAAAAGACCAGGGAATTTTCTGTGGCACTGCTCTGGGCTATCAATAAACAGCTGCCATCTGATATTTCTAATGGCGGAGGGGCGGCCCTGTGGAGTTCCTTCCTCGGGCAGAAAACAGCATTGAATACCTGCGGCACAATTTTTTATGAGGCTTCAAGATATTCAAGGTTTATCGATCTCAAAATTGTTAAGCTTAATGATACTCTGTTGAGCACATTTTACAGAATTTTTTTTGTGGAATCTGTTTTTTATCCCTTTGCCATTCTGTTCATGGATCTGTTTTTTCTTCTTTCGCTCATTAAAAAACCTGAAGGGGGAGCAGCAAGGCTCTATATTGAAATGAAAAAAGAAATTTCCTCCTGAGAGATTAAAAAAACATTCCATTCCTGCCAATTAATTAAAGTTCCGCCTTGACATATTAAGTAATCTGAGTCAAAATAAAATATTCAGACGAAAACTTCGCATATGTAAAATATAGAAACCGGTTTTTTATTCCGGGTCTGTTATTACCCGGATTTTATTATATTTCTGATTTTAAGGCAGGATTGTAATTATCAATGGGAAAAACCCGCTCCAAAAAAAGGATTCTGATTGTTGAAGATCAGCTTATAATAGCTCTTGATCTGGAGCTTATCCTTAAAAATCTCGGGTATGAAGTTGTCGGAATTGTCAACACCGGAGAAGAGTGTGTTGAGTTTGTAAAAAACAACAGGCCGGATCTTGTTCTCATGGATATTATGCTCTCCGGTGATATTGACGGTATTGCAGCTGCTGAAGTAATACATAAAACTCTTGATGTCCCTATTATTTATCTCACCGCTCATTCAGATGAAAAATCCCTTGAGAGAGCTCATCTTACAGGACCTTACGGTTATATTGTTAAGCCGATTCAGGAACGGGAGTTGTACACTTCCATAGAGATTGCTCTTCATAGATTTAGTATGGACAGAGTCCTTAAAAAGAGTGAGATGAAGTACAGGACTCTTTTTGAACAGTCTCTTGATCCGATTTTCATTACAGATGAAAATGCGGTAATTATTGATGCCAACCCTTCAATGGTGGATCTTTTCGGTTATCCTATCAGTCAGATTATCGGCCACAGAGCGGATGAGTTTTTTAAAGAACAGAATGAATACCAGAATATTATTGCACTGGCAAGAACCAAAGGGGCTGTGAGTAATTTTGAATGCAGGATGATTACAAAGAGCGGCCGTGTGCTGGATGTTCAGATTACTGTGAGGAAGTATGAATACGGCTGGCAGGGCGGTGATGGTTACCAGGGGATAATCAGGGATATTACACAGTATAAACTCTATTTTGAAGAGCTGCTCCGTTCAAGGCAGGAGCTCAGAAATCTTACAGCCCATATTGAAAACCTCAGGGAGCAGGAGAGAACAGATATTGCAAGGGAGATTCATGATGTACTGGGGCAGTCTCTTACAGCACTGAGGCTTGACCTGTCGTGGGTGCGTAAAAAGATTAAACCTGAAGAGAGCGACCTGGTTGAAAAGATTTCAATTATGGACGTCATCATAAATGATATAATAAGTACGGTCAGGAAACTTTCAACACAGCTCCGGCCCGGAATCCTTGATGACCTGGGGCTCCCCGCTGCCATTGAATGGCAGACAGATGAATTTAAAAAACGGACGGGGATTAACTGCTGCGTTGACTGCGGTGATGTGGGCGATCTTCCGGAGGATAAATCAGTTGCTCTTTTCAGAATTTTTCAGGAATCATTTACTAATATAATGAAACATTCATGCGCGGATAATGTTATCATATCTCTTCAGAAATCTGACGGCAATGTGGAAATGATGATAAAAGATAACGGTAAGGGTTTCTCCGGCGAGGATCTTCAGACAAAGGGATCCTACGGGATAATCGGTATGAAGGAGAGGGTTAAGAACCTTAACGGAACCTTAACTATAGATGGCAATTCAGGCACAACAATAAGGGTTGTTATCCCCGGCTGACAGGAGAGTTTTATGATACGGATAGTAATTGCAGATGACCATGAGATAGTCAGGGCCGGGCTTAAGCAGATTATTGCTGACGATTCTGATATGGAAGTTGCCGGGGAATCCAATAACGGGGAGAACCTGATAGAGCTGGTAAAGAAGAACGATTATGACGTTGTTCTCCTTGACCTGAAAATGTCAGGTTTAAGCGGGATTGAGGCTATAAAACATATAAAAGCTATAAAACCGGAACTTCCGATCATTGTACTCAGTATGCATGCTGAAGATCAGTACGCTGTTAGAACGATTAAGGCCGGGGCATCAGGTTATCTCACTAAAGAGACAGCGGCAGAAAACCTCGTTAATGCCATTAGGAAAGTAGTGGGGGGCGGAAAATACATCAGCTCCACTCTGGCTGAGACTCTTGCTGATACATTGGCGGGGGGCGGTGCTTCAAGGCCTCACGAATCGCTTACTGACAGGGAGTTTCAGGTCATGTGCATGATTGCTTCAGGGAAAACTGTTTCAGAGATTGCATCGGAGCTTTTCCTCAGTGTTAAAACAATAAGCACTTACAGGCAGCGGCTCCTTGAAAAGATGAATATGAAAAATAATTCGGAACTCACTCATTATGTTATAAAGAATAACCTTCTGGATATGTAAAAGCATTATTATTCCTGTCAGTCTTTGTCCTACGTGCAGATAGGAGATTTATGACCTTTTACTCCTTCTGCTCCTACCTAAAAAGAGACTTTATCCGTAAAATAAATATCCTTTGTCCGATTGAGTAAAATTCGCGTCTGTGATAAAAATTCATCATGCAATCAACGGAAGATTATATGAAGGTGCTGATAGTTGACGATTCATCAATGATTAGGGAGAGGCTCATTAAACTCCTTTCCGCATTTGAGGGACTCAATGTTCTCGGCATTTCCGGAGATGAGGACTGGAGTATAATCGGCGGGTTGAAGCCTGATTTTGTTGTTCTTGATATTAAACTGAATCGAAGAAGCGGCGTTGATATTCTGAAAAACCTTAAGAGAATATCGCCCTATATGCCGGTAGCTATGCTGACAAATTATTATGATAATTATTATATCAGCAAATGCAGGGAGTTCGGCGCTGATTACTTTTTCGACAAGTCTAACGACTTTGATGAGCTTGCAAACGCAATTATAGATTATAAAAGAATGAACTGAAACGGGGAGGGGGTTATGTTAAAGTGTGATTTCCTTGAAGCGGTAGAGTGTGATACAACTGCGGAGTTCTTTCGCAGGGTCAGGAGTATCGGATGTAATGAGAACCACCTTGTTTTCGATTTTTCAAGGCTTGACAGTTTTGAGCCGGGACTAATTAAGACTATATGTATTGCCCAGAGATTTGCAATGCTTGATAACAAGAAGATTATTTACAAAGGGATTCCTAAAGAGACAATGGATCTTCTTGAAAGTAAAACTAACGTAGCTGTAGCGTTCTAAATTTTATATCAAACTTTTTAATTGACACGAGTTTAGTTTTATGCTGTGATATTAATTGCGGCATAAAATGATGAAAAAATCAAGAATCCCTGTAATAATATTACTTCTTGTGATCAGCACTCTGCTGGTCTGGTATTTCAGGGTTGTTCATCGCCACGAGATTATTTTTACACACCTTTTTTATCTACCGATAGTTTTATCAGCATTCTGGTGGCAGTACAGGTCGGGTTATGTTGTGTTATATCTATCCGCTGCTCTGATTGCATCAGATCTGTATACTGGCAGCTCTGTAATGATACTGCACGATTCCATCCGGATTGTAATTTTTTTAATTGTAAGTGCTGCAATTGCTTTTCTCAGTAGTGAAAAACTCAGGCTTTCAAGCCTTTTGAAATACAGGCAGATTATATCTTCCATGCAGGAGCCGGTTGCTATTGTAAGCAGAGGCGGGGAGTTTATTCTGAAAAACGATAAATTTACCCGTTATTTCCCCGATGCCGGATCTAATATAAGATCGTTTAAAACATTGATGGAGCCTGCTGATTTTAACTGTTTCAGTGAATCTCTCGATGCCTGTTTCGAAAAGGGGAGCCTGACTTTTAAAGCATTTATAAAAAAAACCGGTTCAGATAAAGGTTTTTTCAGTATTAATTTATCCCCTGTATTATCAGATAATTTTGCATCTGACGCAGTAATGACACTATGGGATATGACAGAGCAGAAGAAGGCGGAGGATAATCTTAAAACAGCTGTTGATCGTCAGAAACTTGTTATTGATGTGCTTGAACTTCTCAACAGGCAGAAGGGCGGTAGTGATGGAATAAAAGATATTCTTGAACTTGTGAATAAAGGTACCGGTGTTGACGCATCAGGAATCATTCTGCATTCTGAAGATAAGTTTTTTCTGCATGTAATGACCGGGATTGATGACATGCTTTCTGAAAAGATTAAATCCGGCTGTTCGTTAATTAATGAGGAACAGCCGGATCCGGGAACACTTTGTTTATGCTGCCGTGTTCTTGATAAATACAATAACAGTGAAGAAACAACAGCAGATGAATCCGCGCTTTTCTGGTCCAATGATTTGAAACAGCTTGCTGAATCAGAGGGGCTGTCAATGTGCGGATGCATCAGTGAGGGCGGCTTCAGATCCTCCGCTTTGATACCTTTTTCCGGTGAGGGGGAACTTCTCGGTTTTTTTATTCTTTTTGATTCAAATGATAATTTTTTTAACAGTGAACTCATAGATTACTATCGAGGGATTGTTCAGAGTATAGGTATAGCATTGAGCCGTACTGATTACGAAGCAAGTCTGAAGAAGACAATTCTTGAGAAAGAGCACCTTATCCGTGAAGTGCATCACAGGGTGAAGAATAACATGCAGGTCATCACAAGCCTGATAAGTCTTCAGGCTTCACGCCAGACAGATGATAAAATCAGATCAGTGCTTATTGATTCCCAGAACCGTGTGAGGGCCATGTCTCTTGTCCAGGAGCGTCTTTATAATTCGAGCGATTTCAGTTCAATTAATTTTCAGAATTATATACAGACCCTGGTAACAATGCTTATGAGTTCTTACAGATTAGACAGTCAGAAGGTTAGAGTCACTCTTGATGTATCTGATATTAATATCGGTATAAGTACGGCAATTCCGCTGGCCCAGCTTATTAATGAGATTCTCTCGAACTCTTTTAAACATGCTTTCGCCGGGTGCGAAAACGGCAGTATTGCTGTATCCCTTCATCGTACTGAAGAGGATAAAAACTGCACCCTTGTAATATCTGACAATGGAAATGGATTACCGGGTGATGTTGTTTTCCCTCAGAACGGGAATCTCGGTTTTCAGCTTATTGATGCCCTGATAAAACAGCTTCACGGAAAGTATACCCTTGTCTGCAGTACAGGTGTATCATTTCGTATTATTTTTAATGAAGGATAAAGATTAATCCGCAGAATTATTCAAATAGCCATCCTTAATACTTATATCCCTTAACAGTTTTTTGTGAATTCTTTGCATTCTTTATGCTTGACTAATTTACTCTTGGTATAATTATTACTTTTAGTTAAAATTATTACTGACAGTAATAGTTGTAGTGTATATTTTTATGGAAAGAAAAAAGAAACTTCGTGACAGAAAGATCAGGGAACAGGAGCAGCGGGTTGATGAAATACTGAAGGCTGCCAGAAAGGTTTTCTTCAGCAAAGGTTTTATGAAAACCACAATGGATGAAATAGCTTATGAGGCTGCTATCAGTAAACCTACTATTTATAAATTCTTTTCTACAAAAGAGGATCTCTATTTTTCATTAATTCTCCCCCTTATGCAGGAATGTCTTCATGAGATGGAAGAGGTTAACCTTCAGCTTCAGCTTAATATGTTTAATTCAGGAGAAAAGCTTCTGCGGAGCGTAATGAATGTTTTTTTTAAAAAATATACAGAAAATCCCGATCTTTTCAGGATCGGGCAGCTTTATCAGCAGGCTGTCATGCTGTGGACTATAGATAAAAAAACTGAAAATTCGATAAAAGAACTTTCCAGGTCTGTGATGGATGAAATGAGAAGCCTTTTAGATTCAGCTGTAACACGGGGATTTATAAGAGATGTGAACCGGAGTGTTCTTACAGATATAATACTGGGTTCAATTATCGGGATTACTCAGCTTCAGGATGCGAAATCCAGGGGACTTGATGAAAACAGCATTGAACCGGTTATACATATGACAATGAATCTTTTTTCTGACGCTATTACTTTGAAATAGTTCAGTTATGTTAATATTTTAAGATAAAGAGGAAAATATGAGCACTTTTATTGATGACTATAAGTCAAAACTTGTTAAACCTGAAGCTGCTGCAGCTCTTGTGAACTCAGGGGACTACCTTTATTACAGTGAATTCACACTCTTCCCGGAGGCTTTTGATGAAGCTCTGGCTGAAAGAATTGATGAACTGAATGATCTCTATCTCAGAAGTGTATGCTTTACAAATGTTCCTAAGATGGTTCTGAAAGATCCTGAAAGGAAACATATAAAGATGCATGACTGGCATTTCGGGGCGCATTCCCGGAAACTGCATGAAAAAGGATTATGCAGTTATATTCCGGTTACCTATCACCAGGGGCCCAGGATTATCAGGAAAACTCATAATGTTGATGTTGCAGTAGTAGTGGCCACTCCTATGGATAAAAGCGGGTATTTCAATTTCGGTATATCCAATTCAGTGTGCGGCTCATATATGAGCAAGGCAAAGAAGGTCGTTATTGAGGTGAATGAAAATGTCCCATATTGTCTCGGTGGTAATTTTGAATCTGTACATATATCCAACGTGGATTATATAATTGAAGGTAAGAATAAACCTCTGCTTGAAGTACCTCCGATTCCTGAGCAGGAGGTAGAGGTTAAGATTGCAAAAATAATAATGAATGAAATCCATGACGGCTCCACTCTGCAGTTCGGTATCGGCGGGCTCCCGAACGTAATAGGGAAGATGATTGCTGAAAGTGATCTTAAGGATCTGGCTTTCCATTCAGAGATGATGACAGACTGTTGTGTTGACCTTTACAATGCCGGTAAGATCACAGGGAGGAAGAAGGCCATTGATCATTTCAAGATGTCCTACACCTTTGCAATGGGGACAAAGAAGCTTTATGATTTTATTGATCAGAATCCTACATGTGCGTCATACCCGGTTAATTATATAAATGATCCCCGGATTATCTGTGTTAACCCGAAAGTTGTGGCAATAAACAATGCCATCGAGGTGGATCTTCTGAGCCAGGTTTCCTCTGAGTCCACAGGTACAAGGCATATATCCGGTACAGGGGGGCAGCTTGATTTTATATTCGGTGCTTTCAATTCCAGCGGCGGTAAAGGTATTATTGCGCTCAGTTCAACCTATAAAGATAAAGAGGGGAACCTGAAGTCAAGGATTGTACCTACACTGGCTCCGGGAACAGTTGTAACAACTCCGAGATCTATAGTGCATTACGTTGCCACGGAATACGGGATAGCATTTATGAAGGGGATGTCTACATGGGAAAGAGCAGAGTCATTAATCAATATAGCCCATCCCGACTTCAGGGATGAGCTTGTAAAAGAAGCGCAAAAAATGAACTTATGGGTAAGAAGCAACAAAATAAAATAGAGAGCAGTTATTAAAAAAATAAATGCTTCTGCCCTGGTTATATAGCCCCGGTGATGCTTTCAAAAGCTTCACCGGGGCTTTAAAAAAACAGAAAAAGCTATGAATAGGGAAAAAGAATACTTTTCCAGAGGTGCATATGAGTCGTTTTATGAACGAATACAGAACAAAACTTACAACAGCAGAGAAAGCGGTAAAGGTTGTTGAGTCAGGAAACAATGTTTTTTACGGAGAGTTTGTGCTCTTCCCCTGGGCACTGGACAGCGCACTTGCTGACAGGATTGAGGAATTGAACGATGTGGAGATCAGGGGCACATGCTTTACAAGACTGCCGAAAGTTGTGGAAAAGGATCCTGAGGGTAAACATGCCATAGTGAACGATTATCACTTCGGCGGGATTTCACGGAAACTTCACGATAACAACAGGTGTAATTATATTCCTATTACCTATCACCAGGTCCCCAGGATAATAAGAAAATACCTGCGCCCGGATGTGGCGTTTATTACAGTCGCTCCCATGGATGAAAACGGTTATTTTAACTTCGGCCTTGCCAATTCAATTACAGGGGCACATCTCAGCAAAGCAAGGAAAGTTGTGGTTGAGGTTAATAAAAATGTACCTTACTGCCTTGGAGGGAATTTTGAATCAATACATATATCCAGTGTTGACTATATAATTGAAGGGGATAATCATCCGCTTGCAGAGGTTCCCCCTTCACCGCCGAGGGAGATAGACAGAAAAATTGCTGATTACATCATGAAAGAGATTGAAGATGGAGCAACACTCCAGCTGGGGATCGGCGCTCTTCCTAATCTGATGGGACAGTTAATTGCAGAGAGTGATCTGAAAAATATCGGTATGCATACAGAGATGCTGGTTGACTCATGTGTTGATCTTTATGAATCGGGAAAAATTACAGGTGCAAAGAAAAATATAGATCACTTCAAAATGACATATACTTTTGCCATGGGGACAAAGAAGCTGTATGATTTTCTGCATCTTAATCCCACTTGTGCTTCATATCCTGTGAACTATGTCAACGATCCAAGAATGATTGCTTTAAATCCCAGGGTTACAGCGATTAATAACGCAGTAGAGGTTGACCTTTTCAGCCAGATATGTTCTGAATCAGCAGGCTGGAGACATGTCTCCGGTACAGGGGGGCAGCTGGATTTTATTTTCGGCGCCTTCAACTCAAGCGGCGGCAAGGGTATCATATCCATGACTTCAACTTATACAGAAAAAGACGGCAGTGTGAGATCGAGGATTGTGCCCACGCTTAAGACCGGTGCAATTGTTACAGTGCCCAGATCCATCTCTCATTATATTGTTACAGAGTATGGTGTTGCAATGATGAAGGGGAAATCAACATGGCAGCGCGCTGAGGCTCTCATCAATATTGCTCATCCTGATTTCAGGGATGAACTCATCGCAGAAGCACAGAAGATGAAGATCTGGACAAGGAGCAATAAAGAGGATTAATAATTTTTACAGCAATGGGCTGCAGCCCATTGCTGTAAATGCTATGATTTTCTCCGTTCCGGGATTGACTGAGGTTCTCCCCCTGATTTAAAAAAATCTTTTGTAAGATACAATCCGCAGTAACAGTGACCGTACTCCTCCTGGTCGGGGCTGCAGTAATCACATGGGCATATTATATCACTGTCTTTCTCTTTAACTCCTGAAGCATCTCTGCAGGGGCATGCAAAATAACCGTAGCGGTTATAGTTTTTCATAAGGCCGCTGATTATTATTTCCAGATGTTCTTCATCCCTGTTGAGCTCCCACCCCTGTTTTTTCGCCACCATATCTACAAAGAGACGGGTGTTCTCAGAATTTTTTTCAGCCATATATTATTCCCCTGTAAAGAGAGTTTTATACTCATCCTCTTTGAATCCGACAACAACCTGATCTTCGTTTATTACCATAAATGGAAAACCTACATCCCTTTTATATCTATCTCGCAGTTTGTCTTTGAGTGTCTGTTTCTCCTCGGGCTCCATATCGTCTACGTATATATACATAAATGTGATTGAGTTTTCCCTCAGGTATTTGAGTGCTTTTTTACAGAAAGCACAAGTAGAAAGCGCATAAACCTTAATTTCTCCGAGGTTTTTGTTTCCCGATTCCGCTATAAATTTAATATTATCCATGAAGTTACCTTTTAATTATTATAATATATACTAAAATACAATGTTTTCAATTTTTATGCAACAAAAAGATGTAATAACTCGGCAGGGATGTTAATTTTTGTAACTTTGTATATTTTTCCTCACATAAATACTATAGACTAAACTTTTTCATTGTACTCTCCTGTTTCCTGAGGCAAAAGCTTCAGGAATTTTTTTTGTAAAATTGGCATTTTTTTTATTAATATTCAACATAGAGCTTGACATTTTAGTATATTATTTAATATTTAATTAAATTCTAAAGTTCAATAGGAGATATGTTATGATAAATACAGATATTTATGATGTTCTTGTAATAGGGATGGGGCCTGCGGGGATGGCAGTTTCTGCAATGAGCAGCGCAATGGGACTTAAAGTCGCAGCAGTGGAACACAATAAAGTCGGCGGGGAGTGTCTTAATGTCGGGTGTATCCCCAGCAAGGCGCTTTTAAAAGCCGGTGAGGCCCGAAGTATTGCGGAAAACCTCATGAAGTACGGTATAAAACCGGGGGGAAAATCTGTTGTTCAGAGTTCTCTGAAAAAAGTGAGAGAGAAAATTGAATATATAAGCGGCCCGAAAACTTCAAAAATGTTCGATAAGGTGGAGCTTATCAAGGGGCAGGGTATGGCTGAGTTTGTGGATAAAGAGACTGTCCGAGTGGGAGAGAGGTTTATTAAGGCCAAGAAGATATTCATCGCCACAGGGACTGAGCCATTCATTCCCCCTATCCCGGGAATTGAAAGTGTGCCATATCTTACTAATGTAAATATGTTTAATGAAAACGAGATCCCTAAAAAGATGACAATCATAGGGGGTGGGGCAATCGGATCAGAGATGGCTCAGGCATTTTCGCGTCTCGGTGCGAAGGTGACAATTGTCCATAATGAGAAACACCTCATACCTGCCGGAGATGAAGAGGGTGCAGCAATTCTTCAGGAGAAGTTTGAGGAAGAGGGAATTGCTGTTTATAACAGTACCTCAATTCAGAAAATTGAAAAAAGGGGTAAAACTATAAAAGTTTACACAGACAGGGGAGTTATTGATTCTGATAAACTCCTTGTGGCAACCGGCAGGAAACCTGTGCTGGAACCTCTTAATCTGGATAAGGCCGGGATAAAGTATGATTCGAAGAGAATTTTTGTGGATAAATATCTCAGGACTAATGTTAAGAATATTTTTGCAGTGGGGGACATCAATGGCATAGCTCTCTATTCACATTCAGCAATGCACCAGGGTATGCTTGCTTTAATGAATGCCCTTAACCCTCTGCCTATTAAAATGAGATGGGACAAGTATATTGTTCCGTGGTCTGTATTCACCAAGCCTGAATTTGCTCATGCGGGGCTGACTGAAGAGGAAGCCAGGGCAAAGGGATTGAAGTTTGAAGTAATAAAGGAGAAGTATGAGGATTATGGCCGTACAATAGCTGATGGCGTGCCTGAAGGATTTGTTAAGGTAATCGCAACAAAAAGAGGTAAAGTTCTTGGCGCAACAATTGTCGGTGAATCCGCAAGTGAGCTTATTCATGAATGGATAATTGCCATCCAGCATGGCGTGGGACTCGCTAAGATTATGCTGACACAGCATTCATTCCCTACGATTTCGCTCCTTAATAAAAGGATTGCAGAGGTATGGATGATGGGCAAAATGGGTTCTACTCTTCTGCAGAAAGTTGTAAAGATGCTGATATAGAATTCAGATTAATTCCGGCAGGTAATACCCGTATTTATTGCGGGTATTTCTGTTTCAGAATTTAACATTAGAAGTAACAGAAGGTGCAGGGTTATGAATCATATTGAAAGAATATTAGAAGAGTACCCGTTTGTTGTCCTGGATGGGGGGCTTGCCACTGAACTTGAAAAAGCGGGGCATGATCTCAGGGACAGGTTATGGTCTGCAAAAGTACTTGCTGAAAAACCTGATGCGATTATGGATATCCACCGCTCCTACCTTGAAGCCGGGGCGGACTGTATAATAACTTCATCATATCAGGCGACAGTTAAAGGTTTTATGTCAGCGGGCTATTCAAAAAAAGATGCCGGGCGGCTTATAAAATTATCTGTTAAGATTGCAAAAGATGCGGTTGAACAGGTTATGGAAAAATCTGTTGATAACCATCGTCCGGAACCATTTGTTGCCTCATCTGCCGGATGTTACGGCGCGTACCTTGCCGACGGTTCAGAGTACAGCGGTAATTATAAACTTTCTTTGAAAGAGTATAAAGATTTTCATCGCGAGCGGCTGGAACTTCTTGCGGAGGCAGGTTCAGATTTTATAGCATTTGAAACTTTCCCGAATATTGATGAGGGTTTAGCAGTTTCTGAATTGATGATGGAGTATCCTGATATCCATTACTGGATTGTTTTTACTGCTGCTGATGAGAATCATATAAGTCACGGTGAAGTGTTCTTTGATTGTGTAAAGGAGCTTAACGGGAAAAGTAACCTCGCGGGAATAGGAATTAACTGTTCCAGACCTGAATTTATAAGCCCGCTTCTTGGCGAAGTGAATTCATTTGTAAAGCAGCCCCTTGTTGTTTATCCGAATTCAGGTGAGCGTTTCGACATCGGGTGCACATGCTGGAAAGATGAAAGCAGCAAAGCGGATTTTTTACAGCTTACTGAGGAGTGGTACAGTCTTGGCGCCCGAATAATCGGCGGATGCTGCCGTACAGGCCCGGAGGATATCCGTAAGATAAGTTCATATAGAAAGAAATTGATGGTATAATAAGAGCAAAGATTAACTCTTCATCTGTTGCCGATGAACTGTACCGGCATTTAAAGTTGTTCTTGACATTATACGGCTTAAGGGAATACTCTTTCAGTAATGAACAGCCGGATTCGAAAGTTCACAATCATGGAGCTCTTTATTGATAAAAAGGAACAAAAATCTCTCCATCCGGATTCACTCTATCTGATAATTGGCGGCATTTTATGAAATTTTTTCCATCAACAACTCTGTCCGAACAGATTGCAAATCATTTAGGTGATAAAATTACCAGGCTGGAATACCGTCCGGGGGAGAGGATTGTTGAAACTAAAGTGGCGGAAGAACTTGGCGTCAGCCAGAGTCCTGTGAGAGAAGCTCTCCGTATACTGGAAAAGAGAAAGCTGGTAAAACTTATTGCGCGACACGGCACATTTGTTTCCGAGATTACAGAAGATTTTATTGAATCTATGTTTGATATATTTCAGGAGCTTGTGGGCCTTGCTACAAGAAAGACTGTCAAAAACGCCACAGACAGTGATGTGGAAAATATACTGGCGCTGTTTAACGATATGGATAAATACTATCATGAGCGTGACGTGTTTAAATTTAATAATGCCTATTTTGAATGGGGGCTGTACTGCCTTAAATGTGCCTACGATCCAATTCTTGAAGAGATGATTCTTGATCTTGTTCCCAGTATAAGGCGGATAGAATATATGTCTCTCATGAAAAGAGACATTGACGGTTTGTCATCTGTTTATTCATATATTAAAAACGCCGCAGAGAGAATTAAAGCCAGGGATGCTGAGGGCGCGGAGATGAATAACCGTATGGGCACTGAAAGTGAAAAAAAGATGGCCCTGGAATTTTTTAAAAACGGCGCACTCAATTTTTAAAATATTCAGTCCGGAATGACCTGCTACAGTTCCTCTATGCTTTTGATAATCTGCCGTATAACACTCTCGTCAGTCTTCGGATTAAAGAATACCGCTTTCCATCCCGGCATTGATACGCCATTCGGATTGTAGCCCATAGAGGTAGTAAAACTGAGGCTTGCATCAAGTTCCGGATTGCATGAGTTTTTCCTTTTTTCAAAAAGACGGTGTATTTCATTGTAATACCGTGAATATTCTTTTTCACCCAGCTCCCCGCTTATAATTCTATCGTATATTTGTGATGCGTTTCTCCCTTTCGGCAGCACCCACCATACAACACTGGGCCCCATGCAGTGCTGGTTAAGAACGCGACAGTAGTCGAGTGAATTAAGTTTTTTGCGCAGCAGTGCTGTCATTTCCAGTGAATGAGCCACCAGAATCTGATACCCCTTCAGGCCGATACCGTTAAGACTTGCCATTACAGAATAAGGGCCTATGCCGGGCCTTGATGTTTCAAGAGTGAAGAGCGCCGGATCGTGCCTGTAGTCAGCTTCTGAAAAATAGGGCACCTGCTCCATGCTTCTGAAAAGATACTTAAGATCATCCCGGTTATATACGATGAAAGCGCTTGAGGGGTAATGTCCCCATCCCATTTTGTGAAAATCGAGGGTGATAGAGTCAGCATATCTGATTCCAAGTGAATACTTTCTAAGTCTTTCAATTACTGAAACAACTTCTGAGCTTAAACCGAATTCATTCTCTTCAAGATCGTATTCATTAAGAAAACAGAGCGACCACCCGGCTGCGGCATCAACATGAAGCTGTGGAACCGGTTTATTGAACTTCCGGCTTTTTTCATCTATAATCCGGCGTATTGAATAGATATCATCAATGCCGAATGCATCGGTGCTACCGAAAGTTGCTATAACGAATGCTATTGTTATATTCTGACTGTAGAGAGATTCAATTTTTTCTTCCAGCAGTTCAAGATTCATACTGCATGAATCATCAGTGGGGATTGAATGAAGGTTTTCTGTCCCGAGCCCTAACCATCCGGCGAGTGTTTCATTGGAATAGTGGGCCGCTTCTGACACTATGCCGGCAAGGTTTATACCTTTGAGCCCCTGTTTCATTGCGCCGGGATGAACCTTCTCAATCCCGATTTTTCCTCCATAAAGGTTGGATATTGTACCGCCCATGGTGAAGATCCCCCAGGGATTTTCTGTGTGGTAGAAAACGAGGTTGGCAAGAGCAGTTATAGCTTTCAGCTCCAGTTCATTTGATCTCTGGCTGTATGTGTCAACACATAGGTTCGGGTTTTTTAAAAGACACGCGATTGAGCCTATCAGTGATGCGTAATTTGCAGGTCCTTTAACGTTCTCCATGTGAAGTTTTGAATGCCAGCCGTCTGTTCCCCAGAAGAAAGGGAATATCGCATCCCTGGCATCTTTCAGATTCCCGGGGATGTAATGTATTTCAGGATTTGACTGGGCTGTATCATAGTTCCTGGACATTAATTCGGTAACGGATATCTGTTCCTCGGCTTTCAGTGTATTTATGAGTTCATTTATAATCTGAAGAATTTCAGGTTTTGAACAGTTGAAAAAATTATCGACGATTCCGGCAAGGAGTTCTTTTTTCATTATTATTGCCTCCGAATTTAGATGTCGTATAGCCTGTAGAGTAATAGCATTTCCGGTTGTGATGTTATAAATCTAAGATAAATATAATTACGGTCAATTAAAATTAATTTACATTGATTTAATAATTCAGTGCCTGAAAGCAGCTTTGTGTGTGATATTCATGAATAATAAAATAAAATCGATAATTGTCATTTTTGAAGATAAATTTTGCTGCTGTTAACTGATTTCATGAATAGTAGTGTGTTCTGTTTTTGAAACTGATTTTGAATTATTTTTAACACAGCTGTAATATTACTGATAGTTTTATGCTTGATGGATCTGTTTATAACACCTGTTATATTTTTCAGAAAAAGGCTGGAAATGTGAATTAAATAATTTTTGTTACAGCCTTGTTAATTATTGTTTAACCGCTTAACATTGATTTGACACGGCATTATATTACAATCATATGGTTAACCGAGTTTAAACAAATGAAATTTTTTTAATGAGGAGTTAAATATATGAGAACAAATCAAAGCCAGCCTTTACAGTCAAAAGCGGTTTCCTGTGTAAACGGGGAAAGAAAACCGGTCTCTACTTTTTTCGGAGAATATACTTTTAATAAAGCAGTTATGCAGGCAAAACTGCCGCGTACTGTCTATCTTAAGTTAATCTCATGTATAGAAGAGAACAGTAAGCTTGATCTTGAAACAGCAAATGTGGTTGCTCATGCTATGAAAGAATGGGCAATAGATAACGGGGCCACTCATTTCGCTCACTGGTTTCAGCCTCTGACAGGCGCTACAGCAGAGAAGCATGATGCCTTTATAGAATTTACATCGCCTTTTGAAGTAATGGAAAGATTTTCAGGTTCCCAGCTTGTGCAGGGTGAACCGGATGCTTCGAGTTTTCCAAGCGGGGGGATAAGGGCTACCTTCGAGGCAAGGGGGTACACCGCATGGGATATGTCAAGCCCGGCTTTTCTCAGAAAGAATGGTCTTGGTATAACTCTCTGTATACCGTCTGCTTTTATTTCATACACAGGTGAAGCCCTTGATAAAAAGACCCCTCTGCTCCGTTCAGTAAGAGCTGTTAATAATAGCGCCATGAGACTTCTGAAACTGATAGGCAATACAACATCAAAAAAAGTTCATGCCAATTGCGGACCTGAACAGGAATATTTCTGTATAGATAAGGACTATTATTTGCAGAGACAGGATCTTGTTTTAACAGGCAGAACCCTGCTTGGTTCGGCACCTGCGAAAGGACAGGAACTTGAGGATCAGTATTTCGGAAGTATAAAAGAAAGAATCCAGTCATTTATGCATGAATTCGATGAAGAACTTTTCAGACTCGGAATACCGGCAAAGACCCGTCATAACGAAGTTGCTCCCAGCCAGTTTGAGATTGCCCCAATTTTTGAAGAGGCCAACCTCGCGATTGACCACAACCAGCTTCTTATGGATACATTGAAGAGTGTTGCTGCAAGACACAACCTTGCTGCTCTTCTTCACGAAAAGCCTTTTGCCGGGATCAATGGTTCAGGTAAACACCTGAACTGGTCAATTGGAACCGATGACGGCATTAACCTCTTGAATCCGGGGAAAACTCCCACAGAGAATATTCAGTTTCTTATTTTTCTTGTTGCAGTTCTTAAAGCTGTACATAGACACAGTGATATATTAAGAGCAACAGTCGCGCATAGCGGTAATGATCACAGGCTTGGAGCGAATGAGGCTCCTCCCGCGATAATTTCCGTGTTCCTTGGTGATCAGCTTGCATCTATACTGGAGTCGATAGAAAAGGGAGAAAACCTTAAGGCCACTGACGCAGCAATAATAGATCTCGGTCTTTCATCGCTCCCTATTTTAAACAAGGATAATACTGACAGGAACAGAACTTCACCATTCGCTTTCACAGGAAATAAATTTGAATTCAGAGCTGTGGGTTCTTCTCAATCTATCTCTTTCCCGGCCACTGTGCTTAATCTTATAGTTGCTGAAAGCATTGATGATCTGACAGATAAAATTGAGGCAGCAGGAACATCTGATATAAGAAAAACTATTTTTGAAATAGTAAAAAGCGAGATAAAAACAATTAAGCCTGTAATATTCGGAGGAGACAATTATTCAGAGGAGTGGCATAAAGAAGCTGAGAAAAGAGGGCTTCCTAATTTTAAAACAGCCCCTGAAGCTCTGAAGGCTTACAATACTGATAAAGCTAAAAAGCTTTTCGAAAAATACAAAGTTCTATCTGAAGTTGAGCTTGCATCGAGATATCACGTACATCTTGAGAAATACGCGAAGAATATTGATATTGAAGCAAATTCATTCGCAAATGTAGTGACATCACAGGTTCTTCCGGCGGCATATATCTACCAGGGGAACATTGCTTCATCAATAAACCAGATTCTTGATCTTGTCCCGGAAGGTGTACTGAAACCGCAGAAAGACCTTCTGCTTAAGGTAAGCACACTGATCAGTACAATTCAGACAGAGATTGATGTATTAAAGTCTCTCACTGAATCTTCAAGGCAGATTGAAGATGAACAGGCAAAAGCGGATGCTTACTGTTATAAGGTGAAAACCAAAATGGATGAAATCAGAATAATGGTTGATGAACTTGAATCATTAACTGATGATGAACTCTGGCCTATGCCTAAATACTGGGAGATGCTTTTTCTAAGTTAAAAGGATACTGCACACAGCCGGTAATTTCTACCGGCTGTGTCTTTCATATTTTTTATTTACCCTGTCTGTCATCTGCACTGTCGAGAAATTACCCTGTTTCACTGCCTTATCAAAAAGTTTGTAGCCTTCCTTCGTGCATCTGGGGCATCCGTTTACAGGTATATCAATGCCGACACATGGAGGATTAACTGAAGAGGAGGATTCTATATACAGAACTCCACGGCAGTTTTTGCAGGTCATAATGTACTCTCTCTGGTTTTCCTGTATTCCATCAGTGTCGTAATAAATATTTTTATGGCGCAGGGTGAATTCACCTTCAGGAGCTCTTTCCATGTCAGGTTTAGGATGGAAATAGTTATCCAGTACAGGTGTTTTAAGCTGTTTTATATAGTCTGTAATTTCCTCTTCCTGCGGTGAATAGTTTGTGTCATAATCCGGTTCTTTAATATGGGAGTAGTCCAGTCCTGCCATTGCAAGTACTATCCCCAGGTTGATATAGGGGAGCGCCCCCTGTATGGAATAACCTCCCTCAAGAACAGCGATTTGAGGTTTAAGCTTTTCGTTAAGCAGCGCATAACCATGCGCAGTAAAATTCATGTTGGTAATAGGATCTGTGTAATGGTTATCCTGCCCGGCAGAATTGATGATTATATCGGGTTTAAAATCCTCAAGTATAGGCAGAACCATTTCGTCGATGGTATAAATAAAACCCTCCTCCGAAGTATAAGGGGGAAGGGGAATATTAATTGTACGGCCGCGGGCATTGGGCCCGCCCATTTCACGCAGGTGCCCCGAACCGGGATAGAGGGTTCTGCCGTCCTGGTGCAGGGATATGAAGAGCACGTCCGGGTCATGCCAGAAAATATCCTGTGTGCCGTCTCCATGATGGCAGTCGGTATCTACAATGGCTATCCGTTTTGTCCTGTAATGCTCCCGTATATATTCAATCATTATAGCTTCATTGTTTATATTACAGAAGCCCCTGTTGCCGTGAACGCATTTCATCGAATGGTGTCCCGGAGGACGTACAAGTGCGAAAGCCCGATCAACCTCTCCATCCATGACAGCTCTTGCTGCCCGTAGTGCTCCTCCTGCGGAAATCAGGTGTGACTCGGTTGTAACACTGGAAACATCAGGGAAGCAGAAGTGAGACCTCATTATATCAGTTTCAGTTGCAATATCCGGTTTGAGTTCCCTGATCCCTGTAATGTCAAAAATTCCCTCCTCTCTCAACTGATCCTGTGTGTAAAGAAGCCTTTCTTCCCTTTCAGGGTGAGTGGGTGAGATTGCCCAGTCGTAAGCAGGAAAAAAGACAAGGCCCAGTCTGTTTGCGGCTTTCATCATAAGTGTACTCCTTATTTATGCAGATGCATGACTACACCGGGTTTAACCTGGCACTTAACTCTTATGTCATTACCTGAAGCGTAATAATCATTAATCATCCTGAAACTTGAAGACTCAATTATGCTTATGTCGGAATCTGTTATTCTGTAACCCGCTTTTTCCAGGTACTCCCTGGCGTATTTTTTAGCGTCAGCCTCAGCTTCTTCAAGGGAATATTTTCGTGCTACCTTTTCTTCAATACCGATGTTCGGCATCAGCATTGTTCCTTTTCCTGTGTCAGCAAAAAGTTCAGTTTCAAAAGTTGTACGTGCTAAAGCAGCTCCTATTGCATTAGCAACATCATAATTCTCCGGGACAAGAATTTCAATTTCATCCGACATTACTGAAGAGAGTGCGTGTGCCGGGCCTCCAATAAGATACATTTTTTTAGGAACAATTTTGTGACCATGAACCATTTCATGGATTGTATATACAGGCTTCTGGTTTATCTCTTCGAGAATTCTATTTATCTCGTCCCGTATTTTATGTATGGAAAATTTAACTGCTTTTTCAGAAATGTCATCCGGTGAAAGTTTTGATTTTTCAGCAAGCGTTCTGATCCCTTCAGATGACCTGGCTGTATCCATATACTTAATGATTCCTCTGTAATTCAGGGCATCCACAAGTGCAGGTACATCGCCTCCGTCTGCCAGGCAGGGACCCTCTCTTTCCGGGCCAACGATAATCTCCCCGTTAATTATTTTAATTACAGAGTCCCCCCCTATACCTATAGATCTGTTCTGAAGTGAACGTACCAGTGTAGGTATGCCGTCTAACGATGTGCCCTCTTTGTCCAGAAGAGGTGAACCCGCTGCAAAGATTGCTATGTCTGTGGTGGTTCCTCCAATGTCAAGAATAACGGAGTCATCCTTTATGCTGCTGAGGGCTATGATACCCATAATGCTTGCCGCCGGTCCGGACAAGATCGACTCTACAGGTATTTTTCTTGAAACAGCAAGAGGCATTGTGCCTCCATCAGCTTTTAATATGTTTACCGGTGCATCTATTCCTATATTTTTAAGTCCACCGATAATGGCGTCTATAAAAGAGTTGTATATTCTCCATACAGCGGAGTTATAGTAGGCTGTCGCCGCTCTTCTGGGGAAACTAAGCTGGCTTGATAATTCATGCCCCATCGTAACATAATCAGCGGCATCCCCGATTGCTTCAGCTATTTCAGTTTCATGAGATTTGTTGCGCGTGGAAAATTTCGTCGCTGCAGCAAATACTTTAATCCCTTCGGCCCTGCATTCTCTCAATGCTTTGCTTATGTAATCCGTATCAAGTGAGGCAACCTCATTGCCCCTGTGATCAATAGATCCGTTTATAATGTAAGTATTTTTCCCGATGCAGAAATTTGACGGGTTGATACCCGGACCTGATGAAAGAAATAGTGCTGTTTTTTCAAGTCTGTTTTCAACAATGGCGTTAGTGGAGAGAGTTGTACTCAGATTAACGTTGGTTATTTTTTTTACATCGAATCCTGAAGTAACCTCTTTCAGGGAATTAATTACAGTATCAAGCAGATTGCTTTTATCTGTTTTTACCTTGAATTTTGATATTATACCTTTCTGTTCGTCTATAAGAACTGCGTCTGTATGTGTCCCTCCAACATCGATACCAAGCAGCATATTCATTCTCCGGAGTTTTTATTTGGTCGAAATCCGGTAGTGTTAAGAGTAAAACCGGCCGGCCTTTTTAATTTATAAATAATAA
>ERZ795053.778-NODE-778-length-40605-cov-7.406658_pt1 | contig 40605 bp, 40 predicted proteins | sample MGYA00375137_ERZ795053 | MGnify/ENA primary metagenome ERZ795053 (study PRJEB30182, sample SAMN05720284) | activated sludge metagenome | isolation source: Anaerobic digester | place: Hong Kong | collected 2014-12-17 ... | reverse complement strand
CCGACATCCAGTTCCAGGAAGGCACGTTCTCGGTCGCCGGCACCGACCGGACCATCGACATCATGTCGCTGGCCCAGAAGGCGCGCACCATGGCCTCACCGGCCGAGGGCATCGAGGGCGGCCTCGACGCCGAGACGACGATCAAGCTCGATGCCTGGACCTTCCCCAATGGCTGCCACATCGCCGAGGTGGAGATCGACCCGGACACCGGCATCGTCACCATCGTCGACTACAACGTCGTCGACGATTTCGGTGTCGTCCTCAACCCGATGCTGGTCGAGGGCCAGGTTCACGGCGGGATCGTGCAGGGCATCGGCCAGGCGCTCCTGGAGCACACGGTGTACGACGAGAGCGGGCAGCTCATGACCGGCTCCTTCATGGACTACTGCATGCCGCGCGCCGACGACCTGCCGTCCTTCGACTTCTCGACCATCGAAGTGCGCTGCGCCAACAACGCCATGGGCGTGAAGGGTTGCGGCGAGGCCGGCTCGGTCGGGTCGCCGGCGGCGGTCATCAACGCCATCGTCGATGCGCTCCAGCCGCTGGGCATCCGGAATGTCGACATGCCGGCTACGCCGGAGAAGCTCTGGCGCCAGATCCAGGGCGCCCAGTCCAAGGCTGCGTAGCTGTCGTAGCTGTGACGGTCGTTCGTCCGAGCCGAGAGCGTCAGGCTGGCTGTCGCAATGCAGTCAGGCCCGAACGCGGAGGCTCGGACGAGCGGCCCGCTCGACCTTCTTGACCAACGGTCCACTGATTCGTTCACCCGCAGATCGCTGCCCTGATTGCGGCAGCCGATGGGTTGCATCCAACCTCGTCGGACGTTTGCAAGCGAGCGACGTCATGATAACGTCGAGGTTGACCGCAACCGGTCCAAGCGGCAACGGGGAGGATCGAGATGAGCTTCAAGACAACAGCTCTCGCCGGCGTGTCGTTGACGGCGCTCCTGATCGCGCCGGCGACACTTTGCGCCGCGAGCATCGCCAGCGTCGAGTTCGTCGGCATGGAGGCGCCGAGCACAGCCGCCGACATGGCACGGATTTACAGCTCGGCCCGCGCCGAGGTCACCTATGACGACGGGTCGAAGAAGGTCTTTCCGTTGCGCTACGAGGTTCTCTATCGGAACCTCGACCGAATCGGCAGCAATCCCTACGAGGCAGGGCGACTCTACGACGCCTTCGGCCAAGGGCTCATCGACCCGTACGGCCAGCCCGTGATCAGCGAGAATCCCGACGGCTCGACGCTCACGCGGGTGCCGGGACAGCCGAGCGCACCCAACGGTGATCCGACTGCCTACCATCTCGTGCAATGGGAAGCCGACTGGCTGCTCAGCGACGGCAAGGAGGCGTCCAAGACCGAGGGCTGGTACCCCCGGATGCCGATGATCATGAACCGCAACCTGGTGGCGCAGGAGCGTCAGACAGGCCGTCTCTCGGTAATCGATCAGGCCAATGTCGACTTCTCGGGCGTCGGCGGCTTGTGGATTCCCTGCGCTGCCTCGGAAACGCCATGGGGCACGCATCTCGCCGGCGAGGAGGATTATGACCTCTACGATCGAGGCAAGGTCGACGCGTCGCTCGCCGGCCTGACCGAACTCTATTTCGGCAACACGCGCAAGGCCAACCCCTACGGCTACGGTTATCCCGTCGAGGTTTCAGTAGGCCGCGACGGTCAAAGCTCGGTTAAGAAGCACTACAGCATGGGACGCGCCTCGTGGGAGCTCGCCCGCGTCATGCCGGACGGGAAGACCGTCTATTACGGTGATGACGGGCGCTATACCGGCCTTTTCATGTACGTCGCGGATCGGGCGGGCAATCTCGGTGTCGGCACGCTCTATGCCGGGCGCTGGGACCAGCAGTCGGACCAGAACGGCGGCAGTGCGAATCTCACCTGGATCAAGCTGGGCCACGCCGCCGACTACGAGGTTGCCCGGATGATCGAGGAGGAGCAATTCTCCTCGACCGAGAGCAGCATCTTCGCCATCTCCGACGAGCCGAAGGACGGCTTCACGGCGATCAAGGCCGGCAGCAAGAATATCGAGCACGTCAAGCTCAACCCTGGCAAGGAGCGGGCTGCGGCGTTCCTCGAGAGCCGCCGCTACGCGGCGTCGCTCGGGGCCACGACGGAATTCAACAAGATGGAAGGTGTCGCCGTCGATCCGCGCGACCACAAGGTCTACATCGCCATGTCGCGGATCCAGGAGGGGATGCTCGCCAATCCGGAGGATCCGGCCGATCACATCAAGCTGCCAGAGCTCGGCGCCGGCGGTGTCTATGTTCTCGAGACCGCGAGCGGCGTGGCGGACAGCAACGGCGATCCGATCGCCAGCGATTGGGCCGCGGTCACCATGGCGGGAGTGCCGGGGCTCATGGGAGTCGACTTGGCGCAGAGTGACGATATGGGCAACACGGCCGATCCCGATCACATCGCCGAGCCCGACAACATCGCCTTCATGCCCCGGATGCGCACGCTGTTCGTCGACGAGGACAGCGGCCGGCACACCAACAACTTCATGTGGGCGTTCAACGTCGACACCGGCAAGCTGGCGCGTGTCGCGTCTGGCCCGGCAGGTGCCGAGATGACTGGCCTCAACGTGGTCGAAGGCTGGAACGGCTTCGCCTATGTCCTGACCAGCTTTCAGCATCAGGGTGACGATGTCGGCGACCTCGAGATCAAGGACGCGGCGCTCAAGGCCGAGCTCGAAACGCTCATCGATCCGTTCGTGGCAGTGATCGGCTATCTCGGCGGCCTGCCCGGCAGCGACGTCGAATAGGTCGTCGCAATCGATCCGGGGCCCTTGCCAAGAAGGTGGTTCGTTCGAGCGAGCCCGTCCCCGACCGGGAGCATGCATGCTCGGTCGGGGACTGCCGGTTCTGCCCGGCAGTCCTCAGTGACTGTGGTGGAAGTGCCCGCGCAGCAGGTCGCGGCCGAACTGCGACAGCGGGTTGTGCCAGACCGAGTGGCAGTGGTTGGCGTCGTTCTGGCTGTTCTCGTACTCGATGACGAAGCTCGGGCCCTGCAGCCGGTAGTAGTGCCCACGCCCTGGCGTCGTTGAGCCGGCCCAGGCGAAATGAATGCGGTCCGTGCCGGCCTCGCGGATCGCGGCCATCTCGGTGGTGGCCAGGGCGGGTGTCAGGCGCCCGACATAGAGCTCGACGAGGGCGAGCGCCGCCGCTCGGGAGGAGTCGAGGAGGTCGGCCAGCGGCACGCCTTCGAGAGCCCGCAGGCTCAGCTCGCGACCGGGGCCGGTGATCACGTCGCCGGGCGAGCGTTCGGCGAGGATCGCGCGGGCGCGCCTGGCGTCATCCAGGCCGTGCAGCAGCGCGAAGCCCTGATCTGCTTCCTCCGGCAGGGTCCGCAGCCCCGCCCGGGGATGGGGCGGCGGCACGGTCGCTCGATTGGCGCCCATGAAGATCGGCGTCGGCAGCACCCCCCGCTCGGGGTCGAGCATCGCGGTGAGCGACAGATGATGCCCCTCGAAGCGCCAGCCCCAGAGCGCTTCGGCTGACGGCCGGCCGAAGCAGCGAAAATGGTAGTTCTCGGGATCGCGGAAGGTCGGACGGCCCTCGAGCTCGCCGAGAATGGCCTCGAGCACGAGGATGGCCCGGGCGCGGGCGGCGCCGCTCTCGCTCAGCGTCAGGTCGACCAGCCGCCAGAGCAGCCGGCGCTGGGTTTCGTCCATGGCCCTCAGCGGCAGGCCGGGCCAGGCTCTCGGCGCATAGTGCCAATCGCCGACGGCGGCGGGATCGAGAGGGGCCAGCGCCGCTTTCGCTTGACCTACCGTGAATGTCGCAAGAAGAGCTGCGGCCGACTTCGCCATTCTCGCCAACATGGTCCCACCCGTTTCCGCTGCTGCCCTGCCTGCGGTCAGTCTGGCATCGATCCCGGTAGACGGGCTACCCGAAACCTTGCGACGCTCCGTCGTGTTCCTTTTTCGAGCAGCGCGACCGGAAGCCGGTGGCGCTCGACGGCATTTTGCGTCGCAGCATCAGGGGAGACATCATGCCACTCGAACGCAAGACCATCTGGCTGCTCGTTGCCGACGCCGCCCGGGGGCGTCTCTTTGCCGTCGATCGCCGGTCGCGTCGCTTCGTGCTGCTACGATCGTGGGCGGACGATGCAGCGGCCGGCAAGGGTCTCGATCTCGTGGCAGACCGTCCCGGGCGCACCTTCGACAGCGCCGGCCAGGGGCGCCATGCGATGGAGCCGACCACGCCACCCAAGACGGTGGCGAAGGCACGATTCCTGGCGATGCTGGCAGGGCATCTGAACGCCGAGGCGAAACGACGGGCCTTCGACGAGCTGCATCTGGTGGCGGCACCCCGCGCGCTCGGCGAGCTGCGCGAGCAATTGGACCCGCCCGTGCTGGAACGGCTCGCCGGTGATCAGGCAAAGGATCTGACACCGCTCGGCCAGCCCGAGCTCGAGGCGGCGCTGGGCGACCGGTTCTGGCCCTCTTGAGACTTTGGCGGCGGTGCGCAGGTGCGCTCCCGCGTCGCAGGCGGAATTTGTGCAGTGCAGCATGAATCGGCTTGCGAGCGTCGCCGGATATGCTATCTATTGTGCACCGCAGTAATCTCGAGGGAGAGAACGATGTCCACCAAGTCCGCTCTCAACGCCACCCCCATGATGCCGAAATTCGACGTCGACGCCGTGATGGCGCTGCACAAGGCCAATCTCGACACGATGGTCGCCGCCCAGAAGATCATGTTCGATCTGGCGCAGACCGTGGCGAAGCGGCAGAGCGAGCTGCTGAAGGATGCCTTCAGCAGCACCGAGAGCATGATGAAGGGCTTCGACGGCAAGAAGCAGCCGCAGGCCTACATGGATGACGCCAAGGTCGTCCTCGAGAAGGCCATGGCCGAGGCGAAGGAGACCATGGATCTGGGCATGAAGGCGCAGACCGAGGTTGTCGATCTCTTCGTCAAGCGCGCCACCGCCAATTTCGACGAGGCGAAGACGCTCGCCGCCTGAGCTGACTTCTCGATCGTTCCTTGAACGGCCGCCGGTGCGCTGCATCGGCGGCCGTTTGCGTTTTTTTTGTGCTGTTGCGCTAGGGGCTTGCGCTGTGCGGCGAGGTGGGCAGGATGGCGAGCCACTTTCCGCGGGACCATCATGCGCGACATCAAGGACGATCACCTCAACCGCCCGAGTGCGCGCGAGGATCTCGAGCATTCCCAGGATGTCGTCCCATCGCCGCAAAGCCAGGCGGCCAGCTACAGACTGGCCTTCGCCGATACCGATTTCCTGCTGCGCGAGGAGCTGCGGCCGGTCCGCCTGCAGCTGGAGCTGCTCAAGCCCGAGCTCGAGCTGCAGGCGATGCTGGTCGAGTCGACTGTCGTCATCTACGGCAGCGCCCGCATCGGTGATCCGGAGGAGGCGCGGGCAGCACTGGCCAGCGCCGAAGCCGCGGCCGGGGACGACCCGAAGGATCCCGCGAGGCAGCACGAGCTTGAAAGATGTCGCCGCGCGGTTGCCCGCTCGCGCTACTACGACGAGGCCCGGCGCTTTGGTCGCCTGGTAACGGAGCATGCCCAGGATGGTCCGGTCCGGCAGTTCGTGATCGTAACCGGTGGCGGACCCGGCATCATGGAGGCAGCCAATCGTGGCGCCGCCGAGGCCGGCGGTGTCTCGATCGGCCTGAACATCACCTTGCCGCACGAGCAGTCACCCAATCGCTGGGTGACGCCGGAGCTGTCGTTCCAGTTCCACTATTTTGCCTTGCGCAAGATGCATTTCCTGATGCGCGCTCGCGCCCTCGTGGTCTTTCCGGGAGGTTTCGGCACGCTGGACGAGCTGTTCGAAGCGCTGTGCCTGATGCAGACCCAGAAGGTCCGGAAGATTCCCGTTCTCCTCTTCGACCGTGAGTACTGGGAGCGGATCGTCGATTTCGACGCGCTGCTCGAGGAGGAGGTCGTGAGTGCCAGCGACCTCGAGCTCTTCCGCTTCGTCAATACTGCCGAGGACGCCTGGCGTCATATCCGGGAGCATTACGGGCTCATCGCCGAGTCGTCGGACGGTGCGTCTCAGCTATCCGGGAGCATCGCTTGAGCATCAGTCTCGGCTTCCATGGTGCGGCCTCCACCGTCACCGGCTCGTGCTTCCTCCTGGAGACACCGAAGGGGCGCCTGCTGGTCGACTGCGGACTGTTCCAGGGGACCAAGACCGTTCGCGAGCTCAACTACAACGACTTCCCCTTCGAGCCCGCCTCAATTGACGCGCTGCTCCTGACCCATGCCCATATCGATCACAGCGGGCTCATTCCGAAGCTGGTCCGCAAGGGATTCGCCGGTTCCATCGTCGCCACCGGGCCGACCGCCGATCTTCTCGAATTCATGCTGCCGGACAGCGGCTACATCCAGGAAAGCGAGGTCGAGCGGCTGAACCGCCGCAATCGGCAGCGCGGCCGGCCGCAGGTCGAGCCGATCTACACGCAGGCCGACGCGATCCGCACGCTGGAGCAGGTCCGCACCTGCGATCTGGGGGAATGGCTCGAGCCGTTGCCGGGGGTCCGAGCGCGCTACTGGAACGCCGGCCACATCCTCGGCTCGGCGTCGATCGAGATCGAGGTCGATGCCGCCGGCGAGCCGCCACTGCGCCTGCTGTTCTCGGGCGACATCGGGCCGGACGAGAAGACCTTCCATGCCACGCCCGAAGGGCCGCAGGACGTCGACTACCTCATTGTCGAGAGCACCTACGGCAATCGCGACCGGGACGAGGTGACCCTGGAGCAGCGCCGCGCCAGGCTGTGCCGCGAGGTCGAGGAAGCTCTTGCCGCCGGTGGCAACCTGCTCATTCCGGCCTTCGCCGTCGAGCGCACGCAGGAGGTGCTGCAGGTGCTGTCGGCGCTCATCCGGGCGGGCGAGATCCCGCAAGTGCCGATCTTCATCGACAGCCCGCTGGCCATCAAGGTCACCCAGATCTTCGCCCAGCATCAGGCGGATCTGGAGGATGTGGGAGGCAAGGGCGACTTCTTCGACGCGCCGTGGTTCCGGTTCACGGAGAGCGTGGAGGAGAGCAAGGCGATCAACAAGGTCAAGGGCGGGGCCATCATCGTCGCGGCCTCGGGCATGTGCGACGCGGGGCGGATCCGCCACCACCTCAAGGAGCATCTCTGGCGGCGCGATTCGACCGTGCTCTTCGTCGGCTATCAGGCCCCGGGATCGCTCGGCCGGATCATCCAGTCGGGTGAGCGCCGGGTTCGCATCCATGGCGAGGAGATCAAGGTCAATGCCCGGATCCGGAGCATCGAGAGCTTCTCCGCCCATGCCGACCAGGGCGAGCTGGTAGCGTGGGTGAGGGATCGCCTGCCGGTGCGCAAGCGCATCTTCCTGACCCACGGCGAGCCGGATGCGATGGTCGCGTTTCGTCTGAAGCTGGCCGAGATCGGGTGCGATCCCGAACACGTCATTGCGCCGGCGCTCGACGACCGCTTCGATCTCGAAGCCGAGGAATCGGCGATCCGGCATGGTGACGCCCGCCGGCTCAGCGAGGAAGCCGCGATGGCATCGAGCGACTGGCACAATGCCTATGCCCGCCTGGTGCTCGATCTCAGCGGTCGTCTGAAGGAGCTGCCGGACGACGCGGCGCGCACGGCCTTGCTCGAGAGGCTGCGCCGCTCGTTCGACGGCTGACCGTTCAGCTATCGTCGGCGGCGGACGCCCGACCCACCAGCACGGCGGCGAAGGAGCCGGGATTGACCGGCAGCGAGGCGTCGATCGTCAGAGCCTTCTTGAGCCGGGCCTTGTAGGCGCTGCGCGTGATCTCCTCGATCCCGAACTGGGCGAGGTGGTCGTTGACGAACTGTGTGTCGAGCAGCACGAAGCCGCCGATCCTCAGGCGCGCCACGAGCTCGACCAGCGCCACCTTGCTCGCATCCGTCGCCCGGCTGAACATGCTCTCGCCGCAGAAGGCGCCGCCGAGCGCCAGGCCATAGAGCCCGCCGACCAGGCGGCCGGCTTCCCAGGTCTCGATCGAATGGGCGTGGCCGCGCCGGTGCAGGTCGACATAGAGCCTGATGATGTCGTCGTTGAGCCAGGTGCGGGGGCGGTCGGGCGTCGCCTCGGCGCAGGCGGCGATCACCGCCGGAAAGTCGCGATTGACGGAAAGCTCGAACCGGCCGCGCCGGATCGTCTTCCTGAGGCTGCGTGGCACGTGGAAACGGTCGAGCGGCAGAACACCCCGATGCAGCGGGTCGATCCAGTGGATCGTCGGATCGTCCCGGTCGTTGGCCATCGGGAAGAGGCCGATGGAATAGGCGCTGAGGACCAGCTCAGGGGTGAGCAGCTGCATGGCGACCTCGAAAGCAGCGCCGTCCGGAGCACCGGCCGTGACGGCTCAGGCCGACGGCCTCGCGAGAAAGCGCTCGAGCCAGCTCGTGTCGTAGCGGTTCGCCCGGAACTCGGGCTCGGCGAGGACGCGGCGCAGCAGCGGAATGGAGGAGGGAATGCCATCGATGACGAACTCGGCGAGGCTGCGCTCGAGCCGGGCGATGCAGCGCTCGCGGTCCTTGTCGTGGACGATCAGCTTGGCGATCAGGCTGTCGTAGAAGGGGGGCACGGTGTAGCCGCTGTAGATGGCCGAATCGACCCGCACACCGGGCCCGCCCGGCGGGTGGTAGGCGACGATCCGGCCGGGCTGCGGCAGCAGGGTCTGCGGGTCCTCGGCGTTGATCCGGCATTCGATCGCATGCCCCTCGAGCCGAACTTGCTTCTGCGTGAAGCTCAACGGATGGCCCATGGCGACGGTGAGCTGCTCGCGCACGAGGTCGATGCCGGTCACCATTTCGGTCACCGGGTGCTCGACCTGGATGCGGGTGTTCATCTCGATGAAGTAGAACCGGCCATCCTGATAAAGGAACTCGATCGTGCCGGCGCCCAGATAGCCGAGCTTGCCGAGCGCCTCGACGACGGTCTCGCCGATCGTCCGGCGCTCGCTGTCGGTGATCACCGGCGAGGGCGACTCCTCGATCAGCTTCTGGTGGCGCCGCTGCAGGGAGCAGTCGCGCTCGCCCAGATGCACGACATTGCCGTGCCGGTCGGCCATCACCTGGATCTCGATATGCCGCGGATGGTCGAGATACTTCTCGAGATAGACCCGCTCGTCGCCGAACCCGGCGCGGGCTTCGTTGCGGGCGTTGCGGAGTGCCGCACCCAGCTCCGCACGGCTGCGCACGACGTGCATGCCGCGCCCGCCGCCGCCGGCTACCGCCTTGATCAGGACGGGATAGCCGATCGTGTCCGCCGCGGTGAACGCCATCGCATCCTCGGTCACGGCACCATCGGTGCCGGGCACGGTCGGGATGCCGGCGGCGGCGACGCTCGCCTTGGCCACCACCTTGTCGCCCATCATCCGGATGTGGCCCGGATCCGGGCCGATGAAGGTGAACCCGTGCTCGACCACCATCTGGGCGAAGTCGGCGTTCTCGGCGAGGAAGCCGTAGCCCGGATGGATGCCCTCGGCCCCGGTGATTTCGGCAGCCGAGAGGATCGCTGCGGCGTTCAGGTAGGATTCGCCCGCCCCGGGCGGGCCGATGCACACGCTCTCGTCGGCGAGGCGCACATGCATGGCATTGGCATCGGCGGTCGAGTGCACGGCGACGGTGCCGATGCCCATCTCGTGGCAGGTGCGCAGAATCCGCAGGGCGATCTCGCCGCGATTGGCGATCAGCACCTTCTTCATCGGCTGGATGGCGACCACGCTCGCGCTCACTCGATGATCAGGAGCGGCTCGCCGAACTCGACCGGTGTCGCGTTGTCGACGAAGATCCGTGCGATGCGGCCGCTGCGGGGGGCGCGGATCTGGTTCATCACCTTCATTGCCTCGATGATCAGCAGCGTCTCGCCCTCACGCACCGTCTGGCCAGGTGCCACGAAGGGGTCGGCGCCCGGCTCCGGATAGAGATAGACGGTGCCGACCATCGGCGACGTCACTGTCCCCGGGTGCGCTGGCTCGTTGGCCGGTGCCGTGGTCGGCTCGCTGTCCGCCAGGACCGGTGCCGCGGCCCGGGGCGCCACATGGGCTTCGTAGACCGGCGCCGGCTTCTTGACGACACGGACACGGGCATCGCCCTCGCTGATCTCGATCTCGGTGAGTCCCGTTCGCTGCAGCAGTTCGGCGAGTGCCGCGACGTAGTCGGTGTCGATGTTGAGCTTGCCCATGATGTCAGCCGTCCGGGTGTTGCGCGGACGCGGCCAGCCGCTCGGCCACCGCCCGGAGCGCCAGGTGATAGCCCTGGCTGCCGAGCCCGCAGATCACGGCCGTGGCGGTGGCCGAGATGTGCGAATGGTGGCGAAACGCCTCGCGCGCGTAGATGTTCGAGAGGTGCAGCTCGACGATGATCCCGGGATACGCCCGGAGCGCGTCGGGGATCGCCTGCGAGGTGTGCGAGTAGGCACCGGCATTGATCAGGATCGCCGCCGTCGTCTCGCGGGCCGCGTGAATCCAGTCGATGAGCTCGCCCTCGTGGTTGCTCTGGCGGCAGGTGACAGCGAGGCCGAGATCGCTGCCCGCCGCAACGCAGGCGGCCTCGAGATCGGCCAGGGTCTCATGACCGTAGACGGCAGGCTCGCGCCGACCCAGAAGATTGAGGTTCGGCCCGTTGAGCACGAGGACGGCGGGCGGCATGAAAGAGTCCGAGAAACCCGGGCGCGACCGACCGCATGATCGATCCTCCCTGTTGGCGATGATCGCGGGCTTATATCACGCATCCGGCGACGTGCAATCGACGGTGGCGCCACACTGCGTTTGGAAAATGTCGCGATGGCTCAACCGGCGGCGAGGCAGCCCACCGCCTCGTAACGCTCGAAGAGGTGCAGGAGGAGTCGGAGCGCGCGCCCACGCTCACCGGCGAGCGCCTGGTTCTGCGCCAGGGCGACGGCCACACCGTCATGGGCGGTGGCGACCAGATCGCCATCGTCGGCGAGATCGGCAAAGCGGAGCTCGGGCAGGCCGCTCTGCCGCACGCCGAGCACCTCGCCCGGCCCGCGCAGCCTGAGATCCTCCTCGGCGAGGCGAAAACCGTCCTCGCTCTCGCGCAGGATGGCGAGCCGCGCTCTGGCTGCCTCGCCGAGCGGCGGATCGTAGAGGAGAACACAGGCCGAGGGCCGGCTGCCCCGGCCGACCCGGCCGCGCAGCTGGTGGAGCTGCGCGAGGCCGAAATGCTGGGCGCCGTCGATGACGATGACCGTTGCCTCCGGCACATCGACGCCGACCTCGATGACCGTGGTGGCGACGAGGAGTCGCGTCCGGCCGCTGGCGAAGGCCTGCATCGCGGCCGTCTTCTCGGCCGTTTTGAGCTTGCCGTGGACGAGGCCGACGGTTTTGCCGAAACGCCCCTGGAGCTCCCCGAAGCGGGTTTCGGCGGCGATCCTGCCGGTGTCGTCGTCGGCCGGGCCGTCGGTCGTCGCCTCAGCCACGCTCGGGCAGATCCAGTAGATCCGCTCGTCGCGGCCGATCGCGGCGGCGACGCGCTCCAGCACCTCCTCCAGCCGGCGACGCGGCAGGGCGGCGGTGACGATGGGCTGGCGGCCGGGCGGCTTCTCGTCGAGCCGCGAGGTCTCGACATCGCCATAGGCGCTGAGGACCAGGCTGCGCGGGATCGGGGTCGCGGTCATCAGCAGGAGGTGCGTCGCGTGGCTCTTGGCGACGAGGCCGAGACGCTGGGCCACGCCGAAGCGGTGCTGCTCGTCGATGACGGCGAGCGCCAGGTTGTTGAAGGTGACGCCCTCCTGGAAGAGCGCGTGGGTGCCGACGGTGATCGCCGCTTCGCCGCTGGCGATCCGCTCAAGCGCGCGGCGCCGGTCGGCAGCACTGTCGCCGCCGATCAGGAGGTCGATTTCGAGGCCGAGCGGCTCGGCCAACGCGCCGAGACTCCGGGCGTGCTGGCGGGCCAGCACTTCGGTCGGCGCCATCATCACCGCCTGGCGCCCATGATCGGTGGCGCGGAGCATTGCGGCCAGGGCCACCAGTGTCTTGCCGCTGCCGACGTCGCCCATGAGCAGGCGCGCCATCGCAATGGGGCGGGCCAGATCGGTCGCGATCTCCCCGATCGCCCGGGCTTGTGCGCCGGTCGGGGTGAAGGGCAGGGAGGCCAGCATGGCCTCCGTCCTCGGGCTCGGGCCGGCGAGCGGCGGAGCCGGCACCCGGTCGCGGCTGCGGCGGACCAGCGCCAGGGCGAGCTGGGTGGCGGTCAGCTCGTCGAGCGCCAGGCGGCGGCGGGCGCGCTCGATAGCCGCGTCGTCGAGTGGCACTTCGCCCGGGACGCGGCCGTGCAGCACCGCCAGCGCTGCCCGCCAGGGCGGCAGGTCGTGGGCCTCGAGGGTCGCGGGATCGTGCCATTCGGGCAGCTCCCCCACCTCGGCCAGGGCATCGTCGATCAGCCGCTTGAGGCGCAGCGCACCCAGGCCCTCGATCAGACGATAGACGGTGGCGTCCCGGCCGCCCTCGCTCGCCGGCTCCGGATGGACGATCTGCCACTGGTCATTGAAGAGCTCCGGCCGGCCGATCACCCGGACGGTTCGGTCGGGCGGGAAGCGGCGCTCCAGCCAGGGCTGCCGCGCATGAAAGAAGACCAGCGTCACGTTCTGGCGCTCGGCGGTGCAGCGAATCCGATAGGGTGACCGGCCATGGCCTGGTCGATGCTCCTCGGTGACGAGCTCGAGGGCGACGAGCCGGCCCTCGTCCTCGGGCTCGAGTCGCCGCCGGTCGGCGATGTCGCGCCGGCGCACCGGTGGGGTGAAGAGGAGGTCGAGCAGGCGCGGCTCGCTCCGGCCGAGCAGCCTGGCGCAGAGCCGGGCCACCTTCGGGCCGACGCCGGGCAGGCTCTCGAGCGGGCGAAAGAGGGCATAGAGCTCGGCCGGGCGGGCCATTTCGCCGCCTGTGCCCTTGGCCGGTTCGGCCATATCGACTAGATCCCTTGCGCGTGATGTCGTTCGGCCCCTGTCGGGGTTCGGACGCTTTTCCCGTTGTCGGGTCGCCGTCATTGTCGGTCGGCCCCGGAGGTGGTGCAAGCATGAGCGACGCCCGGACCACGCGGCTGAAACGGCTGGCGCACCGCAGCCGCTATCGCGGCTTCAAGGAGGTCGACCTGCATTTCGGCCAATTCGCCGACCGGCATCTCGCCGGCCTCGACGGCACCGAGCTCGACCAGTACGAGGCGCTGCTCGACGAGCCGGACCAGGAGGTCTGGGCCTGGCTGAGTGGTGCCCGGCACGTCCCGGCCCGGCACGACCACGGGGTCTTTCGGCTCCTGCAGAGCTTCGAGCCGGTCAGTTGACCACTGCCACGCTTCTCGACCCCGTCGACACCGCCGGCGCTGCCGGCGAGCGAATCCTGCTCGGCAACGCGCTGGGCGGCCTCGAGGCGCGTTTCGTCGCCGAGCGGCTGGACAGCGGCGCCACCGACACGCTGCTCTACGTCACCCGCGACGCGCAGCGCAGCACGGCCCTCGCCGCCCTCGTCCGGTTCTTTGCGCCCGGGATCGAGATCCTGACGCTGCCGGCCTGGGACTGCCTGCCTTATGACCGGGTCTCGCCCAATGCGACGGTGGTGGCCGAGCGGCTCGCCACCCTGCACCGGCTGGCCCGGGAGCGGGGCCGGCGGAAGCTCTTGGTGCTGGTCTCGGCCAACGCCCTGACCCAGCTCCTGCCGCCACCGGACGCGGTGCGCGCCAGCCACCTCCAGCTCAGGGCCTCGGCCCGGGTCGAGCGCGACGGGCTGCTCGCCCATCTCGAGCGGAACGGCTACCAGCGCGTCGGCACCGTGGTCGACCCGGGCGACTATGCGGTCAGGGGCGGGCTGATCGACCTCTTCCCGACCGGGGCCGAGCAACCCGTCCGGCTCGATTTCTTCGGCTCGACGCTCGAATCGATCCGCCGCTTCGATCCGGCGACCCAGCGCACCACCGACCGGCTGAAGACAGTGGAGCTCGGGCCGGTGAGCGAGGTCCTGCTCGACGATGCGGCCGCGGCTCGATTCCGCGCCGGCTATCTGCGGCAGTTCGGGACGGTGACCGAGGATCCCCTGCTCGAATCGGTCGCGGCCGGGCGGCATTTCCCCGGCATGGAGCACTGGCTGCCGCTCTTCCACGAAAAGCTGGTGACGGTCTTCGACTATCTCGACGGCGGCTTCGAGGTTGCCTTCGACCATCTGGCCGAGGATGCGGTGGCGGCGCGGCAGGCGGCGATCGGCGAGCATTTCGAGGCGCGGACCGCGCCGGCCGCCAAGTCCGGTGCCTTCGGCTCGATCCCGTACCGCGCCCTGCCGCCGCACATGCTCTATCTGGACGAGGAGAGCCTCCGGCGCCGGCTCGCCGGGCGGCCGGCCTGGCTCTTCTCGATCTTCGGCCCGCCGCCCGTGCCGCCCTCGGGCGTGGCGGGCTTGCGCGATCTGGGTGGCCGGCCGGGGCGGGACTTCGCGCGCGAACGGAGCGATCGCGCGATCAATCTCTTCGACGCCATCGTCGCCCATCTGCGCGAGCTCAAGGCTGCCGGCGAGAGCCCGATCATCACCGTGCACGGGGTTGGCGCCGCCGACCGGCTCCAGCAGGTGCTGGTCGATCACGGGCTCGAGCCACCCTTGCGCATCGAGGCCCTGGCCGAGCTCGTCCCGGGTGCCACGCATCTGGCGGTGCTGCCGCTCGAGACCGGCGTCAGCGCCCCGGGGCTCTGCCTGCTCGGCGAGCAGGATCTGCTCGGCGAGCGGCTGACCCGGCGGCAGGCGCGGCGTGCCAAGGCCGCGGACAAGTTCATCCAGGACGTGGGCACGCTCGCCGAGAACGATCTCGTGGTGCATGCCGAGCACGGCATCGGCCGCTTCGAGGGGCTGGTGACGCTCGAGATCGGCGGCGCCGCGCACGACTGCCTGAAGCTGCTCTATGCCGGTGGCGACAAGCTCTTCGTGCCGGTCGAGAATCTCGACATCCTGACCCGCTACGGCAATGCCGAGCAGGAGGTGCAGCTCGACAAGCTGGGCGGCGTGGGCTGGCAGAACCGCAAGGCCCGGATCAAGCAGCGGATCAAGGAGCTCGCCGACGAGCTGATCAGGATCGCCGCCGCCCGGGCGCTGCGCAAGGGCGAGCCCCTGACCCTCGCCCCGGGGCTCTACGAGGAGTTCGCGGCACGCTTTCCCTTCGACGAGACCGAGGACCAGCTTCGTGCCATCCAGACGGTGCTCGAGGATCTGGCTTCCGGGCAGCCGATGGACCGGCTGCTCTGCGGCGATGTCGGCTTCGGCAAGACGGAGGTGGCGCTGCGTGCGGCGTTCGTCGCCGCCATGTCGGGCAAGCAGGTCGCCATCCTGGCGCCGACCACGCTGCTCGCCCGCCAGCACTTCAAGAACTTCGGGGAGCGGTTCAAGGGCCTGCCGTTGCGGGTGGAGCAGATCTCGCGCTTCGTCACCGCCAGGCAGGCGAACGAGGTCAAGAAGGGGCTGGCCGACGGGACGGTCGACATCGTCATCGGCACCCATGCCCTGCTCGCCAAGTCGGTGAGCTTCAGGAATCTCGGCCTCGTCGTGGTCGACGAGGAGCAGCATTTCGGCGTCAGCCACAAGGAGCGCCTGAAGCAGCTCCGCGCCGAGGTGCATGTCCTGACGATGACCGCCACACCCATTCCGCGCACGCTGCACATGGCTTTGGGCGGAATGAAGGATCTGTCGATCATCGCCACGCCGCCGGTCGACCGCCTCGCGGTGCGCAGCTTCGTCATGCCGGTCGATCCCGTGGTGCTGCGCGAGGCGATCCTGCGCGAGTATCATCGGGGCGGGCAGGTCTTCTATGTCTGCCCCAGGATCAAGGACCAGCCGAAGCTCAAGGAGGAGCTCGAGCGGCTGGTGCCCGAGGTCAGGGTCGCGATCGCCAACGGCCAGCTTCCGGCGAAGGATCTGGAGGCGGTGATGAGCGCCTTCTACGACCGTCAGCTCGACGTGCTGCTCGCTACCAACATCGTCGAGAGCGGACTCGACATCCCGACGGCCAACACGCTGATCGTCCACCGTGCCGATCTCTTCGGGCTGTCGCAGCTCTACCAGCTCAAGGGCCGGGTGGGCCGCTCCAAGGTCCGGGGCTACGCCTACTTCACCGTGCCGGCGAACAAGATCCTGCAGGAGACGGCGGAGAAGCGCCTGCACGTCATCCAGTCGCTGGAAGGGCTCGGCGCCGGCTTCCAGCTCGCCAGCCACGATCTCGACATCCGCGGCGCCGGCAACCTCCTGGGCGACGAGCAGTCCGGGCAGATCCGGGAGGTCGGCTTCGAGCTCTACAACCACATGCTGCAGGAGGCCGTGGCGGCCCTGCGCGCCACTGGCGATGCCGAGGCCACGACCGAGTGGACGCCGCACATCACCATCGACGCGGCGGCCCTGATGCCGGAGAGCTACATCGCCGATCTCGATCTGCGCCTCGCCATGTACCGGAGGCTGGCCAGCCTCGAGGAGCCCGAGGACATCGAGGGCTTCGCCGCCGAGCTCATCGACCGCTTCGGCTCCCTGCCGGCCGAGACCGAGCACCTGCTGCAGATCGTCGCCATCAAGCAGCTCTGCCGCAAGGCCAACGTGCAGAAGCTCGATGTCGGCCCCAAGGGCGTGGTCCTGGCCTTCCGCGAGAACCGCTTCGCCGAGCCGGAGCGGCTGATCCAGCACATCGCCGGCAGCAAGGGCCGGATGCGGGTGCGGCCCGATCACAAGCTGGTGGTCATGCAGGACACGACGACTCCCGCCGACCGCCTCAAGGCGGCGAAGAAGGTGGTGGACGAGCTGGCGCGTCTGGCGGCGTAGGTGTGAAGAAGGTTTTGACGCGTGACGTTGAACGCTTGACATGCAACGCGTTACGTACTACGTGACTGCATGATCCGGAGCTTTGCGGACAAGCGGTCGGCGGCGGCGTTTCGAGGTGAGTTCGCTCCTGTCTGGCGTTCGATGTCGGCGGTTCTCGCCTGCAAGCTCGACATGCTGGATGCGGCAATGGAGCTGGACGATCTGCGCCAACCGCCGGGCAATCGTCGGGAGAAGCTGAAAGGTGACCGTGACGGTCAGTGGTCGATCCGCGTCAACGGGCAATGGCGCATCTGCTTCGTCTGGAACGACGGGCCGGAGGCGGTCGAGGTCGTCGACTATCATTGAGGTGGACCAATGAACCGTGTGCGGACCCATCCGGGTGAGGTCTTGCGTGAGGAATTTCTGGTGCCGCTCGGCCTGAGCGCCAACGCACTGGCCCTGGCGCTCAGGGTGCCGGCGACGCGGATCACGGCGATCATCCGCGAGCGCGAGCCGAGGTCCATAACGGCCGACACGGCCTTGCGCCTCGCCCGCTATTTCGGCACCACTCCCCAGTTCTGGCTGAACCTGCAGACAGCCCATGATCTCTCGCTGGTGCAGTGCGAGAAGGGCGAGGCGATCCAGCGTGATGTCCAGCCCCGCGCAGCCTGAGCGGCGCCGATCAGGGAGGCAACTTGAACGTTCTCTACTACACCCATCCATCGGCACTTCGACACGATGCCGGCCCGGGCCATCCGGAGAACGCCGGGCGACTTCGGGCGATCGAGGCGCTGCTGGCGGCCGAGCGGCCGGCCTTCCTGGTGCGCCGCGAAGCGCCGCAGGCGACGCTGGCGCAGATCGAGCGGGCGCATCCGGCACCATACCCTGAGCGTATCCTCGCCGCCGAGCCGATGGATGGCTATGTGCGGCTCGATCCCGACACGCTGATGTCCAGTGGCTCAGCCGAGGCGGCGCTGCGCGCCGCCGGGGCCGGCTGTGCTGCCGTCGACGCGGTGCTCGGGGTCGAGGCCAGGCGTGCCTTCATCGCCATGCGGCCGCCCGGCCATCACGCCGAGCCGCAGCAGGCCATGGGGTTCTGCCTTTTCGACACGGTGGCGGTGGCGGCGCTGCAGGCGCGGGCGGTTCACGGCATCGAGCGGATCGCCATCTACGACTTCGATGTGCATCACGGCAACGGCACCCAGGCGATCTTCTGGGACGATCCTCTGACCCTCTATCTTTCCACCCACCAGATGCCGCTCTATCCGGGCACCGGTGCCGCCGCCGAGCGGGGGAGCCACGACAATGTCGTCAACGTCCCCTGCGCCGCCGGCACCGGCTCGGCCCTGTGGCGGGAGAAGGTCGAGGGAACCATCCTGCAGCGCCTCGACGCGTTCCGGCCGGAGCTGCTGATGATCTCGGCGGGGTTCGACGCGCACGAGGCCGATCCTTTGGCGCAGATGCGGCTGACCGAGGCCGATTTCGCCTGGGTCACGGGAAAGCTCGTCGAGGTTGCCGAGCGCCACAGTCAGGGACGGATCGTCTCGGTGCTCGAGGGCGGCTACGACCCGGATGCGCTGGCGCGGAGCGTTCTGGCCCATCTCGAGGGGCTGGCCGGGACGACCGCCTAGGACGTGGCATTTCCGCCGGGCGCCGTTTGCAAGCCCGGCCGTGGTCGCTAAGACAGGCATCGGTGAGCATTGGGTTGAGCATGGCGAAACAGGAACCGCAGGAAGCGACCGCGGCGGCCGAGCCGGCGATCGGGTCGATGAGCTTCGAGGTGGCGCTGGCCGAGCTCGAGGCGATCGTGCAGCGGCTGGAGCGCGGCCAGCTCGATCTCGAAGCCTCGATCGCGGCCTACGAGCGAGGCACAGCGCTCCGCCAGCATTGCGCCACGAAGCTGCGCGAGGCGCAGCTTCGGGTCGAGAAGATCACCTTCGACCGCAATGGCAAGGTCGGCCTCGAGGCCCAGGACGATACATGAGCCGGAAGCCCTGCTGATGGACGGGCCGGCGGTGGAGCGGGCGCTGCGGGACCATGCGGCGGCGGTCGAAACCTGGCTCGACGAGGCGCTGCCGCGGCCGGAGGGTGCCACAGCGGCGCTCGTCCGGGCGATGCGTTACGCGGCGCTCGGTGGCGGCAAGCGGCTGCGGGCCTTCCTGGTCAAGGCGACGGGCGATCTCTTTGAAGTGCCCGCCGAGCAGAGCCTCGCCGTTGGTGGCGCCATCGAGCTCCTGCACGCCTATTCCCTGGTCCACGACGATTTGCCGGCGATGGATGACGCGGCCATGCGGCGCGGACGGCCGAGCTGCCACAAGGCTTTCGACGAGGCGACGGCGATTCTCGCCGGCGACGCCTTGCAGGCCCTGGCGTTCGAGCTGCTCGCCCGGGGCGTGACCGGCATCGACGATGCGACCTCGCGCGCCCTCGTCCTCGGCCTCTCGCGGGCTGGCGGCCCGGCCGGGATGTGCGGCGGCCAGATGATCGACCTCGAAGCCGAAAGGCTGGCCCTCGATCTCACCGGCATCCGCGAGCTCCAGGCCTTGAAGACCGGGGCGTTGATCCGTTTCTCCTGCGAGGCCGGCTGCCTGCTCGGCCGGGCCGGCGACGTCGACCGGCAGGCTCTGCTCGCCTATGGCGGACGGCTCGGTCTCGCCTTCCAGATCAGCGACGACCTGCTCGACCTGCGTGGTGATGCGGCACTGGTCGGCAAGGATGTCGGCCACGATGCCGGCCAGGGCAAGGCCACCTTCATCACCGCCCTCGGGCCCGCCGGCGCCGAGGCGGAGCTGCGGCGCCTCGAGGCGGAGGCGGCGGGCCTGCTCGCCGGTTTTGCCGGACGCGCAAACGTCCTCGAAGCACTCTTCGGCTTCGTGATCCACCGTACCCACTGAACGCTGCCGGGACTCGAACGCGCACCATGACCCAGACCCCGCTTCTCGACCAGATCAACGAGCCCCGCGATCTCCGCCGGCTGCAGCGATCGTCGCTCGGCCAGCTCGCCAGCGAGCTGCGCCAGGAGACCATCGACGCGGTCTCGGTGACCGGCGGCCATCTCGGCGCCGGGCTCGGCGTGGTCGAGCTGACAGTGGCGCTGCACTACGTCTTCGACACGCCCTATGACCGCCTCATCTGGGATGTCGGTCATCAATGCTACCCGCACAAGATCCTGACCGGGCGCCGGGATCGCATCCGCACGTTGCGCCAGCCGGGGGGCATCTCGGGCTTCACGCGACGCAGCGAGAGCGTCTACGACCCGTTCGGGGCGGCGCACAGCTCGACCTCCATCTCGGCCGGGCTCGGCATGGCGGTTGCCGACCAGCTCGAGGGCAGGGACCGCAATGTCGTGGCGGTCATCGGCGACGGGGCGATGAGCGCCGGCATGGCCTACGAGGCGATGAACAATACCGGGGCGCTCCGCCAGCGGCTGATTATCATCCTCAACGACAACGACATGTCGATCGCCCCGCCGGTAGGGGCGATGAGCGCCTATCTGAGCCGGATGGTCTCGAGCCACACCTATCGCAGCTTCCGCCATGTGGCGAAGCAGCTCGCGAGCCATTTCCCGCGGCCCCTGCAGCGCGCCGCCCAGCGTGCCGAGGAATACGCCCGCGGCATGGCGACCGGCGGCACGCTCTTCGAGGAGCTCGGCTTTTTCTATATCGGTCCCCTCGACGGTCACAATCTCGACCACCTCCTGCCGGTGCTCGAGAACGCCCGCGACGATCCCGATCGCGGGCCGGTCCTGATCCACGTGGTGACCCAGAAGGGCAAGGGCTATCCGCCGGCCGAAGCCGCCGCCGACAAGTATCACGGTGTCGCTCGCTTCGACGTCGCCACCGGCGCCCAGGTCAAGAGCAGGTCGAATGCGCCCTCCTACACCGGTGTCTTCGCGCAGGCGCTGACCCGCGAGGCCGAGGCCGATCCCAGGATCGTGGCGGTCACCGCGGCGATGCCCTCGGGCACCGGACTCGACCGGCTCAGGCAGCGCTTTCCCGGCCGGGTCTACGATGTCGGGATTGCCGAGCAGCACGCGGTGACCTTTGCGGCGGGCCTTGCCTGCGAGGGCCTGAAGCCCTTCTGCGCCATCTATTCGACCTTCCTGCAGCGCGCCTATGACCAGGTCGTGCACGACGTGGCGATCCAGAACCTGCCGGTGCGCTTTGCCATCGATCGGGCCGGTCTGGTGGGGGCGGACGGCTCGACCCATGCGGGTGCGTTCGACATCACCTATCTGGCGACGCTGCCCAACATGGTGGTGATGGCGGCGGCGGACGAGGTGGAGCTCTGCCACATGGTGGCGACCGCGGCGGCTCACGACTCGGGCCCGATCGCGTTTCGCTACCCGCGTGGCGAGGGGGTCGGCCTGGAGCTGCCGGAGCGTGGCAGCGTGCTCGAGATCGGCAAGGGCCGGGTGGTCCGTCGCGGCAACCGGGTAGCGCTCCTCTCGCTCGGCACAAGGCTGCAGGACTGCCTGAAGGCGGCGGACGAGCTGCTCGCGATGGGCATCTCGACAACGGTTGCCGACGCACGCTTCGCCAAGCCGCTCGATGCGGCGCTGCTGGTTGAGCTGGCCCGTGGCCATGCGCTGCTGATCACCGTCGAGGAAGGCTCGATCGGCGGATTCGCGGCACACGTCCAGCATTTCCTCCTGGAGCATGGGCTCCTGGATGGTGCCCATGCGCGGTTGCGCACGATGATGTTGCCCGACCGTTTCCTCGAGCAGGGCAGCCCGACCGGCCAGCTCGCCGAGGCGGGGCTCGACGCGCCGGCGATCGTGGCCAAGGTCAGGGAGACGCTCGAGGCGTTCGAAACCGCCACCTCGACGAACCGGGCCCCAGCGGTGCCGGATCGGGCCTGAGTCGGACCCGGCTTTCCGCCGGTTCACCCGATCGGCCGCGACGGCCTGCGGCGCAAAGGCGCTCTGCCCGGTCGGGTGAACCGCAAGGGTGGGTGGCCAAATCGGCTCGCATGAATTAACACGCGACCACATTCCGGGGTGCAGGCACCCATTCGACTTTCACATTGGCTGCGATCATCGAAGGCGTGCGGTCGGAAGCCGCGGCTCGTTGCCGCCGACGAAGCGTGCCGTCGAAACGTCGAATTCGGACCCTGCCCCGGGGCCTCGGCATGAAACCTGGGAAGGAACCGCATATGACATTGGCCTGGACCACGCGTGGATCGGGCGCTGCCTTGTGCCTGGCAATCCTGATCCTGCTCGCGCTGCACGCCTTCGTCCCGCCGCCGCCCGCTCTTGCGCAAACGGACGAGGCCGCTGCCGAAGCGGCGCCAGCCGAAGCGGTGGCGGAAGACGAGGGGCCGGAGCTGCCGGAAGAGCTGCTCGACCCGGCCGTCGACCCCCAGGTGCTCGAATACCGCCTCGTGCCGCTGACCAAAGGCGAGCTCGCGGCGCTGGCCGGGGAATGGCTGCAGATCGTCAAGGCCAAGACGGAAGAGGTCGCCCGCCTTCAGGTCGAGATCTCGCAGAGCGAGGGCAATGTCGCCGAGGCGAAGCGCGATGAGCTGACCGAGCTCGTGGCCGAGCGCAAGAAGCTCTTCAACAATTACGACAAGGTCGTGGCCGCCTGGGAAAAGAAGGGCGGCGACGAGGCGGCCGTCGCCGACTATCGCGCCTACAAGAGCTCGATCATCATCGAGGAGACCCGGACCGCCGACTTCCGGACCCTGATGAACCAGGCGCTCGCCTGGCTGGTCGCCAGGGACGGCGGCATCGAGCTCGGCCTCGACATCGCCATCGTCGTCGGCGCGTTCCTGGTCCTGCTGATCGTGGCGCGGATCGTGCGCCGGGTCGTGGGGCGCTATATCGGACGCATTCCGAACCTGTCGAAGCTGCTTCAGGCCTTCCTGATCGCCGTGATCTACTGGCTGGTTCTGGCGATCGGCATCATGGTGGTGCTGTCGGCGCTCGGCGTCGACGTCTCGCCCGTCTTCGCGCTCATTGGCGGTGCCTCCTTCATCATGGCGTTCGCGTTCCAGGACACGCTGGGCAATCTCGCGAGCGGCCTGATGATCATGATCAACAAGCCCTTCGATCAGGGCGATTATGTCGACGTCGGCGGCGTCGCCGGCACGGTGAAGTCCGTGAGCATCGTGGCGACGACCGTCACCACGCCCGACAACCAGTTGATCGTCATTCCGAACAAGAACGTCTGGGGCAACGTGATCACCAACGTCACCGCCAGCGCCACGCGCCGCGTCGACCTGGTGTTCGGCATATCGTACGACGACTCCATCCCGGACGCGATCCGCGTCATGCACGAGGCGGTCAGGCAGCATCCCCTGGTGCTCGCCGAGCCGGCGCCGGTCATCCGGGTGAACGAGCTGGCGGACAGCTCCGTCAACTTCATCTGCCGTCCCTGGACGAAGACAGGCGACTATTGGACCGTCTATTGGGACCTGACGCAGCGGATCAAGGAGAGCTTCGACGCGGCCGGGATCTCGATCCCCTATCCGCAGCAGGACGTGCACGTGAAGGCGTCGGCCGCACCCGGCTATCCGCAGCTCTTGCCCGAGCCATCCGCCACGCAGCCGTCCGAAGGGCGATCGTTGCCGTGACCGGTCCCTACGCCCGTGACAGCCGTACGACTTTCTGCGATCAGAGAGATCTGACCAACGAGAGAACGCACAAGGGAGTGCAGTCATGAACCGGATCACACGGATGCTCGCCGGTGGCGTCGCCCTGCTGGCGCTGGCCGGCACGGCTTCGGCGCAGGGCGTGACCCTGGTCGGCGCCAGCCAGTTCGACGAGAACCATGCCTTCACCAAGACCATGCGCGAGTTCGAGCGGCTGGTCGGCGAATGCTATTCCGGTGACGTCACCTTCGACCTGCACCTGAATTCCGAGCTCGGTCTGGAGAAGGATTATTTCGAGAACATGAGCCAGGGCATCGCCGTTGATTACGCGGTGTTCTCGCCGGCGCACGCCTCGACCTTCTCGCAGATGGCGCCTTTGATGGACATGCCGTTCCTGTTCCGTGATCTCGATCACTGGAACAAGGTGATGGACGCGGGCGCGCTCGACCCGATCGCGGACGACATCCTGGAGAAGGCCAATGTGCTGATCATCGGCTATGCCGGTGGTGGCACGCGCAACGTCTTCGCCAACAGGCCGGTGCGCAATATGGAGGAGCTCAAGGACCTGCCGATCCGCATGCAGGGGGCTCCCATCTGGACACGGGTCTTCGATGCGCTGGGTGCGGCCCCGACGGTGATCGCCTACAACGAGGTCTACAACGCTATCCAGACCGGCGTGATCGCCGCGGCCGAGAACGAGGCAGCGGGCATCGAGCAGATGAAGTTCTACGAGGTCGGCCCCGATCTCGCCTTGACCCAGCACGCGATCACCGTGCGGCCCTTGGGCTTCTCGAACGCGACGTTCGAGCGGCTCGACCCCGAGCTGCAGGCCTGCATCGTCGAGTCCGGCAAGGCGGCCGGCAAGCTCGGTCGCGAGATCGAGAGCGGCCAGGATGCCGAGAAGCTGAAGGCGATGGAGGAGAAGGGCTGGCTGACGCCCTACGAGTTCACCGATCGGGCGAAGCTGCTCGAGCTCGCGGCCCCGGTGATGCAGGCCTATGCCGAGGAGCTCGGGGCGAGCGACGTCTACGCCAATATCGTCTCCGTCCAGTAGGGTCGACGGGCGGGCGGCGACCAGCGCCGCCTGCCCGCCGCCACGCATGTTCCGCACCTTTTGATGCGCCGCTTCGTCGACGGCTACTATCGCGTCCTGCAGCTGCTGCTGACGCTGCTGATCGCCGTCCTCATCGTGCCGGTGACCATGCAGGTCCTGTCGCGTTACACGGGCCTGATCCCGCGCTACATCTGGACCGAGGAGATCGCGCGCTTCGCCTTCATCTGGATGATCATGGTGGGCGCCGGCATCGCCGTGCGCGACGGCACGCATTTCGACGTCGACCTCTTGCCCGAGCCGAAGACCAAAGCGGGCCGCGTCGCGGCACGGCTCCTGGTCAATCTCACGATTGGCGCTGTCGGCGTCATCTTCCTGATCTGGGGCTGGGATTTCGCCATTCTCGGCTCGCGGCAGAGCAGCGAGATCGCCGGCCTGCCGATGCTCTCGATCTACATCGCCTGGCCGTGGGCCGGGGCGACCTGGCTGCTCTTCGTTGGCGAGCGCATCCTCGTCGATCTCGGCATGGTCGACCCCCCTCGTCCGCGGACGGTGGGTGCCGGATGAGCCCGGGCGAGGTCGCGGCCATCCTCTTCGGCCTGTTCGGCGTGCTCGTGGTGCTGCGCGTGCCGGTCGCCTTCGCGCTCGGCCTCGCCGTGGTGCCGGTCTTCTTCTTCGACGAGCGTCTGACGCCGATCCTGCTCCTGCGGGAGATGTTCAAGAGCTACAATGCCTTCGTCCTGCTGGCCGTGCCGTTCTTCCTGCTCGCCGCCAACCTGATGAACGGGGCCGGGATCACCGACCGGCTGATCGCGTTCGCGCGTTCCCTGGTCGGCCATCTGCCGGGCGGGCTCGGCCACGTCAACGTCGTCGTCTCGATGCTCTTTGCCGGCATCTCCGGGAGCTCGACCGCGGATGCCGCCGGCATCGGCTCGCTCCTCATCCCGCAGATGAAGAAGCAGGGCTACGACGCGAGCTTCGCCGTGGCGATCACTGCCTGCTCCTCGGTCATGGGCGTGATCATCCCGCCCTCGATCCTGATGGTCGTCTGGGGCGGCCTCATGTCGGTCTCGATCGGCGGCCTGTTCCTCGCCGGCGTCGTGCCCGGCGTGCTGATCGCCGTGGCGCAGATGGCAACCGTCTATGTCTATGCGAAAAGGCGCGGCTATCCGATCTACGCGCGCAGCACGCTCAAGGAGCTCGCCGCCGCTTTCGTTGGCTCGCTCCTGGCCCTGATGACGCCGGCCATCATCGTCGGTGGCATCGTGGGCGGCCTGTTCACCCCGACCGAGGCCTCGGTGGTGGCGGTGATCTACTCGCTGATCCTCGGGCTCTTCATCTATCGCTCGGTCAGCTTCCAGCAACTGCCGACGATCCTCTACGACAGTGCGCGTTTCGCGGCGCTGTCGCTCTTCTGCATCGGCACCGCCTCGGCGTTCGGCTGGGCGCTCGCCTATTTCAAGATCCCGGCAGCGCTGGTGGCGCAGATCGAGACGCTAGGCCTCGGCGTCACCGGCACCGGCATGCTGGTCGCGCTGGCCTTCCTGCTGATCGGCATGTTCATCGATGCCATTCCGGCGATCATCATCCTCGGCACGGTGCTCTACCCCGTGGTCGAGCATGTCGGCATGCATCCGATCCACTTCGCCATCATCGGAGTCGTCAGCCTCGCCTTCGGCCTGGTCACGCCGCCTTATGGCCTCTGCCTCCTGATCGCGGCGGCCATCGGCGAGATCAAGCTGATCAGGGCGCTCAGGGATGTCGCGATCATCCTCCTGCCGATGATCGGCATCCTGATGCTCATCATCGTCGTTCCCGACATCATCCTCGCCCTCCCGCGCTGGCTGATGCCCCGCTTCGTCCAGTAGGCCAGCGCATTGCCCGTCACGCCGTTAACCGGATGGCAAGAAGCACCGGCCTAGAGTGCGCGCCATCTACCAGTGACGGGCCGACCAGCGGCGGACTGCTCAATCGATGGCAAGGGACGACCGGCAGCACAGGCATCTCGATCTGGCCGAACGCTCGGTCGGCCTGCCCTTCACCACGCCCCTGATCTCGGGGGCGAAGGCGAGGCTGGTCGCGACCGGCGGCGTCGAGCTTCTGGCACCCAATCCATCAGGACAGCTGGGCTACTACGTGATGGATCTGCGCTCGCTGCGCGATTATTGCCAGCTCACCGTGCACGATGAATTGCTGCTCGAGAAGCTCCTTGGCGTCGACGTCGTGACGCCGGCGACCGTGCGGCGGGCGGCCCGCGAGGTGGCGATGGAGGGCGCGGCCGGCCGCGACGCTGCCGCTGCCGCGAAACGGGCGGCGGAGCGCGACGCGGCCATCGTCAACCTGACCAACTATCTGATGCTGATGCGCCTCCTGCGCGCGGTCGGGATCGACGAACGGGAGCTGCAGCGCTCGGGCGGGACCGGGCGCGCCGTGCAGCTCGAGATCAAGCGCCGACTCACCTCGCTGAGCCCGCGCCTCGGCATGACCGCCGACGAGGTGATCGATACGGTTGGCGACATTGCCTTCTATGCCGCCGCCATCGGTTTTGCTGATGGCGAGCTCGAGACGCGCCACCGGCGTGTGCTGGAACGCTTGAGCCCATTCGCCGCCGACATGCGCCACTGGGCGGCGCTCGAAACGGGCGAGAGCAAGGAATGCGCCGAGCAGATCGCCGATTGCGCGGGATGGACGAGCAACAAGGTGGCCCCCCTGATCGCCGACTGTCAGGTGCGGCTCGAGGATATCCCCGAGCTGGTTCGTGCCTGGCGCCACGACCGGGGCGCGCTCAAGGGTCGTTTCGCGCTGCCCGACTGGCTGCTCGACGGCTGGCCCGAGATCCTTGCCCTCTGGGATTCCGCGAGTGGCGATGGCCGGGCAGCCCAGCGCGCCGTGGCCGCCCAGATCCAACGCCTGATGCCGCTCGCGCAGACCCAGGCGGAGGGCAGATCGGTCGAGGTCATGCGGGTGAAGGGCACGATGGTGCATTCGCGTCTGGTCAAGCTGCACGAGGACTGGCGGACCGGCGTCGTCATGGGCGGCATCCGTGCGCGGACGGAAGCGCTTCGTGCCGGGGTTGCATGAGATGATTGGATCACTGCAGGCGGGGCTCGGCTGGTCGTGGTGTCGATGGCGTCGGAGAGTGGGCTGATGGGCGCCGAGAAGGCCTTCCAGGCGCTGGCGACGCAGCTCCACGGCGCCGATGACCGCACCTTGCTGAAGCTGGTCGCCGTGGTCGACCAGCTGGCGAAGCGCGGCTCGCTCGATCAGTTGCTCGACGAGCATCGGGCACGTCTTGCCGTCATTCGACCGCCGCGACCGATGACCCTCGGCCGGCTCGTCGTTTTGCCGCTGGAGGAGCTGCTGATCGACGGCGCCGAGTGGACCCCCGGCATGACGCGGGTGCCGCGTGATCGCCTCGGCCGGCTGATCGAGCTCGTGCTGGAGGCGATCGACCCGGACCTCCGGCGCGGAGCGGCGTCGCAGCTCGCCGGCAAGTCGATGCACGACAGCGCGCTGGCGCTCGACGTCGGTCGCGAAATCTGGCCCGCTGCCGGCCTCGCCGCCGACGCGATTCTGGCCCGTGGCCGCCAGACGCGGGACACCGAGCTTCGCGAGCTGCTCACGCCGCTGCGCATCATGCAGAACCTGATGCCGGTGGCCGAATCCCTGGTCACCACGATCTGGTCATTGCCGGACAGGCCGATGCTGGCTCTGGAGCCCGCTGGCCGGGCCCGGATCGGCGCGCTGCTCGCTCTCGCCAGCGCCCAGGGGCGGGACTGCTTTTTGCTCACGGCCGAGCTCCTGGTCGCTCGAACGGAGCTGCCGCTCGCCATCATCGAGGCCGTGCTGGACGGCGAGCTCGAGCTCGCCGACCGGGAGCGGCAGCAGGCATCGGCGATGATCGCCGAAGCCTGCCAGAACGAGATGGTGCGGTTGTTCCGGTCGGTGTCGCTGCTGCCGGCCGGGACCGGACCCTCGGCGCTCGTCGGCCCCTTGCGGACCCTCGTCGCCAACCTCGAGTCGCTCCAGGAGGTGGCGCAGAAGGTCAAGTTCGACCATCGCGAGCTGCGCCGGCTCAAGGCCGAAGTGTTCACCCTGATCGAGGCACGCCTCGAAGCGTCGCTCGGCGGCGCTCTGCTGCACGCCTTCGGGGCACTCGACGACGACACGAAATCGGCGGACTGCCGGGCGCTCGAGGCTCATGCCATGGCCGCGGCCAACATGCGTCTCATGGCGAAGCGGATCGGGCTCGCCACGAAGATCGACTTCGTCTTCGCCAAGGCCCTCGAGCGCTTCCGCGCCATCCTGGAGGAAGCTGCCGGGCCGGGCGCGGGGCCCATGGGGGCGACCATGGATCGAATCCGCATCATCGAGCTGCTGTTCGACAGCCGCAGCGCCATGCAGTCGCTGACGCGGCTGCGCCAGCTTGCGCATGCCGCCCGGGCAAGGGAGCCGGCTTGATGGCCGGCAGGCACGAACCGCTTGACGAAATTTCATGTGCGGTCTCGAGCCGGCCGTACGGTGCACCTTGCGCGGCCATCGCCATGACCCGCCGTCTCGGTCGATTGCAGGCGCTGCACGGTCACACGGTCGGTGGCGCGATCGACGTGATGCTGCAGGATGCTCGCGCTCGGCGGCGCCCGTCCGAGGTCCTGTTCCAGCTCGTTGTACAGGAGCACCGATCCTCGGCGAGGTTCGACGGTGCTCAGGCGGCCAAAGTCCCAAGGCAAGCGGATGGGCCGTCCGGTCGGGGCGACGAGCGATTCAGGGGTCATGTGGCGCCGTCGACGAGCACCTTGCCCGGGTTGAGGATACCCATGGGGTCGAGGGTCCGTTTGAGGCCATGCATCAGCGTGATCTCGGCGGGTGTGCGGCAATGGGCGAGCCAGGGGGCCTTCAGCGTGCCGAGGCCGTGCTCGGCGGTGATGGTGCCGCCGTGCTCGCGCAGGTGGTCGTAGACGATCTCGTCGATGGCATGGTCGGGATGCGGCCGAACGGAGGGGACGGCGACCTGCAGGTGGATGTTGCCGTCGCCGAGATGGCCGTACCAGATGATCCGCGCATCGGGCCAGCTCTGCCGGAGGCTCGCCTCGATGGCACGGGTGCAGGTGCCGATCCGGCCGATGGGCAGGCCGAGATCGAACTCGACGCGCTGGCCGAGCAGCGCATTGAACTCGATCACCGCGTCGCGCACGCCCCAGAAGGCCCGGGCGGCCTCGCCCGACTGGGCGATGGCGGCGTCCTCGATCAGGCCATCCTCGAGACAGGCCTCCAGGAACCGCTCGAAGCGGTCGGCGTCGGCGGCGGGCTCGCCGCCCTGCGCCTCGATCAGGATATACATGCCGTGGCGGCCCTCGAGCGGCGGCCGAACGCCCGTTGCACCGCTGCCGGCCGGCGTGCCGATGATCAGGTCGTAGTAGCCCGGCCACATGATCTCGAAGCTGGAGAGCAGGCCCGAAAGGCCCGAGCGGGCGCGACCGAGGAACGCGATGGCGGCATCGAGGCCGGCGAGGCCGCAAAAGGCGGTGGCGGAGGAGACGGGCAGCGGCTCGAGCTTCAGGACGGCGCGCGTGATGACGCCGAGGCTGCCCTCGCTGCCGATGAAGAGCTGCTTCAGGTCGGGGCCGGCATTGTTCTTGATCATGGTGTTGAGCATGTCGAGCACGGTGCCGTCGGCCAGGACCACCTCGAGCCCGAGCACCATCTGGCGGGTCATGCCATAGCGGACGACCCGGTTGCCGCCCGCATTGGTCGCGATATTGCCGCCGATGGCGCAGGTGCCGCGCGCACCCAGATCGAGCGGGCAGAGGAATCCGGCGTCGCGTGCCGCTCCCTGGACGGTCTCGAGCGGGGTGCCGGCCAGCACGGTCATGGTGGCGGCGGCCGTGTCGATCGCCTCGATGCCGGAGAGCCGATCCAGGCAAAGGACGATGTCGGCGGGGCGTGGCACTGCACCGCCGGAGACACCGGTGCGCCCGCCCTGGGGCACCACGCCCTGGCCGTGGGCGTGACAGATGCCGAGGGCGGTCGCCACCTCCGCCGTCGTGCGCGGCCGGAGCACGGCCAGAGGCCGTGCTGCCGGCACGGTGCTCAGGTCGCGGCTCTGCCGGTCGCGGCTCTCCGCATCAAAGGCCACCACGCCTTCGCCGAGCGCTGCCACGAGCGCCTCGATCACCGTCATCCGTCGCCTCCGCTGCCGCCACCGTGGGCGCCGTCGTTCTAGCCAGAGGGAGTGCCGGCCGGAAGGGGCTGGCACGCCATGGCGGCAATTGACCGGCGGCCGGGCGGTCCTATGCTGCGCCGCGTTCTCCCTTGGAACGATCATGCGTGGCTTTCTCGAGCTCCTGCGGCAGCAGGGGCCGCTGCTCGGCTTCGGGGCACTTTTCTGCTTCGCGTCCAGCTTCGGCCAGACCTTCTTCATCGCCGTCTTCGGCGGCGCCATCAGGTCCGAGTTCGGCCTCGGCCACGGCGCCTTCGGGGCGACCTATTCCGCGGCGACGCTGGCCAGCGCCGTCACGCTGATCTGGCTCGGCCGGCTGGTCGACCGCGTGCCGGTGGCCCGGCTGACATCGGCGACCGTGCTGGGCCTCGCCCTGGCCTGCCTCCTCCTGAGCTTCGCCCAGGGCCCGCTGACACTGGCGCTCGCCTTCTATGGGCTCAGGCTGGCCGGGCAGGGCATGGCGCCGCACATCGCCATCAGCACCATGGCCAAGCGCTTCTCCGCGTCACGCGGCCGGGCGATCAGCATCGTGACGCTGGGCTTCCCCCTCAGCGAAATCCTGATGCCGCACCTGGCCGTGGCGGCCATCGGCCTCGGCTGGCGATGGGGCTGGCGTGGATTCGCGGTGCTACTGGTCGTTCTGGCGCTGCCGGCGCTGCTCGGGCTCATCGCCCGCGCCGAACGTCCGAGGGCCTCAACCGCTGTCGCCCCGGCCATCTCGCTGGTGCCGAGTCGCCGGCAAGGCGAGGTGCTGCGCGACCCGCGGTTCTGGCTGCTTCTGCCGGGCGTGCTGGCGCCATCGATCATCGTCACCGGGATCTTCTTCCACCAGGTGCACATCGTCGGTGCCAAGGGCTGGCCGCTCGGGCTCTTCGCCGCCACCTTCACCATCTATGCGCTGGGCTCGGTGGCGAGCTCGCTCGCCAGCGGCTGGGCGGTCGACCGCTTCGGCGCGTCGCGGTCGCTCCTGGCCTTTCCGCTGCTGCTCGCCACAGGCTGCCTGCTCCTCGCCTCGAGCGACGCCTTCGCGGCCGGCATCCTGATGATGATCTTCCTCGGGCTCGCCTCGGGTGGCCAGTCGACCGCGGTCAACGCGCTCTGGGCCGAGCTCTACGGCACCGAGCATCTGGGCGCCATCAGGTCGTTGGCGATGGCGTTCTCGGTCTTCGGCTCGGCGCTTTCGCCCATCGTCTTCGGTGCGGTCTTCGACCGGGGCGTGCCGGTCGAAGGGCTGGCCGCGGCCGCGGCCTGCTATGTGGTGCTGGCCGGGTCGCTCTTCGTGCCGGCCTTCCGCCGGGAGGCTCAGCCGGCGGCCTGAAGCAGCTCGGTAAGCTTGGGAAAGAGCCCGCCGGTGGCGGCGACCAGTGTGCCCTCGGCCAGGAGATCGTCGTCGCCTTCGAGCCGGCCGACGCGACCGCCGGCCTCGCGCACGAGCAGGATGCCGGCGGCGATGTCCCAGGGCTTGAGCCCGTATTCCCAGAACCCGTCCTGGCGGCCGGCGGCGACCCAGGCGAGATCGAGCGAGGCGGTGCCGAGGCGGCGCAGGCCGGCGACATGGTCGGCCACGGCATTCATCTGGGTGGTGAAGCCCTTCTCGCGACCGGGCCAGGTCTGCACCGGCAGGCCACAGCCGACGAGCGCCTGGCCCAGCTCCTTGCGCGCCGAGACGCGCAGGCGGCGGTCGTTGACATAGGCGCCGCCCCCCTTGTCGGCCCAGAAGAGCTCGTCGCGGATCGGGTCGTAGACGACGGCGGTGGTGAGCTCGCCGAACTGCTCGAGCGCCACCGAGACGGCGAAATGCGGCAGGCCGTGGAGGAAGTTGGTGGTGCCGTCCAGCGGATCGACCAGCCAACGGTTCTGCGGCTGCGAGCCGACCTCCTCGCCGGATTCCTCCATCAGGAAGCCGAACTCGGGCCGGGCGCGCCTGAGCTCCTCCTTGAGGATACGCTCGGCGCGGCGGTCGGCATTGGAGACGAAGTCGGCCGGGCCCTTCAGGCTGACCTGGAGCTGCTCGACCTCGCCGAAATCGCGCACCAGTCCGCGCGCCGCCTTGATCGCGGCGCGGACCATCATCTCGCAATTGGCGGAGCGTCTCGCCACAGATCAATCCTTCGCGCGTTCGACATAGCTGCTGTCGGCGGTGTTGACGACGACGCGGGTCCCCATCTCGATATGCGGCGGGACCATGACGCGCACCCCGTTGTCGAGGATGGCAGGCTTGTAGGAGGCGGCCGCGGTCTGGCCCTTCACCACCGGGTCGGCCTGGACGATCTCGCAGACCACGGTCTCGGGCAGGGCGAGCGAGAGCGGCCGGCCCTCGTAGCTCTGCACGGTGACGATCATGCCCTCCTTCAGGAAGACGACGCCGTCGCCGACCAGCTCCTTAGGCAGGGCCACCTGCTCGAAGCTCTCCTGGTTCATGAAGTGGAGCTGGTCGCCATCGTCGTAGAGGAACTGGTAGTCGGTCTCGTCGAGCCGCACCCGCTCGATGGTGTCGGCGGTGCGCAGGCGCTCGTTGAGCTTGGTCGGGTGGTCGACGCCCTTGAGCTCGACCTGCAGGTAGGCGGGACCCTTGCCGGGCTTGACGTGCTCGGTCTTGACCACCCGCCAGAGCTTCGCCTGATGCTCGAGCACCTGGCCCGGGCGAACATCGTTGACGCTGATCTTCATGGTCTACCCTTCTAGGACCGGTCAGGGACCGGCAGGACGGCGGCGAGGGCAGCGAGGCCCGCCGCATCATCCACGTCCGGCAGGAGGAAATCGGCGCCGGCCGCGGCGAGGCGGCGCACGTCGTCGGCGGTGAACCGGCCGGCCACGACACAAGGCAGGACGGCGATCCCGGTCCACCAGGCGACGTGTGCTGCGAGGTTCTCGATGCCGTCCGCCGGTGTCTTGCCGGGCGTGCCGAACAGCACATAGTCCGCGCCGTCCTCGCCCGCAACCATGGCGTCGTGGCGAGTGCCGCCGACCGCAGCGCCAATCAGCTCGCCCTGGTCGAGCAATAGGCGCGCTGGCCCGACCGCGCCCGGCCGGTTGAGCAGCACGCCGTCGGCGCCGAGCGCCCGCACGAGGTCCGGGCGATCGACCAGGAAGGCGGCGCGGCCGACGGCCCGAACAACGTCGATCGTGTCAGCCCCGGGCTCGCCGGGCAGGACGAGGCCGGCGACGGCGGCGATCGCGAGGAAAGGTGCCGGGTCCAGCCCGGCCGGGCATGCCACCAGCAGCCGACAGCCCTGGTCGGCGACGTCGACCCAGTTGCCCGGCTCGGTGTCCGGGTCCTTCCTGCCCGTCCGGCGGCGGCTGCGGCTCACGCTCCCTGCTTGTAGATCTCGATGATCTTGCCGAGCAGGTCGAGCGCCTCGGCGCGGGGGCGCTGGAAGCTGTTGCGGCCGACGATCGAGCCCGAGCCGCCGCCGTCGCGGATCTCCCTGATCTCGCCGAGCAGGCCGTCCGTGCTCTTCGCCTCGCCGCCGGAGAAGACGACCAGCCGCTTGCCGTTGAAGCAGCACTGCATGACGTGGGCGATGCGATCCTTCAGGCTGTCCATCGGCACGTTCTCGTAGGAGCTCTGGGCGGCCTTGAGATCGACGCCGGCCTTGGGTGGCTTGACCTTGATGATGGTGGCGCCGAGCAGCGCCGCCATGTGCGCGGCATAGGCCACGATATCGAGGGCGGTCTCGCCCTCCTTGGTGACATTGCCGCCGCGCGGATAGGACCAGAGCACCGAGACGAGGCCGTTGGCCTTGGCCTCGGCGGAAAGCTCCCGGAACTCTTCCATCATGCCGTAATTGGCTTCCGAGCCCGGATAGATGGTGAAGCCGACGCCGACGCAGCCCAGCCGCAGCGCGTCCTTGACCGAGCCCGTGACCGCCTGGTCGCCGATGCCGCTGTGCAGGCTGTTGGCGCTGTTCAGCTTGAGGATGGTCGGCACCTGGCCGGCGAAGGTGTCGGCCCCCTGCTCGAGCGGTCCGAGCGGGGCGGCGTAGCCGGAGAGCCCCGCATCGATGGCGAGCTGATAGAGATAGTGCGGATCGTAGGCCGCGGGGTTCTTGGCGAAGCTGCGGGCCGGGCCGTGCTCGTAGCCCTGGTCGACCGGCAGGATGACGAGCTTGCCGGTGCCGCCGAGGCGACCCTGCATCAAGAGGCGGTAGAGATTGCCCTTCACGCCCGGGTTCTCGCCTTCGTACCAGGAGAGGATGGTCTTCACGCGGTCGCTCATGGGGCAGTCCCTTTGGCCAGCGGGGGATCGGTCGGCGCGGAACTTACACAAACGGCCGGAGTCATCCAAGAGCCGCCGCGGCCGGGAACGACGAGCGGGCCGGGCGGTGACGCCAGCACCTCGGCGCCGAGCCCCGCGGCCATGCCGGCTAGCCTCTGGCGCACGTTTTCCGGGCCGGTGAAGACGAGCCGCCGCAGGCCGGCGCGCAGGGCGGCCATGACCAGGCCCGGCTCGTCGTCGCAGAGCGCGGTCAGCGGGTGCTGCAGGGTCGCCTCCAGCGCCTTGACGAACGCCGGGCCGGCGAGGCCGGCGGGGATGCAGAGCTCGATCGCCTCGCCGCGGGCCTTGGCATGCTCGATCGCCGCCGCGGCCTCGAGGCGGTGGTGGACGAGGACGGCAAGCGGCGGGGCTTCCGACCGCACGGTGTTGGCCTCAGCCGGTTTCGAGCGCCGCCACGCCCGGCAGGGTCTTGCCCTCGAGCCATTCGAGGAAGGCGCCGCCGGCCGTCGAGACATAGGTGAAGCGGTCGACCACGCCGGCATGAGCGAGGGCGGCCACCGTGTCGCCACCGCCGGCCACGGTCTTGAGCTTGCCCGCCTGGGTCAGCACGGCGGCGGCCTTCGCCACCTCGGTCGTGCCGACGTCGAAGGGCGGGACCTCGAAGGCGCCCATCGGCCCGTTCCAGAGCAGCACCTTCACGCTGGCGAGCCTGTCCTTGATGTCGGTGATCGAGCCCGGGCCGATATCGAGGATCATGTCGGCCTCGCCGACCCCCGCGATCGGCACGGTGCGGCAGTCGGCATGGGGCTCGAAGGTCTCGGCCACGACGCCATCGATCGGCAGCACGATCGCGACGCCGGCGGCCTCGGCCTCCGCCATGATCCTGCGCGCATTGTCGAGGAGATCGGGCTCGCTCAGCGACTTGCCGATGCCGACACCCCTGGCCGCGAGGAAGGTGTTGGCCATGGCGCCGCCGATGATCAGGAGGTCGACCTTGCCGAGCAGCTCGCCCAGGACCATGAGCTTGGACGAGATCTTGGCGCCGCCGATCAGGGCCGCGGCCGGCCGGTCGCCGCCGCCGAGGGCCGTGGTGAGCGCCTCGAGCTCGGCCTGCATGAGCCGGCCCGCGTAGCTCGGCAGGCGCTCCGGCAGGCCGGTGACGCTCGCATGGGCACGGTGCGAGCAGGAGAAGGCGTCGTTGACGTAAGCGTCGCCGAGCCGGGCCAGGGCCTCGGCGAAGGCCGGGTCGTTCTTCTCCTCGCCGCTGTGGAAGCGAAGGTTCTCGAGCAGGGCGATGCCGCCGGGCTCGAGCCCGTCGACCACCTGGGCCGCCGGCTCGCCGATGCAATCGGTGGCGAACGCGACCTCGCGGCCGAGCACGTCCGCGAGGGCCTCGGCGATCGGCGCCAGGGACATGGATGGTTCGTGGCGGCCCTTCGGCCGGCCGAAATGCGACAGCGCCACCACGCGGCCACCCTTGTCGGCGAGCTCGGTCAGCGTGCGTGCCGCGCGCTCGATCCGGGTCGCGTCGGTGACCTCGCCATCCTGCATCGGCACATTGAAGTCGACGCGCACCAGCACGCGCTTGTCCCTGGCGTCCAGGGCATCGAGGGTCTTGAAGGTCACGCTATCGTCTCTCCCATGCTTTGGCCGTTGTGGCCGTCTTCTCCCGGCATGACTCCGATGCCGGCCGGCCTCAGCCGCGCACCGCGTCCTCGATCAGCTGCTCGAGCTCGCCGCTCGTGGCGCAGCGCGCGTCGAAGCGGATATTGTCGAAGCGGTTGAGGTAGTTGCCGGAGGCCAAGGTCTGCCAGGTGACAGTGCTGCCGAGCGGGCCCGGGCCGATCCGGACATCGGCCCTGATGCGCGTGCTGTCCGGCGAGGTGAAGCGGCCACGCGGGCTCTTGTCGCTGGCGCTCCGCTCGCGCACCCAGATGGTGTCGCAGAGCATGAAGCGTTCATCGGTGCTGGTCGCCGTGAGGCCGCCGGGTGCCCGATCGATGGCGAGCCCGTTCCGGCCGAGCGCCTCGGTCAGAGCCGCTGTCGCCGCCTCGGGCGAGAGGCTCGAATCGACGCGCGCGGGTGGTGGTGGACCGGGTCGGGGCGCCGGCGCGCAGGCCGGCAGCAGCAGGCCGAGAGCCAGCATGGGCAAAAGCGGGCGGATGTAGGGACCATGTCGCCTGTGGGTCATCGATTGCTCCGGTCAGGCACCATGACAAAGGGAGATAGGCCGATGGGCCGCGAGTGTCGACCGACAGTCGGTACGCTGCCGGCGTGTCAACCGGCAACCGCCGCCGTGAGCAGCGCCTCGAGCGTGCCGGTGCCTTCGCAGCCTTTGGTGAAATGGTCGTTGCGGATGATATCGTAGTAGCGGCCGCTGTAGCTGGTGTGCCAATCGGCCCGGGTGCCGCCGTCGCGCGACGTGAAGCGCACGATTGCCGTGGCGCTGCGCTCGTCCACGCGGATCATCTTGCGGCTGCTGTCGCTGCCGCTGGAGCCGCCGACCAGGACCGGGACACATTTGGTGAAGCGCTCGGCATCCGAGGTCGCGCGGAGCCCGCCGGCCGTCTTTTCCACGACGAGACCCTCGCGCTCCAACGCGGCCGCCACATTGCTCCTGACCGTGTCGACCGGCGCCGGTGACGAGGCCGAGAGCGGCGGCGGAGCGGCCTGGCAACCGGCGAGCAGGTAGGCCAAGGCGACACCGCACGTCATGCTGGCTGGCCCAGGCGGGCACAGTGGGTCCAAGGGCTTTCGGGCGTTCCGGGAACCCCCGGTCAGGCTCACCCGTCCACCGCCTTCTGGAGCAGGTCCTCCAGGGCACCGGTGCCTTCGCAGGGCCGCTCGAAGGGCTCGTTGCTCTCGCGGTCGAGGTAGTTGCCGCTGTAGCTGGTCTGCCAGGTGGCTTCCGTGCCGCTGCCGCTCGGCGTGAAGGTGACGATGGCCGTGGCGCTGACCGATTCCGGCGGCGTGAACTGGCGGGCGCTGCTGCTGTCGCCGCCACCCACCTCGACGGCGTCGCAGCGGGCGAAGCGGTCCGAGCTCGAGGTGGCGCGCAGCCCGTTGGGCGTCTGCTCGACCGTCAGACCATTGCTGCGCAGCGCTGCCTCGACGCGGCGTTCGACGCTCTGCTCCGGTGCCGCGGAAGCAGCCGACCCGGGCGGTGGCGGACCCTCCTGGCAACCGGCGAGGAGCATGGTCAGGGCTGCCGCGACGAGACCGTTCCTGTGCATGGACATGACGCCTCTCCTGGATGGATGCCGCCACCTTGCCGCGGCTCCAGCTTGATATAGGCGGTCGGTCCCTTAGCGACAGGGGCGCCGCTCAGGCCTCGAGGCGCAGGCGATCGATCAGCCCGGTGCTGACGGTGCCGGTGACGGGCAGGCCGCGGGCCTGCTCGAAGCGCTCGACCGCGGCTTTCGTGCGCGGCCCGTAGAGGCCATCGATCGGGCCCGGGTCGTAGCCCTGCTGGGCCAGCAGCTCCTGCGCCCGGCGCACCTCGTCGCGACTCATGGCCGGCATCTCGACCCGGGTGCTCATCCAGCTCTCGAAGTAGAGCTGCTGGTCGAGGTCGTCGGCGAGCTGGACGCGGCGCTCCACGGCGAGCCGGTCGAACGCCACCTGGCGGCGGGCGTCACGATCGAGCGCCGCGTCGTCGGTGATCACGACGGGGCCGGAGGCGGGCTCGATATCGCCTTCCCGGTTGAGCCGCTCAGCCGCGATGCCGCCGACCAGAAGGTCGCCGACGAGCACCGAGCTGTTGAGGATCAGGGCCTCGTTGCCAGCCGTGCCCTCGGGTCCGGCGCCCGGCTCGATGGTCATGGGCAGGTAGTAGGGCTGGTTGGCCGAGCTGGTGCAGGCGGCCAGCAGGGCAACGGTGAGGCTGGCGGCGAGCGGGCGCACGGCGCGGGTCATGGTCTTCATCATTCGGCTCCGATCGGCTCGGCGAGCAGCTCGTCGATGGTCAAAGCGCCATCCTGGTCGCGGTCGGCGGCATTGAACGCCGCGAGCTTGGCGAGCCGGAGCTCGTCCAGGTCGATGCGGCCATCGGCATTGGCGTCGACGGCGGCGAACGCCTCGGGCGTCACGCCGACCAGCTCGTCGATGGTGCGTCCGTTGTCGCCCGTGGCGTTCAGCCCGACGAAGGCGGCGATCGCATCCGCGGCGAGCTCGGCCTCGTCGATGGCGCCGTCGCCATTGAGGTCGGCGGCATCGAACACCGCGCGTTGCAGCTGGTCGGTGACCTGCAGGCTGGCAGCATCAGCCGGGCCGGCGATCGGGATGCCGGCGAGGGCGAGGCCGGCCAAGGCGAGGCCGGCCAGAACGAAACGGGCAGGAACGAGACCAGCGACAAGCGCCGACAAGGGTAGGCGGTAATTGCGGCGGCCGGGCATCCGTTTTCTCCTCGAACCTCTTCTGACCACCGCGCATGCCACATTTCAACGCACGGGTCCATGTGCTCGACCGGAGCCGGAGAGCTTCTGCCGGGTTGGCGGCGGCCGCGGCGCCCGACTTGTCAAGTGGCGGTCGACGCTGCACTAGAGACCAGCCGGTCGACTATCGCTTCGAGGGTGAGACGGTGGCGCTGCTCTTCTACAGTCAGGACGACGATCCGCATGCCTGGGGCGCAGCGCTGCGGGCGCTGCTGCCGGAGCTCGACCTGCGCATCTGGCCCGAGATCGGCGATCGCCGCGAGATCGAGGCGGCGCTGGTCTGGCTGCCGCCACCCGGCCTCCTCGCCTCCCTGCCCGGGCTGCGGGCGATCTTCTCGCTCGGGGCCGGGGTCGACGCCATGCTCGGCCAGGAGGATCTGCCGGACGTGCCGCTCTGCCGGCTGGTGGACCCCTCGCTCACCCGGACGATGGCCGAGTTCGTGCTGGCCCAGGTTCTCTATTATCACCGCGACCTCGACCTCTATGCCGCCCAGCAGCAGGCGGCGCGCTGGCGGCTGCGGCTGCCGCAGGCGGCGGCGTCGCGCACCGTGGGGGTGATGGGCCTGGGGGAGCTCGGCGGTGCCGCCGCCCGGCTGCTCGCCGGGCACGGCTTCGAGGTGCTCGGCTGGAGCCGCACGAAGCGGACCATCGACGGTGTCCGGACCTTCGCCGGCAGCGCCGGGCTCGCACCTTTCCTCGCCCGGTCCGAGATGCTGGTCTGTCTCCTGCCGCTCACCGCCGAGACCGAGGGGCTGCTCGATGCGGCGCTGTTCGCCGGGCTGCCGGCGGGGGCGGTGCTGGTGCATGTCGGCCGGGGCAGGCAGCTCGTGCCGGCCGACCTGATGGCGGCGCTCGACACCGGCCAATTGCGCGGGGCGGCGATCGACGTCACGCCCGAGGAGCCGCTGCCGGCGGACGATCCGCTCTGGCGGCACCCGGGCGTGCGGCTGACGCCGCATGTCGCTTCCTACGCGCAGCCGGCGACCGCGGCGGCGACCGTCGTCGAGAACCTCCTGCGGCTGCGGCGGGGCGAGCCCTTGCTCGCCGTGGTCGACCGCAGCCGCGGCTATTGAGACACGTTGGAGGAGCACCGCCCATGCAGGCCGCCATCGTCACCATCGCCCAGCAGAAGGGCGGCGCCGGCAAGACGACGCTGGCGATCCAGCTCGCCACGGCCATGCGCCAGGCGGGCCGGAGCGTCGCCGTGGTCGATATCGACCCGCAGGGCAGCCTGACCGCCTGGGTGCGCCTGCGGGAGCACGAGGCCAGGGACGCGGCGGAGCTGCGCTTCTGCTGGGCGATGGTGACGATGGCGGCCTGCATGGGCGGTGCTCCTCCA
>ERZ795053.776-NODE-776-length-40661-cov-5.056469_pt1 | contig 40661 bp, 33 predicted proteins | sample MGYA00375137_ERZ795053 | MGnify/ENA primary metagenome ERZ795053 (study PRJEB30182, sample SAMN05720284) | activated sludge metagenome | isolation source: Anaerobic digester | place: Hong Kong | collected 2014-12-17 ... | reverse complement strand
GCCCTGCTGCAGATACACTTGTGTGTCTTTCTCTGGGGCTTCACCGCCATTTTCGGTCGGCTGATCTCGCTGCCGGCATTCGAGATCGTCTGGTGGCGCATGCTGCTGGTAGCGGTCTGTCTGGCCTGCGTACCGCGCGTCTGGCGGGCGCTGCGCAGCATGCCGTGGCGTCTGATCGCGGTCTTTGCCGCGATCGGCGGTCTCCTCGCCATGCACTGGCTCACTTTCTACCAGTCGATCAAGCTCGCCAATGCCTCGGTGGCGGCCACTTGCATGGCCATCGCGCCCGCCGTGACTGCCATGGTCGAACCGCTGCTGACGCGTACGCGGTTCGAGCCCCGCAACCTGCTGCTGGCTGCGTTGGTCGTGCCTGGCGTCGCGCTGGTGGTCGGCGGGATGCCGAGCGATATGCATCTGGGATTCTGGCTGGGTGTGTTGTCAGCCGTGCTGATCGCCATGGTCAATTCACTCAACAAGCGCTACCTTGGGACGCAGCACGTGCTGGCCGTCACCGGTCTCGAAGTGGCAGGCGGCTTGCTGGTGCTGATGTTGGTACTGCCGCTGTTCGCTGCCAACGGCGTGGCCGGGCTCGTGCCGGGGCGGCAGGATTTCCTGTTGCTGATGACGCTGGCGATCGTCTGTACGCTCTTGCCGTTTGCATTGTCGTTAGTGGCGCTGCGGCATCTGTCGGCCTTCACGGCTCAATTGGCCGTCAATCTCGAGCCGATCTACACGGTCGTCATTGCCGCGGTGTTTCTCAATGAAGCGCAACAGTTGCAATCCCGCTTCTACCTGGGCGCGCTAATCGTGATCGCGACGATGTTGGTGCATAGTCGCTGGTTTGCCAGCAAGCAGCTGCCGCCGGGAACAGACCCAATGGGTATGCCCCGGCGGCCGCCTGACTGATCACTCTTTCGGCAGGATCACCGCGTCGATGACATGAATGATGCCATTGCTGGCCATGACGTTGGGGGTTACCACGGTCGCGCCATCGATCTTCACCGTACCGTCCTGCGCGGCTATCGCGACGGACTGGCCTTCGACCGTCTTGGCTGACTTCAGCTTGACGACCTCAGCAGCAGTAACCTTCCCTGCTACCACGTGGTAGGTCAGGATCTGCTGCAGCTTCTTCTTGTTTTCCGGCTTCAGCAGGTTTTCGACCGTGCCGGCTGGCAGCGCGGCAAACGCGTCGTCAGTCGGGGCGAATACCGTGAAGGGGCCTGCGCCCTTCAACGTATCTACCAGGTCGGCAGCTGTCAGAGCGGCAGCAAGTGTCTTGAATTGCCCAGCAGCCACAGCGGTGTCGACGATGTCAGTGAGCTTCGCTTGGTCGCCTTTCATACCACCTGCGGCCATCGCCAGCGTGGAAGCGACGGCAAACACGCCGACGAACGCAAGTGCAGCGGCACGGAACGGTAGGCGCACGGGATCTAGTGCTCTCATGTTATTTCCTCGGATTTATGTATTGGACAGAAACGCTCAAGTGTTTTGTCGAGCGGTCTTCTGCCGAGTGATCCCCGTTGCAAGATATCGGAGTTCGGTGCGCCGGATAAGTTCAATACCGATGCAAAAGAGTTCCCGAGCGGTGTGCCGTACCGAAGTGCAGACGCCGCAGCGCCCTGCCAATTGACCGACCGTACGCAGCCGGTATGATCGGGCACATATAAAGGTGTAGCCGGGCATTGGACGTCGCAGCTGACCGCGCGGTCGAGCATGGGGCGACTAGTGTGGCCATCCGGGGCCCGCAAAGGTCCGGTGCCTCTCTATTGACAATTAAATCAATAGGTTACGGGCGTGATCCCGTAGCTTACGGACAGTTCGCGCCGCGCTCAATCGGCGGAGAGAAAAGTTTATGGGTACGTCACCACGGCTGGGGCCACCGCCTCGGCAAGGCCTCTATGACCCCCGCAACGAGCGGGACGCCTGCGGCTTTGGCTTTGTCGTGGACATCAAGGGCCGCAGATCCCACGCGATTCTTCAGGCTGGCATCCAGGTGCTGAAAAACCTCGATCATCGCGGTGCCTGTGGCTGCGAGGTGAATACCGGGGACGGTGCCGGTGTACTGCTGCAGATGCCGCACGCCTTCAATCGTGAAGTGGCATTGAAGGACGCGCGTATTCGCCTGCCGGAGCCCGGCAAGTACGGCTCCGGCCTCATCTTCACGCCACGCAATGCCACGCAGCGTCGGCGCATCGAAGAAGTGTTTGCCCGCGTGGTGCAATCGGAAGGGCAGGTGTGGCTGGGCGCCCGCACGGTCCCCACTAACAATTCCATGTTGGGTGAGACGGCCAGATCGAGCGAGCCGTTCATCCGGCAGGTTTTCATTGGCCGCGGTCGGGATACGCGGGACGAAGCGGAGTTCGAGCGCAAGCTGTACGTCATCCGCAAACGGGCCTACAGCGAGATACGTGTGTCGACCATCGGCGGCGCTGACTATTGGTACGTCACGAGCCTGTCCCACAAGACACTGGTCTACAAGGGTATGCTCACGACCGGCCAGCTCGACGAGTATTTCCTCGATCTCTCCAATCCGCTGATGGAGACGGCGCTGGCGCTGGTGCATTCGCGCTTCAGTACTAACACCTTCCCGAGCTGGGATCGCGCCCATCCCTATCGCTACATCGCGCACAACGGCGAGATCAATACGCTACGCGGCAACATCAACTGGATGCGCGCGCGAGAGGCGATGTTCCAGTCCCCAGTTTTCGCGGACGACATCGAGAAGATCCCGCCGATCGTCAACCCGAACGGGTCGGACTCCTCGATGTTCGACAATGTCTTCGAGTTGATGGTGTTGTCTGGGCGCTCGATGGCGCACGCGATCATGATGATGATTCCGGAGCCATGGTCGAAGGACGAACACATGGATCCGGCGAAGCGCGCCTTCTATCAGTACCACTCCAGCCTGATGGAACCGTGGGATGGCCCAGCGGCCATCGCATTCACCGACGGTCGGCAAATCGGCGCCGTACTCGATCGAAATGGCTTGCGGCCGGGGCGCTATTACGTGACGCATGATGGTCTGGCGGTGATGGCGTCCGAAGCCGGCGTGCTCGACTTGCCGCCGGAGAGCATCGCGCAGAAAGGGCGCTTGCAGCCGGGCCGCATGTTCCTGGTCGACACCGACGAAGGACGCATCGTCGACGACGATGAGATCAAGCGACAGCTCGTCACGCAACGACCTTACGGTGACTGGCTCGAGCAGCACCTCGTGCATCTCGAAGACCTGCCGGCTGCGCCGCCGAATGCGATGCCGGAGCCGGAGACGTTGCTGCAACGGCAGATTGCGTTTGGTTACACCTTCGAAGATCAGCGTTTGTTGATGACGCCGATGGCGCGCAATGGTGTCGAAGGCGTGGGGTCGATGGGCAACGATACGCCCCTGGCAGCGCTCTCCAATAAGCCACGACTGTTATATGACTATTTCAAGCAGTTGTTCGCGCAGGTCACCAATCCACCGATCGATTCGATTCGTGAGGAGGTTGTTACTTCGTCCGACGTCTGGCTTGGATCCGAGGGGAATTTGCTCGATCCTCAGCCCACCGACTGCCGTCGCGTCGAACTGAAAGGCCCGATCCTCACCAACGAAGAGTTCGCCAAGATCCGACGCTTGTCGTTGCCGGGTCTGCGCGTCGGTACCTTGCGGCTCCTGTTCCGTGCCGATCGCGGCGAAGAGGGTCTGGTGCAGGCCATCGAGCAGCTGCGCGCGGCTGCGCGGCGCATGATCGAAGAGAGCGAGATCAATGTTCTGATCATCTCGGATCGGGGTGTCAACGAGCATCTTGCGGCGATTCCGTCATTGCTGGCCGTGTCGGCGCTGCATCACTATCTGATCCGCGAAGGCTTGCGCATGCGCGTCAGTCTGGTGCTGGAGACCGGCGAGGCGCGTGAGGTGCATCACTTCGCACTCCTGATCGGCTATGGCTGCAGCGTGATCAACCCGTATCTGGCCTTCGAAACGCTGGACGGCATGATTCGCGATGATCTGCTGCCGAATGTGGAACATCACCTGGCCTGCAAGAACTACGCGAAGGCTGCGACCAAGGGTGTGGTCAAAGTGATGTCGAAGATGGGTATCTCTGCCGTGCAGAGTTATCACGGCGCGCAGGTATTCGAAGCCGTAGGTCTGTGTCAGGACGTGATCGACGAGTACTTCACGCTCACGGCTTCCCGAGTCGGCGGCGTCGGGATGGATGTCATTGCGGAAGAAACGCTGATGCGGCATCGCGTGGCATACAGTCCACGACGCACGCAGCATGTGCTCGCGTCAGGTGGACAGTATCAATGGCGCACTGACGGCGAGTTCCACCTGTTCAATCCCGAATCGATCCATCGACTGCAGAAGGCCGTCCGTACCGGCAACTATCGCACCTACAAGGCTTACGCCGAGCTGGTCGATGATCGCGCCAAGAACCTGTCGACGTTGCGGGGCCTGCTCGATCTGAAAGCTGCGGAGCCTATTCCCATCGACGAAGTCGAGCCGGTGGAGAGCATCGTCAAACGCTTCAAGACCGGTGCGATGTCGTACGGCTCGATCAGCAAGGAAGCCCACGAAACGTTAGCGATCGCGATGAACCGTCTCGGCGGCAAGAGCAATACGGGTGAAGGTGGCGAAGACACGGAGCGCTACACGCCATTGCCAAATGGCGACTCGAAGAACTCCGCCATCAAGCAGGTGGCGTCGGGTCGGTTTGGCGTTACGAGTGAGTATCTCGTCAATGCGCAAGAACTGCAGATCAAGATGGCGCAGGGAGCGAAGCCGGGAGAGGGCGGGCAGTTGCCAGGCTCAAAGGTGTATCCCTGGATCGCCAAGACGCGCGGTACCACGGCTGGCGTCGGGCTCATTTCACCGCCGCCGCATCATGATATCTACTCGATCGAAGACCTGGCTGAGCTCATTCACGACCTGAAGAACGCCAATCGCGATGCGCGCGTCAGCGTGAAGCTGGTAGCGGAACTCGGCGTTGGCACCATTGCGGCCGGCGTCGCCAAGGCGCATGCCGACGTGGTGTTGATCAGTGGCTACGACGGCGGCACGGGCGCCTCGCCGCTCACCTCGATCACCCATGCGGGATTGCCTTGGGAACTCGGGCTCGCCGAGACGCACCAGACGCTGGTGCTCAACAATCTGCGCAGCCGCATCGTCGTGGAGACCGATGGCCAGCTGAAGACCGGTCGCGATGTCGCCATCGCAGCGTTGTTAGGTGCCGAAGAATTCGGCTTTGCCACTGCGCCGCTGGTTGCCACGGGCTGCATCATGATGCGGGTCTGCCACTTGAACACCTGTCCGGCGGGTGTCGCCACGCAGGACCCGCGCCTGCGTGAGAAGTTCACCGGCAAGCCAGAGCATGTCGTCAATTTCATGCGGTTCGTGGCCCAGCACTTGCGCGAAATCATGGCCGAACTGGGCTTCCGCACGGTCAATGAGATGGTGGGTCGCGTGGATATGCTGGAGCCACACGCCGCGATCGACCACTGGAAAGCCCACGGTTTCGATTTCAGCGAGATTCTCTACTCGCCGGACGCAGGACCGGATGTCGGTCGGCATCAGCAAATGCCGCAGGATCACGGGCTCGAAAAATCACTCGACGTGACGACGCTGCTCGAGCTTTGCAAGCCAGCCATTGAACGCGGTGAGAAAGTGCGGGCAGAAGTCGACGTACGCAACGTCAATCGGGTGGTCGGCACGATTACTGGCAGTGAAATCACCCGCAAGTGGGGCGCTAGAGGTTTGCCGGATGACACGGTGTCGATCCATTTCAAAGGTTCGGCAGGCCAGAGCTTCGGTGCGTTCATCCCGCCCGGGATGACCTTCATGTTGGAAGGCGATGCCAATGACTACTTTGGCAAGGGCCTGTCGGGCGGTCGGTTGGCCGTGTTCCCGGACGAGCGGGCCACCTTCGCCGCCGAGCGCAATATGATAGTCGGCAATGTCGCCCTCTATGGCGCGACACGCGGCGAGGTATTCGTTTGCGGTACGGCGGGCGAGCGCTTTGCCGTGCGCAACAGCGGCGTGGATGCGGTGGTCGAAGCGATCGGCGACCACGGGTGCGAGTACATGACCGGTGGTCGCGTCGTGGTGTTGGGTGCGACTGGACGCAATTTTGCCGCTGGTATGTCGGGCGGTATCGCTTACGTACTTGATGAAGCAGACGAGTTCAGTGCACGCGTCAATACCCAGATGGTCGATGTGGAACGGATCGACGATGCGGCGGAGGCAGATGCAGTCCGGATGCTGATCGAACGACACGTGGCGGCCACCGGCAGCAAGCTGGGTGCGCGTATCCTTGCGGCGTGGGAAACCAAGCTGCCGAAGTTCCTGCGGGTCATGCCGCGTGACTATCGGCGTGCGCTGGCCTGTCTCACGCGCGCGCACGAGCAGGGTTTGTCGGGTGATGAGGCGGTGATGGCCGCGTTCGAGGAGAACTCGCAGGATCTGGCGCGGGTGGGTGGAAACTAACGACATGGGCAAGCCGACTGGATTCATCGAATACCTGCGCGAGTTGCCACTCGACCGTGGGCCTGTGGAGCGCGTCAAGGACTGGCAGGAGTTCCATCACGACATGGACGAGAAGCGCCTGCGGCAGCAGGGCGCGCGCTGCATGGATTGCGGTGTGCCGTTCTGCCACACGGGCAAGCTCATCAATGGCGCCGCCTCGGGCTGCCCCGTGAACAACCTGATTCCAGAGTGGAACGATCTGGTGTATCGCGGCCTGTGGCGCGAGGCGCTCGAGCGCCTGCACAAGACCAACAACTTTCCCGAGTTCACAGGGAGGGTTTGCCCGGCGCCCTGCGAAGGTTCGTGTGTGCTCGGCATCAATACGCCGCCGGTGACCATCAAGAATATCGAGAATGAGATCATCGAACGAGGCTTCGAGCAGGGCTGGGTGCTGCCCGAGCCGCCCGCCACGCGCACCGGCAAGAAGGTCGCTGTCATCGGTTCAGGACCTGCCGGTCTGGCCGCCGCCGCACAGCTCAATAAAGCCGGGCATACGGTGACGGTGTACGAGCGTGCGCCGCGCCCGGGTGGACTGCTGACTTACGGCATCCCCAACATGAAACTCGACAAAGATGCGGTTGTGGCGCGTCGGATCCGTCTGCTCGAAAAGGAGGGTGTCCAGTTCGTGTGCAATGCCCATGTTGGTGAGAACGTCGAAGCACAGCTGCTGCTGCGTGATCACGACGCGATGATAGTCTGCACTGGCGCTACCTTGCCGCGCGATCTGAACGTCGAAGGCCGCAATCTCAAAGGCGTGCACTTCGCGATGGACTATCTCACCGACAGCACCGCAGCTCTGTTACAGGGCGATCCGAAGGCTAGCCCCATCCATGCCGCCGGCAAGGATGTGTTCGTGTTAGGTGGTGGCGACACTGGCACTGACTGTGTCGGTACAGCGATGCGCCAGGGCTGCCGCACGCTGACGCAACTGGAAATTCTCAGCATGCCGCCGCACGAGCGGTCGGACGACAATCCCTGGCCTGAATGGCCGCGCGTCTACAAGATGGACTACGGTCAGGAAGAGGCGGCTGCCAAGTTTGGCGCTGATCCACGTCAGTATTTGACGACGATCAAACGCCTCGTTGGCAACAAAACAGGTGAGCTCACAGGCGTCGTCACCGTGCAGATCCAGTGGCAGAAGTATGAAGACGGGCGTGTCGTGCCCGTGGAGCGGGCCGGTACGGAGCAGGAGCACCCGGCGCAGCTCGTGTTGCTGGCGATGGGATTCCTGGGCCCGGAGCAGCCGCTGCTCGCCGAGCTGGGTGTCGAGCGCGACCAGCGCAGCAATGTGCGCGCCGAGCACGAACTGTATGTCACGAGCAAGCCAGGCGTATTTGCTGCGGGCGACTGCCGTCGCGGCCAGAGTCTGGTTGTCTGGGCCATCAATGAGGGTCGCGGCGCCGCGCGTGAGTGCGATCGCTATCTGATGGGCTCGACCGACCTACCCTGATCGGAACGGCTGGCGCTGTCGGCGGTGACAGCCATCGACAAGGTTTCGATCGCTTCGAGTAAGGCTTCGACATCCGCCGGCTTTTCGAGGATTCGATCGACAGCCTGCTCCAGCATTGCGCGGTGCTCGCGGCCGATATCGCCTGTCAGTAGTATGCAAGGTGGACGTCGGCCGAGCATACGCGAGATGTTTGTCACTACCTGATCGCCGGTGCAACCGTGGGGAAGCTGGTAGTCGGTGATGATCAAGTCCGGTCGGAAACCTTCTGTTTCTACCAGTCGCAACGCCTCGTCCGCCGCGCCAGCCTGAGTGACCTGGTAGCCTTCCACCTCCAGTAGCACGCGCAGTGCCGCCGCTACGGCCGGATCATCTTCGACGTGCAGTATGTTCAGATCCCTGCGGGCGGTCAGGGCGCGCTGCTTGGCCGTGTCGCTTATCGTGGCTGGCGCGCTGTCGGTTTCTGCTTCTGCGAGTGGCACCTGCACGTAAAACGTACTACCGCGACCCACTTCGGAATGCACCCTTATTGGCAACGACAGCAGAGCGCTCAAACGGCGCACGATACCAAGCCCGAGACCGACACCGCGCCCCTTGTCGCGCGCCGGGTTGCCTACTTGATAGAAGTCCTCGAAAATGCGCTCAGCGTGCGAGGCGGGAATACCTATTCCGGTGTCACTCACAGCGATCTGCACCTGCTTGCCATCGATCGTAGCATCCAGCTTGACCATGCCAGATGGCGTGTACTTGATGGCATTCGAGATCAGATTGCGCAAGATGACATCGAACAGTCGCGGATCGGTTCTGACGCTTGCCTTGCAGACCGGCACGACCAGCTTCAGTTTCTTGTCGGCCGCCGCGATCCCGAGATCCGAGCGGATCGGGGCGAGGACCTTTTCGAGCGGGAAGACTTGATCTGTTGGCGCTATTGCCCCCGACTCCAGCCGATTGATATCGAGCAGCGCCGAAAGCAGATTCTCCATCGTGCGGATGGCTTCAGCGAGTGACTGCAGCTGATCCGCCGCGGTTCGATCCTTGACGATACGCAGGAGGATTGCGTGCACGAGCGCGATCGTCTGCAGCGGCTGGCGCAGATCATGACTCGCAGCGGCCAGGAATTCTGATTTCGACAGATTGGCACGTTCCGCAGCATTTTTCGCGACTTCGAGTTCCTGTGTATGCGCCCGCAATGTGTTCTCGATACGCTTGCGCTCACCGATCCTGCGACCCTCGACGACCAGATGCGTAACGTTGCCATGACGGTCGCTAACAGGAGTGAGCGAGAAATCGATCGGCTCGATACTGCCGTCGGCAGCGCGATGTTCCGCTTCGAATCGTACGAACTCGTTGCGAGCGGCTTGCGCAATGCCGTTGGCGAGTTTCGTCTGTTGCGCGGCTGACCAGCGCCACCATGGCGTTGCGACGAATGGCCGACCGACAACTTCGCTGCGCGACACGCCGACGAAATTGAGCGCCGCAGCGTTCACTTCCATTAGCTTGCCGGTGACATCGATGATACCGATGAATTCGAACGCATGGTCGAGGATCGCACGTAACTGCGTCGCGGCTGCGACCGAATCGTTACTTGAATCTTGCGGATCGATCACGCGCCGGCCGCTCCCGCTGCAGACCATTGAAACTCATATCGGTGGGTACGACACGAGGTCGAACGGTCAGGATACGCTCGTCACGGCGTTCGCGGCAATAATCGGGGCGCCGATGCTACTCGCCGTGAGAGCTCTCGGCCAGGGTTCGAGCTAGCCGGCTCCAGCGCCCATGGTGCGTTGGCGCGGCCGTGAAGCCGTGGACTGAGGGATGTGCGTATGGGGTGCGGCGCCATGACATGTTAGATTGCGAGGCACATGCTCGGTTGCGGTGCGAGATGTTCGTACGCATGCCGCGCAAGCATCGAGGATATCGCGATGAGCTACCACTTCAGCCGCAGGCTCGACATGCCGTTCGAAGCGGCGATCGCGCACGTTACGCAGGAGCTTGGCAAGCTGGGCTTCGGCATTCTCACAGAGATCGATGTGAGTGCAACTCTCAAGAAGAAGCTCGATGTCGACTTTCATCCGTACCGGATCCTGGGTGCCTGTAATCCGCAATTTGCCTATCAGGCACTCTCGGCAGAGGACAAGATCGGCACGATGTTGCCATGCAACGTAATCGTGCAGCAGCTCGACGACGGCGTCGTCGAGGTATCAGCGGTCGACCCGGTCGCGTCGATGCAAGCCGTGCACAATCCGGCGCTCGAGCCGGTGGCGGGCAAGGTCCGCGATCTGCTCAAGGATTGTATCGCCAAACTGTAGTAACTCATTCTTATCCGCGGTCATCGGGGGTACTGATATGAATTCGCGAGTCTGGTTCGCTGCGTGGCTCTCGGTCGTCAGTTGCGGTGTTGTGCTCGCCAGCGACAATCCTGCGAGCGACCGTGTCGTGCGTCTTGATCTGGCGGCAGATCGTTTCATGGCAGGCGCCAGCGTTCGGCTGGACACACCAGTGACGGGCGATTTGTTAGCCGCCGGTGGCGAAGTGGAGGTGAATGCTGCGGTTGGCGGCGACGCGGCAATCGCGGGCGGCAAGCTCCGTCTGACCGGCGACATCGCAAAAGACGCCTACGTTGCAGGTGGGCAGCTCGACCTGGCTGGAACTGTGGGCGGCAACGCGCGCATCGCCGGCGGGCAGGTCGAGACCAACCGCGACTTCAGGATTCTGGGCAATGCGAGCGTCACCGGTGGCGACCTCAAATTGCGCGGCAACGTCGGCGGCTATCTGCAGGTGGCCGGCGGGCGTCTGATGCTGGATGGAGTTGTGGACGGCGATGTCATCGCCAACGCGGGTGAACTGACATTGGGCCCCAATGCGCGCATCGCGGGCAAGCTGCGTTACGCCAGTCGTCACGCGCCCAAGCAGGATCCCGCGGCGCAAGTAGCCGGCGGTCTGGAGCGCATGCCGATGCCGACCAGGCTCACTCGATTCGACGACGACGATCGACGCATGATGGCTCGCGGCGTCGGGCTGCTCTGGACTTTGGGCGTTATGTTGCTCGCGGCGGTATTGGTGGCGGGTTTGCCGGGGCTGTCGGCGAGCATCGCGCGGGTAGCGCGCACACGCGCCGGGTTCAGCCTGCTGCTCGGTTTCATTCTACTAGTTTGTGTGCCGATCGCAGTGGTTTTCATGGCCATAACGATCATCGGCATACCGCTGGCGCTGTTGACTCTGTGGCTCTATTTCGTGTTGTTGCTGGCGGGCTACGTTGCCGGATGTATCGCTCTTGCCGACGGAGCACTGCATCGCTATCGACCGACGAAGGCCAATAGACTAGGCTGGCGCGTGCTAACGGCCATTCTGGCAGTATTGGTCGTGACCGTGATCGCGCGGATACCCGTTCTGGGCGGCATCGTCTCGTTAGTGGTCTTGCTGGCAGGAATCGGTGCGATTGCTCTGCAATGGCCCTTGAAATCCGCGATGGTGCAGGCTTGAGTCAGTTGTTAGTCGATTGTGCGGTAGACGATCGCTGCCGCGGCGCCCACAACCGTGCCGAGCCCGCCTTCAGATGCGTTTCGAAAATGGGCGCTGCCCGCGGATCAGACGCACCAGCTGAAAACCCGCAACGAGCCAGCGCGCGATCTGCATCCAGGGATAGCGACGTGCTCTCAGTGCCGACCACGCCGCCAGACCAACCAGGCCTGCTCGAGCGGGATCTTTCGCGAACAACCTTGCGGCAGTTCCGAATCCGCGACGCGAGGTGAGTTTAGAGGTCAGTCCCTCGATCGCCGGCCGTAACTCGCGGCGCAGTGTTGCGCCCTCGCGCACCAGTGCACCGCGCCGGTCAGCCAGTTGAACTCGCCTGGACTGCATCGCTTCGGTCAAGGTGAGTCGTGATCGTTGGGCGCGCCGCGGAGGGTCTTGAGATCAGCGCGTAGTTCCGCACGGGTGGTTTCCAGTACGGTCGTTCGCGCTTTGCCAGCAAGGTGCCAGCGCCAAGCGGTCCAGCCAGCCAGCCCACCAAACACTGCTGCAACCAGAGATGCCGCCAGAACCGGGTGCGTATCACGCCAGCTCAGCACCACGGCCACGCCGACGAAAGCCAGCGCCAGAGACACGGCGGCGACCAACATGATGCCCCACAGCAAGCTGGCTGCGGCGCCATGCACCTCCTCTTCCAGCTCGACCGCAGCGAGCTCCACCCGGTTGCCTATCAGCTGCAACGCCGTTGCGCCAACGCGCCACAACGCGTCGGTTAAACCGGAGCTGTGCCCGCTGTCGCGCTCCGAACTCGGGGCCACGTGCTCGAGCCTCTCTGCGGCTCAGCGGCGTGCGAGCAGCAAGCCTGCCAGGAACGCGATGCTTGCGGCCGCTGCTATCGTGGTCCACGGGTGCTCATGCACGTAGCGATCGGTCTGCTGGCCTGCATCGCGGGCGCGACGCACCACTTCATCCTGCGCGCGATGCAGCGACGCCTGCGCACGGTCGCGGATCTCCGAAAAACGCTCGCTGCCCGCGTCTACCGAGTCACTGAGGAGCGTTTCGACGTCCGCCATTGCGGTGCGCAGATCCTTGAGTAGTTTGTCGCTCGATGCTGTTGTCGTCATTGTCAATCCTCCTCACCTAAACCCGAGTATGGTCGCTCCGGACTCCGATGACCATTCGGACAATTCCGTAGGTGGATTCCGCAGCACGCGATCGTCTAACAGGCAACAGGTCCGAAGCGCGCGACCAGATCGTAAATCGATGCCGGGAACAATTGCCGCACATGGGTGATGCGCTCGGTGCCGCGCCAAGTTCGCCGCTCCAGCGACAGGCAGGCGCCACCGATGTCGATTTCCAGCAGGTGTGCAGTGGCGTCATCGGCGTTGAGCGCGCTGATCCGATGTTCGGCTTCGGTCCACGGGACATGACTCAGTAACCAGGTGCCGGGCGGCAGGGTCGCGAAATCGACGGAGGCCGCTTCTGGCACGGCCGTCAGGTTGATCGCCCGGTGTTCGAGCGCGAAGGTCCGGTCGTTGGCGAGGTGGCGACACTGCAGCACCAGCATGCTGCGCGCGCCGCGCAGCTCCAGTGCCAGGGGCTTGAGCTGTCTGGCGGACAGCCGTTCAGTGCTCAGCAGTTCGTAGCCGTAGCGCTCACCGCGTGCCTCGATCTCTGCCTGCATGTCTGCAATCGTCAGTACCGCGGAGTGTCTGCGGGGCATGGCGACGTACGACCCGGCGCGTCGCCGGCGTTCGATCAAGCCGGCGCTCGCCAGTGCCGATAGCGCGCGGCTCACCGTCGTCCGCGAACAACGGTACTGTCTCATGAGCTCGTGCTCGTATGGGATTCTATACCCGACCGCCCATTTGCCCGCCAGTATTCGCTGCTCGATATCGGTTCGGATTCGATCGTGCAATGGCTTGACACTCACGCCGTTAGCCGCTCTAGGGTGCGCCGGTAGCGCGCAGCGATCACGTCGCGTCGGATGTGGGTGCCGTGCGAAACGACCTTTCTGCCTGCGCGCCACACGCAGTCGACAGCGTTGCCGGCACTGGCGAAGATCCAGCTATCCAGCAGTTCATTGTGCCGCCGTCCGAGTAGTGAGGTGTGTGACGTGTTCAGCGAGACGAAATCCGCCGGGCTGCCAACGGCGATGCCCCACGTTCGGCCGCCAAGCGCCTGCGCACCACCGCGCACCACAGCATCGAGCAGGCGGCGTCCGGTCGACGGCGTGGCCGCACTCGCGAGGACATTGCGCGAGTGACGTGCGATTCGCTGGCCGTACTCGAGCGTACGCAACTCCTCAGCGGCGCAGATCAGCACATTCGAATCGGAACCAACGCCGAGCAGACCGCCGTGCTGCAGGTAGTCGTGACCGCGGAACAGACCGTCGCCCAGATTGGCCTCGGTGATCGGGCACAGGCCTGCGATCGCACCACTATGGGCCAGTCGCTCCACTTCGGAATCTGCGAGATGCGTTGCGTGCACCAGGCACCAGCGGGCATCTATGTTCATGTTATTCAGTAGCCATTCAACTGGTCGCTGGCCGGACCACGCTACGCAGTTCTGCACCTCCGCAAGCTGCTCGGCGACATGGATGTGCAGCGGTGCAATACCCGCTAACTGCTCGACCTGCCGCAACTCGGTCGGTGCAACGGCACGCAGGCTATGAGGAGCGACGCCTACTACGGCATCGGGCAATGTGCCGATTGCGCGCTGTGCCGCCTCGAACAGTCGGGCGAACTGCTCGAAATCCATTACGAAGCGACGCTGTGTATCGAGCGCCGCGGCGCCATCGAAGTCACTGTGACAATAGAGTACCGGCAGCAAGGTGAGGCCGATCCCGGTCGTATCGGCAGCGGCGACGAGCCGTTCGCACATTTCGGCGGGATTGGCGTAGACGCCGCCGTGCGCTTCATGATGCAGGTAGTGGAACTCGCCGACCCGCGTGAAACCAGCCTCCAGCATCTCCGCATACGCGAGCGCAGCGATCGCCTGCAAGTCGTCAGGCCCGATTCGATCGACGAAGCGATACATGACTTCACGCCAGCTCCAGAAGTCGTCGCGTGCAGCACTCGATGGGTCCGCCCGGCGCGCTTCGGTCAAGCCGGCCATCGCGCGCTGGAATGCGTGGCTGTGCAGGTTTGGGATGCCTGGCAGTACAGCTCGATGACGCTCAACATTGGCGGCTGGCGCTACGTCGGTCTCGATGCCAGCGATCCTGCCGTCCCGTACTTCGATGCGTACTCGATCCCACCATCCGGCCGGTAGCAGCGCAGCTTCGAACCAGAGCGATTGCGTCGACACTGGACAATCCACCTCATTGGGGATATGTATAGACATTAATATGCACGCGGAACGAATCTGGCGCAACGCGCGGCTGGCCACGTTCGCATCCTGGACAGACGGGATCGGCGTGGTCGAACGAGGCCTGGTCGCCGCGGCAGGTGGTCGCATCGTCTACTGCGGTGAGGAGTCGTCGGCACCAGCGTTCGTGACTTCCAGCGAACAGATCGACTGCGAGCGGCGTTGGATTACGCCCGGTCTCATCGACTGCCATACGCATCTCGTCTACGCGGGCAATCGGGCCGCGGAATTCGAGCAGCGGCTCGCCGGTGTCAGTTACCAGGACATTGCTCGGGCAGGCGGTGGCATCGCGTCGACTGTGCGGGCGACCCGAGCCGCAACCGAAGAGCAACTGGTCACCGCAAGCCTGCCGCGCTTGGATGCCCTGCTAGCCGAGGGCGTCACAACCATCGAGATCAAGTCCGGCTACGGACTGGACTGGGCAACGGAGCGCCGCATCCTGCAGACGATGCAGACGCTGGCCGCGCGGCGATCAGTCAGCATCGCACGGACCTTTCTCGGCGCACACGCCTTGCCGCCCGAGTCGGGCGGCGACGCCAATCGTTATACGGATATGCTCTGCAGCGAAATGATTCCGCTGGTGGCCCAGGCGAAGCTGGCGGATGCGCTCGACGCCTACTGCGAGCGCGTTGCATTCTCGCCGCAGCAGGTCCGGCAGATATTCCAGGCCGCCCGGCGGCATGGCCTGCCGGTCAAGCTGCATGCCGACCAGTTGTCGGCTCTCGGTGGCGCAGCGCTGGCCGCGGAGTTCGCCGCTTTGTCGGCCGATCATCTCGAGTACACGGACGAAGCCGGGGTGGCGGCCATGGCGCGCGCAGGTACCACGGCCGTGCTGCTGCCAGCCGCGTTCTATTTTCTGCGCGAGACACAGCTGCCACCGATCGATCTGCTGCGACGTTACCGTGTGCCGCTCGCGGTGGCCACCGATTGCAATCCCGGGACCGCACCCCTGACTTCTCTGTTGTTAGCCATGAACATGGCGGCGACACTGTTCAGGCTGACGGTCGAGGAGTGCCTCGCCGGCATTACGCGTGAGGCGGCGCGTGCGCTGGGTCGTCTTGATACAGCCGGCACGCTCGAGGTTGGCAAGTGGTGCGACCTCGCAATCTGGAACATCGAGCAGCCTGCGGAACTCGTCTATCGCATGGGTTTCAATCCGTTGCACGCGCGCGTTTGGAGGAGCCGATGATCGACGTGCAACTACAGCCGGGTGATGCATCACTGACAGATTGGCGTGCGGTGTACCGCGGCGCCGGTGTGACGCTCGATGCGGCGTGCAACGAACGTATCGTACAAAGCGCCGCCACGGTGCAGGACATCGTCGCGCGGAGCGAGCCGGTCTATGGCATCAACACGGGCTTCGGTAAACTGGCATCCGTGCGCATAGATCCTGCCGATCTTGCCAGGCTGCAACGCAATATCGTGCTGTCCCATTCAGTCGGTATCGGTGATCCGACGCCGCCGGCGATCGTACGGCTGATGATGGCATTGAAGCTCGCCAGTCTGGCGCAGGGCTATTCTGGCGTCCAGCTAACAACCGTCGAGCGACTGCGCGAGATGCTGCGCCGCGGTCTGATCCCGACGATTCCCTCACAGGGTTCGGTAGGCGCGTCCGGCGATCTCGCACCGCTGGCACATATGGCGGCAGCCATGCTGGGGGTCGGTGAAATCGATGTGGATGGCGCACGCCAGCCAGCGATCGAAGCGCTGGCTGCAGCCGGTCTGTCGCCGTTGCAGTTAGGCCCGAAGGAAGGGCTGGCCTTGCTCAACGGCACGCAGTTCTCGACCGCTTGCGCGCTGGCGGGTTTGTTCGACGCCGAGAATGTCTTGCGCGCCGCACTGATCACCGGAGCTTTGTCGACCGAGGCGGCACGGGGCTCGGACGCGCCGTTCGATCCGCGCATCAGCGAGCTGCGGCGTCATCGTGGTCAGATTGACGCCGCTGCTGCGATCCAGCGGCTGATGGCCGGGTCGATGATCCGCGCGTCGCACCGCGAGGACGACGAGCGCGTGCAGGATCCCTACTGTCTGCGCTGCCAACCGCAGGTGATGGGCGCCGCCCTCGATGTGTTGCGGCAGGCTGCTACAACGCTGGCCGACGAGGCGAACGGCGTGACGGACAATCCGCTGATCTTTGCGGCCAGCGGCGAAGCCTTGTCGGGTGGGAATTTTCACGCGGAGCCGGTCGCGTTCGCGGCCGACATGATCGCGCTGGCGGTGTGCGAGATCGGGTCGATCGCCGAACGTCGGATCGCGATGCTGGTCGATCCGGCGCTGTCGGGCTTGCCAGCGTTCCTGACCCCCAAGCCTGGGCTCAATTCGGGCTTCATGATGCCCCAGGTGACCGCGGCTGCGCTCGTTTCGGAGAACAAGCAGCGCGCGTACCCAGCGAGCGTCGATTCGATTCCGACATCTGCCAATCAGGAAGATCATGTCTCAATGGCAGCGCATGGTGCGCGCCGCCTGCAGGCGATGGCGGCGAACACGACAAACATCATCGGCATAGAGTTGTTGGCAGCCGCGCAAGGCTGTGATTTCCACGCGCCGCTCACCTCGAGCGCGCCGCTCGAGCGCGTTCGACGCCTGCTGCGCTCCTACATTCCGCACCTGCAGGACGATCGCTACCTGCACCCCGACATCGTTCTCGCGACCGATCTGGTCGCACGCGGCGCGCTGGCCGAATCGGTGCCGGAAGCCGCGCTGCCGTGGGTTTGCACGTAGGGCACACCGTTGAGCGCTTCGCCACAGTGGCTGACAGTGGTGCGCGGCGAAGCACCACTGCTCGTCAGTGTGCCGCACGCTGGTACTGAGATCCCTGCGAATCTCGAAGCGCAGTTCGTGTCTCCCTGGTTGGCGCGCAAGGACACAGACTGGTACGTTCGTGAGCTGTATGAATTCGCGGCGAGCCTGGGGGCCACGATCGTCTCGACGGCGATTTCGCGCAGCGTGATCGACGTCAATCGTGACCCATCTGGTGCGTCGCTGTATCCCGGGCAGGCGACAACCGAACTTTGTCCGAGGACGACGTTCGACGGTGAGCCGCTCTATCGCGACCCAGCAACGCTGACCGCCGGCGACGTAGGCCTACGACGCGAGTACTACTTCAGGCCATATCACGCTGCGCTCGGCGCTGAGCTGGATCGACTGCGCAGGCAGTACTCCAGCGTCGTACTGTACGATGCGCATTCGATTCGCTCGCGGGTCGCGAGGTTGTTCGCTGGCGAGCTGCCGGTGTTGAATATCGGCAGCTTCGGGGGACGCAGTTGCGCTGCGCCGCTCGGCTCGGCGATCGAGCAGGTTTGTGCGGCGAGTGTGTTCACGCACGTCGTCAATGGCCGCTTTCAGGGTGGTTACATCACCCGACACTATGGTGATCCGGCTCGCGGTATCCACGCGCTACAGATGGAGTTGGCCTGCCGCGGCTATCTGCGTGAGCCTGACGGGCCGCTGACATCCGACAACTGGCCGCCTGCCTACGACCCAGCGGTCGCCCAGCCGCTGCAAGAGGTTCTGCGTGCCGTGCTGCTCGCCTGCATCGATTGCGCGCAAACAGAACGAGGAGTTTGATGCATGAACCGACATGATCCGAAGCGCATCGTGCGCGCTCGTCGCGGCACGGAGTTGTCGGCGAAGAGCTGGTTGACCGAAGCGCCGCTCAGAATGCTGATGAACAATCTCGATCCCGAGGTCGCGGAGCGTCCGAGCGATCTCGTCGTCTACGGCGGTGTCGGCCGCGCGGCGCGTGATTGGGACTGTTTCGACCATATTGTCGCGACGCTGAAGCGACTGGAGCGCGATGAGACTCTGTTGGTACAGAGCGGCAAACCAGTCGGCGTCTTTCGGACGCACGCAGATGCACCACGGGTTCTGATCGCCAATTCCAATCTCGTGCCCCACTGGGCCACCTGGGAGCACTTCAACGAGCTCGATCGCAAGGGCCTGATGATGTACGGGCAGATGACTGCCGGCTCCTGGATCTACATTGGTAGTCAGGGCATCGTGCAGGGGACCTATGAGACTTTCGTCGAAATGGGTCGGCAGCACTATGGCGGCAATCTGCGCGGTAAGTGGATACTGACAGCGGGTCTCGGCGGCATGGGCGGCGCACAGCCGCTGGCCGCGGTAATGGCCGGCGCGTCGTGCCTGGCCGTGGAGTGTCAGGAGTCACGCATCGAGATGCGCCTGCGCACGGGCTATCTGACGCAGCGCGCGGACTCGATCGACGCAGCACTCGAGATGATCGGTCGTGCTACGCGCAACGGCCAGGCAATATCCATAGGTTTGTTAGGCAATGCAGCGGACGTGCTACCGGAGCTGTTGCGCCGCGGCGTGCGTCCCGACATCGTCACCGATCAGACCTCCGCGCACGATCCGGCGAACGGCTATTTGCCGCAAGGTTGGACGGTAGAGAAATGGGAAGGCCGGCGCGCGACTGCGCCGGCCGATGTGGAGCGCGCGGCGCGTCGCTCGATCGCTCATCACGTCGAGGCGATGCTCGGGTTTCATCGGGCGGGCGTGCCAACCGTGGACTACGGCAACAACATTCGCCAGGTGGCGAAAGACGCAGGCGTTGCGGATGCGTTCAGCTTTCCCGGCTTCGTGCCGGCCTATATACGGCCGCTGTTCTGCCGAGGCATCGGACCGTTTCGCTGGTGCGCCCTGTCCGGTGATCCGGAGGATATCTACCGGACCGATGCCAAGGTACGTGAGTTGTTACCCGACGACAAGCACCTGCATCAATGGCTCGACATGGCGCGCGAGAGGATTCAGTTTCAGGGCTTGCCGGCGCGCATCTGTTGGGTCGGTCTGGGGGATCGGCACCGACTCGGGCTTGCGTTCAACGAGATGGTGGCAAGCGGTGAGCTCAAGGCGCCCATTGTCATCGGTCGAGATCATCTGGATTCGGGTTCAGTAGCCTCACCAAATCGCGAGACCGAAGCGATGTCCGACGGGTCGGACGCGGTGTCTGACTGGCCGCTGCTAAACGCGCTGCTCAACTGCGCGTCTGGTGCCACGTGGGTATCGATCCATCACGGTGGCGGTGTCGGCATGGGATTCTCGCAGCATGCCGGGGTTGTGATCGTGTGCGATGGCACGACCGCGGCGGCGAAACGCATCGAACGGGTTTTGTGGAACGATCCGGCCACGGGCGTCATGCGGCATGCGGATGCAGGATATGCAGACGCGATCGTCTGCGCGCGAGCCAAGCGGCTCGATTTGCCGGGAATTACGGAGCGGCCGTAGGTACAATCGAGCGATGCTAAAAGCTCCAGCTGCGCCATCGATCGCCGGATGTGTTGCACTCGTCACAGGTGCTAATCGCGGCATCGGCAAGGGTTTTGTCGAGGAGTTGCTGGCCGCTGGCGCCAATCGAGTCTATGCGGCGGCACGCTCGCTCGAGAGTCTCGAGTCGCTGACAGCGCTGGATTCGATGCGGGTCGTGCCGCTCGATATCGACGTGACCCGAGTCGATCTGATTCTGCGAGCCGCACGGCGCGCCAAAGACGTGCAACTGTTGATCAACAATGCAGGCATCGCGGGCGAGGCTGGTCAGCGTCGTCTTATCGGCGCGCCCAATCTCGACGATGCACGCGTCGTGATGGACACTGACTTCTGGGGCCAACTCGAGATGTGCCGGGCATTCGCGCCGCTGCTGGCGGAGAACGGTGGTGGGGCGATCGTCAATATCCTGTCGGTCGGCTCGCTTTTCTCGTTGCCGGAGTTCGGTAGCTATTCCGTCGCGAAATGGGCAGCGCGGGCAATGGGCATGGCGATCCGCGCGGAGTTGTACCAACAGGGGACGCTCGTCGCGAACGTCTATCCTGCCGGTGTCGAAAGTGACATGTCGAAGAACACGCCGGGCCCCAAGCTAACTGCCCGAGAGCATGCAAGGCAGGTGCTGGCGGCGTTGGCGCAAGGGCAGGAGGAGATATTTCCCGGCGATGCGGGTGAGAAGTTCCGCGATCCGATCGCGCGCGATCCAGCGGCGTTCGAGCGCGAAGTGCGGGCGCGGTTCTTGAACAGTCCCTTGGGTTGACGAGCGGCCCAAAAAAAACGCCTCGCATGGCGAGGCGTGTAAGCAGCAGTTGTCGACTCCGGTCCATCGCTGTCAGCAAAAAAAATCGCCTGCGCGAGTGCTAAGTATCACGGCTGGCATGTTGGTAGCGTGCGCTTCCGGCCAACACCTGTGGCCAACGCGTCAATTCGCGCTATTTCCATTCCAGACAGCCGCCTGACTAATAACGACCGCCTATACCGTGCTCGCGAGCAAGTCCGAGGTTTCTATTTGATCCAGTTCCTGTTGCAGATCCTTCTGTGTCACACACGCATCACCAGGATGCTTAAGGCTTTACAGCAAGATCCCTGCCGCATTCGCCAAAACCATTAAGATCAGTATCTTACGTGGTTTGTTGCTCAGCAGATGTAGCCAATTGTAAAGAGTTCTGACGAAGAAACAATGTCGTAAGAGCGCGACAGTCAGTCGCTGGTGCGCGCCAGTGTGACACTGAGGCGCACACCGCTGTGGTCTGGCAGGTTGGCGGCGCGGGCATATCCGCCGTGAAAATCGGCGATCAGGCGGACAATGTAGAGACCCAGGCCAAAATGCGGTCGCGCGTCCGTGCCCTGGCGAGACTGCCACAGCGACTCGAACAGCGAGTCGCGCGTGTCGGGCAGCAAGGGCCCTGGGTTCTCGACTTCGAGTCGTGCGCCGGTCGGATCGGCCAACAATCGGACGATGATCGTGTCGCCATTTGCGCTGAAATCGACGGCATTGTCGATCAGCTTGTCGAGCATCTGCACGATCAGATCGGGCGAGCCGCGCAGCCTGCAGCTGCCATCCGGCTGCTCCAATGTGAACCGGCGTGCAGAAAATGCACTCGCGTACGCATCTACCGCAGAGCGCACCACGTCGCCCAAATCGAACTCGACCCGCTCACTGTTCGCGATCGCTTCTTCAACCCGCGTGGCAGCGCCCATGGCGAGCAGAATGCCATTGAGTCGTTCCGCGCCGTGCCGGGCACGGGCCACGTAGGTCGTGGCGTCCGCAGACAGCGGCTCGTGCTCCAGGTTGTCGAGCGACGACCGCACGATCGTGAGCGGCGTACGGATCTCGTGCGCCAGCTTGCCAGCGAGCGTCCGCAGGTAGCCCGTGTAGCCGTTCAGCCGACGCAACAGCGCGTCGAAACTGCGCGACAGGTCCCCCAGTTCATCAGGCGCGTTCGTTTCGGGGAGGTCGACCGCCAGTCGCCCCTCGCGCGTGAGAGCGCTTTCGCTCGCGGCACGCAGACGCGCGATCCTGAGCGCCAGGCGACCGGCAAACCAGAATGTGGCGAGAACGGCGAGGCCAGTGGCCAGCAGGGTCAGATTGAGCAAGCGTGTCAGCGCACGATCACGCAACGTCAGCCAGCGATCGGCAGTCTGCGCAAGCTGCAATACGCCGATGACCTGTTGGCGATCGTTGTCGAATATCGGTACGGCCGCGGTGACGATGACCCGGTTCTCGTAGCGCCCGGCGGTCAACGCGGTGGTGGCCTTGCCGGCACTGGCGGTGGCTACCAGTTCGCGGCTCAAACGCTCACGCTCTGCGTCTGACGTCCGCCTCGGGATGCGATCGCCGTCTAGAAAACGCCGATACAGCCGCGGCAGCAGACCGCGCATGGCGGTGTAGTCCTGTGGCAAGGCTGGCGCCTCAAGTCGTGCCAGCGTCGCGCCGGTCCGACTGGCTACCTGCAGCTCCACGCCCGGCTGTGCAAACTGCTGCAGTCGGTCGCTGAGATCGGGAGATGCCGCTATCAACAGGCCGGTCGCAGTGAGTTCTGCAGGATCGAGCGTGCCGAGACTGCTGCGTACGCCGCCGCGGCGATCGCGATCGTCGATCAGCACACCGAAATGCTGGCCGATCATCGACAAGGGGATGCGAAACTCGATCGCGTAGCCGTCCCGCAACACGCGCCAGGCGCCTTCGACACGCAACTCATCCACGACTTCCTCGCGGCCATACTCGCGCGTCTCGATGCGTCTGCCGCGCAGCGCGCCAGGGCCTGATGCCGACAGAAACACCCGCTGCTGGCCGCCGCGCGGATCGTCGAATGCCAGCCACAGTCGATCTCCCAGGGTGGCGCTATCGAGCGGCGTGACGTCGGAGCGATCGAATACCAGCTTGTTGTCGCGCACGATCGCGAGCCCGTACAGCCAGCGATCCCTGGTAGTCGTCAGCAAGCGCAGGCTGTCGCCGTCCGACTTTTCCAGCACCTTGGTATTGCGGCTGTCCGACGGCCATTCGTCCGCGATGCCGTCGAGCACCGGCGTTGCCGTCATGACGATAGGTTCGATGTCGAGCGGCCCCGCGGTGCGCGACTGTTTCGCGGCGCCGGTTCGATACAGCAATTCGCGCCGCCCTTGCAGCGAGGCGGCAATCGTACTGGCGACGGCGAGCAAGGACTGCTGTTCATTCGCCCGCAGTACCGATTCCATTTCCTTGGCGTATTGGCAGCCCGCCCACGGCAGTGTCAAAGTCGTTAGTGCAAGCAGCAGCAGTTTGGTGCGCAGGCGCAAGCCGCTCGTGGGGCCGAGGTTCATGCGAGGCGGCTCACTCGACCCAGCGATAACCCATGCCGTACACGGTCTGGATGGCATCGAAGCTCGGGTCGATCACCTGAAACTTGCGGCGAATGCGCTTGACGTGAGAGGTGATGGTATTGTCATCCAGCACCACATTGGCTGCGTCCATCAATTGCTGACGATTCTTGACGTGTCCGGGATGTTTGCCGAGCGCGTGCACGATCCAGAACTCGGTGAGCGACAGCAGCACCACCTGCCCCTGCCACTCGACCGCCATGCGCTCGGCATCGATAGTCAGCGCGCCACGCCGGATGATCTGCTGGTCCTCGGTCGGCCGTCGCAGGGCGTCGACGCGCCGGAACAGTGCGTTGACGCGCGCGATCAGATGCCCGAGCGACAGGTCCTTGGTGAGAAAATCGTCGGCGCCGAGTCGCAGTCCCGAGACGGCGTCGAGCTCGGAATCGCGGGCGGTCAGAAAGATGATCGGCAACTCTGGCGAGAGGCTGCGCAGATCCCGACACAAGTCGAAGCCACCTTCCGGCTCGTGCTCCAGCGAAATGTCGATCACCGCGAGATCCGGCAGCCGGGTCGCAAACGCCGTCATGGCCTCACGGCGATTCGCGAATGTGCGCACCGCATAGCCCTCGCGGGCAAAAGCAGCGGCGTAGTTGTCGCGGATGGCCGGTTCATCTTCCACGATTGCAATCTGCTTCTTCATAGACCCGCAGTGTAGCGCGCGCCCTGGCTCGCGCGCAGGCCGGCCACAATTGGTCAGAATCGGTCCGCGCAGCGCCCGAAATCGTGCCCGATGTCGGCCGGATGCGTGTGTGCAATGGTCTGCAGGCCAACTGGAGACTGCATCATGAATACGACGCCTCGCTACCCACTCAACGCCGCCCCCGTCTCGCCGCCGCTGCGCTGGCAGCGCTTCCTCGAACGGCGCGGCACCTGCGATAACGACTATGGCAGCCGGCTGGCCCGCGCGCGGCTGGTGTATCTGCGGCGCCGCGAGTCACTCGGCAACTGGTTGGCCCTCACGGTCGGATTCCTGCTGATCGGCGGCTCGATCAATTTCTGACGATCAGGTGTTAGCACGCGACGAGATGACTGCAATGAGCTCGGTCGTCTCGGTCACCCAGTGCGCATCGAACGCGCCGGGCATATCTCATGTCGGTTGTTGTGGATAGCGTCCGAGCGCCAGCGGCAATGCTGCCGCGATCAGCGTCGCGATCGTGAACGCGGGCACCGCCGCATTCAAGGACCCGGTGGCATCGAGGACGCGCCCGCCGATCATAGCGCCGGCCGACGTGGCCAGTGAGACGGGCAGAATGATCATGGCGAAGATCTTGCCGTAATGCGCAAGTCCGAAATAGCGCGCAAGGAAGTAGGCGAGGAAGTCGTACTCAGCTCCAGCCGCGATGCCGCACAGGATGACCGCGAGTGCCAGCTGCCATATCTGGGGCTCCACGATGTAGAGCATGTTGAAGCCGATGATCGGCAGCAGGAAGATCATCGAATTGATCGCCGGCGCCCAGAACCGGTCGAGCAGCATGCCGGCGCCGATGCGCCCGAAGATGACTGAGATCCCCAACACGCCAGCCAGCCTGGCGGCGGCCGGTGCGTCGAGATCCTTGGTCATCAGGACCGGGACCAGATTGGCGGTCCACGCGCCGAGGCAAACTGAGATTGCACACAGGCTGCCCGCCAGCAGCCAGAACTGGCGCGCTCGCAAGGCCCCGCCGAGCGTCACTCCCTGAGCCGGTGTGATCGCTACAGGTCGCTCGGCGACAGGCTCGTCGTGGCGCCCTCGATCGTCGCGAACGAACCACCACGCTAGTGGCCAGGCAATGAGCACTGGCAGGGTAGCCAGTACCGACCAGGCAGTCCGCCAGCCAGCCGCGTCGATCACCGTGTGGGTCAAGGACGGCAGAAAGATGGCTGCAACACCGCTGCCGGACAGTGTGAGTCCGAGTGCTGCGCCGCGCTGCCGCAGGAAATGCGTGTTGACCAGCCGCGTCCAGGTGATCGGCAGAATGCCGCAGGCTAACAACACCAGCAGGAACATGCAGAAATAGAATGTCCAGGTTGAAGCGGTGACCAGGCTGAAGGCCGCGATACCGAGCGAGAATGTCATGATGCCGATCAGTGCCACGCGCCGCGGTCCATATCTGTCGACCAGGTAGCCACCGAGCGGTGATGCGAAAACGATGCCGACCGGAATGAACAGATTGACGGTCTGATAGGCCTGCATCGACCACCCCAATTCCTGTGTCATGGGCCGGGCGAACACACTCAGTACATAGGGTGGGATCGTGGCGATCGACAACCCGACGCCTGCCATCGTGGCCAACAGGATTCCACGTCGGCTCCACAACTCATTCATACGTGCTCTCCCCGTCCACTGCAGTGCACGACTGGTAGCAAACCTGTCGCCGCCCAAGGCCGCAACCGGCTATCATCGCGCCGCACCGTGCCGGTGTCGTACGCAGACCCAACCCAAGGAGAGGCAGCATGTTCGAGAGTACTGGTTTCAGGCGCCGGCTGGCGGCATTTGCGATCGCTGCCTGCGTGGCAACCGCGGCACTCGCGGCGCCGCCAAATCCACCCCCGGCGAACAAGCTGGCAGGCTATTCGGCTTATGAGCTGGCACCGGTACAGCTACAGCCCGGCATCGAAAGCAAGAAGAACGCGGGCAAAGTGCTGGCCAAGGTGGACGAGAACATGCGCGCGGCCGTCGATCCCATCCTGAGTGGCTGGAACGCCAAAGCAGACCTACAGGCTCCTAACAAACTGGTGATCGAGTCGACGATTACCACACTGCACAAACCGTCGGGTGCCGGTCGCTTCTTCGCAGGCGCGTTCATGGGCGATGGCAAGATCGTGATCAACGTGAAGATCGTCGAGCAGCCGTCGGGCAAAGTGATCGCAACACCAGAGTTCTACCAGCGTGCCAACGCGATGGCCGGTGCCTGGACAGTGGGAGCGCACGACAATGCCATGTTGCAGCGGGTAACCGTACTGGTCGCCAACTATCTGAGCGGCAACTACGACGAAGCCGTGGGCGGGGCGACCGGTTACGAGCCTTAGCGCGCCGACGATCAGCCGCGGCTGAGTTCGGCCAGCTCGTAGTAGGTCTGCATATAGCCGGCAACGCCACCTTTCAGGAACAGGAACTCACCATCCGCCGTGCACCAGACATCGTACGGCGGATGCTCCTGTGGCAGCTCCGGGTTGGTGACGAATTGGTAGTGCCAGGCATCGAACGTGCCTGCTTCGACTGTCACCTTCTCGGGGCCCACATAGACGAGATTGAGGCCGATCGAATACAGCAACGGGCCGGTCGCGCCACGATGATCGGGCGACGACAGCAGGATCTGCTTGATGCGCTGCACCTGTCCGGGCTTCTTGCGGTCGATCAGGCGTAGATGCCAAGCATCGCAGGCAATTGCGTGATTCTGGAAGGTAACCAGCGGTTCGGCAAGATCCATGCGTTGTGACACCCGACCCTCGAGTGACGTCCAGGTTTCACATTCCGCATATTGCGGGTGGAAGCGGAACCAGCCCGACCCCATGAACTTGCTATCCACCGACAGGCGCATCGCGCAGTCGGTCGGCATCCAGTCCTTGTCGAGGGAATAGATCGCATCGCGCATCACGCTCGGTCGATCGTCGATTTCGGTGTGAGCGACGCAGGTGCGTGTGCCATCAGCGTGCACATCGATCCGGAAATACTCCCGGCCGCGTTCCTGATCCATGCGTTCGGGCTTCTTCGACAGATACTTGATGCGGCCCATCACGCTCTTGTGGTCGCGCTGCAGGATCGGCAGATTCGATGCGGCTGATTGGCTCATGAAAGCGGTTCCTAATTGAATAAGGCGAGCAGACGGTGCTCGACACCCGATTCTTGCATTATTTCTCGACCAATGGTGCCAGTGCGGCGCTGCGCGCACGGTATGGTCGCACGGCCACCATGATCAGCGCCGCACCGACCGCAGCAGCGATGAAAGCGACGATGGCCAGCGAGTAACGCAGCATGTTCTCATCCTGGAAGATGTCCTCGGTCAGCCATGCCACGGCGATCGGACCGATCGCGAAGCCGATCAGATTCAGGGTGAAGTAGTACACTGCCGTTACCTGGGCCCGCATGTTGGCCGGCGCGATGCTGATGACGGCCGCCGCCCCGGCCGCCGTAGGAATGGCGCCGCCGAGGGTGGCTGGGATCACCATGGCGAGTGCCAGCTCTGGCGTCGGCATCAGCGGCAGCAGCGTGTAGCCGACGATCAGGAAGGCATAGCCGATCAACGCGACCCGCAGATAGCCATCAGCGTATTTGCGACGCAGTACATCGCACAGCCAGCCACCGCCAATCACACCGAGCATGCCGAAGATAACTAACAAGACTCCGCGCCAGCGGATGAAGAAGCCGTAAGTCTCCGTGTCGAGTGCGTAAGTGCGGCGAAAGAACTCAGGTACCCAGTAATTGACCCCGTAACCCATGATGGCGATGCCGGCGAGTCCGACGAACAATGGCACGAACACCTTGGCGTGCTCACGCAGGTGTCTGAGCGTAGTCGGAATGGATACTGGTTGGCCGGCGGCAGTTCCTGCATCGCGCCGCACCGGTTCACGGACAGTCGTCGCAATCAGCAGCGCCACGAGCAAGCCTGGCAGTCCGACTACCACGAACATGAGTTGCCAGGGCTCGAGCACGCCGGCGAGTGGCACGGTCACAGCGCCGGTAGCCACCAAAGTCGGCAGTACGCTACCACCGATGATATTGGCGATACCAGCACCGCTCGAGACACCGGCCGTGTACAGACCGATCGCGCGCCCGATGCGCTCCGGCGGGAAATAGTCTCTCAGCAACGACAGTACCGGTGGCGTGAGCGCCGCTTCACCCACGGCAACGCCAATGCGCGCCGTGAACAGCTCCGTGTAATTGGACGCAAAGCCGCAAGCCACGGTCGCGATGCTCCACAGCGTGACACCACCGGCTATCACCCACTTGCGGCTGCCGCGATCGGCCAGCCAGGCAATGAAGATCCCACACGTGGCGTAGAACAGTGCGAACGGTGCGCCTAACAGCCAGCCGATGTCCTTGTCATTGAGCGACAAGTCACGCTGCAGTTCACCGATCAGCAACGACAGGATGTCGCGATCGATGAACGACAGGATGTAGGCGGCCAGCATCACAGCAACCACGAACCACGCATAGGCTGGTCTGGGATAGGGCGGAGTGTCTGCTCGCATGCTTGTCAGCCCTCGAACTGGTGTTGGTTGGCGAGATTGGTGGCGAGATCATCGAACAGGATCATGCGCGCCTTGGGCTCACGCTTGAGTTCGAGGCCGGCTTCTCGATCCAGCACGACATTCACCACGCTCGGCGTGCGAGCTGCAAACGCGCGCTCCAGCGCCGGTTGCAGCTCGCGGTGACAACTGACGTACTCGGCATGGCAGCCGAACGCCGCACCGATCATTTCATAGCGCTGCAGGCCGAGTTCGGTGTTGACGCTGCGCTGGATGGCCTGCATCTGCCCATGCAGCTCTGTTCCCCAGGCGCCGTCGTTACCGATGACGACCACCAGCGGCAAGCCGGCCGCCGCCGCCGCGTGCAGCTCCGCCGGATAGAAACCGAAGGAGCCGTCGCCAGTCGTTAGTATGACCCGGCGGGCGGGTTGTCCGGAGCGCTCGGCGAGCTCGCGGGCAGCCGCCGCCGCCCCCACCGCGAGCGGCGTGCCCACGCCCATCGCGCCCATCGGATAGTGATCGAGAAATCCCGGTGCTTGCGTCACCTTGAGCGCGCCGTACATCCAGTTCTGCACGTCGGCGCCATCGCCGACGAAGATGCTGTTGCGGGGTGCCAGCGCTGCAATTTGCCGGCCCATCGCCAAGGGGTGCACCGCGCGATCGGCGGCTGTCGGCGCTGCGCAGCGCGCCTGTAGATCGTCGAGGTACTGCAGCCGCTCCGCCAGTGCGTCGCGCACCCACAGTGCATTGGCACGCGGTTTGGCGCCGCGAGCACGCAGCGCGGTCAGCAGTGCAGCGCTTGCCAGGCCTGCGTCTGCCGCGATTGGTACGTCGACGCGCCGATTGCGCGACAGTTCTTGTGCCTCGATATCGATCTGAATGAACTTCGCTACCGGTGCAAACCGGGGTGGCAGGCCATAGCCCAGTCGTTGCTTCAGCCGCGCGCCAACGACGCAGACTACGTCCGCCCGATCGGCAGCGATCTGCATCAGCGGCCAGTTGAACGAACGCTCCCAATCCTCCGCAACGATGCCGCGGCCGAGACCGTTACCCGCTATCGGCAGACCTAACTCGTGCACCAATGAGTTGATCGGTGCCGCTGCCTGGCCCCATGCGGCGCCCGCACCAGCAATCAACAGGGGGCGTTCGGCATTCGCCAACAATTCCGCCGCGGCAGCAACGGCAGCAGGATCTGCTCCCGGTCGACCGATGGCCGGTGGCGGCTGTTGCGCCGCGCCGGCAGTGGCTAACGACTGCGCCAGATACTCCTGTGGAATCTGCAGTACGACTGGGCCGGGGCGTCCGGACAAGGCGCGTTTGGCCGCAACATCCACATACTCTGCCAGTCGCTCTGCGGCCGGTACGGTGCGCGCCCATTTGGTGATCGAACCCACTAGCGGATGCTTGGCGTTGTCGTACTCGGACTCCGCCTCGGTCCAGGAGTTGGGCAGGCGCGCGATGATGACGAGCACCGGCGAGCAGGCATGAAATGCGGTGGCGATGCCGTTGATCGCGTTGGGCGTACCCTGGTCGGCGATGATCAGCGCGACGCCCAGTTGACCACTGATGCGGGCGTAGCCGTCTGCCGCGCCGATCGTGCCGGACTCATGCCGACCGCTGACGATGCGAAAGCCATCACGATCGAGCGCATCGAGCAAATGCGTGTGCGACGCTCCCGCCAGTGCGAACACTGTGCGCGAGCCATAGCGAGCCAGTGCGCGACTGACGACTCTGCCGCCAGTGAGCGATTGCGTCATGCTGTTTACCCCCGGCGCCAGCTCGAAACCGTGCAGACTTGCGATCAGTCGAGTAGCGTCATTAGGTTCGTAGTAGTCATCAAACAGCGCCTGAATGCAACTCAGCCATCACAGCGACTACGTCGTACCGCTACCAGACGGGCACCCGTTCCCGATGGGCAAGTACGCGCTGCTGCGCGAGATCCTGCTCGACCGTGGGGTCGTAGCGGCATCCCATCTCATTGCTTCCGAGCCGATCGCGATCGAGCTGCTGCGGAGCGTGCATACCGACGCCTATCTCGCGAAGTTGCAAAACGGTGGCCTGACCGCAGTCGAGCAGCGCCGGATCGGTGTGCCCTGGTCACCCGCCCTCTGGCGTCGCTCGCGACTCGCGGCCCAGGGTACGCTCAACGCAGCTCGCAACGCATTGCGCGTTGGCTTGAGCGGCAACCTGGCCGGCGGCACACATCATGCGTTCGCCGACCGAGGCGAGGGATTCTGTGTGCTGAACGACGTGGCGATCTCGATCCGGGTGTTGCAGCGTGAGCGATTGCTGCAACGGGCGCTGATCATCGATCTGGACGTGCATCAAGGCAACGGCACGGCCGCCATCTTCGAGCACGACCCGAGCGTGTACACGTTTTCAGTGCACGGTGAGCGCAATTACCCGAGTGACAAAATGCGCTCGTCACTCGATATCGGGCTGGCTGATGGGACGGACGACCAGCAGTACTTGCGCTGTATCGAGCAGCATCTCCCCGCCATCCTGCGGCAGTTTCGCGCCGATATTGTCTTCTATCTGGCTGGCGTGGACGTGGCCGCGGGCGATCGCTACGGACGCTTCGCGCTGAGCGATGACGGCATCCGCGCCCGCGAGCGCTACGTCATCGAGCAGGTGCGAATCGCTGGCCTGCCCCTGGTGATCACGCTGGCGGGCGGCTATGCGGCAACGCCGCAGCGTACTGCCGAGCTGCATGCGCTCGTGTTCGAGGAAGCGCGGCGAGTCGAACGCTCGACTGGTTAGTATCGGATCCCGGCGCGGCGATAGAGGAACGAGAGGAGCCACAGTGGCCCGATCAGCAGGAACTGGACATCCTTGAAGAACGACGGCCGTTTGCCTTCAATGGCGTGGCCGATGAACTGGCCGATCCAGGCCACGACGAATATCCCGAGGCAGATTCCCCAGAGAGGCCAGGCGAGCCGGTCGAGCCAGGCCACGATGGCCGCCAAGGCGACCAGCGCTACCGTGGCACCCATGGCCAGGCGAGGCGACAGCCACGAGTAGTAAGCTACCGAGAGAACGATGGCGAGCGTGCCCCAGTTGAGCCACGATCCAGCCGTGCGCGCGGCGGCAGGGACCGGCAATGCCCACAGGAAGCCGATCACCGTCAGGACGATGGGCGGCACGCACAGCCAGTGCAGTCGCTTGTTAGTCGGGTGCTGGTGGCTGGCGCCGTATTCGTCCAGCCATTGTTGCACGGTGCGCATGCCGGAAAACTACGCTCGCCGGGGCGACTCTGCAACAATAAGCCATGGCAACCTCGACGATCATGCAGCGATTCATGCGCTGGTTGGTGCGCAAGCGCTATGTGTCGGACGCGCGGCTGCTCGCGATCTACCCACCGTTCCTGTTGATGCGCATCAAGGTCTTGCAGCTCGCCTCTGACTGGCGCGTCGTTCGTATTCGCCTGCCACTCAACGCCGTCTCGCGCAATCCGGGCGGGGTGATGTTCGGCGGCTATCAAGCTGCGCTGGCCGACCCTATCGCCGCGCTGGCGTGTTCACGGATCTTCCCGGGCTACGAAGTGTGGACGCGGGCGATGACCATCGATTTCCAGCATGGCGGTACCACCGATCTGGAAATGCGGTTTGCGGTCTCGGCGGAGCAGGAGAAGCAGATTCGCGCGGATCTCGAAGCTGCTGGTCGTGCGACGCCAACCTTCGAATACGGCTTTTACCGCACCGATGGCGTGCGCTGCACCGTGATTCAGAACACGGTGGCGATCCGACCGAGCGGCTACGGCGAAACGGCCGCTGCGGAAGGCCGCAGCGGCGCACCCAAGGCCTGATTGCGGTCCCGGCGGAGCAACTCCGCTGAGTCGTCAGGCCAGTACGGCTCGCAATTTGCCGATCGCAGTGGCCTCGATCTGCCGGATACGCTCGGCCGACACCTGATACTTGTCCGCGAGGTCGTGCAAGGTCGACTTCTCCTCACCACTCCAGCGGCTCATCAGGATGTCGCGGCTGCGCGAGTCAAGCGTCTTCATTGCCGAGGCGAGTCGCTCGCTGGTCGCGTCTTCCCATTGCGCGTTCTCCACCTGTTCGGCCGGATCCGCATCCAGCGCGGGCAGGTAGTTGCCGGGCGAGTAGTTCTCTTCCTCGCTCGCATCGGGGGCCGGGTCGAACGAGAGATCACGCGCCGACAGGCGCTTCTCCATCTCGGTGACTTCAGCGACCGATACGTTCAGATCCCGCGCCACCGCGGCTGTTTCATCGTGCGACAGCCATGCCAGGTTCTTCTTGCGCTTGCGCAGATTGAAGAACAGCTTGCGCTGCGCTTTGGTAGTGGCGACTTTCACCAGGCGCCAGTTGCGCAACACGTACTCATGGATCTCGGCACGGATCCAATGCACGGCGAACGACACCATGCGCACGCCGACTGAGGGTTCGAAGCGCTTGACCGCCTTCATCAGACCAACGTTGCCTTCCTGCACCAGATCGCCGAGGGGCAGACCGTAGCCGGAGTAACCACGCGCGATGTGCACGACGAACCGCAGGTGCGAGAGCACCAACTGCCGTGCAGCTTCGAGATCGCCATCGTCCCGAAATCGATGCGCGAGCTCCTGCTCTTCCTCGCGGGTGAGAATCGGGATGCGACTGACCCGGTCGACATACGCATCGAAGCTGCCCAGCGGGCCAGTCAGTGCGAGTTCGGCCTGGCGGGCCATCAATGCGGTCGTGGTCATCTCGGTCGTCTCCTCCTGCGCGGGCACACGGGCCCACCGCGAATACATCTTAGCAGTCGTGAACTTAGAGTGCTAAAGGTCGCAGCGGTTCCCCATGCACAGCGTCACAGGCCTGGGAAGTGACGATTCATGCCCTCGGCTCGATCCGGCGCAGATGGCGTCCTGTCGAAATCAGGGCGCCAACCCACCCTAAAATGGCGCCAACACCGGCTAACGTGCCGAAATCCCGCCAGCTGAGCCCGGCCAGCTGGAATTTGCTGCCGTATTGGGCTGCCAGTGCCGCGACCGAGCGGTCGAGGTAACTGACCCCAGCCCAGATCAGGAGGGCAGCCAGCAGGGCGCCCGCCAGGCCGTACAGCGTGCCGGTATAGAGGAACGGCCGGCGCACGAAGGCATTCGAGCCGCCAACGAGCTTTGTGACCTCGATTTCTGCCCGCCGGTGCTGAATTTCCAGCCGGATCGTATTGCCCACCACCGCCAGCACGCCCAGACCAAGGACAAATACGCCGCCCCACAGCCCGCGGCGCAGCACATCGAGAATCGCGTTGAAACGTCGCACCCAGTCGGAATCGAGCTGCACGATATCGACTTCCGGCCACGCGGCGAGATAGCGCCGCAGCGACTCGACCTCAGTCGGTACGGCGTTCTCCGGCTTGGGCCGCACTAGCAAGTGATGCGGCAGCGGATTGTCCTCGAGCGCCGCCAGCGCTTCGCCGAAGCCTGACACGCGGCGGAACTCCTGCAGTGCCTGCTCCGCGGGCGTGACGATCACCGTATCGATCCCGTCGCGCTCGCGGAGTTGTTTGGCGAGTTGTTCGACCCGTGCGATCGGCGTGCCCAGCTTGAAGTGCACGGTGAAGTCGATCGCATTGCGGAAATCGCCAGTCGCGACGCGGGCATTGTGCACGACCAGCGCCAGCGCCACCGGGATCGCGAGCGCCACGCCGATCACCGTAATCGTGAGAAAGGTAGCCAGCGGCATCCGAGCGAGTCGCCCGACTGCCCCCAGCATCGCTTGCGCATGCCGCGCACCCCAGGTGCTGACGCCGCTCAACGGCGTGCCTCGATGTTGGGCAAGTCTGACGGCCGCGGCGCATTGGCCGACATGCTGAATTGTTCGCCCGCGACGGCGATTCCCGCCGACAGCAAAGTGCCGTCATCGAGCACGATCTCGCGCTGACCGAATTGATCGATCAGATGGGTGTCGTGCGATGCCACCAGCACGGCCACGCCTACTTCCTGAAAGCGTTTGAAGACCCGCATGATTTCCATCGCGAGTTCTGGATCGAGATTGCCGGTGGGTTCGTCAGCGATCAGGATCGGCGGCTTGGTGATCACCGCGCGCGCGATGCCCACGCGCTGTTGTTCACCGACCGATAGTTCGCTGGGCAACGAGCGCTCCTTGCCGCGCAGACCCACCTGGTCGAGCGCGGCGCGCACGCGCTTGTCGATCTCGCGCAGCGGTGTGTCCGCCACGATCAGCGGCAACGCCACGTTGTCATGGACGGGCCGGTCCATCAGCAGCTTGTGATCCTGGAAAACGACGCCAATCTGGCGGCGGAAGGCCGGAATCTTTCGTGACGGTAGTGCACCAGTATTGACGCCGTTTACGATCACTGTACCGCGGGTGGGACGTTCCAGCAGGGCGATGAGCTTCAGCACGGTGCTTTTGCCGGCCCCTGAGCGCCCGGTGAGAAACACCATTTCGCCCGCGCCAATCGAGAAGCTGACGTTGGCCAGCGCTTCGCGCCGATTGGGGTAGCGCTTGGAGACATTGTCGAAGGAGATCATGTTCACAGTGTCGCGAAAGGCGAGCGCCGCGGCAACGGCCGTTGAGGCACGCAATGCTTCCTTGCAGACAACGTGTGCAGCAAACTGTCGTCCTGGGACTCGCGCGATCAGGAGAATCGGATGAATCTATCGTTGCTGCTTTGGGGCATTCCGCAGGCGATGCGGGCGGCGGCACGCTTGTACCCGGAGTACGCCGCGCGTCTGCACGAACGGAATCTGATTGCGCAGTTCCGGCTCCGCGACAAACCGGAAGGGCGCTGGATCCAACTCGACAACGGCAAGGTTCGCTCGGGCAAGGGGCTGCATGCCAAGCCGGATATCACGATCCACTTCAAGAACAAGGCGATTGCCGAGAATTTCCTGACGCCACCGTTCGACATGCTGGAGCGCATCGACGCGGCCAAGAATTTCAAGATCGGTCTCGACGGCCCGGACGAGCTCGCGGTCTGGTTCATGCAGACGCTGGCGCAACTCGAACGGGTGACCTGGAAGTCTGGCACCGACATGGGCGACGGCGTCACGCGCTACACGAATGGCACCAACAGCGGCCCGATCTTCGTCTACGTCAAGGACGGCAAGATCCTGCGCACGACGCCGATCGATTTCGACGACGACGACGCCGCGTCATGGGAGATCACCGCGCGCGGCAAGACCTTCAAGCCACTGCGCCGCACGACGGTGGCGACGCACGCGATCTGCTTGAAGTCGATGGTGTATTCCAAGACTCGCATCAACTACCCCATGAAGCGCGTCGACTTCGACCCGGACGGCGAGCGCAATATCCAGAATCGTGGCAAGTCGAAATTCGTGCGCATCAGCTGGGACGAGGCCACCGACATCGTCGTCAAAGAGATCAAGCGCGCCAAGGCGGTCGGCCCCGGCGCGATCTGCGTCGCCAATGGTTCGCATCATCAGTGGGGCAACCTCGGGCATTACCTGAGTGCCTTCAATCGCTTCTGGAACCTGATTGGCGTCACCAAGCTGGTGCATACGCCGGATAGCTGGGAGGGCTGGTTCTGGGGCGCGATGCACCACTGGGGCAACAGCATGCGGCTCGGCTGCCCCGAGTTCTACGGCACCGTCGAGGATTGCCTCAAGGAAGCCGAGCTGATCGTGTTCTGGTCCAGTGACCCGGACGCGACCTACGGTTTCGACGGCACCGAGCGGCGCGAGTGGGCCAAGCAGTTAGGGATCAAGATGGTGCACATCGATCCCTACATGAACCACACCGCGGCGCATCTCGGCGGCAAGTGGATCTCACCGAAACCGGGCACCGATCCGGCGTTCGCGCAGGCGCTGTGCCATGTGTGGATCACCGAGGGCCTGTACGACAAGCAGTTCATTGCCGAACGCACCACCGGTTTCGACGACTGGAAGGCCTACATACTCGGCGAGTCCGACGGCATCGCCAAGACGCCGGAGTGGCAGGAGAAAGAGACCGGTATACCGGCGCGGGACGTGCGCGCCCTGGCACGCGAATGGGGCACGAAAAAGACCTATCTGGGTGCGGGCGGCTGGGGCGTCGGCTTGGGCGGCGCCGGTCGTGGACCGATGGGCATCCAGTGGGCGCGGATGATGACGATCCTGGGCGCCATGCAGGGCTATGGCCGGCCGGGCTCCAACTTCGGCAATCTGCAGTTCGGCGCACCGCTCGATTTCAATTTCTACTTTCCGGGCTACGGCGAGGGCAGCATCTCGGGAGACCTGCAATACAGCGCCAATTCTGCTAACAACTACCAACGCATGCCGCATATCGTGACCATGAGCTCCGTGCGCCAGTCCATCCCGCGTATGTGGTTCCCCGAGGCCATCACACAGGGCAAGGCGATGGGCTATCTCACCGACGTGGCGTCGATACAAGGCCAGTTCTTCCCGTTCGGCTATCCATCGCCGGGGCACGTGCGGGTCGAGATGCTCTACAAGTACGGCAGCTCGTCACTCGGATCGCAGGGAGCGTCGAACCGTTGGATCAAGGCCTACCAACACGAGAGCCTGAAGTTCGTCGTCAACCAGTCGGTCTGGTGGGAAGGCGAGACGCCGTTCGCGGATGTCGTCCTGCCGGCCTGCACGGTGTTCGAGCGTTGGGACATCGGCGAGTGGTACAACGTAGGGGCGGGCTACGTGCATCACATGTACTCGATGAACAATCATCGCGTGATCGCCCTGCAGCACAAGGCGATCCAGCCCTTGGGCGAGTCGAAGTCCGACTACGATATTTTCCTGTCGATTGCCGAGAAGCTCGACCTGGGGTCGGTGTACTCGGAGGGCGGCACCTCGGAGTATGACTGGTGCAAGCGCGTGTTCGATTCGTCGGACATGGCCAAGCACATCACCTGGCGTCAGTTCCTGAAGAAGGGCTACTACGTCGTGCCGGCGGATCCGGAAGCGGCGCGCGCGCCGACCGCGAATCGCTGGTTCTATGAAGGCCGCAAGAAGGACACGCCGGAGCCCTATCCGCTGCCGTCGGACTACGTCGCCGGCTACGGCAAGGGCCTGCAGACACCGTCAGGCAAGTTCGAGTTCGTCGCGACCAACCTGAAGCGCATCGACGATCCGGATCGCCCGCCGCTCAATAGTTACATGCCGGTGTACGAGGACGGCAAGCGCGAGCCGGAGCTGGCTGAGTTCCCACTGCAGCTCTTGTCGCCGCACTCGCGCTATCCCTTCCATTTGATGGGCGACGATGAGGGCAGCAGCCTGCGCGATATCCGCGAGCATCGGGTCTTCAAGGATGGGCACTATTACCTGGTCGCGCGCATCAGTCGCCAGGATGCTGCGGCGCGTGGCATTGAGGATGACGACCTGATCCGCCTGTTCAATCATCGCGGCTCGGTGGTCTGCGCGGCACAGGTGACCGATAGACTGCGCCCAGGCGTCGTGTCGGCCTCGACGGCGTCCGCTGAATACCGGCCGGTTGGTGAGCCCGGCAAGTCGACGGATCTGGGCGGGTGCATCAACATGCTGAACCCGAGCAAGGCGATCGCGAAGAAGACGCACGGCATCCGGCCCAACACCACGCTGATCCAGATCGAGAAGTGGACTGGCGTCGACACCTGGCAGCCGCTGGCGGAGACAGCCTGATGAGCAAGAAGTGGAATCAGGTCGTCGATGTCGAAAAGTGCGACAACTGCCGCGTCTGTTTCATTGCCGTGAAGGATGAATACAACGGCAACGAATTCCCGGGATATGCGGCGGCACAACCACCGCAGGGCCACAAGTGGCTCGACATCGTGCGCAAGGAACGCGGCAGCTATCCGCTCGTCGAGGCGCATTTCATGCCGGTGATGTGCAATCACTGCGACGATGCGCCGTGCATGAAGGCCGCGACGGGCGGCGCCATCAAGAAGCGCGACGACGGCATCGTGATCATCGATCCCGAGAGATCGAGGGGACAGAAGAAGATCGTCGATGCCTGCCCATACGGGGCGATCTACTGGAACGAGGAGAAGCAGATACCTCAGGCGTGGATCTTCGATGCGCACCTGCTCGATCACGGCTGGACGAAGACTCGGGGCGAGCAGGCCTGCCCGACCGGCGTGTACCGCACGCTGAAGCTCGAAGATGCCGAGATGCAGCGCTTGCAAGCGGAAGAGGAACTGGAAGTGCTGCAGCCAGAGCTCGGCACGCGGCCGCGCGTGTACTACAAGAACTTACACCTGATGACCAAGTGCTTCGTCGGCGCGTCGGTCGTGGCCGACGTGCGCGGCGTGGAAGAGTGTGTCGCGGGTGCCGAGGCCGTGCTGAAGCGCAATGGCGCGGAGGTGGGCCGCGCGATCACGGACACGTTCGGCGAGTTCAAAATCGACAAGCTCGAGCCGAATAGCGGTCGCTACGAGTTAGTAGTGAGCGGTCCTGCGGGCCGCCATGCCATGCAGTTCGAGCTGGGTGCGGATAGCTTGTATCTGGGCGTGATGAAGCTTACAGCCGCCGCTAGTTAGCAGCGGGTTCGCGACGAAAACGGTAGACAGCGGGGAGTTCAGGTTCTCCACCAAGTCAGCGCGTGGATGGTACCGCATGCCGGTGCAAGTTCATCGGCACGGAAGAGCGAGCAGCTCATGCCGGCTTGCGCATTGCGTCCAATGCGGCGCGCGCTAGAAACCCGGATCGAGTTTCACCCTGTTTCCGGGCGTGGGCGTCGACTGCGCGCAGAATGCGCTGTGGCAAAGTAATGTTGATTCGTGCGGCCTTGTCTCCTAGCTCACTGGGATCAACGTCAACGACTGCCCAAGTTCAGCCGTGCTGCGGCGGGAGGCGAAGCCACGCCGCCACGACGGCCGGGCCGAACAGCCGGCGCATTTCATTTCATTGCTGCGGATGCGAAAAGACAGGCCACCAGCGGTGCTTTACGAACATAACCCAGTTCAATCGGCTGCGCGACGGAACGGGTTCTCGACAGTCAGCGTCCCAAACTTCTGGCCGTGCTGAAGATCTTCACTGAAGAGAGTCCTGCAACCGGCGTCTTGGGCCGCAGCCACGATCAACGCGTCGTAGAAGGTCAACTCGTGTTCGCGCGCCAATGCCACGGCCCGAGTGTGGATGGCCTTGGTCAGAGGAGCCACTGGAGCGAACAGTTCCTCGACGACTGCGAGGGACGCTTCAATCTGTTCCCACTGCCAACGGAGCTTGCGGCGCGTGACATTCGCGAACTCGTTGAGAACCTGTACGCCTATAGTTCCGCCTTCCGCAATCAGGGACTCCGCTCTGGCGCTGCGCGGATCGTTCGAGGCGAAGGCGTAGATCAGAATGTTCGTGTCGAAGAACTGCTTAGCGGGCATTCGCCTCGTCCCGATCGAAGCGGAACCCTTTCGGAAGCGGCTTCCTGAGTGCCCGCAACCGCGCCAGCGCGCGCTGACGACTCGCGTCGCGTTCCACCTCGAACACGCGCTCGCCGCGCAGGACGATTTCTATTTCGTCGCCCGACTTGAGTTTCAGTGCGCGCACAATAGCGTCCGGCAACCGGACGGCAAGGCTGTTGCCCCATTTCGACACTCGCATAATAGTCTCCACAATATACATTAATAATGTATATCATGCGCGCGATTGACCGCGCTGGCAAGGCGGTGCAGATCAGCTTCTGGACCGGTCGCAACGCGCAACGTGAGCGACCATTCCATCGATGAGCTGAAAGTTATCAACCCGTGGTTCGCCGGCGCGTGATCATGCTCGCCGCGGTGCCAAAAAGGCCCGGCGCTGCCGCCGGGCCCGTTCGCAGCTGACACCGATTATGGTGCGAAGCACATGTCGTCGATGCGCCAGGTGTGGCCACCCAACGTGAAGCTCTCGATGCCCTTGCCGGGCTTGGCATCAAGCTCGAGTGTGCCGCTGTGCCAGTTGCCGGATGACGGCGGCACGATGTTCGACGTGATCTTCGCTCGTCCTTTCGCGGGGCGTCCAATGGTCTTGCCGTTCATGCCGGCAAACCCGTCGGGGCTCTCGTGCTTCTCGCCGTTGACCTCGATGTTGGCGTTCGCGAAGCCGCCGGTCTGGCTGATGCTTTGCGCGAGACGCGTACGCATGCGCGTCACCGGCTGCTTCGGCGCGACGTTCACCGAGACGAGGTAAAGGCTCAGCTC
>ERZ795053.772-NODE-772-length-40748-cov-18.906864_pt1 | contig 40748 bp, 38 predicted proteins | sample MGYA00375137_ERZ795053 | MGnify/ENA primary metagenome ERZ795053 (study PRJEB30182, sample SAMN05720284) | activated sludge metagenome | isolation source: Anaerobic digester | place: Hong Kong | collected 2014-12-17 ... | reverse complement strand
GAAAAATCATTTGCCCTGATTTCCTGATTGTACCACACATGTTCCTGAAAGTGTAACCCTCCGCCTTGCGGACCGGTGTAATTTTGCATCATCAGAAACAATGTAAAACTTTAAGAAAATGACGACAACAAAATGGGCTCTTGATCCCTCACACTCGGAAATAAGTTTCAAAGTAAAGCACCTCATGATTTCAAATGTAAAGGGTGTATTTGCAGGATTTACAATTGATGTTACAACAACAGGAGACGATTTCAGCACTTCTGATATTTCATTGAGCATTGATCCCGCAACCATCAGCACCGGCAATGCCGACCGCGATGCCCACCTGAAAAGTGCTGATTTTTTGGATGCAGACAATTTTAAAGCCATCGCTTTTAAATCAGAAAAAATGGAAAAAGCCGGTGATGATGAATTTAAGCTCACCGGTGACCTGACCATCAAAGGTATTAGCCGGAAAGTAATCCTCGATGTGGAATTTGGCGGCCTGATGAAAGATCCCTGGGGCAACCAGAAAGTCGGTTTCAGCCTTAACGGAAAAATCAATCGCAAAGACTGGGGGCTTAACTGGAATGCAGCCCTTGAGGCCGGTGGCGTATTGGTAGGCGAAGAGGTAAAGATCAGTGCTGAAGTGCAGTTCGTAAAACAGGCCGGATAATTGAAGCCTGTTTCACAAGGTAAAAATAATCTGCAGGCAGACTCACCGTCTGCCTGTAGAATATTACGAAATCAGCATCAGACTCTCTTTAAAAAGGATTAAAACCTGCGTTATGAACCGACAGGAATTTTAAAAAGCGCTCCCGGGTGCAGGCTTATAGCTTACATCAAAACCTGACGGAGGAATTCCGGCACGCAGGGCAGAAAAGCCGAATGTGCCGGAGTCATTGGGGTTTAATCATTTACCGGATACAAAAGAAAAATTATGAAAAACAAAGTGCTTCACAAAGCGGGCAGCCGCGGCCTTGCCAACCATGGTTGGCTGGTAAGCAGGCACACCTTCAGTTTTGCAAATTACTACAATCCCGACCGGATGAATTTTGGCGTACTCAGGGTGCTGAACGATGATTTTGTGGCAGCGGGCGAAGGTTTTGGAACCCATCCGCACGACAATATGGAAATTATCTCCATTCCGCTCGAAGGCGACCTGGAACACAAAGACAGCATGGGTAATGTAGCTGTCATAAGCAAGGGCGATGTGCAGGTTATGAGCGCCGGAACCGGTATCACACATAGCGAGTACAACAAAAACAGCGACAGGCCGGTTAAATTTCTTCAGATCTGGCTGTTTCCCAAATCTCAGAATGTGAAACCACGTTACGACCAGATAACGCTGAAAACAGAAGACCGAAAGAACAAGCTTCAGCAGATTCTATCGCCCGATCCACAGGATGCGGGAGTGTGGATACATCAGGATGCCTGGTTTCATATGGGCATATTTGACAAAGGAATTGAGACAAAATACCAAATCAGAAAAAGCGGAAACGGGGTTTACGCCTTTGTGCTGAAAGGAAGTTTTACCATTGATGGAACTGAGCTCAGTGAACGTGACGGACTGGGGATCAGCGATGCAGACGGTGTCGATATAATGTCCGGCCAGGCCGGCTCAGAAATTCTGCTTATGGATATACCCATGAACGTTTAATAAAAATAACATGGACCGGCGAAAATTTCTGCTATCATCTTTGGCCCTGTCAATAACACCTTATGCCATGAAAGTAAATGCGTTGCAAAATATAGTTTCTCATTGGGGAAACACCCCCGCCATGCCGGTGCTTTTTCTCGGCCATGGCAGTCCGATGAATGCCATTGAACTGAATGAGTTTTCACGTGGGTGGCAACAAATTGGAAGAAGTCTTCCGGTTCCTAACGCTATTCTTTGTGTTTCAGCACATTGGGAAACGCGCGGGACTTTTGTCACCGCCATGGAAAAACCACGCACCATTCATGATTTCGGTGGTTTCCCCCAGGCTTTGTTCGATGTTCAGTATCCTGCGCCCGGAAGTCCTGAACTGGCAATTGAAACCAGCAATATAATTACTCAGGCCGAAGTCGGGCTTGATGAGCGCTGGGGACTTGACCATGGCGCCTGGAGCGTGATCAGACACCTATATCCGAATGCCGACATTCCGGTAATACAACTCAGCCTTGACTACGGTAAATCGCCCCGTGAGCATTATGAGCTTGCTGCCGGACTTGCTGCACTACGTAAAAAAGGGGTATTGATCATCGGCAGTGGAAATATCGTACACAACCTGCGGATCATCGACTGGAAAAAACCCGATACAGGATATGACTGGGCTGTTGAAACCGATGCAAAAATGCGGCAATGGATTGCAGAAGGAAACCATCAGGCATTGATTGATTATAAAAAGGCCGGAAAGGCTTTTGAACAATCTGTCCCCACTCCGGAGCATTACCTTCCATTGCTCTATACACTCGGACTTCAGGGAAAAAACGAGGAAATCTCCTTCTTCAACACCAAAACCATTATGGGTTCGATTTCCATGACTTCGGTGAAGATCGGATAAAAATTACCTGTAGAATACTTTTAAAATAACAGGCGGGACCGGTAATTTGATCCCGCCTTTAAACTATTTATTAGAACCAGCATATCAAACACAGTCAACCGGGCATCTGAATCAGAAACTATATCCCGGACTTATTCCTGCCCAAGGTATTACTGTAAATTTTGCTTCATCGGACAGAGGTATAACAAACATGGGGGGTAAACCCTGTCCTGATAAGCAATCCTTTCTTTTTCCGAGAAAGATATCCGAAAACTCCGATAATATAAATATTGCAGAGTTCTGCGGCGTTGAGATGTGTGCTCAGGTCTCCGCCGATTTACAGTCTGCTTCTCTTTCCTCTGAAATGATAACCTATAACCCGGAAGCCCAACCCTCTCAAATTCCTGCAGCACCCGGGCTAAATGCAAAAATTTCCTTCAGCCTGAAATCAACATTCATGGAAAGCCATCCTTTTCCACCCTGACTCCAGTAAGGGAAAAACAAATGATTCCCAGCCTCTATCAGAAAGTACGCCGGGTGTCGGAAAGTTTTCGTTTGCGCTTTCCTGAACGTACTATTATTTTAAGGCCCATAAAAATATCCGGAAAGGAGCTTCTCGCATTTTCAGAATAATGACTGACTCCATTTTCCCCGGGTATAGAATCAGATGTTAAAAACGAATGCGGCACTCTCTATGTAAAATCCGGCAAATTACCTCATCACAAAAGGAACAATGATTGAGATAATCCCGGTACAAACCACCACCAGAATAAACAGGTTATACCTGACACTGTAGCTTGCCAGCAATGAGGCATCATAATATTTGTCCACCTGCTGATCCCTGTACATGTTGATCAGTCCGTTCAGAAGTTTTGCCCTGGTCTGCTTGCCTTTGGTAAGGCCGATAATAGCCACCAGGTTGATGATGATGACCAGCGCAACAAAAATGAACATCACGAATAACGCGGTGTCATCGGTTCGTGATTTTTCGACCGATCCCGCATTGATGGCCAGCGCTATCAGGTTGAGAGCGATGGAAGCAAGTATGAAAATAATATCCGTCTTTGCATTCTGCTGCAATTCGGAAGTAATGTGATTGTGAACGTGCTCGATCATGGCTTTTGTTTATTAATGAATTTATATAAGAGAGTTCTTGTGCGTTTAAAAATTGCGGATTATCTGATATCCGGTTGATTAATAAAGCGCCACTGCTTGATATGCGCACCAGGCCAACCGGCCTTAAACCGGAAGGTATCGGGTCCTTCAATTGCATTAATAGTAATGACGGCAGTAATACAGGAAGCGAGTACCAGGGTGCTGCCCAGTGCCCAGTATTTATACCTTTCCGCATTCAGTTCCCCTTCTTTATAATTGTAACTGATAATCGGCGATAGAAAGAGGGTGAGTAAGGATAAATAGATGGTTGGTTCTACAAAACCTCCGAATTCATTCTTTTTTGCAGGGCGAAATTTCAGATAGTCTATTTCTGGCAATGCAAAACTCATGAAACCAGAATCCCTGAGCGCTTCAGAGGTAAAATATTTCGCTGGAATGGTTGATTGCTGCTTTATCCCGTTGGTGAACACTGAATTTATTTTTACTTCATTTAACCTGATCCGGATAGAATCGGCGGTGCCGCCAACGAATACACCGTTATAATAATTAAATTCCATCAGGGTATCGTTATCATTCAACAGGCGTCCGATTTCGAGTCTCATTTCAGGTTTCAGTCTGAGCGTTTTTACCTTCGAATTGCCCGAGACCTGTTGCATTTGAACCTGCCAGGGCTGAGCATTCAGTAAAATTGCGAAACTCAGCGCAATCATAAGCAGAAATAACTTTCTCATCTCTGTGATTTTAGAATATAGAATAATTTCAAAGTCCGAAACCAATCAATCTCCTGAGCAAAGAACAGTGACCTGGTTTAATATATTCCTGAAACATTTCATGGTTTAACCTCCTCGAAAAACCAGTTTCTAAAACGGACTGAAAAATGAGAAGTAATGATGGCAGATTTTATCAGGAGGTTCAAAGAGGAGCAGATTGGGGACACCTGATGCTCTGGAGAAGTATTTGTCAATGGCAGTTGCCTGCTGCTGAAGCTTTTCACCTTCTTCCCGATTACCAAGAAACATGTTAGCCCTGGCCATCAGGCCCAGCGTGTATGCCTTAAGGGGGACAACCGGTTCAGGCAGGGTCTGAAGATATTTTTCAAAACAGGTGATTGCAGCAGGTAACTCAGTGGAAGCAAGTTCCCTGTTCTGCATTACTTTCATCATATGATACCTGCCCAGCTGAAGTTGAAGCAGATTGGCCGAAGGATCCCTGCTTTTCACTTCATTGTAATACTTTTCAGCTACCCCGGGATTTCCGGCTAAGATTCCGGCAATTGCCGCGCGGTAAAGGAGTTCGGGTGTCCGTCCGTTTCCGGCAATTTCATTTTCCCAGAACTTTACCAGATCTGTTTCTTCAGGAGCAAGCACTTCTCTGGCCCTGGCGCCGAAATAAGCATTGGTTTCGGAAAGCTTTCCGGCATAGTAAGCAGCCTGAGCGCTGTCGCCACCCATCCCGGGCGGAAGCATGCCGTAAATCTCTACCAGGTAGAGCATGGGTTCGCAATAATCAGGTTTCAGCAACAGCACATTCCTGAGTAAACCACAGGTCTCATCCACGGCACCCTTAATCTTGTCCTCCTGTCCCGTTTGCATATACATAAATGCATTCATAAAACCGGAAACAGCCCTGTAATAAGCATAGATTACATTATCCGGCTCCAGATCGGCTGCCTTACTGATGTGGGCGGTAACTTCGTCCAGGCGGACACCCCCTCCCCCGGTCAAAAGGTAAAAGCTTAGCCTGGCCATTTCGTAATGCGCCATGGCATTGGAGGAATCCTTTTCAAGCACCTGCAAAAGCAATGCTTTTGCTTCATCCACCTTACCGTTCATCCTGAGTTCATAAGCCCTGAAGACATCCCTGTCTCCGGGATTCCCGCTTAAATAAGCCATGGCGGCCAGCGAGCAGGCAAGAAGGGAAAAAATCATCACATACTTTTTCATGATCAGAAGATTTAAAATAAGTAGTTTTTTCGTAACTTTAAGAATCAAAATTAAAGTGTCCGTTGCTTTTTCATTTGAATTGTACTTGTAAACCGATTGTAAAACACTTTACCACCATTTTACCATTGGTTCAACTAAAAATTGACCACTTTTGTGAACGACAGGGATCTACAGACCTTCGGAATCCTGAAGCAAAAGATTGTGGAACGTATGCTGCAGTCCTATCCGGGAATCAATCCTTCCATCTCAGAATGGAAAGGACAGGAAATTGTTGATTTTCAGGAAGAGCTGCTGCAAAAAGTGAATGCCCGCATCAGCGAAAAGTGGTTTTACATGCACATGAAAGCGGCAAACGGGGGGCTGCCACGCATCGATATCCTGAACATCCTGAGCCGGTATGCCGGATATGCAAACTGGGATGATTTCAGATTCAAACATGCGGCAAATTCAACCAGACTTCATTCACTGAAGCATACAAACCGGTACTTCTACTTTGTACCTGTTGCGGCCCTGATTTTATCTGGTTTGTTTTTTCTTCTGTTCAAATTGCTGAACACAAAGGAATACCGCTTTACCTTTTATGATGCTGATACAGGCAATGCAATAACGAACAGCCTTATCAAAGTCAGCATGCTGCGCGACAATGAGTCACCGGTCAGTTATCTCTGCGGTCCCGACGGCAGTTTCGACGTAAAGACAAGCCGGGCCAGTCTGCGGTTTGTAGTGGAAGCGCCCTGCTATCATACGGATACCATAATCAGGTTGCTCGACAAGTTTAATCCCCGGGAGTCCGTAACCCTGAGGCCGGATAACTACGCGCTGATGATTCAATATTTTTCGGCCAGCAGGGTGACCGACTGGCAGAAAAGAAGAGACCAGCTGAACAGAATCATTTCGGACAACGCGATGATTTACCAGGTATATGGCAAGGAAACCCTCGGAGTGGAATTATACAACAAAGGGGAGTTTATAAATAAACTGACGCTTCCTTCTGCCAGTTTACAGGGAATTGAAATTTTTGACACCAGGTATGAAGCGGGCAAAATTTCACTGATCCGCTTCAGGCAAAAGGAGGTAAAGCCATGAGAAAAAGTTACTATATACTGATGGCTATCCTTACCTGGTTTATACTGAGCTCAAAGTCCTGCGGCCCGGAGGAAGAAAAAATAGCCGGAAGAGAAAAAGCCGATCTGGAGCAGTCCAGAGAGCGGATCAGGACTGAATTCGAAGCGGATATCCTGTCAGAGCAGTCATTGAGGGCCTTTGAGATCAATGCGAAACAAAAGATCGTGGATTATGGCGATTATCTGGGCATCGCTTTCAATAAAAACCTGGATACGGCCCTCAGGGCGGAGGCCGGGCGTATGATAAAAAGTATGTTTACCAGTGAAGATATTGCTTCAAACAGGCACATGAGCCTTATTACAACCAACAGAGCCCTGAATATTAAACATATAGCCGGTCAGCACAACGTTTCCGGTTTTCAGTCAATCTCTTTCAAAATTGAGCATGTACGTATAACGGAGCCTCTCCGGCCGGCCGGAGAATCCTGTTACACCGGAAAATTAAACTTCAGTTGCACCACGGTAACAATTACAGAACAAGATACCGTAAATCTGGGTAAAGAAAACCTGAGTGCATTGTTTTATGCCCGCAAGCTACCCAAAGCATTCGGTAACGACACCCTGCTGATGTGGAGTGTATTGCTTGGAGAGATCAGGTAACTGCGTCCGCTGATATTTCATTCCCCTCCGGACCTTCCTCAACAAAAAAGTTGAGTAAACTCAATTCAGGGCTTGTGCCCCCCGCCCCCTGCCCGCTTGCCGGGGAAAGATGCGGGGATTAATTTTGCATCATCAAAAATTCAGCAATATGAAACAGACTTTAAATACTTCCTGGAACGGCAATATGCAGTTTGATGCCCTTGTAAGCGGACATCATGTAATTATGGACGCGAGAGCAGAAGTGGGCGGACAGGATGCAGGCCCCAGGCCCAAAGAGTTGATGCTGGCTTCACTGGCCGGCTGCACCGGCATGGATGTAATCTCCATCCTGAAAAAGATGCGGGTGGAACCCAAAACCTTCAATATCCGCATAGAAGCCGAAGTGACTGAAGAGCATCCCAAGCATTACAGCGGCATGCACCTTATTTATGAATTCTCCGGGGATGGGCTGGAAGAGGAAAAACTGCGCAAAGCCATTGAACTTTCGCAGGACCGTTACTGCGGCGTTTCGGCGGTTTACCGCAAAGCAATGCCCCTCACTTTCGAAATCAGGATTCTGGAACAAGAATAAGTTTTGCCTGCTTCCGGAAAAGAAAAACCAACAACTACAATTCAAATATTTAAAAATCAAAAACAATAAGACAATGCTCTACACCAACCTTCACCATGTAATGACCGCTGAAGAACACCAGAAGCTCATCAGCGAAAACGAAAATGTCATGATCTGCTGCGGCCGAATGGGCCCCATGTGTATTCCCGTTTACGGAATTATGGAAGATCTCGAGGAGGAATACAAACATGTGAAATTTGCCGATATGGAATTTGACAATCCGGAGGCTTATGTAATCCGCAATGTTCCTGAAGTACGCGGATTTATGGGGATTCCTTTCACCATGTACTACAAAAACGGGAAACTGGTAAAAGCCACATCCAGCATTCAGAGTATGAGCCAGGTAAGGGCCATCCTTGACAATGAATTTGCTCCTGTAACAGTCAGCTAACCTGACTCCGGGTATTTCATGAACCGGAATAACCTGAGGTCCTGCTTATCTGCCAGACACCTCATGTTGTTCCGGTTCCAGATAATTTATCAGAAGACTTTAAAAGGGACTCCGGATTCCCGCTAACCATTCCGGAATTTGAAAATGAATACAAATAACCACTTCGATGCCATTATTATAGGCGGAGGCCCGGCGGGAATGACTGCCGGAATATACCTTTCGAGAGCCAGACTGAACACATTGATAATCAGTGATGGAGTGCCTGGCGGTCAGATGATTTTAACCCATGAAATTGCAAACTACCCCGGGGTGGAAAGCATTTCGGGTTACCAGCTTTCCAATATCATGAAAAAGCAGGCCAAAAGTTTCGGCTGCACGATCAAAGGAAATTCCCAGGTAACAGACCTGCAACTTGAGGGTGAAATTAAGTCTGTTACCTTGTCAGATGGAACAACTTATACCTCAAATGTCATTATCCTGACGCCCGGTGGCCGCTCGCGGACCCTTAACGTGCCCGGTGAAGCTGTATTCAAAGGCCAGGGAATTTCCTATTGCGCTACCTGCGACGGAGACTTTTTCACCGGGAAGGAAATAGTGGTGGTAGGTGGCGGCAACTCCGCACTCGAAGAGGCAGTGTCACTGACCAAATATGCCACCAAAGTGACCATCGTGCACCAGTTCGACCATTTCCAGGCATTTGAATACGCGGTGGAAGAGGCGAAAGCCAACCCGAAGATCCATTTCATCATGGAATCAACCATTACTGGCTTCCATGGCAATGAAAAACTGGAGCGCGTGGATATTAAAAACCTGAAAACCGGAGAGGTGCAGAACTTCGCAACCGACGGGGTCTTTATCTTTATCGGATATGTTCCGAATACAGAATTTCTCAGGGGAAAAGTTGAATTGAACCAATGGAACGAAATCGTGGTAAACAGCGATATGGCCACCAGTATTCCGGGCGTTTACGCCGCCGGTGATTCCATTGTGAAGCGCTACCGTCAGGTTACAACCGCCGTTGGCGACGGGACCATTGCCGCCCTGGCCGCTTCCGGCTATATTCATCAACTGAAATCCAGGCATCTCCACGAAACTTTAGCTCACTGATATGTCAACTGCACTGATTATTGCCCTCACTATTGTCGTCCTTTTTGCCGCTTACATGATTTATTCGTTCAGGCGGATGAAAACCATGGCCGCGGTAACCGAAAGCGAAAAGATCATCACCCTTACCGACAAAAACTTCCGGAACCAGATAAAAAACGGACTGGTAATGGTTGATTTCTGGGCCGAATGGTGTATGCCCTGCAAAGTAATGGGCCCGGTACTGAATGAACTGGCCGAAGATGCGAATTTTAAAGCCGCTGTCGCCAAACTGAATGTGGATCATTATCAGTCCGTATCGCAACAGTTCGGCATCAGGGGAATCCCTACCATCATCCTTTTTAAAAACGGGAAGGAAGTGGATAGGATCGTCGGGATTAAGCCGAAAGATTTCCTTATCAAACAGGTGAACAAACACTTATAAAACATCTGTTGATTTCACCGCTCATTCAGATTTTTACCGCTAAAAACAATTAAAACATACAATCAGAAATCCATCAACCAATGAAAATAAGATACCTGTTCTCTCTTCTGCTTATACTGACCTTTATCACTGTTTCAGGCCAGCAACCAGGTATGGAAAAGCAGGCTGTTATGATTGAAAATCAGAGCAGCTATGGTTTTACCGAAACAATGGAGGCGTTGTCAGAAATCATTGTTGAAAAAGGTTGGAAAATCACTGCCATCCATGATCTTCAGGAAACCATGAAGAAAAACGGAAAGGAAGTGTTGCCGGTGAAAGTGATTGAACTGTGCAATCCCGATCATGCTTTCGGGATCCTTTCGAAGGATGAATACCGTGATGTAAGCCCCATGCTCCCCTGCCGGATTTCGGTGTATGAAAAAACCGACGGCAGCACCTGGGTTTCGCGGATGAATGCACCCGCCTTTGCCGCAATGATTGGCGGGGATGCCGCAGCAACCATGGTAAAAGCCTTCAACGAAACAGAAGAAATGCTCAGGCTGGTCATACAATAACTGGCCGAAACCAAAACCAACCATCGAAGCCGGCGGGGTGATAAACCTGCCGGCTTTTTTATTTCCGGGAACGTTCAGGGTGTCATCCTGCTGACAAAGTTCGCGGCGTTATTATCCAGCAAAGTCATATCGGCTGAATCGGTAATTCCGTCTCCATTCACGTCCGAAAGCAGATATCCTGTTGCGAAACCCTGCGCGTCATTATCCACCACAGTCATATCCGCCGAATCCACCATTCCGTCCTGATTCACATCCCCCGCAAAAATCAGGTAAACATTCCCGGCAGGTTTAAGATTGCCGCCCCAGGCCCTGGAAGCTGCATCGGTAAAGTTATAATCAATGCCTGCTTCAGCGAATGAAACAGGACTGCTGCTCCAGGTTTCAATGCTGTTACGGTGTTTTATCACTATAAAGCAGTCAGATGAAACTTCCGGCGGCAGAGTCAGCTGAGTATGGCCAACAATATCCAGCGAAACTGTAAAAGGACCGGCAACCAATCCATAGGGCGCTGCAGCCTCACGGAGTTCCACCTGAATCTGGTCTGCAATTTCTCCGGGGAACTGATCTCCTGATTCATTTTTCGCCTTGTTCATCCCCGGGCCCTGATACAAACCCTCGAGTAAAACGGTCAGATTCAGGACTTTCTCCTGTAAGCCTGACTGGGTAAGCGTAACCTGTACCGGTTCCAGCCCCGGAGCCGAAACTGTGATTGTGGCCACCCGCTGCGTGCTCCCTGTATTTGCCTCATAATCCGCGAACAAGGCTCCGTTGCCGTTTCCTGAAGGCGTAACCACGCACCATTCCTGATCTGAAGAAGCTTCCCATCCGCTGTTGGACTCCACCGTAAAATCAACATTACCGGCAGCCGCATCAACCATCTGGTTTGAAGGAGTAACCGATAAGGTGCGCAATGTTCCTGAAACCATAATATCATCCAAACATACTCCATAACCGTATTTTGCGTTGCCTTCGAAAGCAATACAATAGGTTTCCGAAGCATCCGGCATTTCAAGGGTGTGCATCGTCCACGAAGCAGTGTTTTGAGTGTATGACTGAAGCAATATCCATTCACTGTCAGCGCTGGCCCGGTAGAAGACCCTGAGTTCATCCTGATCGGGCGACCAGAAGGCCTGTGTGTGCCAGAATTGAAGGGAGGGGTTGATCAAGGCACTCAGGTTCAGTGGCGGACTGATCAGTCGGGTTTTGTTATCTGCTGAAGAATTATCTTTCAGACAGGCATTATAGGCGCCTGTGTGAGCCGTCGCCGGGCTACTGCCGCCATTTCCGGCAACGAAAGTCCAGCTGACTCCCGAATTGTTCACCTGCTCCTGTGTCCAGCAGGCGGGGATCAGACCTCCGTTCTCGAAACCTTCGGTAAAAGGAAACTGCTCAATGACATCACAACTGGTGGTAAATTGCCTGTTTTCTCCGTAAACGGTACCTTCACCATTGGTTGCATAAGCCCGCACATAATATGTTGTAGTGGCAGCAAGACCTGTAATCAGGCTGACAAATGAACCTGCGCCGCTTCCATCCTGGGAATGCTGACCTGACAGCGACGGGTTGACGGCTGTGCCCCAGCAGACGCCCCGGGCGGTAACCGGAGAGCCCCCTTCACAAATCACCTCTCCGCCGCAGGTCGCCGAACCTGAAGTTATATCAGATACACCGGATGTTGTGACCCCGGCCGAGGGGATTAGCGGAACATTCTGCGTAAACACACTGAAATCCGCGATGGTCAGATTGCTGAAAGTCTGCGTCTGGTAACAGGGGGCACTTACCTGCAGGGTGTATGTTCCGGCTTTTACTGGCCTGTAATAATCACCATGCAGCGCCGAAGAGAAAACCGAAGAATTATCGGCATCATGTCCGGTAAGGGTGATTTCTGCTTTTACAGGAAGTCCTGACAGCTGGTCGGTTACCACACCCCTGAACCCGTAGGTAGCCTGCTTTATTAAATTCAGCATGCTGCGGTAATTGTAATTCCAGTAGTCAGGAAGCTGGGCGGCAGCCACCATTTTGGTAGTAGACAGCTCGATCGTAACTTCCCGGCAACGCCTGAAATAATTCATGTAATCCTGTCTGCCGCCTGTTACACGGTACCAGGCATAGCCATTGGTAATGCCGTTATCCAGGTCGTCCATATACCATGAAGGGGCATTGGCCTGGCAGGTATCCGCATATTCACGGCTAACCATTACCCACCAGTTGTTATCGGCATTCAGTCTGCTCCAGGTGTCCCACGGATAGTTCACCACTTCGATGCCTCCGTGAAAATTGGCCCCGGCAACAAAGCTGCGCTGTTCAGCAAAATTCATAAAAGCGACGGTCTCCGCCTGCCATGCATTTCCGTCGGGATGATCGCCTTCGTCCGGATCAGGGTAGTTGCGGTTCAGATCGACAAAATTGGCATTGTAACGGCGTGCACCGCTTACCGAACCGTTGCCCCCGTAATAAGTTCCGTCAGGATTTGCCAGCGGACAGATGTATATTTCCATGTTGTCAACCAGGTCCGTAACCTCAGGATCAGTGCCATAATTCTGCAGCAGGTATTCAATCAGGTGCAGCATCAATACATAACCGGTGGTTTCATCTCCATGCATGGATGAAGAATAGAAAAATTCAGGCTCGTCCTCGTCATCTTCAGTATTATCCGAGATTTTCGCGACCAGCAGCTTGCGCCCGCTTGCCAGGGTACCAATATTTTCCACCCGGCAAAGCGAGGGATACAGCGTCTGGAAATCCTCCATAATCGCTTCATAAGCCTCATAAGTCGGATAGAAGTTCCAAACGGTGCGGGTGGCTTCCGTTAATTCGACCCGGTCGCGCATAACCACGCCCGGTGCATCGCCCGGATGCGGAAGGATGGTAATATTAAAGCCCTGCGCTGAAAACTTTTCAAATTGTTTGCGGTTCGCGTATGCCCAGACCGTATCGTTCATGATATTATCCACAGAGATCTGTCTCGAAACTGCCGGCAGGTCCGCCTCCTTCGTGAAAGGAAAACAAAAGTAAACCTCCTGACCATCAGAAGAAACCCGGACTCCCGGATTCTGGGCGCTGGTCTCATGAATGATTGCCATAAGGAGACACAGCAGAATCAGCAACTTTGGTTTCATACAATAGGTTTTTCGGATGATTTTAATGTGCTGAAAATCATCAACGGCAAACAGAAAAGCGGATAACAGCATTGATGTTTATCCTTCCACAAAGGAAATAAGCCAGGGAAGCACCTCAATAATCTATAGTAAGAATCCTGCCTTTTGTAAAGTTGAAAAACTGATCCTTCTGAGCCAGCACCACCCCGGGCATAAGATCGGCCTCGCTCTTGCCGGCTGCCTTCAGGCAGGAGGGACAGGCAAAAATGGTTACACCCTTGTCAATCAGCAACTTCAGTGATTCCTTCGAAGAGGGGAAAGTCGGATAACTGATGTCAATGGCATCATTCAGCACAACCTCAATCCCCTTGATATCAAAATACACCAGTACATCCTTGTCTTCGGCCATCATTACCGCCTGTTTCAATGCCATTACCACCCTGTGAGGGTTTTCAGGGCCACTCGAAATATGGTAAAAAACGCCATCACGAGGAGCCATGGCAGTAGTATCCTGCACAATTTTCACTTCCTTTTCAATGGACTCCCTGCACGAAGTTGCCATGAATACCAGGGCTATCAGCCCCAACAAGATTCTGTTCATAAAATATGGTTTTTAGAAAACATAAAAATATGCATTAATAAAGCAAAAAGCAATACTAATTTCAAACGGAAATATTCCAACCGGATGATCATTCGGGCGCAATAACAATTATCTCGCCGTTAAAATCAACTTTATCACCCGGATATAATTTTTTCCGTTTTTGCAGTTCGACTGTTCCGTTCACTTTTACTTTACCTTCAGTGATCATCAGGTTGGCTTCTCCACCCGTTTCGGCAAGGTTAAGCAGTTTGAGCAGCTGATTAAGTTGTATGTACGGGTAATCTGATAAGGTAAAACTTTTCATTTGCCGGATTTTTATCAAATTTAGTGAGGTTTATGGTAGAAAAGCATTTTTAAGGCAGGTTTTTAGTTATAAAGGGGTATTTGTCCGGCCAATGAATCCCTGAATAACTGCAGGTTCAATCTGTGCGGATGAAAACCTTAGTATTGGAATCTTCTCCCTTCCGTTCACTTTTCTTACTTTTGCGCTTTACTAAAAAACAACCATGCAATCAGGCTTTACCCCCACGCAATATAAATTGCAATCACTGGCAACAGGAAAAATTTTTAAAGACAACGGATGGATGCTCGATGCGCCGGGTGAGGATAAACCAGCGCTGATCCGTGCAATTTACGAAAGACAACAGTTGCATTTAAGGGGTGATGACACTGGTTTATATACCTTTTCCGACTGGTTGCCACTGAAGCGCACCCTGGAAGGTTCATCAGCCCCGGTGACCTACAAAAGTGAAGGACTAGCCGCAGCATTGGGGTTAAAAAACCTCTGGATTACTTTCAGCGGATACTGGCCCGAGAAAGGCGCCGGTATGACTACCTGTTCTTTTAAGGAAACTGAAGCGTACTCCGTGTGTGGCCGCATGGATCCGGCCCTGAAGCAGGTGCTTGTTGTCGCATCGGCTGGAAATACTGCACGGGCCTTTGCAAAGGTTTGTTCCGAAAACAATATTCCCCTGTTGCTTTGCGTACCGCACGATTACATCAATGCCCTGTGGTTCGAGAAACCGCTTAACCCTTGCGTAAAACTGGCTGTAACCGCGCATGGCAGCGACTATTTCGATGCCATTTACCTCTCGAACCTGGCCACTCAATGCGAGGGGTTCCTGGCCGAAGGGGGAGCTAAAAATGTAGCCAGACGCGACGGCATGGGGACTACCGTGTTGTCAGCGGTCACCACCATCGGACAAATTCCTGAGTATTATTTTCAGGCCGTTGGCAGCGGCACCGGTGCCATTGCTGCCTGGGAAGCCAACCTGCGGCTTATCGCCGACGGACGCTTCGGCAGCAACAAAATGAAACTGATGGTTTCACAGAACGCACCCTTTCAGCCCATTTACGATGCCTGGAAAGCCGGCTCCCGTGCCATGCTTCCTTACGACGACGACCTGGCCAGGGAGCATGTCACCGAAATTGATTCAAAAGTGTTGTCGAACCGGCGGCCACCCTATCCCATCACCGGTGGTCTGTACGATGCACTGAAAGACAGCGGGGGAGATGTGCTGAAAGCAACCAACCGCGAAGCACGGTCAGCAAAGGAGCTATTCCTTGAAACCGAAGGCATCGACATCTATTCTGCAGCTGCCATCGCAACCGCCTCGCTTGTAAACGAACTGAATGCCGGCCGCCTGAACCCTGAAGCCCTTATTATGTTAAATATCACCGGGGCCGGAGAAGAACGCTTTAAACGGGAACACAGCCTGTTTTATCTCGAACCTTCCCTGCTTTTCGACATCACACCAGGTCTTGATGAAGTGAAGCAAAAACTGACAACCATAAAATGGTAAGTGAATCGGGAAAACCTGTAATATTAATTCCTTATCAGGAATAATAAATTGATTATCAGTCTAATATAAACATTGGAGTCAATTACGTGTTTCCTGTCTAAAAGGGTATCCTGACCTTTGATACCCTTTTAATAATCCGGAATCAATTCTTACCTTTGCCGCATGGCAAACTACGACGAACTTTTCAAAAAAATAACCGCCCATGCCAAGGAGTATGGGTTTATATTCCAGTCCAGCGAAATATACGACGGCCTCAGTGCTGTATACGACTACGGCCAGAATGGCGTGGAACTGAAGAACAACATCAAGGAATATTGGTGGAAGGCCATGGTACGCTACCATGAGAACATCGTGGGGATAGATTCGGCCATCTTTATGCATCCGACCATCTGGAAAGCTTCGGGCCACGTGGATGCGTTCAACGATCCGATGATCGACAACAAGGATTCGAAAAAACGTTACCGTGCCGATGTACTGGTGGAAGACCACCTAGCGAAACTTGAAGAGAAGATTAACAAGGAGGTTGAAAAAGCGGCCAAACGCTTTGGTGATGCCTTCGATGAAGCCCAGTTCAGGGCCACCAATCAAAGGGTGCTCGAAAACCAGGCAAAAATTGACGCTGTCAAGCATCGTCTCTACAAAGGGCTTGAGAACAACGACCTGTCTGATATCAAGAAACTGATAGAGGATTGCGAGATTGTTTGTCCCATCTCAGGTTCGCGCAACTGGACCGAGGTACGTCAATTCAACCTGATGTTTTCCACCCAGATGGGTTCTGTGAGTGAGGAAGCCAATACCATATTTCTGCGGCCTGAAACCGCGCAGGGCATTTTTGTGAACTTTCTGAACGTGATGAAGACCGGCCGCATGAAGATTCCGTTCGGGATTGCCCAGATCGGCAAGGCTTTCCGCAATGAAATTGTCGCCCGTCAGTTTATCTTCCGCATGCGTGAGTTTGAACAGATGGAAATGCAGTACTTCGTACGCCCCGGCACCGAGCTCGAATGGTTTGAGTACTGGAAGAAGGAGCGCCTGAAATGGCACCTCTCCCTTGGCCTCGGTGAGGACAATTACCGCTTCCACGAACACGAAAAGCTGGCTCATTACGCCAATGCCGCTGCCGATATTGAATTCCGTTTCCCCTTTGGTTTCAAGGAATTGGAAGGCATTCATTCCCGCACTGATTTCGATCTCGGCGCGCATCAGCAATATTCAGGCAAAAAAATCATGTATTTCGATCCTGAGCTGAACGAGAGCTATGTGCCTTATGTCGTGGAGACCTCCATCGGTCTCGACCGCACCTTCCTGGCCTTGCTCAGCAATGCTTACACCGAGGAGAAACTCGAAGATGGCTCGGAGCGCGTGGTCATGAAACTGCCCCCGGTGCTGGCACCCATCAAAGCCGCCGTGTTACCGCTGGTGGCCAAAGATGGCCTGCCTGAAAAAGCCCGCCAGATCATGGATACGCTGAAATATGATTACAACTGCCAGTACGAGGAGAAAGACTCTATCGGCAAGCGTTACCGCCGGCAGGATGCCATAGGAACCCCTTACTGCATCACCGTCGACCACCAGACCCTGGAGGACAACACGGTCACCATCCGCGAACGCGATACCATGCTGCAGGAACGGGTGGATCTTGGGAATGTCAGTGAGATCATCGCGAAAAAACTGAAGGTAAACTAATCCTGATCAGCAAAAAAGCAGACAGCAGACCCCGGGGTCTGCTGTTTATGTTTTATTATCCTGAACCTGCCGCATGAATATTCCGGAAGACCGGCTTCAGTCCATCTGTGCTTGATTTATCTCAGGTTATCCATCCGGAATAAAATGATTCATTTATTATTAAAAGCATTCATGGTATTGGTTGCCCCCGCGGCAATGTAACTTTTTATCATTTCCACAGCAACGGGAATGCGTTCAATAAACAGCTTTTCTTCTTCGCGTGTAAAACGCCCCAGCACATAATCCACCTGGAACCCCCTGGCAAAGTTGCTGCCGATGCCTACCCTCAATCGCGGAAAGTTATTATGTCCCAGCGTTTCTATGATGTGGTTCAAGCCGTTGTGGCTTCCGCCGCCGCCTTTGGTTTTGAGGCGGAAAATGCCGGGATCAAGGTCGAGGTCGTCAACGACCACAAGTGAGTTTTCGATGGGGATATTTTCCTGTGTAAGCCAGTAGCGGTATGCCTTACCACTCAGGTTCATGTAAGTAGTGGGTTTAATGATGATCACCGTTTTCCCGCGGTAGCGGGCTTCGGCGCGCGCAGCCAGGCGGTCTGTGGTAAATTTCACCCCCAGATCCTGTGCCAGGGCGTCGGCGATGATGAAACCGATGTTGTGCCGGGTATTGGCATATTCATCACCGATATTTCCAAGTCCGGTTATCAGATACTTCACAGTTTATGCGGGTTTAGGCAGGGGCTGACCAGTTTTGGGAAAGCAGCTGAGTTCAGACCTGATTTTGTTCTGAGATCAAAAATACTTATTCCGGGATTATGATCTGAAAAACCATCAGACAATAAAAAACAGGAGGCAGTGAACGGTGTCGCCTGCCTCCTGAACAATTGTAATTCTATGATTATTTTGCGGGAGCTGCCGGCTCAACATTGCGGGTTGACACAACGCTGATGATTACTCCGCTCTTAATATCAAGGAACTCCACGTTTTCCATTTTCAGGTCGCCAACTTTAACTGACTGGTTCAGGTCGAGATTGCTGATGCTTACCTCGATTTCGTCAGGCAGGTGCTGGATCAGCGCTTTGATTTTCAGTTTGCGGAACTTCTTGACCAGTTTACCCCCCCGCAGAACGCCGGGCGAAGTGCCGGTAACACGGATGGGAACAGAAATGATCACAGGTTTCTGCGGGTCGAGTTCAAGAAAATCAGCGTGCAGGATACTGTCGCTTACCGGGTGAGACTGAACATCCTGCAGGATGGTCAGATATTCTTTACCGTCAACATTGACGTTGATAAGGTGTGCATTCGGGGTGAAAAGGATGGGCTTGAAACTTACTTCATCGGTTGAGAAGTGAACCTGCTCTTTGCCGCCGTAAATTACACAGGGTACTTTACCTGCAGCGCGCTGGGCCTTAGCATCTTTTTTCCCTACGTTCCCGCGAAGGGAACCGCTCATAGATACTGTTTTCATTGTTTAAGATTTAATTGATGATTATTAAAAGTAACCTTATGGTTATTCAAATTTAAAAAGCGTCGAAATTGATTCGTAGTTGTGCACCTTACCAATCACATCAGCCAGTAGTGTTGCCGTGCTGATGACCTTTATCTTCGGGCTTTCGCGCCGCAGGGGAATGGTATCAGTGACGATGACTTCGGTAAACGGTGAGGCTTCTATCCGCTCAATGGCATTTGCCGAGAGCAGCGGATGGGTACAGAAAGCCCTGACACTTGCGGCGCCGTTGTCCATCATCAGTTGGGCTGCCTTGCAGATGGTACCTGCCGTATCGATGATATCATCCACAAGAATGACGTCCTTTCCGGTAACATCGCCGATCAGCGCCATGGTATCCACCTGATTCGCCTTAGATCGCTGCTTGTAACAAATTACAAAACTGGTATTCAATATCTTGGCATAAGCCGCGGCCCTGCGGGTACCACCGGTATCAGGGGAGGCCATTACCAGGTTGGGCAGGTTGAGCTGCTTGATAAAGGGCACAAAGATTGAAGAGGCATACAGGTGATCCACAGGAACATCAAAAAAGCCCTGAATCTGATCGGCATGCAGATCGATGGTAATAATCCGCTGAACGCCCGCGGCAGTAAGCAGGTTGGCCACCAGTTTGGCGGCTATCGACACCCTGGGTTTATCCTTCCGGTCCTGCCGTGCAAACCCGAAATAGGGAATTACAGCAATGATATGCCTTGCCGAGGCCCGCTTGGCGGCATCGATCATCAGCAGAAGTTCAAAAAGATTGTCGCTTGGCGCAAAGGTCGATTGTACAATGAACAGGTCGTTTCCACGCACATTTTCTTCGAAGGAGGGTTGAAATTCACCATCCGAAAAATCCGTTATCAGGACATCACCAAGCTTCTTTCCGTAGCTGACGGCTATCTTTTCGGCCAGGTAACGGGTGGCTCTGCCCGAGAAAATGTTAACCACTGTGGCCATTTCTGATGTGCTAATAGAGGTTGAACGATCCGGTTTTAAGGGCGCAAAATTATAATTTTTTTTGAAGGTTGAGGTAATGATTTTAACAAATGTTAAAAATAAACCTTCTAAACCCTTGATTTTTCGGCAAATTAGTATTACTTTTGCACCCCTTTTGAGGCGTGCGGCAAGGCGAGTGGGGAGCAGACAATATCAGGGATAAGAAACCCGTTACGAATGATGTCCGTGCAAACATACAACTTTTTTTGAATCGGTGGCTAATATAATGGCTATTCACTCATCTTCCTGAAGTGGATAGCTCTAAACATAAAACTTTAAAGAATGAAACTCTCGCAATTTCGCTATCAACTGCCCAATGATCTGATTGCAAGGCAACCGGTCGATAACCGGGACAAATCGCGGCTTATGGTACTGAACCGCAAAACCAAAACCATTGAACACAGGATGTTCACTGATATTCTGGAATATTTTGGAGATGGCGATGCATTCATTATTAACGATACCAAGGTGTTCCCGGCGCTGCTAACCGGTGAGAAGGAAAAAACCGGAGCCAAGATCACCGTATTTCTCCTCAGGGAGCTCAACGCGGAAGCCCGTTTATGGGATGTTCTGGTTGATCCGGCAAGAAAAATCCGCATCGGCAACAAGTTGTATTTCGGTGACGATGACTCCCTGGTTGCTGAAGTGATAGATAACACTACTTCGCGGGGACGCACCCTCCGGTTCCTGTTCGACGGCCCCTATGATGAATTCAAGAAAACCATCGAAAGCCTGGGCAAAACCCCGCTTCCGGAGGAGCTGCAGGCCATTCGCGAAATCGTTCCAGAGGACAAGGAATGGTACCAGACCATATACGCAGCCAAAGAAGGCGCCGTTGCCGCTCCCACCGCAGGGCTGCATTTCAGCCGGGAACTTATGAAACGCCTGGAACTCAAAGGAGCCTCATTCGCTTCGGTTACCCTTCACGCCGGTGTAGGGAATTTCAGGGCCATCGATGTGGAAGATCTCACCAAACATAAGATGGACTCCGAAGAACTGATCATCGAGGAAGAAGCCGTCCGCATCGTTAACAAAGCCAAAGAAAACCGTAAACAGGTATGCGTAGTCGGCACTACCACGATGAAAGCCGTAGAATCATCGGTTACCATTTCGGGGATGTTGAAACCTTACAAAGGATGGTCTAACAAATTTATTTTCCCTCCTTACGAATTCAGTATTCCCACCTGTATGGTCACCAATTTCCATCTGCCGCAATCACCCATGCTGATGATGACGGCCGCTTTCGCCGATTTTGATTTCCTGATGAAAGCATATAAAGAAGCCATCAACGAAAAATACCGCTTTTTTACCTATGGCGATGCCATGCTGATTTTGTAAACCCACGGAGAAAATACCCGAAAGGCTGTCACTGAAGGAAATAAAACTTCAATGCCAGCCTTTTTCTTTCTGCATTAACCGTCTGTATTTTGAAAGACCGTTTGCAAATCAGCGGTTTTCTGTGTAGGTTTGTTTAAAAATTCCGAGTTGTGGAGCGTTTCGTAATCATTGTAGCCGGCGGTTCAGGGCAAAGAATGGGAACCGGAATCCCCAAGCAGTTTCTACCTTTATGCGGCAGACCATTGTTGATGCATACCATGGAGGCCTTTCAGCGTTACGATGCAAAAACCGGCGTGGTGCTGGTACTTCCTGCAGGACAGGCTAAGCAATGGAAAGACCTGTGCTCCCTTCACGGATTCATGCTTGCTCATCAGCTGGCAGAGGGAGGCGAAACCCGCGGACATTCTGTGCGCAGCGGACTGAATGCCATAGCCGCCACAGAGGGTGTTGTAGCCGTGCATGATGGCGTCAGACCGCTGGTAAGTCAGGAGACAATTGCCAGGGGATTTGCCCTTGCCGAAAGCGGGAAAAATGCTGTCCCGGGGCTACCCCTCGCCGACTCGCTGAGAATCACCAACGGGAACAAAAGCCGGCCCCTCGACCGGACTTTGGTAAGGCGTATACAAACCCCGCAGTGCTTCCCCCTGCATATTTTGCGCGAAGCATACCGGCATCCCCGGTTTATGGACTTTACTGATGACGCCCAGCTGGTTGAAACCACAGGCAATGCCATTACCCTTTATGAAGGCAATGCCGAAAACATAAAAATCACCACACCCTTTGATCTGAAACTGGCCGGACTACTGGCAGGTGAAATAACCCTTGATATATTGAGTCAACAAAACAGGGACAACAATGAATGAAGAAGGACGGAAACTTGCCAATTCCGAAGGATGGCTTTCCATTTTCGGAAACATCCTGTTGTTTGTCCTGAAATTCTGGGCCGGGATTGTATCAGGATCTATCGCCATCATTGCGGATGCCTGGCATACTTTGTCCGATTCGCTGACCTCTGTGGTGGTGCTGGCCGGGGTTAAATTATCGTCACGCCCGGCCGATCGCGAACACCCCTTCGGACATGGCAGGGCCGAGCTGATTGCCGCCCTGATTATCGGCGTATTGCTGAGCGTGGTGGCGTTCAATTTTGTGGTGGAGGGGGTACAGCGGCTCCGCGACCGTCAGGCAGTTCATTACGGCACCTTTGCCATTGCCGTGACAGCATTTTCCATCCTGGCCAAGGAAGCCATGGCCCGCTATGCCTTCTGGGTTGCCAAACGTTCAGCTTCACGTTCGGTAAGAGCCGATGCCTGGCACCACCGCTCCGATGCTATATCCTCCATAGTAATTCTGGCAGGGATATTCGCAGGTAAACACCTGTGGTGGATTGATGGTGTGCTGGGGATTATAGTGGCATTGCTGATTTTTTATGCAGCTTATGATATCCTCCGCGACGCCATGAATACAATGCTGGGCGAACAACCAGAGCCTGAGCTTATCTCACAGATTGCAGAAATATGCCACAATGAGAGTATGCTTGAGCTTCATCCACACCATATCCATGTGCACCGTTACGGCGAGCACACTGAACTGACCATGCACATCAGGCTGCCCGATAACATGACCCTGTTTGATGCCCATGAAATCGCCACCCGCATTGAATTGCGGCTGAAAAATGACTTCGGCGTAATTTCCACCATTCACATGGAGCCTGAAGGTCTTACCCACCCCTGACGCGACGATCCTTCCACCGCGCCGGCACCACCTGTCCGGCAAGTGCCACCAGCGTTGTGTAAAAAGCCACCAGCGGCTCGGACGGAACAACCAGCCACAGAAGTCCCGGCTTCTGTGCAAATCTGGCAAAACCAGTAAGCACCATCAGATCTGCGAATATTTTTACAAGGTAAACCAGTAAAAACCACATCAGAAACCGGGGTGTAAAAAGGCCTGCAACCAGGCTGAATACCAGCATCGCATTCATAAAAAAAACAATCATTGCCGAAAGAATCAGCGGGAAATTCCTGTAGGCCCTGCTTTTTGAAGCCCACCGCAGGCGCTGGTTAATAAAACCAACCGGAGTTCCTGCCGGCCTGGTGAACACCAGGGCATCCCGGCACCGGGCAAAGGCGATTTTATCGCTGCCGAACCTGTTAAGCATGGAAAGCATCAGAAACACGTCATCTCCCGATGCAATTTGCTGCCGAAGGGCATCACCCTGTAACGACCGGTATGCTTCCATTGAAAATCCCAGATTTGCACCATTGCACATCAGGGGAAATCCAGCCCCGATGGATCCTGCTCCGGAAGCCACCAGCGACATAAATTCGAGATCCTGCAGTTGCTGAAAGAGGCCGGCCGGATCTTTAAAAGTCACAGGACCTGAGACAAAAACCGCCTGCCGCCCTTCCATTACCGATACCATGGCAGCAATCCAACCAGGTGAAACTTCGCAATCGGCATCGGTGGTCAATATGTAAACTCCACGGGCCTGTTGCAGCGCCAGCGCAATGGCCGCCTTTTTCCCGGTTTGTCCGGTTTGGCGGATCAGGTGAAGGTCAACTTCCGTATTCTGCCTGATAAATCCTTCAACGGTGGCAGCAGTCTGATCTGTGGAATAGTCATCCACCACCAGCACTTCAAATCTGTTGCGCGGGTAATGCTGATCCGCAAGGCTTTGCAGACACAGTCCTATATTATCGGCTTCATTTCTGGCAGCAATGATCACACTAACCCTGGCCGTTTGCTTTATTGGCGGGCATCTCCCCAGCTGCGACCAACCCTTGACAAGCAAGGCCATCAGAAGCACGTAAGCAGCGGCTATCAGCAACGGAATCAATATATGCGCGGAAGCAATCATAAGCTCAGGATTTTCTGATGATGCTGATCTTTCTGATAAACAATGCCCCGAACAAGGCCGGCAGGGCCAGATTGATCATCCAGATCATGGTGGAAGCCGAAAGAATGGATGCAGCAACATCGCCCCGGCTGCCAAAGAACATTCCGATAAAATAGATGGAAACCGACCCTCTGATGCCCAGGTCGGCCAGCGCTACCGTAGGGATGGCCGCCATCACAAAATAGGTAACGGAGATCAGCATCATGGCCTGCGGATAAGGAATGTTCAGCCCGAAAGCCCTTAGCAGCAGATAAAACTGCGCGGAAAAAACAAGGTACCTCAGGGCACTCAACAGCAGCACACCACCCAGGGTCCGCCTGCCAACCCTTTCTATAACGATCAGGTACAAATTCATACGCCTCCATTGCGGCCGGATAAGTTTATCGAGGCGTGCGGTTATTACCGGGACTTTCAGAAAGAACAGAATCAGCAACAAGGAAAAAAGCAGGATAAAGATCACCAGTCCGGCGTACAGATAATCCTGCCATCCTTCGCTGAATCCCGCATATTGGGGAATAAAAAACAGCAGGGCGATCATGCCTGCCACAAGGGTAACGATCAGCTGGCTGATGCTGCCCGCAATGGTGAGCAGGGCGCTTTTGATGCGGTTAGCCCTCAGGGTAAATATGCGACCCAGAAACTCGCCCACCCGGTTGGGGGTGAACAGGCTGAAAGTAATGCCCGCCAGCACAGACCGGAAAGCGGAAGGGAGGGAGACCGGTTCCAGATAACTGATCAGTGAGCGCCATTTCACCGTTTCGAGCAGCCAGTTCAGCGGCATCATCAGCAAAACGGCCAGCAACAGCAATCGAAAACTGCCTGCCTGAAGGTTTAAGGCAAGTTGTTGCCTGAATTGCGCAAAATCGGCCTGCACAAACACCTGCCGGTATATAAACCAGCAGGATGCCGCAACAATCAGTATGCGGGCCGTGCTATTGAGTGTTTTCTTTACCTTTGCTGAAAGTTTCATTGCACTATAGTATCCGATTCATGGCAGGCGAACGCATCATCCTCGGCATTGACCCCGGCACCCAGGTTATGGGTTACGGTTTAATCGCCGATAAAGGTAAGAAAATAGAGCTGATCGCCCTGGATGTGTTTAAGTTCGTCTCAAAAGAATCGCAGGCGCTGAGGCTGAAAAAGATATTCAGCGCGGTGCTCGGACTTATCGACAAGTACCACCCGGATGAACTGGCCATTGAAGCCCCTTTTTACGGTAAAAATGTGCAGTCGATGCTGAAACTCGGGCGTGCGCAGGGGGTAGCCATGGCCGCGGCCCTTTACCGCGACATACCCATATTTGAATACTCTCCCCGCAAAATCAAACAATCCATCACCGGAAACGGCAGTTCCTCAAAAGAACAGGTTGCCGGAATGCTCGGCCACCTGGTAGCCCTGGGAGATGAGCCTAAAATGCTGGATGCCACCGACGCCGTGGCGGTTGCAGTTTGTCATTACTACCAGGGCAAAGCCGAGACGCAGGGAAAAAACTATTCAGGCTGGAAAAGCTTTCTGGAGCAAAACCCCGGAAGAATTGCCAAAAAGTAGAAAACCCGGGCACAGCCCGCAACCTGCAATCCGTCTATTTGCGCAGGGTTATCCTGAATGTGGTCCCTTTTCCCGGTACAGATGATTTCACATAAATTTTCCCGTCATGAATTTCGCGGATTATGCGCTGGGTCAGTGACAGGCCAAGCCCCCAACCCCGCTGCTTGCTGGTGTAGCCGGGATTAAAAATGGTACGGAACTTCTTCTTCGGAATTCCTTTACCGGTATCCGAAATATCAATGTGAACCAGGTTTTCGTCTTCACTCATTTCGATGCGGATATCGCCTTCGCCTTCCATAGCATCCACGGCATTTTTCACGAGGTTCTCAATCACCCAGTCGAACAGCTGGTAGTTGAGCCGCGTAAGTAAAACGGCATCACGCTGAGGCTGGACGTGAAATGAAACCTTGTTGGAAGTCCGCGTTTTAAGGTATGCCACAGAGTTGTATATCACCTCCACCACATTTTCGGTTTTGAGGCTGGCCGCCGATCCGATTTTTGAAAAACGCTCAGCAATTGTATTCAGGCGGTTTACGTCTTTCTCCAGCTCTTCAATGGTCCCTTCTCCAATATCTTTGGATCTCAGGTATTCCACCCAGGCCATCATGGAAGAAAGTGGTGTCCCTAACTGATGGGCAGTTTCCTTGGCCAGTCCCACCCACACCTGATTCTGCTCAGAACGGCGCGCGATGCTGAACAACAGATACGAAACCAGGAGGAAAATACCAATGATAATTAGCTGAATAACCGGGAAATACCTTAATTGCGTAAGCAGAAAAGAGTCTTTATAGAAAATGTAATGCTTTCTGTCGGCGATAACGATCTCGATGGGTTCATTATAGGCCGCCATTTCATCGATGGTATTTTTGACAAATGCAGGATCCTTTAACCGGGTGGTATCAATTTTTCCCCATGCCACAAGTTCGGTCCGGGTACTATCGGTAATAATCACAGGCACCGAAGCCGAGTTGTTGACCACCTCGTTGAAGAAGGATTCTACCAGGTCGTCGAGCACCACTTTCAGTTCAGAAAACAGCCTTGAATCCTTGTAATGGAAATAAACATAATTGCCTGAATAATAATCCAGTTTCAGGGGCGGATATACTGAGAATTCTTTCAGCAGCTCCGGGGTGAATTGCCTGACAGTATCCGGGTTAAAATCCACATTCCTCGCTTCCATGATCCTGCCGTTTTCATCGGCAAGAATCACTGGTATGGATGTATTTTTTGAGATGATGCTCAGATAGAAGAGGATATTTTCATCATCGCCTGCCTCCACCATCCTTTCGGTAGCCTCTGCCAGTATCTCAACCCTTTTGCGTTCTTCAACCCGGATCTGATCAAAGAAATCATCGGTGTAATTTACCAGGCTGACTCTTTGCTGAATAGCATTGGCCCAGGTTGTGATCTTGCTCCGCTCATCCCTGGCTATGTTCTTCACCAGCTGGTTTGTATACCACAGCGAAAAACCCACGATCAGCAACGCGATCAGAAACAACCAGCGCTTCCAGGTTTTCTTCTGCTCGTATATGTTGGTAACCCGGGGCTTAAAAAGTTTTCGAAGGTTCATCAAAGTGAGGCTATATGATACAAATATCGGATTTTTATCGGAAACTGTTCAGCACAAGGCAATCTAATGTATAACTGCCGTCCGCGACATTTCCTGTAAAGCCTGATTCAGTCCGGTCAGTCTTCGTCCCATTCTATTTCAAACTTCACTTCTGAGGCTTTTTTATCCTTTGGCGGTGGTGCATTACGGTCTTTCCCGAACTCCGACCTCAGGGCCTGCCTGAGTTCCTGTTTCTGATTTTTAAAGTCATCGGCCATTTTTTTCACCACTGCCTGGCTGTCGTAACGAAACACCGGTTGGTCAACCGTTCCGGTAAGGTGCAAAAACAGCCTGGTATTAGCACCTTCCGCTATTTCGGAAGCACCGGCAGGGGCCGGGTTGCGTCGTTTTTTGTTCCGTCCAATCTCCGAAAGCAGCAGATTCAGATGGTAGTCGATGTCGTTGCCAAAGGTGTGTGAACCATAACCCTTCAGGCCCATGACCGACGATTTTACTTCCATTTCGGGAATAATCACCGTTTTGCGTGCTATTTCAACGCGGTTTTTCAGGGTGGAAAACTTCACATTCATCAGTTCGTCCGCATCCAGAAAGCGCGACAATTCCTGCAATGGTTCAAATCCGACCAGTTCCCCGTCCCTGATTTCAAGGTCGGCGATGGCACTCACCGAGGCGGCATCCGTTTCGAAACGGTTGCTCATGGTAGCCCCGTACTGAACTTCGGCATCGGCCCGGCCTTTCAGATGACGGCTCTGCAGGCTGGTTTGCCCGAAATCACCGAATTCCCTGAACAACCTTTGTATATCTACATCATGAAGAGAGACATTGCATACCACCTGGGCATGGCTGCCGTAACGGTTGTTAAGCACCCCGCTGCCGCTGACGCTTCCGTCCATGGCTTTCATCGAGAACGAACCCACCCTCAGTACCCTGTCGTCAAGGCTTAGCCTGCCGCTGACCTTTTCGGCGCTGAAATCCCGGTAAGTAAACAGATCACATGAAATCGCGGCATTGAACCCGACCCTTTCGGGGAATATGGCGGTTGCCGCGTTCCCGGGCTGACCTTCCCCGGCCGTGGTTGCCGCCGAAGCCGGTGCAATATCTTCGAGGCAGAGCCTTTCCGAACGAACCGCTGCATCAAAAAACAAGGGCTGATCTTTCTGAAACAGGAAAGCAGCCAGATTGCGGAAATTTCCCGACAGGCTGAGATCGCTCCTGCCGGTTTTCAGGCTAAGCCGGTCTATCATCACCGATCCGTTCCGCAGCTCAAGTTCGGCATTGAGGTCACTTAACTTCCGCCCATCTTTTACAAGCACAAAACCCGCATCTGCAAGGCTCACCAGTCCCGAAGCCTTCTCAGGCACCCTGGCCGCGGCATCAAAACTCCCTTCGTAACTGATGTCCGCCACCAGTTTCCCGCGGGCATCAGTGATTTGACCTTCAGGCATAAATGCTGCAATCTCATCCAGAAAAAGCGAAGCGCTGAGGGTCAGGTTCACCTTTGGGCGGACGGAATTTTCAAGCAGCAGCTTCCCCCTGAAATTTCCTCTTCCCGCTGATCCTTCGAATTCAGTAAACTCAAGGCGATCAGCCCGGATACCTGTTTTGGCGGTATAACTGCCCGAAGCCATAATTCCGCTCAACCTGGTTTTATGCTGCAGATGAGCGAGACTGCCTTTTTTTACAGAAAATCCGGCTGTAACTAAAGGCGATTGCTTTCCACCGTAATTGCCTTTAACCCTGAGTTCAGCGGTAAGCCTTCCTCCCGGCCGGTAGTCTTTCAGGGAAGCAGTAAACCGCTCCGGAATCAGGATAAAAAGCTTTTCAATGTCAGCCTGCTCAACGGAAATTAACAGATCTGTCGCATTGACCCGCTTTCCGTATGACAACAGGCCGCTCACGCTGAAATCTTCACCCCCTGCACGCAAACCTGCACGCGTAATATTAATAGTCCCGGCATCCTGGTCAAGAATCACATCGGCGTGAAGATTGATGGACTCCTTAAGCGAGTAATCGTCGGGCCCAATGAGCAGTCTTTCGGCCGCAAGGTTTCCTGAAAGACCGGCCTCAACCACCGCTCCTGATATCTTTCCTTTCAGGGTAACATAACTGATGGCCACGGCAAGGTCGTTTCCGGCAGCCACATCACGGTAGTAGACCTTTGATTTACGCAATACCACCCGTTGAATGTCGAAATCCACCTTCTTTCCCTCTTCACTGCCGCCCTTTTTCCAGACTTCAAAGTTATTCCTGCCATCCTTGTCCCGCCAAAGGGTTACCGAGGCTTCCTGGATATCCACACTCCGGATACGGTATTCCCCGGTAAAAAGGCTGAAAATACCAAAACGGAGGGAGATGCCTTTTGCATGGAGCAGCCCGGGAGCTTCTCCGGCACCGGCCGGAGGCTTTATAGCAACCTGCCTGAAAACTACTGAGGCGTCCGGAAAATTTCTGAACAGGGTAAACTCCACCTCCCCGACTTCGGCCGGGACCAGCAGGTGCTTGTTAATTTCGGCAACCACCAGCTGTTTGGCTTTATCTCCATAAGTAAGCGAAACAACCCCAAGGACCACCAAACCAATAACCAAAAAAGCCGCAATTGCTGCAGCAATCTTAATGGTTCGCCTGTTATGCCGGGATGATTCTTGCATGTAAAAAAGGTTCCGGAGTCTGATCAGAAACTAACGATTATTCCTGAAAATCATTGCATCGGTTAGTGAAAGAAACGCTACCGCTTTAGACATGCGATCCGTGGTTTTCAGCTGTTCAGCATACTCCTCACAGTCCTGACGATACCGTCGGTATCAAATCCGCACAAAGCGTACAACTCTTCCGGCTTTCCCTGGGTGATAAACGCATCGGGGATGCCCAGCCGCACGATCCTTGCCTGGTAGTTATTGGCGGCCATAAACTCAAGCACCGCGCTGCCCAGCCCGCCGTTGATGGTTCCGTCTTCGACGGTAACGATCCGGTCATACTTTTTAAACACTTCGTGCAGCATTTGTTCATCAATGGGTTTCAGGAACCGCATGTCGAAGTGCCCGGCCAGAATACCATCGCGCTGCAGGATGTCACAGGCTTCGGTGACAAAATTCCCCGGGTGACCGATCGACAGAATGGCCACGCTTTCACCTCCGCGCAGTTTACGCCCGGTGCCGGCAGTGATTTCCATAAACGGCTTCTTCCAGTCGGTGGATAGTCCCCTGCCCCGCGGGTATCGGATAACATAGGGGCCTTTACCGTCGAGCTGGGCTGTGTACATCAGGTGCCGGAGTTCCGTCTCATTCATGGGCGCTGCGATGGTAAGCCCGGGAATGGCCCGGAAGTACGCCAGATCGTAAGCTCCGTGATGGGTAGGCCCGTCTTCACCGACCAAACCGCCGCGGTCGAGGCAGAACACCACCTGCAAGCCCTGCAGGGCAACATCGTGAATTACCTGATCGTACGCACGCTGCATAAACGATGAATAAATATTGCAGAACGGAATCAGTCCGCGCGCGGCCATACCGGCCGAAAAGGTTACGGCGTGCTGCTCGGCAATTCCCACATCAAAAGCCCGGTGAGGCATCACGCTCATCATCATATTTAGCGAACATCCTGAAGGCATGGCCGGGGTGACCCCGACAATTTTAGGATTCTTCTCCGCCAGTTCAATAATGGTCTTGCCGAAAACATGCTGATACTTCGGAGGCAGGCTTTTACAGGGCTTTTCGATGATCTCACCCGTGGTTTTGTCGAACATTCCCGGTGAATGATACAGGATCTGATCCTGTTCCGCCTTCTCGAAACCCTTGCCCTTGACGGTAATTACGTGCAACAGGCGCGGACCGGGGATATTGCGGATATCGTTTAACAGCTTGGTTAGCCTCACCACATCGTGGCCGTCGACCGGGCCGAAATACCTGAAATTAAAGGCTTCGAAAAGATTGCTTTTATTCAGGATGGTGCTTTTCAGGGCATTCCCGATCTGTTTAACCACGGCCCGTGAATTTTTACCGTAACTGGTATTGCCGCCCATCAGTTTCCACACCTTGTCTTTCAGCTTGTTGTAGGCCCTGGAGGTTACAATATCAATCAGGTATTCACGCAGTGCGCCTACGTTTTTATCGATGGCGATGCCGTTGTCGTTGAGGATTACCAGCAGGTTGGTATTGGATACACCGGCATTGTTGAGGGCCTCCATGGCCATGCCACCGGTCATAGCTCCGTCGCCGATCACGGCGATGTGCTGTTCATTTTTCCCGTTCAGCAGCCTGGCGGCAGTAGCCATACCCAGTGCAGCAGAGATGGAAGTGGATGAATGGCCCACACCGAAGGCATCGTAAGCGCTTTCGCTCATTTTCGGAAATCCGGAAATACCGCCAAAGGTACGGTTGGTATGGAATGTATCCCTTCTTCCGGTGATGATTTTGTGGGCATAAGCCTGATGGCCGACATCCCAGATAAGCTTATCCAAAGGGGTATTGAAAGCGTAATGGATGGCCACTGCTAGTTCCACGGATCCGAGGCTGGCACCCAGGTGTCCGGGGTTGGAGGAGATCACCTCTATGATAAACTGTCTGATCTCATCGCAGAGCAGCGGAAGTTCATCTTCCCTGAGCAGGCGGAGATCGGCCGGGGAATTGATTTTATTCAACAATTTTAAGGGTATCTGTGGCGTCATGATCCCTGAAGGAATTTAACGGACAAATGTACAAATTAATAGGGAAGCGGGAGACCTGAAATGATGTTTGAAAGGTCAGACACACAGCAGTGCTCAAACCAAAAAAAATACTTAATTCAGTTATTTGACTAAAGGTACTGAAAAGTAGTACATTTGCGGGTTAATTTCCAATCATAAACAACAATGAACATTATCATAGCCGGAGACGGGGAAGTCGGGTTTCACCTGGCCAAAATGCTTTCCGGCGAAAACCATAACATCACCATTGTAGATCCGCACCAGGAGCTGCTGAAGATGATTGAAACGCATACCGACCTGATGACCATCACCGGGGATTCCACCTCCATCAGCGTGTTGGAGCAGGCCAATGTGCGCCGTGCCGACCTGCTGATTTCGGTGGTTCACGACGAAAAAATCAACATTACGACCTGTGTGCTGGGTAAAAAACTGGGCGCCCGCCGGACGATCGCCCGCATCACCAACACGGAGTATCTGACCATTGAGAACCGCGAAATCATGCGCTCACTGGGGATAGATGCCATGGTGTGTCCCGAACGTATTGCAGCCAAGGAGATCGTGAAACTGCTCGGGCAGACCGCGGCAACCGAAATCTTCGACTTTTCCGAAGGCCGTCTGTCGCTCTTCCTGATCAAACTGGATGAAAAAGCCCTGGTGCTGAACAAAACCCTCAACCAGGTTGCCCATGAAAACCCCCGCCTCGATTTCAGGGCGATAGCCATTCACCGGAACAACAAAACCATTATCCCGAAAGGGGACGACATATTTAAAATAAACGACCTGGCCTATGTCATTACCAAGCCCGACGGGGTGGACTCCCTGCTCAGGCTCGGGGGTAAACAAAAACAGGAGATCCGCAATGTAATGATTGTAGGCGGGGGCCGCATCGGACGGAAAACAGCACGCCGCATCGAACGCGACATGAATGTGAAGCTGATCGAGATCGACAAGGAACGCTGCCTGAACCTGATCGACCAGCTGGAACACACCCTGATCATCAATGCAGATGCACGCGACATCGACCTGCTCGAAGATGAGGGTATCCGTAATATGGACGCCTTTATCGCGGTGACCAACGATTATGAGACCAACATCCTGACCTGTCTGCTGGCCCAGCGTTTCGGGGTAAAGCGCGTGATACCGCTGGTTGAGAACATCGACTATATCGGCATATCGCAGAGTATCGGTATCGAAACCATCATCAACAAAAAGCTGATCACGGCCTCATACATTGTACGTTTTACCATGGATGCCGAAGTAACAAGCATCAAATGCCTCAGCGGTATCGATGCCGAAGTGCTTGAGTTTGTCGTGAAGCCGGGAGCCTATGTTACCCGCCGCCCCATCAAAAAAATCGACATCCCGAAAGGGTGCATCATCGGCGGAATCGTCAGGGGAATGCAGAGCTTTATTGCCGTCGGCGACTTCCAGATACAGGAAGGTGATAAGGTAGTGATCTTTGCCCTTCCGGAAGCCATCAGTAAAGTTCAGGCCCTGTTTAACTGATTTTAACCTATCTTTCAGCCCTGATCGACAATCATAATCTGTTATGGCCGCTAAAAGCAGGATCAACCTGAATGCCATTATGAAGATCACCGGATTGCTGATGGTGATTGAAGGATTCTTTATGCTCAGCAGTCTGGGATTTTCAGCCTGGTACGATCCTGACTGTCTTGACCACCTGCGCCTGTTTGATCCCAGGCACGATTTTCTGCCATTGCTGGTTTCCGGCTCAGGGGTTGGGTTTTTGGGACTTTTGTTCTGGACGTTTAACAAAAAACTTGACCAGAACTCCATTGGTAAACGCGAAGGGTACATCATTGTATCCCTCACATGGGTTATTATTTCATTTTTCGGAGCCATTCCATTTGTCCTGAGCGGGATCACCACCAGTTACACCGACGCGTTTTTCGAGACCATGTCAGGATTTACCACAACAGGGGCAACCATCTTCGCCGATATAGAAGCCCTACCCAAAGGCATTCTTTTCTGGCGAAGCATGACCCACTGGATAGGAGGCATGGGAATAATTGTTTTATCCCTCGCCATTCTTCCCATCCTGGGTATTGGCGGTATGCAGCTCTTCGTAGCTGAAGTTCCCGGTCTTACACCCGACAAACTGCACCCGCGCATTACCCAGACAGCCAAACGCCTGTGGATTATATATGTAATGCTGACGTTGATACAAACCCTGCTGCTGATGCTGGGGGGGATGAACCTCTTCGAAAGTCTGTGCCACGCCTTTGGCACCATGGCAACCGGAGGATTTTCAACCCGCAATGATTCCATAGCAGGATTTTCTCCTTACATACAATATGTTATAATTCTGTTCATGTACCTGGCCGGGATCTCATTTACGCTGCACTATTTCGTCATTAAAAGACAATTCAGGAAGGTATTGCGTAATGAAGAGCTGCGGATGTACACCCTGCTGCTGATCACAGCAACGGTAACCATTGCTGCAGCGCTTTTTTACATGCAGCACCTTGAATCCGGCAAGGCTTTCCGCGATGCACTTTTTCAGGTGGTATCCATTGTAACCACTACCGGATATATCACCAGCGATTACCTCACCTGGCCATTTTTCACCTGGTTGCTGATCTTTTTACTGATGTTTACCGGGGGGTGCGCCGGATCTACCGGTGGAGGTATTAAAATTGTAAGAATTATCCTGCTTTTCAAAAACAGCCGGATGGAGCTGAAGCGCATTGTGCATCCGCAGGCTTTGCTGCCCGTGCGCCTGAACGGCAAATCCATCTCACAGCAGATTATATTTAATGTGCTGGCATTTTTCCTGATCTACATTATCATTTTTGCCTTCGGCTCACTGGTGATGTCAGCCATGGGAATGGAGTTCGAATCAGCTGTAGGGGCCGTCGCAGCCAGCCTTGGCAACATCGGTCCCGGACTTGGCTCTGTCGGCCCTGTGCTGAACTACAGTACTGTCCCCATGGCCGGCAAGTGGGTACTCGCCTTTCTGATGTTACTGGGCCGTCTGGAACTGTTTACAGTATTGATCCTCTTTTCTGCCTCTTTCTGGAAAAAATAATCTTCTGAGGCAACCTTTCCGGAATGTGACTTTTAATAAGCCTGACAGCTCATCACTTCACCGCCGGCGAAAAAGACGGCTGTTTTACTTTATCTTTGCAGCCATAAATGAGTCAACGCTTACCCTCTTACCGGAAAATCTGGGACATCTCCCTACCCATTATACTGAGCCTTGTTGCCCAGAATGTGGTAAATGTCACTGATACAGCTTTTCTTGGCCGGGTTGGTGAAGTGGAGCTTGGCGCTTCAGCGCTTGCCGGCCTTTTCTATATCTCGCTCTTCATGCTGGGATTCGGGTTCGGCATAGGGGCGCAGATATTGATCGCCCGCCGTAACGGAGAGAAAAACTATGCCGATATCGGAAGGATTACCGACAACAGCCTGTATTTCCTCACTATTCTGGGTCTTCTGCTTTTTCTGGTTATCAAACTTTTCTCTCCCTATATGCTTCGGCCGATGATTGCCTCTGACGCCGTTTACCACGCCAGTCTTGACTTCCTTCAATACCGGATCTACGGACTGTTTTTTGCTTTTGCAAACGTGCTGTTGCGCTCTTTTTACATCGGAACCACCAATACCCGTGTGCTCACATACAACGCCCTGATTATGGCAGGGGTTAATGTATTTCTTGACTATATACTGATATTCGGCCACCTCGGTTTTCCGGCCATGGGCATCAAAGGCGCTGCCATCGCTTCAGTAATTGCAGAACTGGCCTCTGCCATCTTTTTCTTTACCTATACCTTCCGCAGGGTAAACCTGCATCAGTTCAATCTCTTCCGGTTTGGCCGGTTCGACTGGAAAGTGGTTCGCACCACCCTCGAAATATCCGTATTTGTCATGCTTCAGTACTTCCTCTCCCTTGCCGGGTGGTTCGTTTTTTTTATGATCATTGAGAAAATGGGAGAGCGCCCGCTGGCTATTTCAAATATTATCCGGAGTGCATACGTAGTACTGATGATCCCTGTTTTTGCTTTCGGATCTACCACCAACTCACTTGTAAGCAACGTGATTGGCCAGGGCAAGCCCGATTATGTGATTCCCCTGATCAAAAAAGTTGCCCTGATGAACTTCATACTTATCGGTAGTGTAGTTCTGGTTTCCGCATTCATTCCAAGGATTCTGATTTCGGTTTACACCTCCGACCCGGAACTGATCAGTCAGACCATCCCGTCATTTTATGTTGTCATGTCAGCCCTGCTGCTGTTTTCATTTTCCAGCATCCTGTTCAATGGTGTCAGTGGCACCGCAAATACAGCTACCGCCCTGCTGATAGAGTTTATCACCATCGCTGTTTACTTAACCGTTTCATGGGTGCTGGCTGTGCGGATGAAACTTGAGATTGAACTGGTATGGACCAGTGAATATATTTACTTTATGGTGCTTTCATTGCTTTCATTCCTCTACCTGAAATCAGGTAAATGGCGCAAAAAGTTAATTTAAGCCGAATTATAATTGATCCGATTGTCCGGGCATATAGCCTTTCAAAAGAAAAAGTCTGAAATAATTCGCAATTTCTCAGAGCCGGGTTATATTTGCAGGGGACGAAAAAGCATACTGTCTGAATACACTGAACTGGTTTCTCTAAAAAATCAACTATTCCGGCAGATGAATACCTGTAAAGAAATCATATTAACCATTAAATCATCAAGCCTGCGGAACGCATGATCAGGTTATCGGTAGTGATCATTACATATAATGAAGAACGCAACATAGGGCGGTGCCTTGAATCGGTACGCGGCATTGCCGATGATATAGTGGTACTTGATTCTTTCTCAACCGACAAAACGGAAGATATTTGCAAAGAACACGGGGCAAGATTTATCCGGCATAAGTTCGAAGGGCATATTGAACAGAAAAACAGGGCTGTTTCCCTTGCAAGCTATCCTCATGTTCTATCTCTGGATGCTGATGAGGCCCTGGATGATACCCTCAGGGAATCAATAGGCAGGGTAAAAGAAAACTGGAAACACGACGGTTATACCATGAACCGGCTTACCAATTATTGCGGGAAGTGGATTTACCATTGCGGCTGGTATCCCGACCGCAAACTCAGGTTGTGGGACTCCCGCAAAGGGCGCTGGGGAGGCGAAAACCCCCACGACAGGTACGAGCTCACCGAAAAAGATGCGACCACTGCACATCTCGAAGGAAACATCCTTCATTACAGCTATTATACCCTCAACGATCACCACAGGCAGGTGGAATACTTTACCACCATCCTTGCAAGAACACAGTTCAACAACGGTAAGCGCGCACCCTGGCCGGTAATGGTGATAAGTCCTGTAATAAAATTTCTGCGCGACTATTTTATTAAGCTCGGTATACTTGACGGCCGGGCAGGCTTTACCATCTCACGCATAAGCGCATATGCAACCTATCTGAAATACAGGAAAATCAGACAGCTTCAGCAGTCGAAAAACAAACTGGGTTGAGCATACAGCACAATTACCGGAAGATCATTATCAGCCGTACCGACAGCATCGGCGACGTGGTGCTTACCCTGCCCCTGGCCGGTCTGCTTAAAAAGTATTACCCCCTCTCAAGCATTGCATTTCTCGGGCAGTCCTATACACGTGCCGTCATTGAGGCCTGTGCGTACATAGATGAATTCATTGACTGGAAAGAGATTTCGACATTACCGCAGGCGGAACAGGTGAAGTTTATGCAGGAACAAAAAGCCGGACTTATCCTGCATGTATTTCCTGTTAAGGAAATTGCCCTCCTGGCCAAACGGGCAGGTATTCCTGAGCGGATTGGGTCCACCGGACGGCTTTACCATTATACCACCTGCAACAGGCTGGTAAGGCTATCAAGGAGAAACTCCCCGCACCACGAAGCTACACTTAACATCAGACTGGCTGCCGGCCTGCTTCCTGCATCCATGATTCCGACGGAAGACATTCCGGGCCTTTTCGGAATGAGCCGGATAAAAAACCTCCCGGAATCCCTTGAAAGCCTGATCGACCGGGAACGGTTCAATCTTATCCTGCATCCGAAATCAAAAGGAAGTGCACGTGAGTGGGGCAGCGGCAATTTTGCAAAACTTTCGGCCATATTGCCCGCTTCTGAGTATAAGGTGTTTGTTACCGGCACAGCAACTGAAGGCGAATTGCTGAGGGAAGAAGGCTTTTTTAGGCAGGTTGATGAGGTGACCGATCTTACCGGAAAAATGAACCTCGACGAAATGATTTCATTTATCGATGCAGCCGACGGTCTGATTGCAGCCAGCACCGGCCCGTTGCACCTGGCCGCTGCATTGGGTAAGGTGGCACTGGGCATTTATCCGCCCATCAGGCCGATGCATCCCGGACGCTGGGCTCCACTGGGGAAAAGAGCTGGTTACCTCGTTGCAGATAAAGAATGCAGCCAATGCCGGAAAACCGGCCCCTGCCAATGCATGCTGAATATCAGCCCGGTGCAGGTAAAACAAAAACTCGATTCAATGGTTAACCCATAACTTTATAGCTCGAAAGGTATGCACAAGGACGGTGAATGGTTTGTCATTGTCAATCCCAATGCCGGTCGGCGCAAGGGAGAAAAAGACTGGCTCGAGATCGCGCGGCTGATGAACGAGGCGGGTATCAGATTTACCAACGTTTTTACCGAGCACCCCAACCACGCGGTTAGAATTGCCCGGAAACACATCGAAGCCGGATTCAGAAAAATCATCGTGGTGGGTGGCGATGGCACCCTGAATGAAGTGGTAAATGGCATCTATACGCAGAAACGTTTCCCCCCCTCCGAAATTACCCTGGCAATGATTCCGGTGGGCACCGGAAACGACTGGGGCCGGTCATTCAACATTCCCCTTGATTATAAAGGCGCTATTGATGTAATTGCGCGCGAAAATACCAGGCTCCAGGATGTTGGCAAGGTAACCTATCACAGTAAGGATCTTCAGAAACAGCGGCATTTCATCAATATGGCCGGACTCGGATTCGATGCCATGGTGGCCAAACGCACCAACAAGGTGAAGCAGGAAGGCAAAAGCGGCCCATTCTCATACCTGATCAGCCTGTTTACCAGCCTGATCAGTTATAAAGCGACTTATGCCAGGGTAAAGGTCGACGGACAGGAACTGAAAGCGGGCGTTTTCACCATGAGCGTCGCCATCTGCCGCTTCAACGGAGGAGGGATGATGCAGGCCCCGAATGCCATCCCCGACGACGGCCTTTTCGATGTAACCGTAATCACCCGTGTTAGCAGATTGCTGGTTATCCGCAGCGTGAAAAAACTTTACGATGGCTCTTTTCTGAAACTCCCCCAGGTCAAGACTTTCAGGGGCGCTAAAGTGGAAATAGAGTCGGATCAGCCCATGTATCTCGAAACGGACGGCGAATCGCTCGGACACACACCCATGCATTTTGAAGTAATCCCGCTGGGAGTTACCGTAGTCGCCGGAAACTGAGTATAGCACACCCGCTGTATCACTCTTCATTAAAACCGATCAACCCTTGGCAGGAATCTACATCCATATCCCCTATTGTAGGCAGAAATGCCACTATTGCAACTTTTTCTCAGTGGCTTCCGCGAAATTTATGCCCGAAGTCGCTTCGGCCATCGCCCGCGAATCCTTGCTCCAGCATTCATATCTTAACGACACAACCGTTACCTCAGTTTATTTCGGCGGCGGAACCCCTTCCCTGCTCAATCCTGCTCTCCTTGGCGGGATTATGGATGCGGTTACAAACAACTTTTCCCTTTCGGGGGATGCGGAAATCACCCTGGAAGCCAATCCCGACGATGTAAACAGCGCCAATCTCAATGCATGGAAAAATCTGGGCATCAACCGCCTGAGTATGGGCGTTCAGTCGTTCCGGAATGAGGATCTGCGCTATCTGAACCGTATCCACACAGGAAGCAAAGCCCTGGAATGCATTGACCTGGCCCAGGAACACGGATTTGAAAACCTCACCATAGACCTTATTTACGGATTCCCGGTGCTGAGTGACGAGGCCTGGCTGGACAACCTGCAGCAGGTCATCAACAGAAAAATCCCGCACCTTTCGGCTTACGCGCTCACGGTAGAACCGCGCACAGCCCTCGATGTAATGATCCGCAAGGGGAAAATTGCCCCGGTGGAGGAAGGTCAGGCAGTGCGGCATTTCGAACTGCTGATGGAAGCCATGGAAAAAGCCGGATACCTGCATTATGAAATCTCCAATTTCTGCAAACCGGACCGGTATGCCAGGCATAATACAGCCTACTGGAAAGGCGAACCCTACCTGGGACTGGGCCCGTCGGCTCACTCTTTCAATGGAAGATCAAGGCAATGGAATGTGTCAGGAATCGGAGAATACCTGCAGGCCATCGAAAGCGGAAAAATTCCGCATGACATTGAAACCCTTGAAGTAAGCCAGCAATACAATGAATATGTGATGACCGGACTGCGAACCATGTGGGGCTGCCGGGAAAGCGAAATTGAACTTCGGTTCGGAAAAGATTACCTGAGTCATTTCCTGAAAGGCATCGTTAAATACGTTGCTTCAGGCCATATCCTGAAAGACAACGATGGTTATATCCTGACCAATAAAGGCAAACTGATGGCCGACGGCATTGCGGCAGATCTGTTTGCGGACGACGGAATGTAAATATTGACGTCAGAACGGAACGTTTGCATCAGTCCGGAACA
>ERZ795053.771-NODE-771-length-40788-cov-18.972111_pt1 | contig 40788 bp, 35 predicted proteins | sample MGYA00375137_ERZ795053 | MGnify/ENA primary metagenome ERZ795053 (study PRJEB30182, sample SAMN05720284) | activated sludge metagenome | isolation source: Anaerobic digester | place: Hong Kong | collected 2014-12-17 ... | reverse complement strand
GCTGCTGCCGCTGAGCAAGGAGGCGCCGGCCGACGGCGACGGCGGCCTGCTCTAGACCTCCCGCGCCTCCCCGTCCTCCCGGTACGTCACCCGGTAGAGGTCCCGCCGCCGGTCGTTCCAGTTCTGCACCGATCCGCTCTCGCGGTGCCGCCGCAGCTGCTCGAAATCCAGGTCGTGGATGATGACCGTCTCCACGTTGGGGTTGCACTCGGCGGCCACGGCGTCGCGGGCGAACTCGGCGTCGGCCGGCGTGAAGATGCCGGACTGGGCGTAGTGGATGTCGGCGTTCTCCACGAAGGGCAGGTTGCCCGTGCAGCCGCTGATCGCCACGTAGATGTGGTTCTCGATGCAGCGCGCCTGCGCGCAGTGGCGCACGCGCAGGTAACCGTGCCGCGTGTCGGTGTTGAACGGCACGAAGACGATCTGGGCGCCCTTGGCCGCAGCGATGCGCGTGGTCTCCGGGAACTCGATGTCGTAGCAGATCTGGATGGCCACGCGGCCGCAGTCCGTGTCGAAGATCTCCACCTTGTCGCCAGGGCTCACCCCCCACCACTTCCGCTCGCTGGGCGTGATGTGGATCTTGTCCTGCTTGCCGATGGTACCGTCGCGGCCGAAGAGGTAGGAGGTGTTGTAGAGCGTCTCGCCCTCCACCACGAAGGTGGAGCCGCCGATGACGTTCACGTTGTACTTCACCGCCATCTCCGCGAAGAAGTCCAGGTACCGCGGCGTGAACTCGGCCAGCCGGCGGGCCGCCTGCCCCGGCTGCGTGGGCTCCACGCAGGACAGGAGCTGGGTGGTGAACAGCTCCGGGAAGAGCACGAAGTCGCACTTGTAGTCCGACGCCGTGTCCAGGAAGAACTCGCACTGCTGCGCGAACTCGTCGAAACCGCGCACGGCCCGCATCTGGTACTGCACCACGCAGATGCGGATCTGCTCCACCAGGCTGTGGAAGCGCCGCTTGGCGCCGGGCACGTGATCCAGGTTGGTCCACTCCAGGAACGTGGCGTAGCCGCCGGAGCTCTGGTCCTCGGGGTAGTAGTGCGGGATGAGCCCCTGCACGGAGAAGCCGTTGGCGAGCTGGGCGGTGAGCACGGGGTCGTACACGGCGCGGTCCAGCACCTTCTCGATGTACTCCCGCGCCGACATGCGCTCCCGCTGCGCGCCGTACCCCGGAATGCGCCCGCCGATGATCATGCGCGCCAAGTTGCGCTCGCGGCAGAGCTCCTTGCGCCGGTCGTAGAGGCGGCGCGACAGCTTCATGCCGCGGAACTCCGGGTGGACCATGATCTCGATGCCGTAGAGCGTATCCCCGCGCAGGTCGTGGTTGCGGATGCTGCCGCCGTCGGCCACGGCCTTCCAGTCGTGCCAGGCCAGGCTGGGCGCGTAGCTCAGGATCAGGCTGCTCGCGGAGGCGGCCAGGCGTCCGTCGATCTCAACGCAGATCTGCCCCTCGGGAAAGATGCGGAGCTGGCTCTCGAACTCCTCGCGGGCCCAGGTCTCCATGCCCGGAAAGCAGAGCCGGGCCATGGCCACCAGGTCGTCGTAGTCCTTCAGCACGAGGGGTCGCACCACGGTGCGCAGCTCGAAATCGCCAAGATCCAGAGGTTTCATGAGGCTGCTTTCGCGGTATGGACGTGTTTGCTCGGGGTCGGAGCACGCTAGCACGGCGGAACCGGCCGGGCAAGACGGTGCGGAACCTGCACGACGACGGGCCATGGCAGGCTCACCCCGGGGAACGTCCCCGCCGGTGGACGCCGCACCGTGTCCGTGTCTCCGGGTCGACAGGGAGTCATACTTGAGTTATACTCACCCCATGAAGATCGCCGTCTCCATCCCCGACGACCTGTTCACCGCGGCCGAAGCTCTGGCCGCCCGGCTCGGCGTGTCCCGGAGTCGACTCTACCAGCTCGCCCTGGCGCGCTACCTGGAGGATCGCGGCGACGATGCCGTGACTGCGGCTCTGGATTCGGTCCATGCCGAGCGGCAGGACGCCGCTCTGGACCCGGCGCTGGCCGCCATGCAGGACGCCAGCCTGGACCAGGAGCCGTGGTGATCCGCCGCGGCCAGATCGTCTGGGCCGACCTTCCCCGTCCCCGCGGATCCGAACCCGGCAAGCGCCGCCCCGTGCTGGTGGTACAGTCCGACGCCTTCAACCGCAGCCGCATCGGTACGGTGCTGGCGGCGGCGGTCACCTCCAACCTCCGACTGGGTGAAGCGCCCGGCAACGTGGTTCTGGAGGAGGCGGACTCAGGGCTGGACCGCCGATCCGTGGTCAACGTCTCCCAGGTACTCACCCTGGACCGACGCTTTCTGCAGAAGCGGGCAGGGACGGTCCCCGCCCATGTGATGGACGCGGTGGACTCAGGACTGCGGCTGGTCCTGGGCCTGGACCGGACGATCAGCGCGCCCTGATCCCCACCACGTTCGGCACCGGCCACCCCGACACGCTCACGTCCTGCCCGAAGATCCCCCGCATGCGGCCGGTCCAGTCCTCGCTCACGCCGCCGGCGCGCACGCTGAGCTGGGCCTGCTTGCCGCCCTCGGCGTACTGGCAGCGGCGCAGGTCAAGAGGCAGGGCGAGCAGGCGCGCCGTCAGATCGTGCACGGAGAGCTCGGCGCGGCAGTGGATCAGCAGCAGGCGGCCGGCGCCGTCCACGCCCAGGCAGGCCACGCTGGCGCGCCGGTCCTGGGGCGACCACACGTTGTTGCCGCGGCAGCTCACCATGCGGATGCCCTGCACGGCCGTGCGGTAGCGCGCGGCGGCGGCGTCCAGGTCCTCGCAGGTGCGGTCCAGGAGGGTCAGGGGCGGGTCCGCGTCGTCCAGGGGATCGAAGAGCAGGACCGTGTTGTCCTTGGATACGTAGCTGTTGTTCACATGGCCGTCGTGACGCAGGTGGGCGGTGCTGGTGAGGTAGTCCTTCTGGTACATGGAGGCGTTGACGGCGGCGGCCAGGCCCTCCGCCTCGCACCACTCGCCGGTGCTGCGCAGGGTGCCCTGGCCCGGAGCGGAGGCGCAGAGGAGCACGGGCTCCCACCGGACGGGATCGGCGCGGACCACGCGGATGGCGGAGGGACCGCCCTCCTCGGCGGGGAACTCCGCCAGGTCCAGGCCGGGGGCGAGCTCGCGCCACTGGGCGGCGGCGGGAGCGGCGAAGCCGACCGCGCAGACGATCAGGAAGGCCAGGGAACCGCGAGCGCCCAGGGAACCGCGTGCGCGCCGCCGTGTCTCAGTGTCCATCGCCCTTCCCCCGCCGCCGAGGTGCCTGATGCGTGTGACCGGTCTGCCGGATTGGTCCGACGGCTGGTGGGACCCCGACGGACCCTCTTAGGTGCCGAACCCGTCCAGCCAGCCCAGGATCTCCTCCGTGCGCGCCTGCATCAGCGCCGCGTCCCCACGCGCCTCCACGTTCAGCCGCACCAGGGGCTCCGTGTTGCTCATGCGCAGGTTGAAGCGCCAGTCGGCGTGGTCCACGGAGAGGCCGTCGGTGTGGTCCACGGCCACGGCGCCCGGCGCCCAGCGCTCCTCCGCCTCGCGCAGGGCGCGCTCCGGCTCGCCGATGCGGCGGTTGATCTCGCCGCTGGCCGGGTAGGCCGCCTGCATGGCGCCCACCAGCTCCGACAGGGGCCGCCCGCTCAGGCTCATCTCCTGCAGCACCAGCAGCCAGGGCACCATGCCGCTGTCGCAGTAGGCGAAGTCGCGGAAGTAGTGGTGGGCGCTCATCTCGCCGCCGTACACGGCGTCCTCCGCGCGCATGCGCTCCTTGATGAAGGCGTGCCCGGTCTTGTTCATCACGGGGGTGCCGCCTGCCGCGTTCACCACGTCCACGGTGTTCCAGGTCAAGCGCGGGTCGTGGATGATGCGGCCGCCCGGCTCCAGGCGCAGGGCCGCCCGCGCCAGCAGACCCACCAGGTAGTAGCCCTCCACGAAAGCGCCGGTCCCGTCGAAGAAGAAGCAGCGGTCGAAATCGCCGTCCCAGGCCAGGCCCACGTCCGCCCCGTGCTCGCGCACCGCGGCGGCGGTGGCGGCGCGGTTCTCCGGCAGCAGGGGGTTGGGGATGCCGTGGGGGAACGTGGGATCCGGCTCATGGTGCAGCCGCACGAACTCGAAGGGCAGGTGCGGGGCCAGCAGGTCCACGGCCGGGCCGGCGCAGCCGTTGCCGGCGTCGGCCACCACCTTCAAGGGCTTCAGGGCGGATCGGTCCACGAACCCCAGCAGGAAGTCGCGGTAGGCGGCCGTGAGGTCCGTGGGCACGGTCTCGCCGGGCGTGGCCGCGGGAGCGGGCAGGTCGCCGTTCAGGGCGCGGCGGGCGATCTCGTGGAGGCCCGTGTCGCCGCTGATGGGGCGGGCGCCTTCCCGCACCAGCTTCATACCGTTGTAGCCCAAGGGGTTGTGGCTGGCGGTGACCATCACGCCGCCGGTCAGGTCCCGGGAGGCGGTGGCGTGGTACGTCTGTTCCGTGCCGCACAGGCCCAGGTCCAGGACCCGGGCGCCGCCTTCGTTCAGGCCGGCGGCCACGGCGGCGGCCAGGGCGGGGCTGCTGTCGCGGGCGTCGCGGCCCACGCACCAGGTGCCGGTGCCGATCTCGGCGGCGAGGGCCCGGCCCAGACGGCGGGCGAAGTCGGCGTCGAAGTCCTGGGGCACGCGGCCGCGGATGTCGTAGGCCTTGATGAAGGACGGCAGGTCGGTCATGGGCTGCGGGCTCCGGTCGGAAGGAACGGGTGACGGTCGAAGGGGCCAGTTTCGGACTCCCGGGCGCCGGGGTCAAGGGCCGGCGGAACGGGGCCCGCGGGCGTTCATCGTTTTTTCACACGACGCTGGCTTGCGCTTCACAGTGCGCGACTACCATGGGGCCCGAGCCGAGATTCCGTGGACCCCATGCCGAGGGGTTCCCGGCCCGGGACATCACGAACCACCGGGCCGGCGCTCTCACCCCGACAAAGGAACGCCGAGATGACGTCGATCCGCAAGACGGCCCTGGTGGCCCTCGCCCTGTTCGTCCTGGCCTTCGGCACCGCCCTGGCCGGCGTGTCCGTGGACCCCGACCTGGGCGCCTACACCCCCGTGAAGGGCGTGTCCGGCAACCTGAAGAGCATCGGTTCGGACACCATGAACAACGAGATGGCCCTCTGGGCCGAAGGCTTCAACGGCTTCTACCCCAACGTCCAGGTGGAGATCGAGGGCAAGGGTTCCAGCACGGCGCCCCCGGCCCTGATCGCCGGCACCAGCCACTTCGGCCCCATGAGCCGCCCCATGAAGAGCAAGGAAGTGGACGCCTTCCAGGAGCGCTTCGGGTACGAGCCCGTGCAGCTGCGCACCAGCATCGACATGCTGGCCGTGTACGTGCACAAGGACAACCCCATCGCCAAGACGGGCCTGACCCTGCAGCAGGTGGACGCCATCTTCTCCAAGACCCGCAAGGGCGGCCACGCCGACGACATCCGCACCTGGGGCGATCTGGGCCTGACCGGCGAGTGGGCCAACAAGCCCATCAGCCTCTACGGCCGCAACAGCGCCTCGGGCACCTACGGCTACTTCAAGGACCACGCCCTGTTCAAGGGCGACTACAAGGACGAGGTCAAGGAGCAGCCCGGCAGCTCCAGCGTGGTGCAGGGCGTGGCCAGCGACAAGTACGGCATCGGCTACAGCGGCATCGGCTACAAGACCGCCGACGTGGCCGCCATTCCCCTGGCCGTGGAGCCCGATGGTGATAAGATCCCCGCGGAGCCGGAGTTCGCGTACAGCGGCGAGTACCCGCTGGCCCGCTACCTGTTCCTGACGGTGAACGCCAAGCCGGGCGCCGACCTGGATCCGCTGCGCCGCGAGTTCGTGCGCTTCGTGTTCAGCCAGCAGGGCCAGGAGGTCGTGGTGAAGGACGGCTATTACCCGGTGCCGGCCGCCATCGCCCGCCAGGAGCTGCAGTCCGTGGGCATCGCTCCCTGGTTCTAGACCCATCACCCATGGGCCCTCCGGGGCCGCCCCGGAGGGCGCCAGGATGACCAGCGACCCCACCCCCAGCGCCTTCACCGGACGCCGGCGGGACCGCAAGCCCAAGCGATCGGTGCTGGTGGCCGACAAGGCCGCCGGCGCCCTCATCACCGTGGGCGGACTGGGCAGCATCCTGGCGGTCTCCATGGTGGGCGTCTTCCTGATCTGGGTGGCCGCCCCCCTGTTCTTCCCGCCGTCGGTGGGCGAGGCCGAGCTCCTCGCCCCCACGGCTCCCCCCGGCGCGCCGCCGGTCATCGACGAGCAGCACACCCTTTCCTGGACCTGGCTGGGCGACGGCCGCGTGGAGGTGCGCAGCCTCCTGGACGGGCGCGTGCTGAAGACCCTGGACGCCGGCCTGCCGCAGCAGCCCACCGCCTGGTCCCTGGGCGCGGGCGAGGGCCGGCTGGTGCTGGGCTACGCCGACGGCACCGTGCAGACCGGCCGCATCGACTTCCGCACCGAGTATCCCGACGCCGACACCGTGCCCGCGGAGCTGCACGACCTGCCCCCCGGCGGGTCCGCCGTCCTGGACGACGGCGTGGTGCAGCGCACGCCCGAAGGCCAGTTCCGCCTGCTGACGGTGGAGATGTCCATGGACGAGCCCGTGGCCCTGGCCCAGGCCCCCATCCGCCTGGTGGACATGAACGTGCGCCCCAGCGGCCCCGTGTTCGCGGCCCTGGACAGCGCGGGCACCCTGGCGCTGCGCTCGGTGCGCGAGCGCAAGAACCTGCTCTCCGGCGAGATCACCCGCACCCTGCGCGGGGGCGACCTGACCGTGCCCCAGGCCCACGACGCCCGCTGGCTGCTGATCAACGGCCGGGGCGACAACATCTTCCTGGCCCGGCCGGACGGCCTGACCCTGCGCGTGGATGCGTCGGACATCCGTCAGCCCGTGGTGGCCGAGACCGTGGACCTCACCGGCCCCGCCGGCGCCGAGCTGACCAGCCTGGCCTTCCAGATCGGCAAGTCCTCGCTGGTGGCCGGCGACGCCGAGGGCGGCCTGAACGTGTGGTACCGCACGCGCCCGGAGGACGCCGCCACCACCGACGGCCAGGCCATGGTGAAGGCCGTGACCCTGGAACCGGGTCCGGCGGCCGTCACCGCGCTGGCCGCCTCGGCCCGCTCGCGCCTCATGGCGGCCGGCTATGCCGACGGCAGCACCCGCCTCTACTACGTGACCAACCACCGCCTGCTGGCGGCGTTGACCCCCGAGCATTCCGGCGCCGCCATCCGCCACGTGGCCCTGGCCCCCCGCGACGACGCCCTGCTCACCGAGAGCGACGCCGGCCTGATCCTGCATCCCGTGGACGCCCCCCACCCCGAGGCCGGCGTGGCGGCCCTGCTCACCCCCGTGTGGTACGAGGGCTACGACACCCCCGCCCACGTCTGGCAGAGCACCGGCGGCACCGACGAGTTCGAGCCCAAGTACGGGCTGGTGCCCCTGATCGTGGGCACGCTCAAGGCCACGTTCTACACCATGATCTTCGGCCTGCCCCTGGCCCTGCTCGCGGCGGTGTACACCAGCGAGTTCCTGGAGCCGCGGTCCAAGGCGCGGGTCAAGCCGGTCATCGAGATGATGGCCAGCCTGCCCAGCGTGGTGCTGGGCTTCCTGGCGGCGCTGGTCTTCGCTCCGTTCCTGGAGTCGCGGGTGCCCATGGCGCTGGCGGCGGTGCTCACGGTGCCGTTCAGCCTGCTGCTGGGCGCGCACCTCTGGCAGCTCCTGCCGGGCGAGACGGCCGTGCGCCACGACCGCTGGAAGCTCCCCCTGATGATCCTGCTGGTGCCCGTGGGCGTGGGCCTGGCGGCGGTCCTGGGCGGCCCCGTGGAGCACGCGTTGTTCGCCGGCGACATCATGGCCTGGCTCGACGGCCAGATCGGCGGCGGCACCGGCGGCTGGGTGGTGCTGCTGCTGCCCCTGGCGTCGCTGGCCACGGCGGCCCTGGCCGACCGCGTGGCCAACCCCTGGCTGCGCGCCCGCTCGGAGGGTTGGAGCCGCACCCGCTTCGCCGTGGCCGACCTGGGCAAGCTGCTGGCGGCCACCGCCTTCGCCCTGACCGCAGCCGTGATCGTGGGCTGGATGCTGAGCACCCTGGGCTGGGATCCGCGCGGCGCCATGGTGGGCACCTATGTGCAGCGCAACGCCCTGGTGGTGGGCTTCGTCATGGGCTTCGCGGTGATCCCCATCATCTACACCATCGCCGAGGACGCCCTGAGCGCCGTGCCGGACCACCTGCGCGCCGCCAGCCTGGGCGCCGGCGCCACGCCCTGGCAGACCGCCGTGCGCGTGGTGATCCCGCCGGCCACCAGCGGCCTGTTCTCCGCGGCCATGATCGGTCTGGGGCGCGCCGTGGGCGAGACCATGATCGTGCTCATGGCCGCCGGCAACACGCCCATCATGGACTGGAACATCTTCAACGGCTTCCGCACGCTGTCGGCCAACATCGCCGTGGAGCTGCCCGAGGCCGTGCAGAACAGCACGCACTTCCGCACCCTGTTCCTGGCGGCGCTCACGCTGTTCGCCATGACCTTCGTGCTGAACACGGCCGCGGAGATCGTGCGGCTCCGCTTCCGAAAGAAGGCCTACCAGCTATGAGCCCGGTCAACGCAGCGCCGCCCGCCGCCCCGGAGACGCCCCGCCGTCCCCGCCGCCGCCTGTCCGGCGCCGCCGGCGGCATCCTGGCGCGCGGCGAGCCCATGGTCTGGCTCACCGGCGGCGGCCTGGCCGTGTGCGTGCTGATGATCGCCGGCCTGCTGGCCCTGGTGCTGTGGCAGGGCGCGGTGACCTTCTGGCCCAAGCCGGTCGAAAGGTTCGTGACCGAGTCCGGCGACGTGAGCATGGGCGAGGTGACCCGCCGCGACACCTACCGTCCCGACGCCGCAGCCCTGGCGGCCCTGGAGGGCGAGGCCGGTGCGCGGGCCCGCGCCGCCGCCGCCGCCCACGACGGCGCCCTGGACCGCCTGCTGCTGCGCACCGGCAACTTCGACCTGACCCAGGAGCACTTCCGCTGGATCGACCTGCACGACGTGCAGCCCGAGGGGATCACGCGGCCCCATTGGGCCGTGGTCATCGAGCGCCGCACCTGGGGCCGCTTCTACGGCCAGCCCGTGGGCTTCGTGGTGGATGACTCCACCGTGGCCACGGATCCCGAGCGCGTCTGGGCCCTGCTCATGGACCACCTGCCCGAGGTTCAACGCCGTCACGCCGAGGCCCGGCGGCTGGAGGACCACGACCTGGGCCGCGTGAACCACGCCATGGAGGAGGCCCGCCTGGCCGTCCGCGGGCTGGAGCGCGACCCCGGCGCCGATCCCGCGGCCCTGCGGCGCGCCCGCGCCGAGCTGGAGGAGGTGCGGCACGAGTCCGACGCCGCCTTCGCCGCGATCCGTAAGCAGGTGCAGGAGCTTGAGGCCCGCAACGACCGCCTGGGCCTGGCCATGTCCACCGCCGACGGCGGCGAGACCGTGGTGCCCCTGGGGGCCGTGGTGCGCATCTACCCGGCCAACCAGCTCGACGGCTGGAGCAAGCTGGGCGTGTACCTGTCCCGCTGGGGCGAGTTCCTCAGCGCCGACCCGCGCGAGGCCAACAGCGAGGGCGGCGTGTTCCCCGCCATCTTCGGCACCGTGGTCATGACGCTGATCATGACCCTGCTGGTGGTGCCCTTCGGCGTGCTGGCCGCCCTCTACCTGCGCGAGTACGCCAAGGCCGGCCCCTTGGTCAGCGCCGTGCGCATCAGCGTGAACAACCTGGCCGGCGTGCCCAGCATCGTGTTCGGCGTGTTCGGGCTGGGCTTCTTCTGCTACATCGTGGGCGGCGGCCTGGACCAGCTCTTCTTCGCGGCGCGCCTGCCCAGCCCCACCTACGGCACCGGCGGCGTGCTGTGGGCGTCGCTGACCCTGGCGCTGCTCACGCTGCCGGTGGTCATCGTGGCCACGGAGGAGGCGCTGGCGGCGGTGCCCGGCTCCATGCGCGAGGGCAGCTACGCCTGCGGCGCAAGCAAGTGGCAGACCATCCGCCGCATCGTGCTGCCGCGGGCCATGCCGGGCATCATGACCGGCGCCATCCTGGCCATGGCGCGCGGCGCCGGCGAGGTGGCCCCCCTCATGCTCGTGGGTGCCGTGAAGCTGGCCCCGGAGCTGCCCGTGGACGGCCTCTTCCCCTACATCCATCCGGAGCGCAGCTTCATGCATCTGGGCTTCCACATCTACGACCTCGGGTTCCAGAGCCAGAACTCCGAGGCCGCCAAGCCCATGGTGTTCACCACCACGCTGCTGCTGATCACCATCATCACGCTGTTGAACGTGGCCGCGGTGCGGCTGCGCACCCGGCTGCGCAGGCGCTTCGTCGCCTCGCAGTTCTAGGAGTCGCGATGTTCTGGAACCACACCACCGAGGAATCCGCGGCCGGCGAGGCCCGCGTCCCGCGCCACAAGCTGGCGGCCCCCAAGCCCTCCACCGTGAAGGGAGGGCTGCTGGAGGCCATCGCCGACGGGGCCGGCGTGACCAGCGAGATCCACGCGGCCCTCCGCGAGGAGGACCCGGTCCTGGACGTGCAGGACTTCAACCTGTGGTACGGGGAGAAGCAGGCCCTCTTCGACGTGTCGCTGCCCGTGCCGCGCGGCAAGGTGACGGCGCTCATCGGGCCGTCCGGCTGCGGCAAGAGCACGCTGCTGCGCTCGGTGAACCGGCTGAACGACCTCATCGACACGGTGCGCATCGAGGGCGACATGCGCCTCAACGGCGACAGCATCTACGCCCCCGGCGTGGACGTCATCGAGCTGCGGCGGCGCATGGGCATGGTCTTCCAGAAGTCCAACCCCTTCCCCATGAGCATCTTCGAGAACGTGGTCTATCCCCTGCGCATCGACGGGGAGCGGGACCGCGGGGTGCTGCAGGACGTGTGCGAACGCAGCCTGCGCGGATCGGCCCTGTGGGAGGAGGTCAGCGCGCGCCTGGACGACAGCGCCCTGGGCCTCAGCGGCGGCCAGCAGCAGCGCCTGTGCATCGCCCGCGCCATCGCCGCGGAGCCCGAGGTGCTGCTCATGGACGAGCCGTGCTCCGCCCTGGACCCCATCGCCACCAGCAAGGTGGAGGACCTGATCGGGGCCCTGCGCGGCGACTACAGCATCCTCATCGTCACGCACAACATGCAGCAGGCCTCGCGGGTGAGCGACTACACGGCCTTCATGTACCTGGGGCGGCTCATCGAGTACGGCCCCACCAAGGACATCTTCACCAATCCCCACCTGAAGGAGACGGAGGACTACATCACCGGCCGCTTCGGTTGATGCCCCCGCCCGCCCCCCGGGAAACGACGAGCGCCGCCGCGGACCCTGCCGCGACGGCGCTCGCTTCATCCGGGCGGACGGATGTCAGGCCGGTGTGCCGGCCTCCCGCTCCTTGGCGGCCTTGGCGTACTCCAGGTCCTTGCCCTGGATGTGGCTGCGCAGCCAGAACTCCAGGAACTTCAGAACCGGCTTGGTGATGCGCTCCTGGTCCAGCTCCATCTTCTTCTGGAAGACGCGGATCTTGTCCAGGAGCTGCTCGTGCTCGGTGGCGTGGCGCTCCAGGTCCTCGAACTCCACGGACGCCATGAACTTCTCCTCGGCCGCGAAGTGCATCTCCGTGTAGTTGACCAGCTGCTTCAGGATCTCGTTCATCTGCTTGTGGGCCTTGCCGCGCATCATGGCGGCGTGGAGCTCGTTGTAGATCTCCACCAGACGCTTGTGCTGCTCGTCCATCGCCTCGACGCCGATCTCGAAGCTCTCGTTCCACACGATCGCGCCCATGCCGCTCCCCGGTCCCTACGGTCCCCACGATTTCGCCCGCGCCGGTCTCCCGGCGAATCCCCCCTGCTATCGGCTTGCCGTAGGGAAACTTGAGGTCCGAGCAGCGGAATCGGCGCCCCGGCTGTTGCCCGGACCGGCCGCGCTCCGTAACTTCAAAAATCCTCCTCAGCGAGGCATGCTGCATGGTGAGTCCGGGTCGCACAGCCCCTCCCCATCGGCGGCCTCCGCGCACGGGGACGCGCGGAGGCCCTTCCTCTCCCCTCTTGGAGACGACGAAGCCCCCGTTCCGCCAGGAACGGGGGCTTTCTCGCGTCGTCCGGACCGGGATCAGCGCGCGTTGTTGATCAGGGGCGCGTAGTCCGGGATCATGTCCGGCTTGTACTGGGTGGTGTCCAGCAGGGCGATGCCGATGAACAGGGCCACGAAGATCAGCCCGCAGACCAGCACGAATGCGTTGAACTTGTTGTCCCAGAACAGATGCATGAAGAACAGGGCCACCAGCGTGGCCTTCACCAGCGCGATGCCGATGGCCACCGGCACGTTCAGGGGCCCCAGGTTGACCATGGCCGCCGCGTAGGTCAGCAGCGTCAGGACGATCAGGGCGCCGAAGGTGGCGAACAGCACCCAGAGCGGGGCCACATGCCCGAAGGACGGGTGCTTGTCGTTGCCGTGGTTGCTCATCATCAGCCTCCTGCCGGCGGGGCCGGCGTCGCGTCCGCTAGTCGATCAGGTAGAGCAGCGGGAACAGGAAGATCCACACCAGGTCCACCACGTGCCAGTACAGGCCCGTGAAGTCCACCGGCGCGAAGTAGTCGGGGCCGAACTCCCCGCGCATGGCGCGGATCAGCAGCCAGAAGATCACGGCGATGCCCGCGAGCACGTGGACGCCGTGCAGCCCGGTCATCACGAAGTAGATGCCGAAGAAGAGCTGCGCGTTGGCCGGCGCCTCCCCCTCCGGACCGTGGGCCGCGTCGTGGGCCGGCGCGTCGTGCTCGCCCGTGCCCACCACCTCGTCGTGGAGCACGGTGCCCTGGGGCTGGGCGGCGGCGCGCGGGAGCTGGGAGGCCTCGGGGTCCGCCGGCGCGGCGGGGGCGGCCGCGGCGGGCAGCATGATGGGCGCCGCCTCGGCCTCGTGGCCCTGGGCCTGGTACTTCTGCCCCCAGAGCAGACCGTGCTTCCACTTGTGCTGGTACTCCACGTACTTCACGCCCAGGAACAGGAACGCGCACGCCAGCGTGAGCGCCAGGCTCGTGACCAGCGCCTTCTGCTGCCCGAGCTGGGCGCAGCGCACGGCCACGGCCATGGTCAGCGAGCTGACGATCAGCACGATGGTGTTGAAGCCGCCCAGGCTGGGATCCAGGAACTGGTGCGCGTAGTGGAACACCTCGGGATGGTTGGCCCGGTACACCGCATAGGCGCAGAAGAGCCCGCCGAAGAGCAGGATCTCGGTGACCAGGAAGAGCCACATGCCGAGCTTGCCCGACTCGTACTGCTGCTCCATCGATTCGAAATGGTGCTGCAGGTGGGGGTTCTTGGCGTGGGCGCCGCTCATGCTCATGCCTTCACCTCGCTGCCCACGCGCACGTAGTCCCCGCTCGCGGGATCGTACGCGATGGCGCTGTAGTCGTAGGGGTCAAGGACCTCGACGTCGCCCTCGAAGTTGTGGTGGACGGGCGGCGAGGCCGACTGCCATTCCAAGGCGGCGCTGCCCCACGGATTCCGCGGCGCCTTCTTGCCGCTGATCAGGGACTGCACCAGGTAGATGGCCACCATGAAGAAGCCGATGGCCATGATGTAGCTGCCGATGGACGAGATCTGGTGGTAGATCGCGAACTTGTCCACGTAGTCGTAGTAGCGCCGGGGCATGCCCTGGCTCCCCATCAAGAACTGCGTGAAGAAGGTGATGTTGAAGCCCACGCCGATGATGACCGCGGCGATCTGGCCGGCCTTCTCGTTGTACATGCGCCCGAACATCTTGGGCCACCAGTAGTGCAGGCCGCCCAGGAACGCGATCACGGTGCCGCCGAACATCACGTAGTGGAAGTGCGCCACCACGAAGTAGGTGTCGTGCAGATGGATGTCCGTGGCCAGGGTGGCCAGGAACAGGCCCGTGAGGCCGCCGATGCCGAAGAGGAACATGAAGATCAGCGCGTACAGCATGGGCGTGGCCAGGCGGATGCTGCCCTTGTACATGGTGCTGATCCAGTTGAACATCTTCACGGCCGACGGGATGGAGACGCTGAAGGTCAGCGCCGAGAAGATCATGTTCATGAGCTCGGACTGGCCCGAGGTGAACATGTGGTGGCCCCACACGATGAAGCTGAACGCCGCGATGGCGATGGAGCTGTACGCGATGGCCCGGTACCCGAAGATGGTCTTGCGGCTGAACACCGACACCAGCTCCGAGATGATGCCCATGGCCGGCAGGATCATGATGTACACGGCCGGATGGGAGTAGAACCAGAAGAAGTGCTGGTAGAGCACGGGATCGCCGCCCAGGGCGGGATCGAAGATGCCGATCCCCATCAGCCGCTCCACCATCAGCAGCACCAGGGTGATGCCCAGCACCGGCGTGGCCAGCACCTGGATCACGGCGGTGGCGTAGAGCGACCAGAGGAACAGCGGCATCTTGAACCAGCCCATGCCGGCCGGCCGCATGCGGTGCATGGTGACGATGAAGTTCAGGCCCGTGAACACCGAGCTGAAGCCCAGGATGAACACGCCCAGGGTGATGATGGTCACCGCGGTGTTGGTGGTGGTGGAGTAGGGCGCGTAGAACGTCCAGCCCGTGTCCACGCCGCCCAGCACCACCGAGAGCACGCAGATGACGGCGCCCACCACGTAGAGGTGGTAGCTGGCCAGGTTCAGCTTGGGCAGCGCCACGTCCTTGGCGCCCAGCATCATGGGCAGCACGAAGTTGCCCAGGGCGGCCGGGATGCCCGGGATGATGAACAGGAAGATCATGATGGCGCCGTGCAGCGTGAAGACCTTGTTGTAGTCCTGCGCCGACATGACCGTCTGCCCGGACGTGAGCAGCTCGGTGCGGATGAGCACCGCCATGAGCCCGCCGATCAGGAACATGGTCAGGATGGAGGCCAGGTACATCACGCCGATCCGCTTGTGGTCCAGCGTGAAGAACCAGGACCGGAAGCCGTGGCTGCAGTTCAGGTAGTTCTCCTGAACCGGCGCCGTGGTCGAAGTCTGCGAGCTCATCGAGTTCCTCCCGGATCTCGTCGTGTTATTCGGTCTTCACGCCCTCGTCGTTCGACTCGGAGGCGGTTTCGGTCTCGGCGGCGGCGGTCGTGTCGGCCGGCGCGGCGGCGGCGGCGCCGTCGGCGGCCTGAGCCGCGGGCGCGGCCTGCAGCGCCTCCTTCTCCTCGTCGCTCACGTGCACGCTGAGGGTCTTCAGGAAGGCGATCAGGGCCGTGATCTCGCGGTCCTTGATGCGGCCCTGGAAGGTGGGCATGACCGGCTCGAAGCCGGCCGCCACCTTGGCCATGGGGTCCAGGATGGACTCGCGCACGTAGTCCTCGTCGGCCGTCAGCGGATCGCCCTCGCGGAACTTGCGCTCGCTGCCGTAGAGGTCCTTGAAGGTGGGCGCCACGCCGGGCGCGCCGTCCAGGGAGTGGCACTGCTTGCAGCCCAGGATGTTGTAGATGCGCTCGCCGCCCTCGGCCAGGCTGCCGCTGCCCAGCACGTCGGAGTGCTCGGCGATCCAGGCGTCGAACTCCTCGGGCGTGTGCACGTACACCGTGCTGATCATGCCGGAGTGCAGGTCGCCGCAGTACTCGGCGCAGTAGAGGTCGAACTGCCCCGGCTCGATGGGCGTGAACCACACCTTGGTGTAGCGGCCCGGCACCACGTCCTGCTTCACGCGGAAGGCGGGGATGGACATGGAGTGGATCACGTCCTCGCTGGTCATGACCAGGCGCACGGGGCGGTCGGCCGGCACGTGCAGCAGCTCGTCGATGTAGCCGTTGGGATACGTGAAGCTCCACTTCCACTTCTGGCCCGTGACCTGGATCTCGTAGGCGTTGCTCGGCGGCGTCACCTGGTCGATGTAGGCCTGGAAGCCGAAGTAGAAGATCACCAGGACCAGCGCCACCGGGATGGCGGTCCAGAGGACCTCGAGCTTGGCGTTGTGCGACGGCGAAGGCTCGACCGGCTCGCCCTCCTCCTTGCGCCGGTAGCGGATGGCGAAGATCACCATCACCGCCATCAGCAGCGTGAAGAAGAACATGCAGATCCAGAAGATCAGGTAGAACAGGCTGTCCACCTGGCCGGCCTTCTCGGCAGCCTGCTCGGGCATCCACACCGTGGGCCCGTTCGCCTGCGCGAGGAAGGGCGTGCCCTTGCCGGCCGAGGCCAGGAGTCCGCTCAGAAACCCGCTCATGTTCATGGTCTCGACTTCCCTCGTCGGTCCCGTCGCCAGAGGCGAATCAGGAAGAGGCCCAGGGCGGCGACGGTGACGGCCCCGGCCATGCTCATCAGCCTGCGTGCGGCCGGTCCGTACCGGCCCACGCTCGAATCGTAGTGGAAGCAGTACAGCAGGAACCTGTCCATGCTGCTGCCGATCTTCCCCTCGGACGCCTCCACCAGCGAGAGCCGCAAGGTGCGGGCGTCGAACTCCACCCCGTACAGGTACCGCGACACGCGGCCGTCGGGGGTCAGCACGAAGAGCGCGGCGGCGTGCATCCACTCCTGGCGCTCGACGTTGAACACGTAACCGAACCCCACGGAGTCGGCCAGGGCCCGGATGTTCTCCTCCCGGCCCGTGAGGAAGCGCCAGCCGGCCTCCGCTTCGGGCCGGCCGTACTGCTTCAGGTACGTGTCCTTCTTCAGCCTCGCGAGCCGCGGCCCCTCGCGGGGGTCGATGCTCACCGATACGATCTCGAACTCGCCGCCCGGCGTCCAGGCCAGGTCCTCCATGCCCACGACCAGCCCGTTGAGGACCAGTCCGCAGAGCATGGGGCAGGCGTAGTAGCCGAGCTGGAGGATCACGGGACGGTCGCCGGTGAAGAGGTCGCCCAGCCGGACCGTGGTGCTGTCCTCCGCCGTGAACTCCAGATCCAGGGGCACCTGGGCGTCGAGCCGCTCCGTGATCCCCGCGGCCTCCAGGCCGGCGGGAGCCTGCTCCTGGCGCTCCGCCGCGGCCGGAGCCGCCAGCAGGGCCGACAGGAGCAGCAGAGCGCCGAGGCGCCGTGCGCCCGTGCGGATCATCGCGCCGTCGCCCCCTCCCCGTACCTGCGGACCACGGCCTGCGTGGCGGCCTCCAGCCCCATGGCCACCTTGCCGCCCGGCTGGTCCGCCCAGCGCGGGGCGCCTTCCAGCAGCCCGAGCTGCTCGGCCTTGAGGTTGGCGTACTCCTGGGACGGCACCGTCTTGCGGACCACCTCGCGGTCCACCATGACGTAGTACAGGATCTGCAGCCCGATGATCACGATGATCGTGATGAGGGCCAGGGCCACCGCGCCGGTCACGATCTCGGGCAGGGCCAGCCCTTCCTTTTCGGCCTTGGGAGCGGACATGCGCGACTCCTAGTAGTTCTCGAAGTTCAGCGATTCCTCCAGGCGAGGATCGCGGCGACAGATCAGCGGACGGTCCCCGGCGGTCACGGCCAGCGCGGCGATGAACACCCCGGCCATGCCCAGCAGCAGCGTGACGTCCACGGGCGCGAAGGGGATCCCCTCGGGGCTCAGCTCCGGCATGATCAGCCAGTAGAGGTCCACCCAGTGCATGATCAGGATCCACACGGCCCAGAAGACCATCAGCGGCACCCGGCGCTTGGTGAAGCGCGACATCAGGCCCGCGAAGGGGAACAGCCAGTGGCCGGCGATCAGGGCGTAGCCCCAGAGGTCCCAGCCGTGGCTCTGGCGGCGCAGGAACCAGCCCGTCTCCTCGGGGATGTTGGCGTACCAGATGAGCATCCACTGCGAGAAGGCGATGTAGGCCCAGAAGAAGGTGAACGCGAACATGGCGCGCCCGAAGTCGTTGTAGTGCTCGATGGTCACCACGCGCTCCAGCCGGCCCGAGCGCTGCAGGCCCGAGGTCAGCAGGGTCATCAGCGCGAAGAAGCTCACCACGATGCCCGCGAACCAGTACACGCCGAACATGGTGCTGAACCAATGGGAGTCCAGGCTCATGATCAGGTCGAAGGCGGCCAGGGTCTGCGTGAGGCCGTAGATGACCAGGGCGGCGCCGGCCAGCTTCTCGCACTTGAAGGTGTAGCCCACGTCGCCGCTCTCGTCCTGCTTCCGCGACCAGTGCCGGAACAGGTGGGCCAGCAGGCTCCAGATCACGAAGTAGACGACCACGCGGATCGTGAACCACATGGGGCTCATGTACGCGGCCTTGTGGGCCGTGAGCGGGTCGTGGAGCATGTGCTCCGTGTCCGACCAGTGGTACACGTGGTGCAGGTTCAGCAGCAGCGGGATGGCCAGCAGCCCCAGCACGGGGATGGCGCCGGTGACCACCTCCGCGATGCGCCGGATCACCACGCTCCACTCGGAGCGCGTGAGGTGCTGCAGGGGCACGAACCACAGCGCGCCCAGGGCCAGCGAGAGCACCCACACGTAGTTGAGCAGGTACGCGTACCAGAAGTGGTGCATGTCCGCGGAACCCACGGCGAAGCTGGCGCCGAAGCCGGCCACGGCCAGCACCGCCCCCACGCCCAGGATGCGCGTGCGCGCGGCGCCCAGGGTCAGGCCGGTCCGGTCCAGCAGCGATGCGTCTTTGTGAACGTGAGCCAAGGCGCTCTCCTTCGCTTACTCCGCCGGCGCGCCCAGGGCGGCGCGCTCGGCGGCGGAAAGATCGGACACGTCGGCGGCCCCGCTCATCTGCAGGGCGCGCACGTAGCTGACGATGGCCCAGCGGTCCTCCACGGGGATCTGGGCGCCGTACGGCGGCATGTTGCGGATGCCGCGGCGGATCGTGTTGTAGATGTGGCCCACGGGCCGGTCCAGCACGGCCTGGCTCAGCAGGTCCGTGGGCTGCACCCAGGTGCCCTCCATCAGCGCGTTGGCGCGCTTGTTGATCATGCCGTCGCCGCGGCCGGCGTAGCCGTGGCAGGTGGCGCAGTAGATCTCGAAGCGCTCGCGGCCGCGGGCCACGAGGTCCTCATCCACGGTCACCGCCGCGGGAAAGGCCTCCGCCCAGGTGGTGTCCACCTTGCCATCGGTCAGGTGCGCGTCGCCAACCACGTCCTCGCGGGCCACGGTGCCCTCGGGCGCGTAGCGCGAGGCGCGGCCGTCGGCGAAGAGGTCGTACTTCTGCTGGGCCTTCAGGAAGGCCTGGTTGTCCATGTCGAAGACCAGCATGAGCCGCGTGTGCTCGCTCCTGGTGACGCGGTCCTTCACCAGCAGGAGGATCGGGATCATCATGGTCAGGGTGGCCAGCAGGACCACGTATTTGAACAGCTTCGGCATGCCTCAGTCCTCCACGGCCTCGACGGCGTCCGGCCTCAGCGACTCCAGGAACTCGCGCGTCTTCTCGGGATGGAACCGACGGTCGCGGGCCTCGATCGAGATGAAGAAGCGGTCCGCGGTGGCCCGCTTGAACCGCGCGCTGCTGAACAGCGGGTGGTGGTGGCGCGGCAGCCCGTTCAGGATCCACATCCCGAAGAAGGTGGTCAGCGCGCTGAAGAGCACCGTCAGCTCGAACATCACCGGCACGGCGGCGGGCACCCCGAAGAAGGGCTTGCCGCTGATCCAGAACGGGTAGTCCACCGCGTTCATCCACCACTGCATGAGCGCGGCCAGGGTCAGGCCCGTGAGGCCGCCCCCCAGCACCAGCAGGGGCAGCTTGGTGCCCTTCACGCCCATGGCGTCGTCCAGCCCGTGCAGCGGGAACGGCGTGTGGCAGTCCCAGTGCTCGAAGCCGGCGTCGCGCACCTTGGCGGCCGCCTCCAGCAGGTCGCCCGGCTCGGTGAACTCGGCCAGATAGCCGTAGAGCTCGGTGTTCTTGTCGGACATCTCGCGTCTCCAGTGCGCGGCGCGGTTACGCGCGCTTCTCGGGGTTGGTCCCGTGGTAGTCGCCCACGGGCTTGGCCACCTTGTGGCCCCAGTGCGTCTGGGGCATCACCGTCTTGACCTCCGCCATGGCCACCATGGGCAGGAAGCGCACGAAGAGCAGCACCAGCGTGAAGAACAGGCCGAAGCTGCCCACGAAGGTCAGGATGTCCACGATGGTCGGCTGGTAGTAGTCCCAGGCCGACGGCAGGAAGTCGCGGCTCAGCGACGTGACCGTGATCACGAAGCGCTCGAACCACATGCCGATGTTGATGAAGATGGTGATCACGAAGATCGCCGGCACGCTGGTGCGGACCTTCTTGAACCAGAAGAGCTGCGGCGAGATCACGTTGCAGCTCACCATGATCCAGTACGCCCAGGCGTAGGGGCCGAACATGCGGTTGATGAACGCGAACTGCTCGGCCGGGTTGCCGCCGTACCAGGCGATGAAGAACTCGGTGGCGTACGCGTAGCCCACCATGGTGCCCGTGGCCAGCATGATCTTGGCCATGGTCTCCAGGTGGTACAGCGTGATGAAGTGCTGCAGGCTGAAGATCTTCCGCGCCGGGATCAGGCACGTGGCCACCATGGCGAAGCCGGAGAAGATGGCGCCCGCCACGAAGTAGGGCGGGAAGATGGTGGTGTGCCAGCCCGGCAGCTGCGAGGTGGCGAAGTCGAACGACACCACCGAGTGCACCGACAGCACCAGCGGCGTGGCCAGGCCGGCCAGCAGCAGGTACGCCTTCTCGTAGCGGTGCCAGTGGCGGTTGGAGCCGCGCCAGCCCAGGGCGAAGAAGCCGTAGGCGATCTTGCGGGTCTTGCTCTTGGCGCGGTCGCGCAGGGTGGCCAGGTCCGGCACCATGCCCGTGTACCAGAACAGCAGCGACACGGTGGCGTAGGTGCCCACGGCGAAGACGTCCCACAGCAGCGGGCTGCGGAAGTTGGGCCACATGGCCTGGTAGTTGGGCAGCGGGAACAGCCACCACACCACCCACACGCGGCCCACGTGGATGCCGGGGAAGATGCCGGCGCAGATCACCGCGAAGATGGTCATGGCCTCGGCGAAGCGGTTGATCGAGGTGCGCCACTTCTGCCGCAGCAGGAAGAGGATGGCCGAGATCAGCGTGCCCGCGTGGCCGATGCCCACCCAGAACACGAAGTTCACGATGGCCCAGCCCCAGCCCACCGGGTTGTTCAGTCCCCAGACGCCCACGCCCCTGTAGATGAGCCAGGCGATCATCAGGAACATCATCCCGGCCATGGACGAGGTCACGCCCAGCGCCATCCACCACGCCCGCGGAGCGCCATCCTTCTCCACGATGGAGCAGATGTGCTCGGTCACGGACGTGAACGTCTGGCCGCCGGTGATCAGCTCGTGCGGACGCGTCGGGTCGTGGATCGTGTTGTCGATCTCGCCCTTAGTGGTGGCCGTCATGCCCATCGGAACTCTCCGCGAGGTCTGGGTTCGGATTGCGCAGCCGCGCCTGGTAGCTGGTGCGCGGCTTCACGTTCAGCTCGGCCAGCAGGTGGTAGGAGCGCTGGTTGGCGGTCTCCTTGGCCACGCGGCTGTTCGGGTCGTTCAGATCGCCGAAGACGATGGCCTGCGTGGGGCAGGTCTGCTGGCACGCGGTGGTGATCTCGCCGTCGCGCACCGGCCGGTTCTCGTTCTTGGCCTGGATCTTGGCGTGCTCGATGCGCTGCACGCAGTAGGTGCACTTCTCCATGACGCCCCGCGCCCGGATGGTGACCTCCGGGTTGTAGACCATGCGCTGGGTCTCGGGGATGTCCTTGTTGTAGTTGTAGAAGTTGAAGCGGCGCACCTTGTAGGGGCAGTTGTTGGCGCAGTAGCGCGTGCCCACGCAGCGGTTGTAGGCCATCACGTTCAGGCCCTCCTCGCTGTGCATGGTGGCGCCCACCGGGCACACCTGCTCGCAGGGCGCCATCTCGCAGTGCACGCAGGCCACCGGCTGCTGGGCCACCTTGGCCTCGTCGGGCTCGCCCTGGAAGTAGCGGTCCAGCCGGATCCAGTGCATCTCGCGGCCGCGCGACACCTGGTCCTTGCCCACCACGGGGATGTTGTTCTCCGCCTGGCAGGCCACCACGCAGGCGTTGCAGCCCGTGCAGGAGTTCAGGTCCACGGTCATGCCCCAGGCGTAGCCGTCGTAGCCGCGCTCCTCCCAGAGGGAGACCAGCGGCGGGATGTGGCGGCGGTGCTCCACGAAGTCGGGATGCTCGTGGTACTCCTGGGCGGTGCCCTCGATGATCAGGGTGTGGGAGCGCTTCTCGCGCTCCTCCTTGCCCTTCTGGTCGATGGCGAAGTGGTCCTGGGTGCAGGCCAGCAGATACGTCCGGCCGGTCTTGCTCACGGTCAGGCCGTCGCTGAAGTCCAGGGCCTTGGCCGAGCGCAGGGCGTAGGTGGGGAAGCCCGTGCCCTCGCCCACCTGGCCGGCGGCCGTGCGGCCGTGGCCCAGGCTCACCGTCACCGAGTGGCTGGCGTGGCCGGGCAGGATGTAGGCGGCCATCTCCAGGGTGCGGCCGTCGTAGGCCAGGCTCACCACGTCGCCGTGCTTCACGCCCAGGGCGCCGGCGGTGGACACGCCGAAGAGCGCGGCGTTGTCCCAGGTGAGCTTGGTCATGAAGTCCGGCAGCTCCTGGAGCCAGGCGTTGTTGGCGAAGCGGCCGTCGTACAGGGCCGGGTCGCGCACGAACTGGATCTCCAGGTTGGTGTCGCTCAGCTCGGGCCGACGGGCGGCCGCGGCGGGGCGCACGGCGGCGGCCACGCCCTCGGCGCGCAGGCTGACGGATGCCGCGCGGGCCTCGCTGTCGGCAAGCAAGCCCTTCTGCAGCAACGTGTTCCAGCCATCCTCGCCGCCCACCAGGGACGACGCGGTGGCTTTCACCAGCTCATGGGCCGACCGGGGCTCGCCCGCGATCACGGCCAGGAGCTCGGCCGGGGTGCGGCCGTCGTACAGGGGTCGGATCAGGGGCTGGGTGACGCCGTAGCGGCCGTCCACGTCCCGCACGTCCGCCCAGCTCTCCAGGACATGGGCGCGGGGCAGATGCCAGGTGCAGGCCTTGGAGGTCTCGTTGTCGTCCACGGACAGGTGCACGCGATGGGCGGCCTTGGCCAGGGCGGCGCCGAAGTCCAGGCTCGCCGGGGCGTCGAAGACCGGGTTGCCTCCCAGGATCACAACGGTGTCCAGGCGGTTGTCGTGCAGGGCGTCGGCCAGCAGGCCGATGCTCGCGCCGTGGGTGGCGCCGCGCTCGGGATCCGTCACGTCCGTGTAGGTCACCGTGGCGCCCACGTTGCCCAGGCCGGCGTTGATCACGTGGCCCAGCACGTGGCACCACTCGGGCTGGCGCGGCCCCACGGCCACCACGGACGCGCCGCGGTGGTGGGCCAGGTCCGTGGCCAGGGTGCGGATCCAGGCCGGCGCGTGGTCCGACCCGTGCAGCAGGGATCCCGCCACGCCCAGGTCCACGTGGTGCTCGCCCGCCAGCACGGCGGCGAGCTGGAGCAGATGCTCGCCCACCAGCGACGCCGGCACGGCATAGCGGTGGTCGGCCATGCCGCCGGTGAGGCTGTAGTCCGCCTCCACGGCGTAGAGGCGGTTCATGGAACCGTGCTCCGCGCGGCGGCCCTCGGCGAACTGCCGGGCCTGGCGCAGGGCGGCCGGGTGGTCGTTCAGGATGTCCGCGTCGAAGCAGGCGATGACCTTGGCGCGGCTCAGGTCCAGCCCCGTCTCCACGGGCTTGCCGAAGGCCAGGGCGGCGCCGGTGCGCGCGTTGTCGCGGGAGATGGGCTCCCACTCGTACCAGCCGGCGGCCGGGAAGAGCTCCTGCACGCGGGCCTTGAGGCGGCGCGTGGTGGGCGAGCTCGTGCGCTCCACGAGGAAGGCCAGACGGTCGCCGCGGCGGGCCTTCAGGCCCGCGAAGTGCTCGGCGGCCCAGGCGTCGAAGGCGGCCCAGTCCGCGGCGTGGTCGCCCTTGTGGCGGTCGCGCACGCGCTTGCTGCGGTCCGGATCGTACAGGCCCAGGACCAGGGCCTGGGAGTAGCTGTCCGTGGCGCCCAGGCTGAGCGGGTGGTCGGGGTTGCCCTCCACCTTGATGGGCCGGCCCTCGTAGCTGGTCACCAGCAGGGAGCGCACGTCGCCGCCCAGCTCCCAGTTGGTGGCGTAGGTGCGCGGAACACCGGGATCGGTGCCCTCCGGACGGCTCGCGAAGGGAACGATCTTCTCCTCCGGCCAGCGGCAGCCGGCCGCGCCCGCCATGGCCACCGAGGCGCCCATGAGCTGGAGGAAGCGGCGCCGCGAGAGGGCGTCGGTGGGGACCTCCGCCTCCGCGGGGAACTCCGCATCGAGGAACTGGCGGAACTCGGGCGTGTCGCCCAGGTCCTCCAGACTGCGCCAGTAAGCCTGGTCGGGGCTCTTGTTCAGCGATGACATGTCGAGCAATCCACCGAAGGGTTGATGTTCCGGGCCTCGCGGAGCCGCGCGCCGAGCGTGAGCTGATCCTCGGCGGGCTCGTAGCCCATGACCGTCACCTGGTCCACCGGACGCAGGTGCGCTTCGGGTTCGCGGTGGCACTTGAGGCACCACCCCATGTTCAGACCGGCGAACTGGCTGACCACTTCCATCTGATCCACGCGGCCGTGGCAGGACTCGCAGCCGATGCCGCGCTCCACGTGGGCGCTGTGGTTGAAGAACACGAAGTCCGGCAGGTCGTGCACGCGCACCCACTCCACGGGCTCGCCGGTGGCGTAGCTGTCGCGCACGAGCTGCAGCTTCTCGCTCTCGGTCCTCACGGTGGCGTGGCAGTTCATGCAGGTGGCCGTGGGCGGGATGGTGGCCTTGGCGCCCACCTCCACCCCGGTGTGGCAGTACCGGCAGTCGATGCCGAGCTCACCGGCGTGCAGGGCGTGGCTGTAGGGCACCGGCTGCTGGGGCTGGTAGCCCACGCTGGTGGTGCCGGGCCAGAAGGCCAGGTACAGCAGTCCCAGGACGAACACCGGGGCGCCGGCGGCCATCAGGGACACGGGGATACGGACCGCGTTCGCCCATTTCGGGAACTCGAACGACGTGCGATCGGACTTGTTCTGCTCCAAGAGCCGCTCCAGTCGTGCTGCCCTGGGACGGGCACGCCAGCAGGGATCTCACGGAAATCTGCGCCGGTTCACGGGACGAGAGGCGCAAGCGGGCGAAACTCTACTAGGATGATCCGCGAGCCGTAAACCAAAAAGTTGACGCCGATTATTCAGATCATTCGCGCCGACGCGACGGGGCGGGAGGCGTCAGGCCGCCCGGGCGCCGGAGCCCTTGAAAATCAAGATCATGCGCGTCCGAAACTAACCCCGGGGCAGCGGAAGGCAAGAAGAATCGGGGACGGAATCAGTAGTCGATCCGACCCTCCCAGCCCTCCCAGACCCGGAACGGTTCCAGCCTGTCCTCGTGATCCACCTGCACCATGGGCAGGCTGCGCGCTTCCGGCGCCAACGGCACCTCGTCGTAGATGAAGGAGTCGTCGAACCCGGCCGCCGCCGCCTCGGCCCGGCCGGCGCAGAACACCACCCGGTCCGGGCGGGCCCAGTAGAGGGCTCCCAGGCACATGGGGCATGGCTCGCAGCTGGCGTACACGGTGCAGCCGTCCAGCTGATGCGAGCCCAGCCGACGGCAGGCCTCCCGCACCGCCTGCACCTCGGCATGGGCGGTGGGATCGCAGCCGGCGGTCACCCGGTTCACCCCCGTGGCCAACACCTCCCCGTCCTTGACCACCACGCAGCCGAACGGGCCGCCGCCGTCGCGTACGTTGGCGGCGGCGAGCTGCAGGGCCAGGGCCAGGAAGCGGGCGTGGGTCATGGGAACCTCCGAGGGCGGAGCTTAGCGTCACCGCCAGGAATGAACAAGAATGATCGACAGGAATCCGACATCGGCTCCCCCGATGTGGTAGGGTCCGGACACCCCTATTTATCGATCCCGTATGAAAGGAGCGTGGAATCATGAACGCTCGCCTCATCCTCGTCGCCGTCCTGCTGCTCGCGCTGGCCCCCGCCGCCTCGGCCCAGATCCACCTGGATCCCGACGGTCTGGGGATCTACTTCGACCCCTACGGCGCCTCCTACTGCGACCAGACCTCCGCGCCCTTCGAGGGCATCACCGCCTACCTGCTGATCGTGCGGCCCACCTCGCCGTCCGGCGTGGGCGGCTGGGAGGCCCTGGTGAACGTGGCCGGGAGCGTGGTGGCTCCCGCGTGGACACTGACCGAGGGCGTCAACGAGGCCCCGGCGGGCGCCGGCTTCCGCGTGGAGCTGGATCCGCTCATCAGCTGCCTGCCCCGCGGACCGGTGGTGCACCTGGCCACCTACACCGCCTTCGTGATGAACGCGGGAGCGCCGATCGCCTTCTCCGTCATCGACAGTCCCGCACCCTACTGGTTCAGCGGCGGACCGGGCTACGTGAGCTGCACGCTGCCCTATGAGCTGTATCCGCTGACGCCCACGTTCGCGCCCTCGGCTGAGGTGGCCTGGGTCAACGACTGCCCGGACGACATCGTGCACCCCGCCCCGGTCTATCCGCAGCTCCTGGTGGAGATCGCCGCGGACAACGGGCAGTCCGCCCAATCCGCGGTGACCTGCGGCAGCCGCGCGGTCTATCCGGAGGACGGCTGGGACGAATCCGACACCCTCGCCGACCCGCCCCCGCCCGCGGACTTCGTCCACCTGGTCATCCCCCACCCGGAATGGGCCATCCCCGAGGGCCAGGACTTCGCCGCCGACTGGCGCGCGGATTTCGATCTCCAGGCCGAGTTCCGCGAATGGCCCCTGCGCCTGACCACCGACCGCACGGACCTGCCGGTGACGCTCACCCTGGAGATCGCGGTACGGGAGGCCTGGCCGGCGGAGATCCTGCTGCTGGATCCCCTTCGCGGCGAAACCGTGACGCTGAACGACTGGCAGAGGACCTACACCTTCACTCCCGACGCCGACGGCGAGGACGAGTTCTTCCTGGTGGTCAATCCCCCCTCGGCCTCGGCTGCGGAGACCTCGCCCGACGCGATCGCCGAGCTGACCGCTTACCCCAACCCCTTCAACCCGACCGTGGAGCTGGCCTTCACCGCGCCGCGCCGCGGCCGCGCCGAGGTGCGCATCCACGACGCCCGCGGCCGGCTGGTGCGGCGCCTGGACCTGGGCGCGGTGGGTTCCGGGGAGCGTGGAACGATCACCTGGAACGGCCGCGACGACGCCGGCCGCGAGGTGGGCGCCGGCGCGTACGTGGCCGGGCTGCTGGTGGATGGGCGAGGGACCGGAGCGGTCAGGAGGCTGGCGTTGATCCGCTGAGCGGAAACCGGAGTTCGATCCTTTCAACTCGACGGCACGTCCGTTCTCCGTATGTTCTACTCACGGCCCCATACCGACCCAAGGAGAACCGGCCATGTCACGTTCATCGATCCTCAGCCTGACGCTCCTCCTCGCCATGGCCCTGGGCCTGCTGGCGGCCTGCGACGACGCCGGCGACCCCGTCCGCCCCTCCGCCGACAAGCGGGACTTCATCCACAGCGACCCCGGCGACGGCGGCGGCGGCGGCGGCGGCGGCACCGTGCCCCCGCCCGCGGTCCCGTTCCTGGAGCAGGTGGTGGCGGCCTACGGCCAGCTGTCCATGAACTTCATGACCGTCTCCGTGGAGCAGTCCGGCGACGTCGTGATCGTCCAGGCGCCCGACTGGCCGGACCGCGAGCCCTTCATCGTGATCATTCCCACCAACACCCAGCTCACGGGCAAGCGGGACATCGTCATCGAGTACCCGTCCGGCGCCTTCGACCCCGCGAACCCGCCCGTGATCCCCGGCGACGTGACCCTGTTCACGTTCCACAACCTGCCGGACCTGGACAAGATCGAGTTCATCATGCCGCCCGCGCCGTGGTTCGACGAGCTCGTGCTGGGCACCAAGTCCTGCTTCTACAACTTCGCGGAGAACACGGCCGGGGATCTCGCGATCGTCGGCGAGGTCCAGTACTTCGAGAGCGTGGAGCCCATGAAGTCGGCGCTGATCAGCATCGACCACGCCACCCACAGCCTGCCGGACAATCCTGCCCGCGGGCTGCTGGATCCCGAGGACCCGGGCAACGATCCGGACGATCCGGACGACCCGGAAGACCCTTAGGATCCGTCGGTTACCAGGACGCGTTGGAAGGCCCACCAGCAGGGATGCGCGAACCCGCCGTCGCGCAGGGAGCGCTGGGCGGACCGCAGCGCCGCGGCCGGAGCCTCGCCCGCCAACCAGGCCTCATAGAAGCGTCCCGCCAGCAGGCGGGACGCTTCGTCGTCGGTGGCCAGCACCGACGCCACCACCGCCCGGGCTCCCGCCTGCAGGAACGAGCGCGCCAGGCTGTCCACGCCGCTGCCCCGGTCCACCGCGAGACCGGCGCCTTCGCAGCAGGAGAGGTAGACCAGGTCTGCGCGCACGGGCAGCTCGCGCAGCTCGACCGCCGTCACCGGACGGTCGCGACCGCCGGCCGTCAGGCGCAGAGTTGAGCCGCCGCGCCGTCCCAGACTGACCCGGGCGTGGGTGGCGATGTGGATCACCCCGTAGTCGGCCAGTGGGAGGAGGCGCATGGCGTCCCAGTCGGCATCGGTCCCCACCAACACGTCCGCGGTTCCGGCCGGGAAGAGCGATGCCACTTCGCGGGCTTCGCGCGCCGCCTCGCGCAAGCGCACGTCGTCGCCGGCCTCCAGGCCGTCGGCCCCCAGGGCCAGCAGGCGGACTGCGGCCGGCCCGGCGGGCTTCGGCCGGCCCCGAGCCCCCGTAGCATGGCGCAGAGGGCCACGGTCCACGAACTGCCCCCCGCCGTCGGGGAGTGGCAGGGCCGGCCAGGGCAATCCCTGGAGTACGCCATCGACGGCCAGCGTAAGGGTCCCGCCGGGCGCCCAGAGCCCGAGATCGGCTCCGAGCAGGACATCGGTCAGCCGACCGGCCTCGTCCCAAGCGATCTCCGCGCCGGAACGGGCCATGTCCGCGGTCACGTCGTTGGCGAGACGACGCAGATCCGGCAGATCGGTCAGTTCGCGGAGACGCCACCCCGCTGCTGAGCCGATGCAGGCGAACCCCCGATCCCGCCCCAGAAAGGTCCACAGGACGAGATCGCCATCGGTCACCGGCACCGGGGCGGCCTCGCCGCCCGCACCTTCCCCGTGCAGCCCGGTCAGGATGTTCAACGCGGCGTTCACGGCCCCGCCGTCAGGGACCAGGGCGGGATCGTCATGCAGCAGGCTGAGCGTCAGTTCCGCCCGGCTGTGCTGCACGCCATGATGGAAGGCCTGCAGGATCTCGGCGTTGTCCGCGTCGCGCCGGCGCTCCAGAGCTGGCGGCGCCTCCTGCAAACGCCGCCAGGCCTCGGTCCGGCGGCCCAAAGCGGCCAAGGAGACGGCCTCCGCGACGGCGACCCGCTCCCGCAGGGAGGGCGAAACATCAGGTGTGATCAGGGAGCGCGCTCCGGTATACGCCTCCAGCGCCTCGGCATGCCGGCCGTCGGCGGCGAAGGCCTGGCCTGTGAACAGCGCTGCCTGGAAGGCGGTGAGGAACTCGGGAGCGTCCAGGGCCTCGGCGAAGAGGGCCCGGGCCTCGCCGTGGCGTCCCTGATCGATCAGGACCTGGCCCAATCCCACGCGACTGCGGCGGACGTTGTCGGGGTTGGCCAGTTCCCGGGCCGCCGCCAGGGCCGTGCGGTAATGTTCCTCGGCCGTGGCCGGATCGTCCATCAGTTCCGCAACACGGCCGCGGGTCTGCTCCAAGAGCCAGACGTCGGGCGCCCCCACGGCGCCGTAGGCCAGGTCCGTCACGGAATCCATCTCCACCGCGGCGGCGGCGAATTCTCCCTGGCGGGCATAGAGCTCGGCAGCGCGGAGGGCGAGCCAGAGGCGGGCGTCGTAATCGGTGGAGATCCTGGTGATACCGGCCTGTGAGCGCAGGTGCTGCAGGCTGCGGTACGCCAGGTCGGGGCGGTCGTTCTCCAGGCCGAAGGTCATCAGGTCCAGCTTGAGGTCACGCACCAGGGACGGATCGGACTGGATCTCCGGTCGCGCGAGCAACTCCGCAGTGAGGGAGTCGGCTTGGGCGTAGTCGCCGATCTGAAGGGCGTAGAGCTGCCGTTCCTGATCCACAAGGTCTAGGACCCTGGGGATACCGAGGTTCGCTGCCAGTGCGGCCGCGATGTCTATGTGAACTCGCGCACTGTCCAGCCGCCCCAAGGCGCGGTGCATTCCAGCGATCACCGTGTGGCGGGCAGCGACGAAGTCCCAACGGCCGCTGTCGAGTGCCAGCGAGCGCGAGCGATAGGTATGCTCCAAGGCTGCGGAGAGATCTCCACGGGCTCTTTCAACCAGGACCTGACGAGAGATCGACCGGTTCTGCCAGTAGAAAGAGTCCTTCGCCCGCGCCCTCTCCTCCAACGCCGCGAACGTGTCCAACGCCGCGTCGTACCGCGTCCGCCTGTCCAGCAGACAGCCCCGCACGTAGGTCGTGCGGAAGCGCAGACCGGCGGCGCCCACCGCCTCGGCGCAGCGGGCGAGCCGGTCCGCAGCCTGGTCCGCCATATCCAGAGCGTCCCGGCCCAGCAGGGCCATGGCCACATCGTACCAGATGCGGCCCGCGGCAGAGGGGCCGGCCAGACGATGGAGCTCCGGCAGGCTCTCGAGGCGGCACCGAAAGGCGGCTTCGGGATCTCCGGCCTGCTCCTCGAGATCCGCCAGCCGAAGCTGCAGATGGAGCGTCTCTCCGGCCGACAGGCCCACGGCCTGCGCCGCGAAGCTCCGCCAAGCGTCGACGTCCCCATGATCTTCCGGTTCGTCACCCCGGACGTCCAGGAACCGGGCGGCCTGGGAGCCCGCGGGAGGAGCGGGCGGCAAGCCGCCGTCGGCAGCGAACGCCTCCAGGGCAGGGCGGCATCGGTCGGCGAGGTCCAGCAGCCGGATGTCCTGCGGAGCGGCCCGCCAGTCGTCCAGGAACGCCTGGACGTCCGCCGCTTCCGGGGAGGAACGACCCAGGCGCTTGGCGTGGGCCAGGATCCGCCGGTGCTCGGCGGCCTCCGCATCCGGTTCGTCCGCGGAGGCGAGCAGGGAGTCCGTGACCGCCGCGGCGGTCCGCAATGCCGCTGCGAGCCCGTCCCGCGCGGCTGGGGCGGACGCGTCGTCCTGCCGCGCACAGGACAGCAGGAGCAGCAGTTGCAGCAGAAAGACCACGGCGGCGGCGGACGAACGCATGAAGACCTCGGCGTTGCGGTGGACAATGGTCGACCCGTGTCCTTATCATCCATGGGAGGCCGGTCCGCCGCCACCGCGGAATGCGGATCGTCTGTTCCCCTCCCCGCAGAACGTGAAGATCGCCCAATCATGTCGCGCACGAACATCCACCTGGATCCTGAGATCCTTCTGGCGGACGCCGAAGCCTACCGGGGCGGCGACGTCGAGGCCGGCGAACGGCTGGCCACGGCGCTGCGGCCCCTCCTGTCCGAAACGGTGGAATCCTTCATGGGCCGGGACGACGCCGACCGGGACGACGTGGTGCAGGACTCCACCATGGCCACCCTGAGCTACCTGAACGGCAGCGAACCCTTCCGCGGCAACCCCGCCAAGCTGGCCGTGACCATCGCGCGCAACCGCTGCCGCGACCTGCACCGCTGGCGCAGGATCCGCCCCGGCACCGAGATCACCGGCATGGCCGACTGGCTGGCCAGCGGGGACTCCTCCCCTCTCGACGAGATCCTCGAGTCGGAGCGCTTGGAGCTGGTGCGCCGGACATTCTCCTTCCTGTCGGAAAGCTGCCGCGGGCTGCTCCGGGATTTCTACGTGAAGGGGCATTCCACCGAGACGCTCCGCAGGCGCCTGGGCCTGTCCACGGTCCAGGGCGTGTACTACCGGCGCGCCGTCTGTCTGGACGAGGCGAAAACTTTCTTACAATCCCTCCTCCATGCGCGTTCACAGGGCGGCCGGGTCGGGGGGAACACATCTGGATCCCCGGTCAGGAAGGGATGAGATGTCGTTGAATGTCGGATCTCCATCTTCGGGCGAACGGAATTTCGAGTGTATCGAACCTGACCTCGGTGCGCAGACGCTGCTCATCGACGACCCGGCCACCGACTCCGAGCTCAAGAGCCGCCTGACCCATCACGTGGCCCACTGCGCCGACTGCCGCCTCCGCGTGGCCCTGGCCCGCGACATGGCGGCGGGGCTGCGGTCCGGACTCCTGCAAGCCCCTGAGGACGGCACGCCGGCCTGGGTCCGCTGGACCGGCGGGCTGGGCGGCCTGGCCCTGGCGGCCTCGCTCGCCCTCGTCTTCCTGCTGCCGCCGTCCCCGCCCGGCTCCGGCCGGATCCAGCGCGGCGCCGACGACCCGCATGTCACCGCTCCGGTGGCCGATTCCGTCATCCGGGACCGCACCCCCGTCCTGCGCTGGACCCCCGTGGACCGCGCCACCGGCTACCGGGTGAGCGTCCGGGAGGTCGGCGGCGGTTTCGTCTGGGAAGCCGAGACGTCCACCCCCGAGATCGGCCTCCCGGCGGCCGCCGTCCTCCCGCCGTCGTCCCGCCTGCGCGTGGACGTGGAACCCGTGCCGGGGCATCTGGTGCGGGGGGGGCGGCTGCAGTCGTCGTTCCGGACCGGAAGCTGGGACGAGTACCTGCCGTTCCGCTTCGGGGCGGCTCCGCGCGTGGTGCTGGCCGGGGCGTTGGCGGGGCTGGCGGGGTTGGTCGTGGGGCTGTTCGGGCTGATGCGCGGCCGGCCCTAGAGAGGGCCGGTTTTTCTTTCAGGATCCGGATCCGAACGTTCTGAGACCATCGAAGCCTGCCCCACTCGTGGCGGCAGGCCGGACCCCGGGTCGGGCGAGCCCGGGGTCCTGTTCATCTGGCGTCCCGATCACACCCCGTGTACCCTCCCGGCACCACACCAACCCCCGGGAGCCCCCATGCCGCGCCGCGCCCTGCTCGCCACCCTGATGACCCTGGCCGCCGCCAGCGCACCCGCCGCCGTGGGCGAACACCTCGCCACGGGCGTGACCCGCTGGTACGCGGATGCGCCGGCCCGCGAGGCCGCGCCGCCTTCGCTGGCCCTGCTGCCCGGGGTCGCCCCCACGGGCGCCGCCACGCTCACCGGCGTGCCGCTGGAGTTCACTCGCCTGCAGGGTCGCGCCGCGGTGCGCGTGCCCATCGACGCGCAGACGGACCTGTACGGCACCGGCGAGGTCTTCGGCCCCCTGCGGCGCAACGGCATGAAGACCGTCTGCTGGAACACCGACTCCTACGCCTACGGCCGCAGCAACCTGAGCCTGTACCAGTCGCATCCGTGGGTGCTGGCGGTGCGGGGCGACGGCAGCAGCTTCGGCATCCTGGCCGACACCACCTACCGCTGCCTCATCGACCTGACCGACGGGATCCTCATGGCCTCGGACGGGCCGGCCTTCCCGGTGGTGGTGATCGAGGGCGCCACGCCGCAGGAGGTGCTCACCCGGCTGGCGGGGATCATCGGAACCATCGCGCCGCCGCCGCGCTGGGCGCTGGGCTATCACCAGTGCCGCTACAGCTACGCGCCGGACAGCCGGGTGCTGGAGATCGCGCGCACGTTCCGCGAGAAGAAGATCCCCTGCGACGTGGTGTGGTGGGACATCGACTACATGGACGCCTACAAGAGCTTCACCTTCCACCCCCACGACTTCCCGGATCCGCGCGGGCTGAACGACGCGCTGCACGCCCTGGACTTCCGCTCCATCGCCATCATCGATCCGGGCATCAAGCAGGAGCCGGGCTACCGCGTGTACGACACGGGCAACGCCATCGACGCCTGGGTGCAGGACCGCTGGGGCAATCCCTTCGTGGGCAAGGTGTGGCCGGGCGAGTGCGTGTTCCCCGACTTCACGCGGGCCGACGTGCGCCGCTGGTGGAGCGGGCTGTACTGGGAGTTCCTGGACTCGGGCCTGGACGGCATCTGGAACGACATGAACGAGCCCGCCGTGTTCGAGAGCCCCGGCTGGACCATGCCAGGCACCAACGTGCACCGGGCCGACGCCGAGCTGGGCGGCCCCAGCACCCACCTGCGCTACCACAACGTGTACGGCATGCTCATGGCGCAGGCCACGTACCAGGGCGTGGCGGCGGCGCGGCCGGACGTGCGGCCCTTCGTGCTCACGCGCGCCAACTTCATCGGCGGGCAGCGCTGGGCCGCCACCTGGACCGGCGACAACGTGGCGAGCTGGGAGCACCTGGACGCCAGCATCGCCATGGTGCTGAACCTGGGGCTGTCGGGACAGCCGTTCGCAGGACCGGACATCGGCGGCTTCTGCGAGGCGGGCGACGGGGAGATGTTCGCGCGCTGGATGGGCTTCGGCGCCCTGTTCCCCTTCGCGCGGGGGCACACGGGCAAGGGGAACATCGACAAGGAGCCCTGGGCGTTCTCCGCGAAGGCCGAGGCCACCAGCCGCCGCGCCCTGGAGGGCCGCTACCGCCTGCTGCCCTACCTCTACACCGTGTTCCGCGAGGCCTGGACCACCGGCCTGCCCGTGTGGCGGCCCCTGTTCTTCGCCGACCCGACCGACCGCGCCCTGCGCGCCGTGGACGATGCCTGGCTCATCGGCGCGGACCTGATGGTGGTGGCCCGCACGAGCAAGGACGACGCCTCCGCCCCCGCCCTGCCCCGCGGCGCCTGGGCCGAGGTGACCGACCGCATCTACGGCACGGACGACGACCCGGACCTCCCCCGCCTCTACCTGCGCGAAGGCGCGGCCCTGCCCTTGGGGCCGGTGGTGCAGAGCACGGCGGCGCCGCTGACGGAGATCACGGTGCTGGCCAACCCCGACGCCTCCGGCCGCGCCGTCGGCACGTGGTACGACGACGCCGGCGAGGGCCACAGGCACCGGGACGGGGATTTCGGGGTGTGGGAGCTGGGCGTGGACGGCGGGGAACTGGCCACCGTCCGCCGCGAGGGCGACCGCGGCTGGGACGGCGCGTTCCGCCTCCGCGTGGTCGAACCCTGACGGCCCAGCATTCCGGTCTTTCCCATGATCCCTCCCGGCGCGAGAGGACGCGTTCCCTGACGAACCGTTCTCTCGCCCCTTCAGGAGGATCCATGATCATGTTGCGAACGACCCGCTCCCTGCTGCTCGCCCTGCTGACCCTCGCCCTGCCCGCCGCCGCGCTGGCCCAGTGCTCCACCGGCGTGACCAACGACACCGCAGCCGGCGGCGCCGTCTTCGGCCTGCGCTGGGACGGTCTGCGCCTGGCCGCCGGCCAGTCCATCTCCCTGGACTGCGACTCGCGGTTGCTCACGGCCGCGTTCCTGCTCAGGGCCGATCCCGGCGTTCACAGCATGGGCGTGCCCTATCTGAACATGGGCGACACCCTGTACGTGGACCTGGTGGATGAGGCCATGAACGTGCTGACCGTGGGTATGGGCGTGGTGGAGCACGAGACGGACATGGGATGGGTCACGGCGGAGTTCGCGGGCCCCGGCGCCAACGTGCCCGCGGGCACGTACCTGCTGGGCGCGCGCATCGCCGTGGACAAGATCTCCACGGTGGGCACCACGGAGGACCTCATCGACGGCATGCGGCACTTCTACAACCCGGGCTCGGACTGGGGCACCGGCATCAGCTCGGGCGACTGCAACCTCGTGGCCACGTGGGAGGAGCACATCGTGGCGGCGGAGCGCTGGAGTCTGGGCGCGGTGAAGGCGGGCTACCGCTAGAGCCGCCGCGGAGCTTGGGAGCGGCACGGTTGTGGGTTAGGTTCCCCTGAGGAGGTGCCCATGCCCAAGCCGCGAACTCCCGGATTCCTTGACCGCCTCACGCCCGCCGGCCGCGAGCTCTTCCAGGCCCGCGCCTCCCGCGTGAAGCTGCGTCGCGGCGCTCCGGTCCTGCACCGGGGCGCCGCCACGTCGGGCGCCTACATCGTGCTGAGCGGAAGGCTGCGCGTATACGCGCTGGGCCCCAGCGGCGCGGAGGCCACGCTCTACACCATCGAGCCGGGCGAGACCTGCGTGTTCGCCCTGAATTGCCTGTTCCAGGACCTTCGCTACCCCGCCTGGGTGACCGCCGAGCGCGCGAGCACGGTGGCGGTGGTGCCGGGCCCCCTCTTCCGCCACCTCTTCGGCACCGAGGAGGCCGTGCGCGACCTGACCGTGCAGGCCCTGAGCACCGCCGTCTTCCAGCTCATGAGCGAGCTGGAACGGGTGCACTTCCAGCGCCTGGACCATCGTCTGATCAACCTGATCCTGCTGCGCGCCCAGGCTGACGGCGTGCTGCGCATGACGCAGCAGCAGGTGGCCGATCATCTGGGGGTGTCGCGGGAGTCGGTGGCGCGGCATCTGCGGCCGCTGGTGCGCGACGGGCTGCTGTCGACGCGGCGTGGGGGCTTGGAGATCGTGGATTCCGCCACGCTGGCGGCGCGTCTCGTCACGGACTGAATCGACCAGCTGTGTGGCGCGTGCCACAGACCGCGGCCGCGGTCCTGCCTATCCTCACTGGGTGATGATTTCCACCCCGACAGAGGAGCCGCAGCATGCAGCCCATGAAGTTCTTCCTGGACACCCACGACCGCGCCAACTCCACCTTCCCCGCCGAGCTCTCGCCCGCCCAGTTCGAGGCGTTCTACGGCCAGTACAAGGCGGCCTGCTTCGCGGAGGGCGTGGTGCCCATCCGCATCCACCTGGGCCTGGACGACGGCCGGGCCTTCTGCCTGACCATGGCCCCCGACGCCGACGCCGTGAAGCGCGCCCATGACCGCGTGGGCCTGCCCTACGACACCATCACCGAAGTGGAGACCGCCACTCCCGGCGACGCCTTCTTCCGCGCCGCCGTCGTGGCGTGAGGCTCCGCCGGACGCTGCTGCCGCTGTTCCTGGCCGGACTGCTGGCCCGGCCGGGACCGGCGGCGGAACGGGCGGTGGTGCCGTCACGGGTTCCGTCGCCAACGGACAATCCGTTCTCGGACGCCAAGGCGGACCTGGGGCGCACGCTGTTCTTCGACCCCCGCCTGTCCCGCGACGGCTCGGTGTCCTGCCATTCCTGCCACGCGCTGATCACGGAGGACGGATCGGTCCCGAGCGGTGCCGACGGCCTGCCCACCGCCGTGGGCGTGGATGGGCTGACCGGCCCCCGCAACACTCCTACGGTCTGGAACACGGGCCTGCGCGGCGCGCTGTTCTGGGACGGACGGGCTTCGAGCCTGGAGGCCCAGGCCCTCGGCCCGCTGGTCAATCCGGTGGAGATGGCCATGCCGGATCACGGCGCGGTGGTGCTTAGCCTGGAGGGCATCGCGGGCTACCGGACGCTGTTTGCCGCCGCCTTCCGCCGCGACGAGTCCGCCGGCATCTCCATCGACGAGGTGACGCGGGCCCTGGCCTGCTTCCAGCGCACACTGGTGACGCCCGGATCGCCGTTCGACCGCCAGACCCTCTCACCCGCCGCCCACCGCGGCTGGGAGACGTTCCAGCGCCGTGCCTGCATCTCCTGCCACGGCGCCCCCACCTTCACCGGCGGCGATCCCACCGCGCGCTTCCCCCGACGTCGCGGCGCCCGCGTGGAGGCCCTCATCCATCTCTTCGATCTCACCGATGATCCCGGCCGCGAAGCCGCCACCGGCCTGGGCGCCGATCGCGGCCGCTGGCGCGTGCCCAGCCTCCGCAACGTGGCGGTGACCGGCCCGTGGTTCCACAACGGCCAGGTGCAGCGGCTGGAGCATGCGGTGAAGGTTATGGGAATGGCTCAGCTCGCGGTGGAGCTGAGCGACGAGGAGGTGGCCGATCTCACGGCGTTCCTGGAGAGCCTGACCGGTGCGATGCCCTTGGTGGTGATGCCGGAGCTTCCGGAGCCCTAAGCCCCGCCGCCGGGCAGCGGCGAACGCGCCGCCTCGTCCACGTCGGCGTTCTCCCCCGAGTCCAGCAGCTCGCCGGACAGCAGGCTGGCGTTGTGGACGAAGAACACGCACGGCAGGTCGCCCGCCAGCTGGTCCAGGCGGGCGGCCGCGTCGGTCTCGCCGCCCGGAGGCGTGGGCGCCAGGCCCAGGAAGACCACGTCGGCCTCGGCGCTCTTGCTCTGGATCATCGTGCGCACGGGCACATCCTTCTCCTTGAGCAGGATCTCGTAGTCGGCGTCGATGCGGATGACCGACAGCATGCGCTCCAGGAACAGGGCCGTCTGCTGGCGCATGGTGTCGGTGCTGGCCACGCTGACGATGCGCACGCGCGCGTCGCGCCACTCCGCGTTGCGGGTGAGCAGGTAGGCCAGCAGGAGCATCAGATCGCCGTTGTGCTGCAGGCCGCCCCACCACACGTCCACCACGCGTCGGCGGCCCTTGCGGCGGAAGGCGCTGTGCGGCTTGAACCGCCCCACCACCAGCGACTTGCCCAGACGCGCCAACCGCCGCTGCACGCGCAGGAACTCCACCTGCAGCTCCTGGCTGGTGGGCCAGCCAAGCATCACGGTGTTGCTGGACAGCCCGGCCATGCCGTTGGCCTGGGCCACGGCCACGATGCCGGGCACCACGCCGTCCACCACGTCCACCTCCGGGAACGCCACCAGCTCCTCCTCCTCCAGCACGCGTCGCATGCGGGCGAGGCGCTCCAGGGCCTCGGGGTGGTCGGCGTCCAGGTCGCCCACCAGCAGCTCGCACACGCTGACCACGCCGCGGCCCTGGCTGAACCAGTCGGCGTAGCGGACCAGGTCCAGCTCGCGCTCGATGTCCTGGGCGAAGACAAGGGTGTGGGGCCGCCAGTTGCGCGGGCTCACGGGCCGCTCGGACAGGCGCACCAGCGCCCAGCGGATGAGGTTCTCGAAGAGGCCGCGGCGCGCGTCGCCCCAGCCCGCCGCGCGCTCGCGCCGCGACAGCAGGGCCCACAGCCCCAGCTCCAGCACCAGCGCCACCAGCGCCGCCGCCGGCGCGATCAGGAACATCACCAGCAGACACGCCACGCCGCCCACCAGGCTCACGGCCCAGGGCACGCGCAGGGCGGGCCGCCAGGAGGGGTCGCCGCTGAGCGACTCGAAGGCCGCCACGAAGTTGGTGGTGCCGTAGACGGTCAGGAAGAACATGGAGACCACCGCCGCCACGGCGTTCAGATCGCCCAGCAGCACCGCGCCCAGGGCGATGCCCGTGCTGAGGATGAGGCCCGGCAGCAGGTCCCGCACGGGATGGCCGCCCCGGCCGGCGAACAGCCGCGGCGCCAGGCCGTCGCGCGCCAGGGCCTGCAGCGAGCGCGGCGCACCCAGGATGGAGCCCACGGCCGACGAGAGGATGGCGCTCCACAACCCCGGCAGCACCAGCCAGGCGCCGCCGAAGGCCACCTTGGTCCAGATCAGCGGGTCGGTCCGCAGATCGTCCGGCGACGCGGTCAGCGCCAGCCCGATGGGCACAAGCAGATAGACCAGCAGCCCCGTGCCCACCGCCAGCAGGGCGCCGCGGGGGATGGAACGGCCGGGGTCCTTCAGGTCGCCGGAGAGCCCCAGGCCGGCCATGGCGCCGGTCACCGCCGGGAAGAACACGGCGAACCCCTGCCAGAATCCCACGTCGCCCGAGGCCGCGGACAGCCCCACGCCCGCCGGATCGCCGTTGCGGATCACGCCGGTGATCAGCGCCGCCAGCGACAGCCCCACCACGCCCATCAGGCCCACCTGGGCCTTGAGCGCCGCCGCCGCGCCGGCCAGCGAGAGCCCGGCCACGCCCACCACCACCACCGCCGCCACCGCGGCGAGCGGCACGTCGGGCCAGACGATGCGTAGCGATTCCGCCAGACCGTAGGCGTAGAGCGTGACGGAGAACGTCTGCGACAGGAACAGCGGCAGCCCGATGGACCCGCCGATCTCCAGCCCCAGGCTCCGCGACACGATGTAGTAGGCCCCGCCCGCCCCCACGCGCCCGTTGGTGGCCACGGAGCTGAAGCTCAGCGTGGTGCTCACGGTGATCACGTGGGCCAGCAGCACGATGATAAGCACCTGCAGCAGCCCCAGGTGGCCCACCAGCCACCCGAAGCGCAGATACATGATCACGCCCAGGATGGTGAGCACGGTGGGCGTGTACACGCCCAGGAAGGTCCCGAGCTTGCTGGTCATGAGGGGACGGCCTCCCGAGATCGGCGGACGCGGTCGCCTGCGGCGAGCGGAAATCCGTTCCGCCTCCGGACGACTCCCCCTATGCTACGCGCGAACGCCGCGAACTCCCAGCCCGGATGGTGATGCGATGCCCCCCTCGGAACTCCACTACGCCGACCGCATCGGCTGGCTCCGCGCCGCGGTGCTGGGCGCCAACGACGGCATCGTGTCCATCGCCAGCCTCCTGGTGGGCGTGGCCGCCTCCCAGGCCCCCCGCGGCGATGTGGCCGTGGCCGGCGTGGCGGGCCTGGTGGCCGGCGCCATGAGCATGGCCTGCGGCGAGTACGTGTCGGTGAGCAGCCAGTCGGACACGGAGCGCGCCGACCTGGAGCGCGAGCGCCGCGAGCTGGAGGACGATCCGGATTTCGAGTTGCAGGAGCTCGCCGCCATCTACCAGAGCCGCGGCCTGGATCCCGCCCTGGCCACGGAGGTGGCCCGCCAGCTCCACGCCCATGACGCCCTGGCCGCCCACGCCCGCGACGAGCTGGGCCTGACCGAGACCCACGCCGCCCGCCCCCTGCAGGCGGCGCTCACGTCGGCCGCCACGTTCGCGGTGGGGGCGGCGCTGCCGCTGGCGGCGGCGCTGCTGGCGCCGGAACGATGGATGATCCCGGTCACCGCCGTCGGCTCCCTGATCTTCCTGGCGGCCATGGGCGCCGTGGCCTCCCACGTGGGCGGCTCCAAGCGCGTGGTGGGCGCGGTCCGCGTCACGTTCTGGGGCGCGCTGGCCATGGCGGCGACGGCGGGGATCGGGGCGTTGGTGGGACGAGTAGTCTGAGACCCGATCCGAAAGGAACAGCATGACGACCGCCTTCCTCGGCCTCGGCGCCCTGGGCCATGCCATCGCCGGCCGCCTGATCGCCACGGGCACGGACCTCGCCCTCTGGAACCGCA